>Ga0210387_10002378_pt1 | contig 14364 bp, 12 predicted proteins | sample IncBWC7OmetaG_FD_160108 | JGI IMG/M metagenome (GOLD analysis project Ga0210387, IMG submission 160108) | Forest soil microbial communities from Barre Woods Harvard Forest LTER site, Petersham, Massachusetts, United States - Inc-BW-C-7-O ...
GGAGATTTGGCGACAAGAAAAGTTGCCAGCGCAGCGCAGTGATGATGGAACGCGTGTCGGGGAAGCCGTTACCCCATTGCCGCCAACCGGAGTCTCCATTCGCCAGTACTTCATTCCCAGCGGATCCGAACCAGCCGATCTTTCCGACGTCCAGGAAAGCAATGGCCTGTTCACGGGGACTCTCGCCTACGGTCGAGCCTATTTGGTCCTCGAGAAAGAAGAAGTGCTCCTCGAACCCGGTGACAGCTTCGTACTGCCGGGGTTCGTACACACATGGCGCAACCCTTTTGTCGATGATGCGCTGTGCGTCATGACTGTCTTTGCCTTCGCCGAAATCTAAGTCTCGAGACCAGTTACCTTCCACTCAAGATTTTCACGACCCGTCTTCATCGTCACTCGCCACTGCGCCTATCACGTTTTGAACCGTCTCCGCGCAGTATCGGTTGTCAGTGCCGGGTCACGGTAATGGTTGATGTATGGACGCTTCAGTGCTGTCGAGAACCATCGTGTACGCCACCCGGCACGTCCCAGTCTGCGGCCCGGCATCGGCGTTTAACATTACCTTCCTCATCAGACTTGGTGTTTGCTCGCTCCAGCGTCAATTCGATGCTTCGCATCTAGACGATAAACAATGAGTCCACTCATGTCCCTTCCTCTCCTTAGAACGCGCGTCATTCTGATTTTCGCGATGAATGGGCGACGGCAGACGGCAGAAAGTGCGTCTTCGGCATGCGGACTCGTGACCTCTGAGCTGGCAGTGGTGCTCGCCGCTTCCCTGTTCTACTTTTCGAGTCTCGCCAAGCAACCGACATCAGGTTGCGAGGATTCGTCCCAACTTCAGCGACCGGATCGCCTCAGTCCCTCGTCAAACATGGTGTGACCGACTAGTCCTTGCGCTTCTTCCCTTGGCAGGGCGCGCGAGAATAGAAAGCCCTGTCCGAGATCACATCCCAGTTCACGCAGGCGTTGCAATTGGCCTTCTGTTTCGATGCCTTCGGCGAGGACGGTCATGTTCAACTTCTGTCCAAGCGAGACAATCGTTTCAAGGAGAGTGTCATTTTGAAGGCTGGCGCGAGGCGGACTCACGAACGACTGATCAATCTTGATGATCTTCGGGTGAAGCAGAGTGAGATACGACAGTGACGAGTAGCCCGTGCCGAAGTCGTCGAGAGCGATACCAATACCAAGGTGATTCAATTCCTCAATGACCGACAACGTCTCTGCGACGTCGAGCAAGGTCGTGCTCTCGGTGATTTCGATAATGAGCCGCTCTGGGTCGAGTCCGCTCGTCATCAGCGCAGACACGACCGCGGGCACCAGGTCGCTGTCACGGAACTGGCGCGATGAGAAATTAACAGTGATGAATGGGGACGCACGATCGGACCGCGCCGACGACCACTCTGACGCCGTCGCCACCGACTCGCGCAGAGCCAGGGCGCCCAACTCGAAGATGAGGTCACTCTGCTCGGCCAGCGCGATAAAGACGTTAGGTGGAACCGCTCCACGCTCGGGGTGCTGCCATCGCATGAGCGCTTCAAATCCCACCACCTGCGCGTTGGCTAGGTTCACGATTGGTTGATAGTGCATCGAGAGCTCACCGTTCGACAGCGCCTGACGAAGCTCCTGAGTCAGAGCGAAGCGACTGACCGCCTGCTGCTGCAAGCTGGGCGTGAAAAGAACGTGATGACCCTTGCCGCGGCGTTTAGCTTCGTACATCGCCGAGTCCGCATTTCTCACAATCTCCGAGTGGTCGACGGTTTCGGCGTCCCAAATGACAACACCAATGCTTGCGTGGACCTCGAGTTGAGCCTGCGCGATGCTGATCGGCTTCGCGAGCACCTCGAGCAGGCGCACGGCAAGGGCGTCTGCTTCATCGGGTGAGCTAAGGCCTTCGGCAAGGTAGAGGAATTCATCGCCTCCAAATCGACACAGCGTGTCCGACGACCTTGTCTCTTGTTCGAGCCGTTGAGCAATGGCTGTGAGAAGTTGGTCGCCGATCAAGTGTCCATGGACGTCATTGACACCCTTGAAGTCGTCAAGATCCATGAGCAGAACCGCACCGAGTCCACCGAGTCGGCGCACTCTCGCGTGCGCCAGGGACAATCGGTCCTCAAACACCGCGCGGTTCGCGAGACCGGTGAGTGGATCATGAAGGGCTTGATGCGAAAGTTGAGCGCTCAGCAGTCGCTCCTCGGTGACGTCGCGTTCCGAGATGACGAAATAGAGAGTGTTACCTCTTACGTCACGCGCCGTGGACTTGGAGATCTCTACAACCACAACTCGACCGTCTCTGTGCAGGTACCGCTTCGTATAACGGGCGCGATCGATCTCTTCAGAGGCCAGGCGACGATGCGTCACCTCTGAGATGCCGAGGTCCTCGGGAAACGTGAAGGGCGTCGAATCCTGTCCCATCAACTCATCTCGCGTCCAGCCGATCATCTGGCAGAACGCGACGTTCACGGCGAGAATTCGGTCGTCGAGATCCGTGATCATCATGGGAGCCATGTTGTCGTCGAAGGCGTGACGAAAACGTTCTTCCAACTCGGCCACGACGCTCGCGGCATGAAGCTGCGGCTCCACTTCGCGAGCCCGTACCTCGGCTCCACCTTCGCCGTCGAGCGAGTCATCGGCAAAGACCGCCGCAATTATCCACGCCTTACCGTCAAGCGCCAGCGGCAAGAAAAATGCGTCGACCGCGCCACCTTTACCGTCGCGGCGGCGAAGATCCAACCTGCGATGATCGTGAAGCCGCTCGTTCCCAAAGCGCGTCGCGTTGCCGAAAGCCTCCCGCGCGTCGAGATGCCACGTCGGCGCCCAGCGGCGTACATCGAATCCTTGTAGTTCGTCGGGCACGTGTCCGGTGAGCGCCGCAAGACTCTCGTCAACGTGGCAAATGATGCCCCTGTCGTCTACGACAACGATCTGGCGCGGCAATACCTGGACGACCCGGCGCCACGAGGGGTGTGTCACCGCCAATGACTTAATGGTGCCCCTGCCTTCGCTGCCCCCGGTTCAGCAAACGCTAATTCAATGACATGAGGTCGGCGCTCTGATACCGCGACATTTAACGCGGTCGAAACAGATTCGACCGACTGGATGCGGGCGGTGCAATAAGACTGGTTTCAGTCAACGCCGGAATCGAGAGCCATTGACTGGTTCGCAGTGACATTGACGCCGCGGCCGCAGGACTCAGATTTTCAGCAGCGAACATGGCACGCTCTCGCTACCACCGGTTATGCGTTGGATAACCTCGCTCAATCAGTTGATAAGACCGAAAACTCCACCATGTGGCGCACAAGCCATGACCTTCGCGATCCGCATGGCAACCGGTGAACGTCTGTTCCACAAACGTGAGAGACGACGCCTGAGTGGTCTGAGGACCAGCGGCGAGGCAGGAAGGAACACTGTTGAGATCGGTGCAAACCAGTTGGAGCGGACCCCCTTGTACACGTCACTTTCTTGGGATCAAGTGCTGGTCAGATCAACGGTCTCTCCGCCGACACGTCATACACCATGACCGACCTCTTCTTCCACTCAATCGGAATGGGAGCACTACCAGTTCGGGACCGAATCGCTACCAGATGGGCGTCCAAGTGCTCCTGACTGGTCCAACGCTCAAAGATGACCACTCGGCCAGGATCGATGGGTCCGCACTCGCAACGTACTCGAGACAACCCGTTTCTTCCCTGGAGGTCCGCATCGCCTCTTTTCGACTGTCAAGAAAGGCTTCCCTGAGTTCGGGCGCAAGTTCGTACATGCCTGCGACAATTACCATGTCGTGCTCCTCATCGTTCCGAGTTGTCTCCCATCGATGCCCACCCTAAGCCGCAGAGACGCGCGACGCTGTATCAGCACGCTTCGACGACCGCTTCAAGTCAACCATGTATGGCCTGATACTCAAGATATTCCTCGAGCCCGTATCGTCCCATTTCGCGCCCGAACCCGGATAACTTGAAGCCGCCGTGAGGCGCTCGCAGGTTGATCGGCGTGCCGTTAATGCGAACGCGACCCGTCCTGATCCGTGCCGCCACGGCCCGGGCGCGCTCAACGTCAGCACTCCACACGGCGCCCGCGAGCCCATAGACCGAGTCGTTGGCGATCGATATCGCGTCCTCCTCATCGTCGAATGGGATGACGATGACGACGGGCCCAAAGACCTCTTCGCGCGCGAGACGATCCTCGTTCGAACCAGAGAAGATCGTCGGCTTTACGTAGTAACCGCGCTCCAATCCTTCGGGCGCATCCGCGCCGCCCGTCAGCATTCTCACGCCATCGGCTTGAGCCGATCGGATGTACGAGCGAATGCGTTCTCGCTGCGCCGCATTGCTGACCGGTCCGAGCGTCGTCATTGGATCCAGTGGTGCGCCCACGACGAAACTTTCAGCCTTGGCGACGGCGAAGGACTCGGCCTCCGCGAGACGCCCACGTGGCACGAGCATCCGCGACAGCCCACCACACACCTGGCCAGTGTTGCGAAATGCGTCGTCGATACCTCCACTCACGGCCACTTCGAGATCGGCGTCATCGAGAATGATGTTGGCCGACTTTCCACCGAGTTCGAGCGCGAGGCGCTTGACCGAACCCGACGCCAGTTCCATGACTCGCCGCCCAGCGCGTACCGAACCGGTCAACGACACCATGTCGACGCCGTCGTGAGTCACGATGGCTTCACCAATAACGGGACCAGAGCCACTGACAAGGTTGAACACGCCACTCGGAATCCCAGCCTCTGCGACGAGCTCCGAGAAGAGGTAGGAACTGAGTGGAGCAACTTCGCTGGGCTTGACGACCACCGTACAGCCGACGGCCATGGCTGCTGCGGCCTTCAAACAGATTGACGAGAGCGGTCCGTTCCACGCCGTAATGGCGCCGACGACGCCGACTGGCTGGCGGCGAACGACAAAATTCTCCACGTGCTCTTCCCATGCCACGTCATACAAACTGTTAGCGAAGTTCCGAAGGTGACCCACCGCGGTTGGAACCTCTAACGCGAAAGCGACTGGTTGACCGAGCTCGCTGATGATCGTTCGCGTCAGCTCGCCTTCACGCTGCTCCACCAGGTCGGCGAGTCGCCGTAGGGCCCCAGCGCGCTCGTCCAACGTCGTGCGCGCCCACGAAGGAAACGCCTCAAGTGCTGCTGCGACTGCGCGGTCGGCGTCCTCCGCGGTACCGGCCGCGACCCGGGCAATCAGTTCTTCCGTCGCGGGATTGACGACGTCAATCCCCTCGTCCCCCGTCGAGTCGATCCATGATCCGTTGATGAACATTTGGCGATACTCCAAAACTGGGGTCCCTAGTTCGCTCTCCGCTACTGCTCCCATATTCACTTGCTCCTCTTAAACAGACATCCGAGCTTCGCGGAGTTGTTCTCCGTGATCGGCCTATCGAACTTTTCGCTGTCCAAATCCCATCGCTATCGCGCCACGCCGGTCAGCAGAGTCGGTCGCTCGTACGTACGCTTCGCAAGTTCGAGGGCACCGTGGAGTCCCGCGCGATCGCCTAAACCGGGTAAGACGAGGTACTCGACCATAGCGCCGGGCGAGATGAATGCCGGAACCCGGACGTAGTCGGCAAGAAACCGAACGACCCGCTCTCGGACCATCTCGATGAGGCCGTGATGCCTGATCACTCCCCCGCCGAGGACGATCATTTCGGGGGAGAGAGCACAGACGATGTTCGCGAGACCCAACGCCAAGTAGTCGGCTTCGAGTTCCCAAACGAATTGATCTGCGAGTTCCTCCGCGGGAAGTCCCCAGCGTCTCCGCAGGGCCTCACCAGACGCGAGCCCCTCGAGACAATCACCGTGAAATCGACAACTGCCCTCGAAGGGATCTATGTCAAAGTCGTGCGGAATGCGGATGTGACCGATTTCGGGGTGAAGCAATCCGTGCAGGGGATCACCGTGCAGCAACACGCCGCCGCCAATGCCCGTACCAACGGTGACATAACAAAGTACGTCCAGACCCGCCGCCGCCCCCCTGGTCCATTCACCCAGCGCCGCGGCGTTGACGTCGGTGTCGAAAGCCACCGGCACGTTGAACTCATTGGCGAACGGCGAGACGAGGTCAACGTCAGTCCAGCCGGGTTTTGGCGTGGCTGTTATATGACCCCACGCCGGTGAGGAAGGATTGAAATCGATCGGCCCGAACGACCCGATTCCCAAGGCGGCAATCGGACCGCACTCCACAAAGAAGTCAAGCGCCCGCTGAATGGTGTCCTCCGGCGTCGTCGTCGGGAACGTAATGATTTGATCGATCTCTGAAGAATCATCGCTCGTTCCACAGACGCACTTCGTTCCTCCGACTTCGATGCCACCAAACATCATGTGGCCAACATCAGTTCACTCGTTGACCCTCGCACGATCATGTCGGCCGGCAAGACGACCTTTCGGTAGGTGTGGTCGATGTGACCCGCGAGGCGGTCCAGCACCAATTGGGCGGCGATTGTTCCAAACGTCTCCGCGGGTTGAATGATGCTGGTGAAGAACGGCCGAAATCTGTCCACATTTTCGTCATCGAAGCACGCGACGGAGATGTCAGTTGGGACATCCAGACCACATATGTCTGCTGCTTCCATGACGCCAACCGCGGCGACGCTATTGATGGCGAAGATGGCCGTCGGCGGCACCGACAGGGCGAAAAGTTCAAGTGCAGACTCGCACGCCATTTTCGAGTCAACGGTGCTGGTCTCGACGACCAGACTCTCGTCAAAGGGGATGCCCCCAGTTTCCAGGGCGGTGTGATAGCCAGTGAGTCTGTCCCGCGCCGTCGAAAGGCTGCTCGTGTCACTGATAATGGCAATCCGCTGGTGGCCAGAGTCAATCAGGTACTTGACTATCCGGCGCGCGCCATCGATGCTGTCACCTTGGACGATATCCGCCGGATACCCCTTAACGGAGCGGTCGACCAGGACGAAGGGAACGCCATTATTCGTCAAAACCTTGAGATTGGACCTCGATTCGTCGCCAACCGGGCCAATCAATACACCGTCAACTTGAAATGCCAGCATGTCGTTGACGTAGCCGCGCTCCCGCTCAAGGTTGGCGTGTGTGTTACAGAGAATCACGTGGCAGCCAGCACGCCAGGCCACTTCTTCGATGCCGCGGACGACGTGCGTCCAGAACGGATTAGCAATGTCAGGAACGATGACGCCGAATGTGTTCGTCCGCCGTCGAGACAGCCCGGTGGCGATCTGATTCGGAATGAATCCGAGCTCTTCGATGCCGCTTTGAACGCGTTCACGGGTACTGTCACTGACCCGCGAGCTCCCGTTAATGACACGGGACACCGTCATCGGGGAAACACCCACCTTCTCAGCCACGTCGCGGATTGTCACTCTCACGTCTACTCAGCGCCTTCCCTACTCGAGGTACCGGTAACATTCACTTCGACACCCTATTCCTTTGCAGTTTTTTAACTATCCAATCCACCCAACTTTGAGACCGCACGAGTGTCAATGTTGGACCTCGTTGATAGTCACCGTTGAGTCGTTCTGTGCCGATGTAACCACGGCCTCGAGAACCCTTGCGTTGAGGAGCGATTCGTGGAGCCCAAACTGCGGCACAATCCCCCGCAAGATGCAATCGCTCATGTAGTGGAATTCGTCGTGGAAATTGTCGTTTCGCCGAAACGACTCGGTGACCGGTTCCACGCCATCGATGTACAGCTCGTCCGCGCCGTAGCGCCGGCTGTACCACTGCAGTCTCGTAAATGCTTCGTCTCGGAATCCAGTTCCCGGCATATTCAGCCAGCCCTCAGTTCCTACAACCTCGTCTTGGGAGTACGGATTAACGAAGTCAAATGAGACGGTACACATCGCGGACGCCCCGTCGCCGAAGTCCAAAATGAAATTGGACGTCGTGTCGACACGCTGTCCCGGGCGCGACCAGCCAGCGGCATAGACACTGATCGGCTCTCTTTCAAAAATACGCCTGGCCTTGCTCACGGTATAGCAGCCCATATCCCAGATCGCGCCGCCGCCAATGCTCGCGTCAAAGCGAATGTTGTCACTATTGTCGATCTGTTTGAAGCCCATAAAGAGGCGGGCGGCCTTTGGTTGACCTATCGTGCCATCGTGCACAAGTTCCATCGCACGAAGCCATCGAGGGGCGTACTGATACATGAAGGCCTCGAGAACCACTCGATCTGTTTCGCGCGATACATCGGCGATCTCAGAGACCTCGTCGGCGCTGAGTGCTAGCGGCTTCTCGCAGAGAACATGCTTGCCGGCGCGCAACGCCGTGATCGTCCATTCCTTATGGAGGGTGTTGGGCAGCGGAATATATATCGCGTCGACCTCGGTGTCTTCGAGAAGTTGAACGTACGAGCCGAACGCTTTGCGTGCCCCCCACCGGGCCGCGTCCGCCTCAGCTCGCCCCAAATCGCGGCTTGACATCGCAACGAGCTCTGAATTTTCCGCGGCAAGAAGCCCCGGCAGCGCAAGGGTATTGACCCAGGCAGAGCCGAGGACCCCCCAGCGTACGACACGATGGTCAGCGCCTTCACTTCGTACATTCATTGTGACTGCCCTACCATTTCTCTCCGATCCAAGGCAGAATCAATTGGGGGCTCGCACCAGGGGCACACGCGCTGCACGGTTGGGGATTGACTTCCAGGGGGATCTGAAAGTTCGCGCATGTACCCCTGGTGCGAGTTCTCTTCATCAGTCCCTCCGGTTAACCACGGCGGCTGATAGATAGGTATCGGGCACTTCGATGCCCGTGTGCGATATCCGCTGGCGCTCCGACCCGAGAGCAACTGGGCCACCCGAAGTAGATCGAATCTCTCGCCATCGGTGGCATGCGACAAGCGTCCCTTCCGGTGTCGTTTCAACATTCGGGCGACTAAGGCGACAGACTTCAACGGCGTACTCGCACCTCGGAGCAAATGGACATCCGCCAACGAGCGGCGTCGCTTCTTCTGCAGGCTTCTTTCGCATTGCACGAGCACGTTGCTTTTCTGGGTCAGGGGCGAGCGCGGCATCGAAGAGTTCCCGCGTGTAGGGGTGCGTCGGATTATCGGCCACAGACTTCGCCTCACCTTGCTCCATTATTTGGCCGTGATAGAGAACGATGATCCGATGGGATAGGTGTCGTACCACAGCGAGGTCATGACTGATGAATAGATAACTAAGTCCCAAGTCATTTTGAAGAGTTCTCAGCAAATTAAGCACTTGAGCCTGGATCGACAAGTCAAGAGAACTCGTCGGTTCGTCCAGTATGACGAGACGAGGTTGGACGATGAGCGCCCTCGCCACCGCAATTCTTTGACGTTGACCACCGGAGAAGTGGGCGGGATACTCTTCCGCCGCCTCCGGTCCCAGACCGACTCGGGTCAAGGCTTCGCTTACTCGTTTCCGGAGCTGCGACTTCGCTAGGCGACCCTGCGGTCGAAGGGTCTCCGACAATGTTTGACCGATCGTGCGCGTCGGATTCAGAGAACTATAGGGATCTTGAAAGACGACTTGGAGTTGACTGCTAAGAGAGCGTCGATCGATCCGCTCAATGTTCGTGCCTGCGAAAGACACCTCTCCGTCGGCAATTGGCGTCAGACCGAGAATCGCGCGACCAATCGTGGTCTTTCCCGAACCCGACTCCCCCACGAGACCCACCGTCTCACGTTCGGCGACGGAGAAGGTGACGTCGTCCACTGCGAGCACGGGTTGACGCAGTCGATCAACGGAGAATGAAACGGACAGACCTTGGACGTCCAGGAGTGAGCCCGACGAAGTGTTCTCATCGACTGCGGTCATTCGTTCACCTCGCGGTCGGCATCACTCATCATCACCTCATGACGTATGCAACGAGAAATACGGTTAAGGCCAATCTCCACCAACTGAATAGGCACGGTTCCGCATTCCGATGTCGCGTACTGGCAACGATTCTGAAAGTGGCATCCCTGGGGCCACTTGCCTGGCTGCGGTACTTCGCCCGGAATCGCCGGTAAGAACTCCGCTCCTGTCGCGTAAAGCGGATTGGCCGCCAAGAGCGCCTTGGTGTAGGGATGACCGGGTCGGTGGAACATGGGGCTTACGTCCGCTTGTTCAATGACCTGGCCGGCGTACATCACGACTGCCCGGTCGCAAATATCGGCGACGACACCCCAGTCATGAGTGACTATCAGGATGGCCATGTGCTTTTCAACCTGCAGTTCACGAAGCAGACTAAGGATCTCGGCTTGCACCGTCACGTCAAGGGCGGTCGTAGGTTCATCAGCCACAAGCAACCGCGGCTCTCCCGCCAGGGCGCGAGCGATTGCTACGCGCTGGGCCATGCCTCCCGAGAGCTCGTGGGGGTAACGTCGTGCGACCCCGCCGGATTGGGGAGTCGAACGAGCCCTAAGAGCTCCACCGCCCTGCGACGAGCTTCGGAGCGTGGCACCTTCATGTGCGTGCGCACCGCTTCGGCGATTTGCCATCCGACTCGAAATGCAGGATTCAGACTAATTGAGGGTTGCTGGGACACGAATCCAATCTCCGCGCCCCGCACTCGCTGGAGTCCGCTCTCTTTCATCGCCGTAAGATCTTGTCCGGCAAACGTGACCGAGCCACCATCGATTCGAGTGTTCTTGGGCAGGAGCCCGACGACGGCCAGAGCCGTTGTCGTCTTGCCACACCCAGACTCGCCGACGACTCCGACGGTTTCTCCCGCGCGTACCGTAAAGCCAACATCATCGATAATGGCCACACTGCCACCCGAAGTCTTCAGAGATACGCGCAAACCATCGATGCAGAGTAAATCGGCGGGGCGCAAAGACGTGTTCCTCTGGTCCAACCCACTCTGTTCGCTGCCTAGTCCGACCACGTTCACGACGACCACCTCTTCGTCCTTGCATCACGGACCGCGTCGCCGAAAATTCCCAGTACCAGGACAGTTAGGGCAATAGCGACGCCGGGCGGCCATATCAACCAAGGTTGAGCCACAATCTCATTAGCACCATCGGCCACCATGCCACCCCAGCTAGGCGCGGGAGCAGGCACCAACAAATTGAGAAAGGCCAGCCCAGTCTGCACTTGCAAGGCAATAGCCGCCAACAACGAACACTGCACAATGACTGCCCCACTAATTCTGGGAAGAACGTGGCGAGAGATGATGTAGCGATGCGAGAGACCTGAAACTCTCGCCGCTGCGATGTAGAGCTCCTCTCGCACGGGGAGCGCAGCGGATCTCACGATCCGCATCAGCCCTGGGGCCGCAATAACTCCCAACGTCACCATGGCAGCCGTCACGCTTCCCGGGAACACCGCCAAAACAGCCAACGTTATGACGATCGCGGGCATCGAAAAAGTGAGGTCACTCAGCCAGCGAACAACGGAGTCTACCCAGCCACCGAAGTAGCCCGCGACGACACCCAGGGGCACGCCCAAGAGGAGAGCCGCGAGCAGTGCCTCTCCAACACCAACAATGGTCACTCGCGTCCCTACCAAGAGACGTTCCAAAACATCGCGACCCAAACTGTCGGTACCCAACCAATGTCGAGAACTGGGCCCTTTGAGAACGGCGAGAAGATTACCGGCATCTTCGTGACCGACCTGGGGCAGGACGATCGGCGCAATAATTGCCACTCCCACCACGATCCCGAGGTAGACGAGGCAGCAAAGAATCACCGGTCGGCGCCACATGCTGCGCGGACGATGCGCTCCCTCCGTCTCACCTCGAACCAATGGCGAGGGGAGATCCGTTTCGGACCACGGGCTGGCGCTCATCGGACCTGGACCCTTGGATTTAGCCAGCTATACACGACATCCACCATCAAGTTAACGACGATGACAATGATCGTAAAATAGACGACGGTCCCTTCCACCACAGGGAGGTCGTGCTGCACTGTCCCCGTTACCACGAGTGAACCGAGACCAGGTATAGAAAACACGTTTTCAATTAGTACGGTGCCGCCGAGAAGGCCCACCGCCTGTACGCCCACCACGGTTACAACTCGACCAGCGGCATTTTTCAAGGCGTGTCGAAACACAATCGAGCGTCGTCGGATACCGTTCGCCCGAGCCCCTCGAACGTATTCGCTTCCAAGAGCCTCTAACATCGCCTCGCGCGTTTGTTTGGCGATGGCGGCGATTCCGCCTAGTGAAAGTGCCGCCACGGGGAGGACGATCGAACGCAGCCACTCAAATGGAGATTGCCCGAATGAGACGTAGCCAATCGCCGGAAACCACCGATACCTCACCGCGAACAATGAAATGAAAATTGCCCCAACCCAAAAATTCGGTAAGGAAAAGCCCACGAGAGATAACGCGTCGGCACCGCGCCCAACGATACCTCCCCTCACAGCACTCACGACTCCGACCGCGACGCCCACCACAACGCTGACAAGGAGAGAGCCGAGCATGAGCGACAGCGTGACCGGAAGCCGCTGATCTAGGGCCTGTGTCACTGACTGACCAGTAAAGACGGAGGTACCCAGATTTCCCGTAAGCGCGTGTCCAGCCCAGTGCGCATATTGCTCGTACAAGGGCAAGTTAAGACCCAGTTGGTGAGTTAGCGAAGCGTATTGGGCTCGGGTGGCCGTAAAACCGAGAATGTCATCGGCGGCGTTTCCCGGGGTCAAGGACACGAGGACAAACGTCAGCGCAGAAACCACAAAGACGAGAACTACGCCCAAAGCGATTCGCCTGGCCAGCAACCGGACTAGCCGATGGCGCAACAAGACGCCCCTAATGCGGCCACCCGCACTCATCACCTCTTGCGAGGTGTTCAACTCTGTCGCCGTCTCAGGGACGGCGACAGAGTTGCTCACTTCGATATGCATGTTCACTTACTTTAGATAGAAGTCCGTTGCGACGGGTTCTGGCGCTGCGACACTCACGGCCAGACCACCGATGTTCTTGGATGCGTACCACAGGCCATCTTCCTCATACACAGGCAACTCAAATGCGTCCTTGGTCGCGATGTCCGTCATCAACTTCAAGTACTTCGCAGGGTTCGCAGCCACCGTGGCTTGCGCGTCAAGAGTATTGATCTCCGGAAGGTGAGCGTGAAAAAAGTTGATGATCGCCTTTGGTGCCCAGCACGTGTTGTAGAGCGAGAGGATTCCTTCGGTCCACGGCGCAACGAGAAGTGGGAACGTCCCGTTGAGTCCAACTTTTACAAACTCAGCCTGTGTGGCTTCTGAAGTGATCTTGACCTTGATGCCGACGGCGCCTAGGTACTTAGCCACGGCCAGGGTGAAGGGGACACCACCGGTGCCGAGTTCTGCGGGCACGACCACCTTCGTGGTGAAACCGTGTGGATAGCCTGCTGCCTTGAGCAGCGCTCGAGCCTTCGACGGGTCGTAGTTGTAGTAGTTCTTATACGCAGGATCGTAACCATCAGGAGTGACCATTTCAGAAGTTGGAGCTCCATACTTCCCGACGAGTCCTTCTGCAATGGCCTTTCGGTTCAGGGCGTAGTTCATTGCTTGCCGCACCTTGATTTTACCAAAGGCCGGTGTCAGTTTCCCAACGAAGTCGGCGAACTGTACGACGGACGTGCCTATCGGACCACTCGCCACTTGCAAGCCATCCTTGACCGCGGCGTTAACTGTTGTCGAATCGCCATAGGCAACGTCAACTTGCCCCGTTACTGCCGCCTCCAGCATCGAGGAGGGGCTCGTAATGATCTTCACCACTACTTGACTGAACCTGATTTGGGACGGGTCATAGTAGTTCGGGTTCGGCACGAAGGTGTAGGTCGAGTTGGCAACAGTCTCAGATGCTTCCAGCATGTAGGGACCCGCGCCATCAGTCGAGTTTCCGAGCGACGAAGGATTGGCGATGGCCTGCGGCGAGACCACAGCTCCTGCCGTGAACTGATCGGAAAGATAATAGGGCATCTCCGGATTGGCCGTGCCAAGATGTATGACCACCGAGGTCGGACTAGGCGTGTCGATGCTCGTAATGGTGCCGATGCTGCCAGCATTTGAACTGGTCTTCATGTAGTACTCCAGCCAAGTTGCTACCGCTGCCGAGTTCACCGGCGAGCCGTCGGAGAACTCCATGTTCGGTCGCAGCGTCAGTTGGAACGTGGTGTTACCCGTACCGACATAACCCCACTAAGTCGCCAAACCGGGACTCGGTGTACCGAGGGTCGCGTAGTGGATTAATGACTCATAGGGCAGGGCCTGCATGACGAGTTGGTCGCCGGCCGCCACGTCCACCGCGGGATTCAGACTCGTGCCGGCACCTTCAATTCCGACCGTCAATACGCCACTCGGCCCCGACGCCGATGCAGAGTTGGCCGAGACCAGCGCAATCGTCGAGAGTATGAGCGCGGCGCCGAAGGTCATTCGCGCTGTACGAGACAACGTGGATCTCCTATAAGCCGCTGATCTCCCTTGACTCCATTCAAAAAAACTCATCTATCACTGCCTTTCATAA
>Ga0210387_10002379_pt1 | contig 14360 bp, 10 predicted proteins | sample IncBWC7OmetaG_FD_160108 | JGI IMG/M metagenome (GOLD analysis project Ga0210387, IMG submission 160108) | Forest soil microbial communities from Barre Woods Harvard Forest LTER site, Petersham, Massachusetts, United States - Inc-BW-C-7-O ...
AGAGAGCTTAGCGTTCACGACGCCGACCCATCCTCCGCAGAGCAGCTTAGCGTTCACAATGCCAACCCATCCTCCGCAGGAGAGCCTGGCGTTTACGATGCCGACCCATCCTCCGCAGAGCAGCTTGGCGTTTACAATGCCGACCCATCCTCCGCAGAGCAGCTTAGCGTTCACGATGCCGACCCATCCTCCGCAGGAGAGTCTGGCATTTACAATGCCAACGCATCCTCCTCAAGAGAGCTTAGCGTTCACAATGCCGACCCACCCTCCGCAGGAGAGCCTGGCGTTTACGATGCCAACCCATCCTCCGCAGAGCAGCTTAGCGTTCACAATGCCGACCCACCCTCCGCGGGAGAGCCTGGCGTTTACAATGCCAACCCATCCTCCGCAGAGCAGCTTAGCGTTCACGATGCCAACGCATCCTCCGCAGAGCGGCTTAGCGTTTACGATGCCGACTCATCCTCCGCAGAACAGCTTAGCGTTCACAATGCCAACCCATCCTCCGCAGGAGAGCTTGGCCTTTACGATGCCAACGCATCCTCCGCAGAACGGCTTAGCGTTCACAATGCCGACCCATCCTCCGCAGGAGAGCCTGGCGTTTACAATGCCAACGCATCCTCCGCAGAGCGGCTTAGCGTTTACGATGCCGACCCATCCTCCGCAGGAAAGCTTAGCGTTCACGATGCCGACCCATCCTCCGCAGAGCAGCTTGGCGTTCACGATGCCGACCCATCCTCCGCAGGAGAGTCTGGCATTTACAATGCCAACGCATCCTCCTCAAGAGAGCTTAGCGTTCACGATGCCGACCCATCCTCCGCAGGAGAGCATAGCGTTTACGATGCCAACCCATCCTCCGCAGAGCAGCTTAGCGTTCACGATGCCGACCCATCCTCCGCAGGAGAGTCTGGCATTTACAATGCCAACGCATCCTCCTCAAGAGAGCTTAGCGTTCACGATGCCGACCCATCCTCCGCAGGAGAGCCTGGCGTTTACGATGCCGACCCATCCTCCGCAGAGCAGCTTAGCGTTCACGATGCCGACCCATCCTCCGCAGGAGAGCTTGGCGTTTACGATGCCAACCCATCCTCCGCAGGAGAGCTTAGCGTTCACGATGCCCACGCATCCTCCGCAGGAGAGCTTAGCGTTCACAATGCCAACCCATCCTCCGCAGGAGAGCTTGGCCTTTACGATGCCAACGCATCCTCCTCAAGAGAGCTTAGCGTTCACGATGCCGACCCATCCTCCGCAGGAGAGCCTGGCGTTTACAATGCCAACCCATCCTCCGCAGAGCAGCTTAGCGTTCACGATGCCGACCCATCCTCCGCAGGAGAGCCTCGCGTTTACGATGCCAACGCATCCTCCGCAGAGCGGCTTAGCGTTTACGATGCCGACCCATCCTCCGCAGGAAAGCTTAGCGTTCACAATGCCGACCCATCCTCCGCAGGAGAGCCTGGCGTTTACAATGCCAACGCATCCTCCGCAGAGCGGCTTAGCGTTTACGATGCCGACCCATCCGCCGCTGGCGAACTCGGCATTTACGAGGCCAAGCACTCCGCACCAAGCGGGCTTAGCGTTCACGATGCCGAGGCATCCACCGAGGGCAAGTTTGCCGATTGCGATGCGGGCCCGCTTGCACCAACAGAAATCGGTGGCCTAGCCCGTGATCCTGAAGTCCCGGTCTAACGTCGCGGGCGGCTCGTGTTCGCCGAGCCAATTACATCTCGGCGGTGCTAGAATGAGCGGCAACGATCTACCAGCCGTCGTCAAATTTTTGCAGGTTCATCGTGGTATTACCCACCACCTTTTGCTTGGAATTGGGGAATGTAATTGACCACCAGGTGAGGGCGAGAGCCAGATCCGGCTTGAGGAGTTTGACCTGAATACGCGCTGGATTGATATACCCCATCGAATTTCGGTCCGGGTACCCGTTAATGTAGGAATCGTGGAGTTGCTGCCAACCGTTAAATTGCTCGGAGTCAACAACAACCAGCAACTCTGGCGACTTCCAGTAGACCTCCAGATGCCCTTCAATATCGTGAGCATTCCAGCGATCGAGCATTTTCAGCAGAACTTCGTAGACCTTCTGCCCATCGGAGGTGGTGGTACTTGACGTGGAACCCAGCGAGTCAAATAGCCAGCCCTCCTGTACCTCCGCCATCACCGGTGCGGAGAAACAGACCAACAATAATAGAAGGATTCGGCTAAATATTCGGCAACGCATGGCCTAGGCACCAATACCCATTCTTGTAAATTTAGCGAATTTTTTATTAATTGTGATTATTGTTGTTCTAGTGAGTGCGCCATCTTGAGGAGGCGGCAAGTCTTTCGGTGTTGTTTCTCGACCATTGATGCGGTTCCTTAAGCGTCCATGGCGAAGAAAAAGCAAATGCTCGACGAAAATCCGGCGTTTATTTTCACCAAATAGCCGTCAGCAAGCCTAAGCTTGGTATCCCAAACTTGCACAGGGGAGGATAGGCTAAAAAAAAAAGAATGCACTATAAGATTCGTGATTCTGCTTCTCAATCTCCCGGCTTCTGTAGTTCTTTCCTGAAAACCCACCGGGTCCGTCGACTGAGAGCACAGGTGACGTTGAACGGCGGGGATGTTAGGGTTGAGTGAATGATCTCATTGCAGTTCGATAATACCCAATCACTCAAGGGGTATCGAGGAGTTTCGCTCCGGGCCGAAGATCGTGACGCGTCGGTGGCCATCCGTTTGTTCGTCCGAACGGATCCGTCGGAATCCCCTCCATTTATCCTGTTGCGTGAGACATTGGACGCCTCGATTTATCTCGGTTCTATCGTCGACCGTGCCGGTCATCCGAAGGCTTGGGTCGAGATCTGGGTCCAGAACGTGGACCGCGTGGCTTTCAGCTTCCGTGCTCAACTCGAGCCCTTGACTAACTCGATCCTGGACCGCCGGTGGACTGACCGGGTTACCATGTTCCGCGCGTTGAAACGAGGCACGATCATCGAGACAGGCGCGGAATACGATCACCCTGTGCCTGCTCTGATTGACGCGAAAGAAGGTGCCGTTGTCTATCCGGTTGAACCTGGGACGCACCGGTCGTTTGTGCTCTGCAAGGATGAGAAAGCCCTGGAATTGGCTGGCCTACCTTCGTATGCATCGTCACTGCATCGGTATTTGTGGAATGGACCCGGAGCGGAGGCTCCGGTATTCGTGGCAATTACCAGCGGGGCGCCCATGCCCCCGGGTGTCAGGCCGACAACCGATATTTTCAAGGAGCTCTATCTGTTTAATCCTGGTGGAGGGCTATTGCTGGTCCGGCCATTGGCACCTCTCGCGCTGACAGAGTTTGCAGATATACTTTCCGGCAAAACCTGGTCCGGCTTTCAGTGTGGCAAGGAGGCGATCCGTCTTGGTGCGCCCTATGCAAAACTTGAAGACGCCGAAGAGATGCTTTATCGAGGGGGGCATCTCTTCAGTGGGCGAGCCGGCAAAGCCGGGCGATTGCTGGAGGTTTTCCATCTGAAGCTGAATTTGATCCTGCAGGCTCTCGAAGAAACGCGCGCCTCCATTCGCTTTCAGCAATTGCCATTCCTGGTGCTCGGAGCAGAAAGCTTTCGCGTACAGCTTTTTGAAATAGGATCCGGACTGCCTCTTTTTTGGAGCGCGCAGGTGGATCTCGCCGAATCGAATTGTGCTTTGGCAATCTCAGTTGGCGGCAGCGATGCACGCTATTTTATCCCGCCAGAGTTGCCCGGCCCTTCGATTTACCGGCCGCAGACACGCAGCTTACGCGAGCGAGGATCGGCAACAGTACGCATCCGCAAGATCTTCCCTCCTACCCCGTTAGGGACGAACCTCGAAGCGACCTTGGCGACAGACGAGCGGTTGAATGTTACGGCCAGCGATTTGATCCATGTGCGATTGCCTGTCGCGGGCGGCCGGGCAGACCTTTACGGCCGCGTGGACGAATCCGAAGCTTTGGCGACAGGAGAGACTCGATTCCGCACCCTCCCGCAAATGCTGTCGGAACCGGTGAAAAACGCCCTTCAGCAACTGGTCGGCGCGCCGATCGGCAACGCTGGATTTGAAATTTTGCCGCTGCTCACATCGCCTTGCGATATGTATGCGCTCGGGGTGCTGGCGATCAGGGTTCTGTTGGTTGACCATGAAAATACCCTTGCTATCGCGCTGGACGAAATGTTGAGTCTGGCCCGAGAAGTCGCCACCGGTCACAAACCTGACGTGGCCATCGGCAAACGGATGCAGGCGATCGTCGAGCGCGACCGGCGCTGGGTGGCGTCACTTGGCCCGCACAGATTGGTCAGAGAGGACGGCATTCGGCAAGGCGCGGCTCGGATTATTCCTGGTGATCTCTGGTGGGAGACGATCGGGATTATCATCCGGCTGTTTCCAGGAATCGGACCTGACAGTTATTGCAGGGACTTGGGTGATGCGCCCACCTCGGCGTTGGATCAGATTTTTGACGACGTGATCAGCCAGATTGATCTCCTGCTGCTGCGATCCAGAAGCCTTGTCGTAGCGGATTGGAACCAGAATCTTGAAATTCACGATGCCATTTATGAGGTCATTGCCAAGAAACACGGGGCGATTCCGAAGAGGGAATGAATCAGTAGGCAGGAGTCAGTAGTCAGGAGCACCCCATGGGCGAGCGCGGGTGAGGAGTTGAGAAGAAAGTGTTCGTCGGCGCGCCTCGCTGTTTACAGAGAAGTCAGAAATTGCAGCAGATATGGACATGCCGGTATTTGACGAATAGCCGGTTTAAGGGTCGAATTGACCGCCATTACCGCAATTTTTGCGAGAGGGGGCCCGTAGGGAGGCGCCGAAAAAACTGTGCCTGCCGGCAAGATTCGATTGTCATTCTAGACTGCCGAATCCGGACGCTTGATTCCTGGCTCCTGACCCTACGGAAGAACCGCCCAGACTTCGACGACCCTGTTTTTCGCTAATTCACGAGCATCCAGTAAATTGGTGCCGCCCATAGGAACGATATGCATCACGTTTTGGATCCCGAGCTGGTCCCGCAGCGTATCCATGACAGTCTGCGCCCGACCGTTTGAAATCTGCAGATTTTTCTGCTCGTCTCCTTGTAGGTCTGCGTAGCCGAGGATCACCAACACGAGAGTGGGGTCCTCGAGGATTTTCTTGATCTGAGGGCGCTCCAATTGGTCTCTCATGTGCGCGACCTCCTCGGGAGAAATTCTGGTGAGCAGAGTTTCGAAGGGGACAGAGAACAAGCGCCCCATGCCACGCGCGCGGTCGACGGCGCCGTAGAGTCTGTCTTTGTTCTGCGAAGAGACGTTAGGCATCAAGTCGATGCGCTTCAGGACTTCGCGTTTCACTTCTGCGATCTCTGGCAAAGTAATATCGAGATCGATCGGTGTTCCTGAAGCATCTGCAGCCGACGTGGGCGTGGAATTGGGACTGGGGGTCGACGCCGGAGTCGCGGTCGGCGAAGGGGACGACGTTGGAGTTGGAACTGGAGTTGGGGTGGGGGTCGGACTCGGAGAGGGTGTCGGCGATAACTCCACTACTTGAGTCTGCCGTTTTGAGGAATTGGCCAGCGTCCAGAGGATGGCACCGACAGCCAATAAAAGGACGATAGCGACACCGATTGAAAGGACGAGAGTCGGAGATAAGCTGCGTTTGGGGCCCAGGGATTCCAGCGGTGAACCGCATTCCGGGCAGCGGAAATCCTTCGTGACGACCGTGATCTTTTCGTTTCGGTAAGCTAGTTTACAACCTGAGTAGTTAGTGCATTTGCCGATGCGTTGCGCCATAACAAGACCAACGACTGATATAGCTCGAATGCGACAGGGTCAATCGTTGATAAACATTCTGGTGAAAAACCGGGCGATTGATGGTGCTGGGTTGTTGGCCGGCCGGATGAAAGTTGCCGCCGGCCTTTTCGAATCGCCAAGGCGAGATGCCGCCTCGACTTGCAGTAGCCAAAAAAGCTCGCGTTCGACCATGGGGAGAATTACCGTTGCCTTGCATGAAAAGGGCAGCCCAGCTGAGGATCAGCGAGAAGATAGAAGGTCAAGACAGGATCCTCAGTTTCCAGGGTTCGGCGGATATTCTTTCGATGCCTTCCGTGCAGGAGCTACTTTCACGGTACAGCCGGGAAAAGATCCGGTTACTGCTGGTCGACCTTTCGGAAACCGAGTTTATCAATAGTCCGGTCTGGGCGGTGATCACTCTTTACGCGCGAAAGCAGCGCGACCAATCCCGGGTAGCGATTATTGGGATGTCCGAGAGAATCAAGGGTTCCTTCGAGATGATGGGACTACACAAGGAGCTTTTGACTTTTGCTGACGTCGAGACCGCGCGGAGAGAGTTACTGGAGTGAAGCTGCGTATTCTCTCGAGGCCGCAGGATGATTAGCAGCAAGATCGGTTATTTCAAGCTGGTGGTGCAACTTCTCGAGTCGACTGTGAGAACCTTGTTGCGCCCGTCGGCCGTGACGTTCGAGAACGTGATCGTTCAGCTTGGTTCAATTGGAGTGGGAGCCATTCCGGCGGCAAGCTTGATCGCTGTGACCGCCGGATTTGTTCTGGCCCTGGTTCTGGAGCTTCAACTCAGCCAGATTGGGAAAGTGGAAATCGTGCCGAGTTTGCTCTGGGTCATCCTGACGGAACAAGTCGTGCCCGTTGGCGTCGCGCTGATTTTTGCCGGGCGGAGCGTCTCGGCGGTGACAGCGGAGCTCGGTTCGATGCAGGTCTCCGAGGAGGTTAAAGCACTTTTCACGATGGGGATCGATGTCGTGCCTTATTTGCTGGTCCCGCGTTTTCTTGGATTTCAGATTATGCTGCCGATCGTGACCTTGGTAGGTATCTATGCTTCCCTCATCGGAGGCTGGCTGCTGTGCGGCATCGTGTTAAAAATGAGCGTTTCCGATTATATCTACTACGTATTCGACGGGGCCAGCTTCTCGAGCGTTTTGGTGGCGATGGTGAAAAGTGCGCTTTTCGCATTCCTGGTTGCCACCATCGCGTTTTACAAAGGTCTCAATGTCCGAAATGGCTCGCGGGAGATCAGTGAAGCGACGACCCAATCGGTGGTGAGCGCGGTAATTGTGGTGACGATCGCGAACGCCGTCGTAACCTCTTTTCAGCTTGTTTGACCATGAACAATGCGGCAACCGTAGTTGAAGCGGCAAACGCGGCGGGAACGGTCCCAGATGCGGAAGTGCCGGTCCTCGAGGTTGTCAACCTGACGAAGGTCTTTCCAAATGGGCGGACTGTCCTCAATGGAATCAGCTTTAAAGTGTTTCCCGAGGAGACGTTTGTAATTCTGGGCGGGAGCGGATGCGGTAAGAGTACTTTATTGAATATATTGATCGGGGTTCTGGAGCCCACCTCCGGCGAGGTTCGCATTTTCGGGCAAGACCTGCATCGGCTGAAGGGCCAGAAGCTGAAGGAATTGCATATCCGCTGCGGGATGCTGTTTCAATCCGGGGCCTTGATCGAATCACTTTCGCTGCTTGGGAACGTGCATCTTCCGCTTCGCGAACATTATCGACAGGTTGACCCGGCGGTTCTGGTCGAAACAGCGCGACTCAAACTTCGCATGGTTGGTCTTGAAGAGCACGGATCGAAGCGACCTTCGGGAATCAGTGGCGGAATGAAGAAACGCGTTGCCCTCGCGCGAGCGCTCGCGCTGGATCCGGACCTGGTATTTGCCGATGAGCCGACTTCCGGTCTAGATCCGGTCAGTACGCAAGAAATTGATGAAATGTTTATCAGGCTAACAAGACGGATTGGCGCCGCCGCAGTTGTCGTGACCCACGACATCGCGAGCTTTTTCAGGATAGCGCACCGGGCGATCATGCTGGGAGGCGAGCGCGACGGGGCGCTTCAAGGTCGAATAATCATCCAAGGTACTCCCGAACAGTTTCGGGCATCCGATCACCCGGTCGTGCGAAGATTTCTCGATTTTGGTCGGGGCGGTTTTTCTAGTTAAACGATCTCAGCATGTTAGATTTTGGAGATTCGGATTCAAAAATTGGACTGCGGTAAACATGAGCGAGGGCGATCCAAAGAAACATACTGTCGGGTTGATAGTTGGCATCGCGGTAATCGTGCTCTTGGGTGCAGGACTATATCTTGGCGTTGAACAGAATCCTTTTCGGAAGCCATTTCTCACGTTTACCATTCGCTTCGACGACGTTTCCGGGATCCATGAACGCTCAAAAGTGACATTTCTTGGAATTCCGGCTGGGTATGTCAGGCAATTGGATTACGTGCCGGGGAATCGTCAGACCGCGGTAAAGGTGGAGGTAGTCATCTCCCGGAAGTTATATATTCCGGCTGCCGCAAGGGCTTATCTCGAACCGACATTGCTCGGTGACGCATCGATCGCGTTGCGGGTGCCGGCGCCGGCCGCAGGCGAAGCCGCCACGACCGAGGCGGAGGACAAGGTTGGTCCAAGACTGGCCGAAGGCGCTGAGATAATCGGCTTTCGCGCTACCAAGCTAGAGGCCGTGCTGCCCGGATTTGACGAAGCGATGGCAAAACTCGAATCGTATGGCAAGTCGGCCGGCCAACGTTTGTCGAGCATCGGTGAGGTAGTCGACCGAGGGGTTGACGCGTTGAACAGCGTGTTCCTGGAAAAGGGCGCCGATGGCCTGACCAAGGTCGATCAACTCATTGCGAGCCTGCAAGGCATTATGAACGGCCCGGAAGGTCAGAAGGACCAGTCCATTCGTGGTCAGCTCGAGATTATTGTCAGCAACTTGATGGCCAGCAGCGATAGCATCCGCAAACTGGCCGATGTCCAAGGCAAGGAGCAGGGTGGTATCGGCGAGGTCTTGCGCGTGTTTGAAGAGACTGCCAAACGCCTGAGTGAAGATGCGGAAACGGCGCAAAAACTCATCGGCAAAATGGGCCATACCAGCGATGCGGTTACGCAGGCCAGCGAGCAGGTGAAAAATCTTGCCCAGATCACCACGCAAGCTGTCGAACAATTTCATAGCCGGCCGTTCCACTACCTGACCACCACGAGATCATTGCCCGCGAAAGAGAGTCGAAGCCCGGAAAAGAACCCAAATTCGCAACAGTGACATGGATGAGATCTACCGGAGGAAAGAACTCGCCTACCGTTGTCTGATCGATGCGGCGAGATCGCTCAGCGGTGCGGCGGATATTGACGAGTTGGTGGGACAAATTCTGTCCTCCTCCCGGGACGTGATGCAATGCTTGGCTTGCTCGGTTTCGCTACCGGATCCGGAGACCGGGGATCTGTTTATCCGGGGCACCCAAGCGGAGTTGAGAGGTCAGGTCCTGCGCGTGCCGTCCGGGAAAGGAATCGCGGGACGAGTGTATCGAACTCGCTTGTCCGAAAACACGACCAACGCTCAAAGTGACTCCGATCATTATGCCGGTATCGGGCTGGAGACGAAGACTCCCGCGCAGGCCATGTTGACCATACCGTTGTTGGACGGAGATGTCTGTCACGGCGTGATGCAAGCCTTGAATCCGACAGATCGGCAGCGGTTTGATTCGTTTGACGAAGAAGTTTTTCTGGCCTTCGGCTCGCTCATCGCCACGACGTTGACCCGGATGCAGGTGCAGGAGGAAGCGAAACAAAAAGAAATCGAGGATGCATATCGTCAAGCCGAATTGTCGATCGCGCGGCAGGCGCAATTTTCGTTCATGCCGCCTCCAAACTTCGAGCGTGGAAATTTAAAAATCCGCGTTTTCCAGGAGCAGGCAGCGGATGTAGGCGGCGACTTTTATGCGTACCATGAAATCGGCGATCAGTTCCTGCTGGTCGCGGTCGGCGATGCAAGCGGGAAGGGTATACCTGCCGCACTCGAGTCCGCCCGAGTCTGCACTTTGATCTCGCTGACAGCGCCATCCTGCAGCGCCGACCGGTTGTCTGAATGGCTTGCCGGTCTGAATAATGTGCTCCAGGCAACAGCGGAAAAGGCAGGGAGCCTGACGACTCTGGCCGTCCTGCTGATCGACGGCAAACGTCACAGGGTTTCAGCCTGCAGCTTCGGGCAATTTCGTCCTCGCTATCTCTCGCGGACAAATGATTGGAAGGAATTGGCTTGTCCGATTCATCCGCCCTTAGGTGTTTACACGGCGCCGGCCTTCGCGGTCAGCACTGTTCCACTTGCCATTGGCCGGAAATGGATTCTCCTCACGGACGGGTTCATCGAAGCGCGCAATACCGAAGGCGAGCAGTTCGGCGCCGGCACGCTGGCCGAAGCCTTGTCCAGAAGCGCCGATGAGCAATCCGATCCTTTACCCGTTCTGGAGGAAAGCTGGAGGCAATTCAGCAGAAATGGGCCGGACCGTGACGACGCCACTGCGCTCCTGTTCACCGATTCTTCCCCGCTGCCCCAGTCCAGGATCGAATGTGATATTTCTCCCGATACCATCCCTGATTTGCGCTTTTTCTGTGAGCAATGGGCGATGTCTGCCGGTCTAGACGAGCGGGAGGCGTATCAGGTGGTTCTCGCGTGCGACGAGATATTTACCAATGTCTACAAACATGCCTACCGGTCCGGGTCTGGCCCAGTCCGATGCGATGCGAAGATTGATCTGACTTCTCTCATATTTTTGGTCACCCACCGGGGCATCGGACTGAGTTCGGAAGCAAATATACCGCAAATGCCGCAAGGGTCGCGCCTTGGGGGTTACGGGCTCCCATTCATCCGACGGGTTTTCGATGACGTCGAATACGAGAGCTTCAACGGCTATTCAACCGTGCGCCTCGGCAAACGGCTCATTTCTGCGAGCGGGGCCGCAGAGTAGGAAGTGTCAGTGCCAGTGTCAGTGTCAGTGTCAGTGGTAGAAAGCGTGTGGTATTCTTCAACGCCGTCCGCGGCCTGTCGTCCAGTAAGGGGAGCCACAGGTTTTAGCCCTACTTTCTCAACTCGCCGCCAAAATGCGCTATTTTTCGGGGTGAATCGCCCGCGAAGGCGCTTCAATAAAGGAAGAGGCGTTCCAAAGTGCCTGTCGTGCTGACCAAGTCTCTTCGCGTCAGGGCAATTCGGTGTAAAATCGGTGCGCATCAGCTCTCGCCGAAAGCTCTTGGAACAGAAATAAAACACGCTCCTGTAGTGCAGACCTTTCGATCACGATGTGTATTGGGAGCGCCTTCCCGGGTCGAGGACCCCTCGAGTAGAGAAAGTCCGGTTAGTGACCAACGCAGAAGATTCCAGAGCGGAAAAAGCCACGCTCTCTTTAACTGCCACTGCCACTGGCACTGAGACAGGAAACTAACTCACCAGCATTCCCTCTCGCGCCAACGATTCGAGCCCTTCACGGACGCGGCGCTCGAGAATGGCCGCGACATCGGCCATGTTCTCGACTGGCTCGCCGTTCTCCAGGAGCTTGGCTTGGCCCGATCGGACGTAGTCGATCAAGTCGCGCGTAAGCATTTTTTCGTCGCGTGTTCCATCCAGCAGCTGCACCAGCCGACGGCCCAGCGGGTCCGGAAACTTCATCATGACGTGAAACTGATTCGTGGCAGACTCACTCCGCTCCAACTGAAACCGTGCCAATCTGCTGACCATCGGGCGATCACTGACCACGCCGGTAACTTCGTACGGGAAAACATGCATTTGAAGAAAACCCACTCGGTAAGCTCTGCCCAGCGCGTCGGCGAGGGTGTGCGCTTCATCGTCCCCGGAAAGAGCAACCGCTTTGCTGGTCACCGCAGCTCGTGCAGTGCAGAGCAGCGATTCGAACGAAACCGAAGCGGGCCAATGCGACCAAAGAGATTTCAAGGCGGCGCAGATCAGCGGATGGGTTGTTTCTAATTCCGCTCCTCCGGGCCGGCGAAAAATGGCGCCGTCGCTACCTCCGACGCCGCGTGTTTCTTCCGGAGAAGCATCAGACGCGACGTATAGCTTCTCAATTCGTTCCACTATCAGATCCGGCGCAAGGTTTACTTCTTTGTGGCAAAGGAGGGTCTGCCTGAAGCCGGAGCCGCGAATGAAATCCTTATATTGTTCCCGTATAATTTCTTTCGCTGCTTTTAATTCCTCCATTTTGCGCATGACCTCCGGAGTGAATTTTTCGGGATGCAACTCGTTCGCGCTAGCTTCTCCGACAAACTTCAGGTCATGACGCTCAGCGTCTGCGATGAATTCGTAAAAGTAGAACGACTGGTTCACCTCGCTCAAATCATCATGGAAAAAAGCTTCGTCCGGGTATTTGAGCGTTCGCTCAAGCTGTGTCCGAATCGCCGCCACGTAAGAGTCCGGATTTGGGGTGGATTCTGCCAGGAACTTCAGTAGCCCGCGTGCCTGTCCCACTTTCTCGATCGGATCATCGTAACGCGATGTGTGGAAGCGCATCATTCCGCGGACGAGATCGCGCAAATGGTTTCCCGGGTAGGTGTGATAGCTGATGTAGGCGACCCCCTGGGGATTGAGCATTTCCCGACAAATCGCCAAAATGCGCTCGCGCACCGGTCGCGGAACCCAGGAGTACACGCCGTGGACGATGATTAAGTCGAATCTTCCCAATTGCTCCGTATTCGCCTCACAAAGGTCCATCGAATGCAGGCGAACGTTCCGCAGGCCCAGCTCTGCCACGCAAGCTTGACCGGAAGCGATCGGACGGTGCGCCAAGTCAAGGCCGATAAACTCGCTTTCCGGCAATTGGAAAGCCATTCCGATGACGTTATTTCCTACCCCACAGCCCAACTCGAGCACACGACATCGGTTGATCGGCGCCGGCTGCACTCCTCGGAGAAACGCCACGGTGGCGAGCCGGTTCGGATGAGTCTGCGGAAAAGCCGCAGCCGGATACAAAACTTCATCATACGGACTTACAACGCCTGTGGCAGTCTTCATACTCCCTTAGGATGAGATAGCGAAATAGGGCTCGACAAGGGAAAACAGATCCTGTCTGTTGACCGGAAAAATAATAGAATCCATGTTTGCCGCCGAAGAGCTGCTGCAGCCAATTTCCGGGGAATCGCCGTGCGGAGAAGATTTGTCCGACGATGCGAGTCTCCAGGAACTCGATGCGATGGCGCGCGGAAAGCAGGAAACCCAGTTTTCGGCCGCGGAGCCGCCGGATTGGAAGCAAGTGCGGTCTCGATGTTTGGAACTGTTCACACGGTCCAAGGACTTGCGAATCGCGATGACGCTCACGGTGGCTTCGATAGAGCTTGACGGCTTGCCCGGCTTTCGGGAGAGCCTGGCATTGGTTAAAGGCTTAATCGAGACCTATTGGGATGCCGTTTATCCGCGCCTCGACCCGGCCGACGAAAATGATCCTTTGCAGCGGATGAACATTGTCGGTTCCCTGGCAACGCCCATGGGGACCTACGGCGACCCGTTACGCATACTCGAACGGTTGCGGGCAATCCCTTTGTGCAAATCCGTGCAGTTGGGACGTTACAACCTCACCGAAATCTTGCGTGCAGAGTCCGGTGTTGCGGAGAGTGGCAAACCGGTCGTAGCCATGGCGCGAATTGACGCGACATTTCAAGATTCGAATCCCGAAGAGCTTGGAGAGACCTTTCAGGCTCTTAGTGATTGTATCGCGTTGGTGCTAAGCATTGATGAATCCATCACGCGCACCGTCGGCGCCGTCAACGCACCCGACCTAACACCTCTCTCAAGCGACCTCGGCGCGATGCAGCGACGGATTGCTCCTTATATCAAGGAAGCGCCTGCGCCGGCTACCGAAACGGATAGTGCGTCGGGCGCCGCCGGAAGTGCCAGTCATGTCGCTTTTTCTCTCGAAGGAGAGATCCGCTCGCGCAAGGATGTCGTGCTGTTGCTGCAAAAGATCTGTCTGTACTACGATCGAATCGAGCCATCCAGCCCGGTACCGCTGCTGCTGAAACGTGCTGCTCGCCTCGCGGAGATGGACTTCATGCAAATTATTGGAGATTTGTCTCCGGACGCAATCCCTCAGGTTCGAATCGTCTCGGGCGAGAAGGAAGAGTGAGAACGCAGAGTGCGCGGCGACACAATGCAATTGACAAATGCTGAAAGTTTTGACGAGATTGCTCAACCCAGATTCACGGGGGCCGATTAAGAAAGATAGGCAGATGCGGCAGGCGTTTCCAGGCAGTCGGGAAGGGCTGGATCCGTATCGAACAGATTAATAGGATGTGGTAGAATCGCTCTCACGGTCCCTCGGATCTTTGTTCTCAATTTTGAAAAGCCTTTGAACGTGCGAAAATCTCCCTCCTACACAATTCAATGATTCAACTTTATGGCAAAAGCTAGCAGCCAGAAATTTATCGCCCGAAATCGAGCGCCGCGGGTCCAAATCGAATACGAGGTGGAGGTCTACGGCTCGCAGAAAAAGATCGAACTGCCTTTCATCATGGGGGTGATGGCTGATCTCTCCGGAAAACCGTCCGACCCGCTGGCGCCGGTCGCGGACCGTAAA
>Ga0210387_10002380_pt1 | contig 14358 bp, 12 predicted proteins | sample IncBWC7OmetaG_FD_160108 | JGI IMG/M metagenome (GOLD analysis project Ga0210387, IMG submission 160108) | Forest soil microbial communities from Barre Woods Harvard Forest LTER site, Petersham, Massachusetts, United States - Inc-BW-C-7-O ...
TCGGTGAGCAACGGAAACGTTTCGAATTCGTGGCCGCGGATGGGCAGCGCCAGGATTGCTAGATCGACTTTGCTGGCGCGCAGGTGGTCTAAGAGAACCGGGGTGATTTCTTCGACCACCGTGAGCCGCACCTGGGGGAATTTTCGCGAAAACCACGTCAGGCGCTCTGGAAGAAAATAGGGTGCAACGGTGGGGATGACCGCAACGGTGACGGAGCCGCCGACGGAGTCCCTTTGTTCAGCGACATCGCCGCGAGCCGCTTCGAGTTCGCGGAGGACGGCACGTGCGCGCGGCAGAAACGTTTGCCCGGTTTCCGTGAGGCGGACGGAACGGCCCAGACGGTCGAATAGTCTCGCGCCGAGTTCATCCTCCAGCTTCATAATCTGCTGCGAAAGAGAAGGCTGCGAAACGTGAGATTGTTCGGCCGCGCGGCTGAAAGAGCCGGCTTCGGCGACCGCGCAGAAGTAGCGTAGTTGATGAAGCTCCATAGGCTATGCCTATCCATCGTATCCGAACTATATATTGGAAGTATAGCGGCAGGCCGCGTACTTTCTATGGAGCGTGCAGGATTCTGCCCCGAGGGGCCGGTGCTGCAAGCGAACTGAGGAGGAATCATGGCGGAAGAGAAAAAGATAATGACGACCGACGCAGGCCGGCCAGTGGGCGACAATCAGAATTCGCTGACGGTGGGGCCGCGCGGGCCGGTAGTTTTTGAAGATTTCCTGTTGTTCGAGAAAATGGCGCACTTCAACCGGGAGCGCATTCCGGAGCGCGTTGTGCACGCCAAGGGCTCGGGAGCGCACGGGCATTTTGTCTGCACAAGTTCGGAGATCACCAAGTACACGACGGCAAAGCTGTTCAATACCGTGGGTAAGAAAACGCCGACGTTCATCCGCTTCTCGACCGTGGGCGGCGAAAAAGGTTCGGCGGATACGGCACGCGACCCGCGCGGCTTTGCCCTGAAGTTTTATACCGAAGAAGGCAACTGGGACATGACGGGGAACAACACACCCGTCTTTTTCATCCGCGATCCGCTGAAGTTCGGCGACTTCATTCACACGCAGAAGCGCGACCCGGAGACAAACCTGAAATCGCCGACCATGATGTGGGATTTCTGGTCCCTCTCTCCGGAATCGCTGCACCAGGTGACGATTCTCTTCTCCGATCGCGGCACCCCTGACGGCTACCGCCACATGAACGGCTACAGCAGCCACACCTTCAGCCTGATCAACGCGAAGAACGAACTCTTCTATGCAAAGTGGCACTTCAAGACCAAGCAAGGCATCAAGAATTTCTTCCGCGAGCAAGCGGGCGCGTTGGAAGGCACCGATCCGGACTACTCGCAGCGCGATCTCTTCCACGCCATCAAAGCCGGCAATTTCCCGAAATGGCGCGTCTGCGTCCAGATTATGCCGGAAAAAGATGCGGAGACGTATCACCTCAACCCGTTCGATCTCACCAAGGTATGGCCGCACAAGGATTACCCGCTGCATGAAGTCGGTGAACTCGAGCTCAACCGCAACCCGGAGAATTACTTCGCGGAAGTGGAGCAAGCGGCGTTCGAACCCAGAAATGTGGTGCCCGGCATGGGTTTTTCGCCGGATAAAATGCTGCAAGCGCGCCTGATTTCTTATCCAGATGCGCATCGCTATCGCCTCGGCGTGAACTACGACTCACTGCCGGTGAACAAGCCACAGTGCCCCTATCACACCTACAACAAGGATGGCGCAATGCGTTTCGATGGCAATGGCGGCTCCGCTGTGAATTACGAGCCGAACAGCTTCGGCGGACCCACGCAGGATCCGCTATACACAGAGCGGCCCAAGATGGTCAGCGGCACAGTGGCAAGGCACGATCATCGCAGCGATGCCGATTACTACTCTCAGCCGGGAAATCTCTTCCGACTTATGCCCGCGGATGCCAAGCAGCGGCTGATCGATAACATCGTCTCCAGCCTCGGTAACGGCGTCCCCCAGCGGATTCAAGAGCTGCAGATTCAGCACTTCCACAAAGCCGATCCCGCTTACGGAAGCGGTGTTGCGAAGGGACTCGGTTTGAACATCGACGCCATCATCGCAAAGAAGCAGGCCAGCGCAGCGGACTAAGACAGTTGTAAGGCGTCAGTCTTCTGTTTTCAGCAGCCCGTCTCTAACAAACGACCAATACGAACACCGACAGGGCGAACTAATCCGGTTCGCCCCGTTGTGTTTTGGTACACCTGTTGGCCGGCGCGCTTTGTTCTGACGCGCTGGTTTGGGGTAAGGTGTATCGCGGCGTTTAGAGCAACGCTACGGCGAGGCTTATGGCAAAACTGACTTTTCTTGGCGCGGCGGGAACCGTTACAGGATCAAAATATCTCGTCGAAGCCGCAGGCAAGCGGCTGCTCGTCGATTGCGGCATTTTTCAGGGCTCGCAGGAACTCAGTGCACGGAATTTCAAGCCACTGTCCGTTGATCCGAAAACGATCGACTACCTGGTGCTGACGCACGCGCATTTGGATCACACCGGATGGCTGCCGGTGCTCGTAAAGGACGGGTATCGAGGTCCCATCTTCGCCAATCCGGCAACTATCGATCTCACCGGGATTTTGCTCAAGGATTCGGCGCATCTTCAGGAAGAAGATGCGCGTCACGCTAAGCCGGATAAGCACAACAATCACGAAATCCGTGAGCCTCTCTATGGGGCGGACGACGTCGAACCCGTGCTGAAGCTACTGAAACCGGTCCCGCGCACTGGACCTTTCGATATCAGCCCGGAGTTTCATGTCACCGCATTTGACGCAGGACATATCCTGGGCTCGACCAGCCTGGAACTAATTATCACGGAAAGCGGAAAGAAGACCGTGGTGGTGTTTTCCGGGGATATCGGGCGATACGACCAGCCGATTTTGAATGATCCTGTAACGCCGCCATCGACAGCCGACGTCTTGCTTTGCGAGTCCACCTACGGCGACCGCGAGCACGCGACCGGTGACGCTGCAGAGCTGCTGGCTGGTATCGTCAATCGCGTTGCGAAGCGCGGCGGATTGATCGTCATTCCCGCTTTCGCCATCGGGCGAACGCAAACGTTTATGTATTACCTGCGCCAGCTCGAGGATCAACAGCGCATCCCTCGCTTGCCCGTGTACGTCGATAGTCCCATGGCGCTCAGCGCGACGGATTTGTACTTGAAATATAAGGAAGACCACGATCTGGACTATTCGCGTGAGGAAAGCGGCGGGAAGGGCGACCCATTAGACGTCCACGAATTTCATCTGACGCGCTCGGTCGAGGAATCGAAAGCCATCAACAACGTCAAGACTCCTTGCATCATCATCTCCGCAAGCGGAATGGCCGCGGGAGGCCGCGTGCTGCACCATTTGGCGCAGCGGCTGCCGGATGCGCGAAATGCCGTGATTCTTGGAGGGTTTCAGGCCCAGGGGACGCGCGGGCGCGCGTTGCAAGACGGCGCGAAAATGTTAAATATCTACGGCCAACAGGTTCCCGTTTGCGCGGAGATCGTAGAGCTGGGCCAATTTTCCGCGCATGCCGGGAAAAGTGAACTGCTACGTTGGCTGGGCGGTCTGCCTGCACCCCCGAAGCAGACTTATTTGACCCACGGCGAACCGCAAGCGGCCCAGGCCTTGCAAGCCGCCATCCAAGAGAAGTTCAAATGGCAGGCCGCCGTCGCCCGGTACCTGGATACCGTTGATTTGTAAGGCGGATGGGTTCTAGAAATATTTTTGAGGAATCAGGAAACTAATATCGCGCTGCCGTCGTCTATACATACAAGACCACTCGCGGGGTAGGGGGCTAACCACCACAGGGCAACCGACCGTCAGTCTCCTACCCCTAAATACTCTGGATGCGGTTTCCTTCATTAATTTACATAGCTTTTAGAATTCTCTCGTCTTTTCCCGGAGCCGCAGGGAACTTTAAAGAATTTCCAGCAATTTCTCGACGGTGAGTTGGGCTTCTTGAAGAATCGTGCGTAGCGTGCCGATGCGCAAGATCTTATGGTTTGGCACGCTCACGCGGCCAAATGGAGACTCTCGCCGGAGAATTACGTGGCTACCTCGCTGCCTCTGCACAACGAAGCCAATCCTTTGAAGTGCTTTGATCAGGTCACGTCCCGAAAGATCGGTCGGCAGCTTGGTCATCAAATGCCAGCTGAAACCTCGACGTATTCCCTTCCATCCTCAACAGGGATCGGTTCGCCGGCAGCCTTGACGTCCTCTAAATATAGGTCGATGGCTTCTTCGATATTCCTAAGAGCTTCCTCGCGCGTGTCCCCTTGAGAAACGCAGCCAGGTAGAGCGGGCACGGTGGCCACATAGCCTCCGTCATTCTCGCGCTGCAGGACAACCGTATATTTCATATCGCCTTCCTTCAAGGGGTTCCGATACAGCCCCATGCTACCCCTGCGCAGTGCACTCGTAAAGGGCCCAAGTGGTATGCGAAGCGGCATAAACCCTAACGAATTCGTTTCCCGGTCACCGTTCGGCGATGTGCCGGGGCAGGCTCGACAACCGTTCCTCGGCGGCGGCAAAGGTGCTTTCCTTCTTACAAAACGTGAAGCGAACCTGAGAGTCGCCGTCGTGGGGATCATTGTAAAAGCTGGATCCAGGCACAACCGCAACCCCGATTTTCTCGACGAGATATTTGGCGAACGAGACGTCTCGCGAGCCAGCCGGGTATTGGCCCGAAGGAAATTCAAAGTGCGCGATATCGGTCATGATGTAGTACGCGCCGTGAGGCTTGAAAACGGTGAAGCCGGCGGCGGTAAGAATTTCGAGCAAGCGCTCGCGGCGTACTGCGTAATCCGCCGCGAGTTTGTCGTAATAAGACTGCGGAGATTTGAGCGCGATCGCCCCAGCTTGTTGCAAAGGCGCTGCGGCCCCCACCGTAAGAAAATCGTGCACTTTGCGGATGGCCGCCGTCGGTTCCGGCGGAGCGATGGCCCAGCCCACCCGCCAGCCAGTGACGCTGTAGGTCTTCGACATCCCATTGATCACGATGGTGCGGTCGCGCATGCCATCGATGCGCGCCATCGAAATGTGCTCCGCGCCATCGTACAGAATGTGCTCGTAGATTTCGTCGGTGATGCAGAACGCATTCCAGCGGACGCAGAGGTCGCGAATAAATTCGAGTTCCGCCCGAGTGAAGACTTTTCCGGTGGGGTTGTTGGGCGTGTTCAGGATGATGGCCTTGGTGTGCGGGCCAAACGCCGCAGTCAATTCCTTTTCGTCGAAAGTCCAGACAGACTTCTCATTCTCCGGAGGCCGCATTTTCACGAAGCGGGGCTTTGCACCGCTCAAAATGGCGTCCGGGCCGTAATTTTCGTAAAACGGTTCGAACACAACGATCTCATCACCGGGATTGATGATGGCCAGCATGGTGGACATCATCGCTTCCGTCGAGCCGCAGCAAATGGTGATCTCGCGTTCGGGATCGACACGCACACCCTGCGTTCGCTCGAATTTCTCGACAATCGCATCGCGTAGCGGCTTCGCGCCCCAGGTTATCGCGTATTGGTTGATGTCATCGGAGATGGCTTGCCGCGCCGCTTCCTTGATTTCCGCGGGCGCCGCGAAATCGGGGAAGCCCTGTGACAGATTGACGGCGCCATGCTTCATCGCAAGGCGAGTCATCTCGCGAATCACGGATTCGGTGAATTGTTCCGCCTTCGCGGAAAGCATGCGGCGCGCCGCTTGCGCCATGGCGGAATCGGAAGAAGTCATTTAGCCTGCCAGACGATCTGGATTGTCAGTGCCATCGGCCCAGCGAAACGGGCCTTCACAAAAATCTAACGGCCCGGCCCAGCCGCCGATGAAGGCGCCGCGCCGGACTGACCATAAATCATCCGGTAGACTTCGGAATTCCGCAAGACGATTTGCACGTAATCGCGGGTTTCGCTGAATGGAATGGATTCCACAAGCTCGGGGATTTCGTCGTAGTTGCGCTCGGCTTTCCAAGCGGCGATGCGGTCTTCGCCGGCATCAAAGGCCGCCAGCGCATATTCGGGCGCTCCGGTCAACTTCACCAGCCCGGAAATGTACAGCATGCCGAGCTGGATGTTGTACTCCGGCTGGAAAAGCTTGTCCGGCGAGAAACGCACGCGCAGCTGCTTGGCGAGCAGTTTCCCGGTCTTTGGGATCACTTGCATTAGACCGATCGCGTTTTGCGGAGAAAGCGCATCGGCTTGGAAAGTGGATTCTTGCCGCATCAGCCCGGCAGCCAGCATGGGATCGAAATTGTTCTTGGCGGCCTCGCGCCGGATCACGGATTCGTAAGGCAGTGGATAAAGTACCTTCCACACGTCAATCGGCAGATCGTCAATCTTGCGCGCATCGAAATTGGGGACAATGATGCGCCCATAAGCCATGCCCGCCGCGAAATGCCCCTGGTCGAAGGCGGCTTGCGCCGCTTCATATAAAAAGCGCGGCGAGGAAGTAGCGAAATACGCGTTCTTCAACTCGAGCTCGGCGCTCGCATCGAACGCAATCGTGCGCAGTGCCTGCGCGCGCGCCCAGCGGTCCGTCGCGGCTGGAGGAATCGGCTCGTCGAAGGGCCGAAGCGACGGCGGAGGCGGGATTTTGTCCAAAATATCGGGCGGATCTCCGCCTTCGGCGGCTTCCAACTTGCTCAAACGCATCGCAGCGGCGTGCCCAAAATACGTTTGTGGAAAACGATCTACGTCCTTCCTGTAGAAGCTGCGCGCCTCGGCGAGTTTCCCGCCACGCTCGGCATCGCGGCCAAGCCAGTAGACCGCGTCGGATGTATTACCCGATGCCGGATATTTCAGAAGAAAATTTTTGATCTTGTCATCCGCATCGGGCTGCCGATTTAGATAAGCCACCCACGCAACGCGCCACTCCGCATTGAACGCATTTCTTCCGCTCGGAAAAGTGTCCAAAACCCGCTGGTAGTAGCTGGCGGCTTTAGTGCGGTCGAGGTCCACCCAATAATACTTCCCCGCCGCCATGAATCCTTCTTCGTTCCATTTGCTCAGCGGATATTTTTGTGTCAGCTCATTGAGCGTCGCAAACATCTCGTCGAACTTCTTGTCCGACCGATAGAATTGCGACAGCACATACAGCCGCTCGGCGTCCACTTCGAAATCCGGAGTCTTCAACGAAGCCACTAGTTTCGGCGAACCTTTCAGTTGTACTCGCGTCTGCGCGACGCGAAGTTCAGCCAGCTGCCGGTTGGGGTTCAGCGGATCGTGCAGCATTCCTAGAAGCTTTTCGAATTCCGCCCGCGCTTCTTTCCACTTATGAACATCATAGAAAGCCTGCGCCCGCTGCTGCTGCAGTTCAACTCCGGGGTAGGGATACTCTTGGCCCATCTCATGCAAAATTTTCTTTAGCGCAACGTCCGCTGCTTTCGCCTCATCACTTTGCGAACTCTTGTAGTAAATCGCCTGGTAATCCCTGGCTGCTTTTGGAAGTTGATGCAACGCCTGGTAAGCCTGAGCCCTCTCGAGAAGCAGCGTAGGCCGGCTGCCCGTGGCTGGATAAGAATTCAGCGCGTCGATCGCGCCCTGCGCCCGGCCCAATTCGATGGCCAGCGGCGCCAGGCTTTCGAGCAACTGCTCCTTCATCGCCGTATTCGGATAGTCGTGCTCGACGGTCTCCAAATCAGCGAGCGCATCCTTCGAACGGCCCAGCCCGTGTTTCGCCTGTGCCGTCCAGTAAAGCACGTACTCGCGCAGCACAGTATCTGCGCTAGCCTTGTTGAACCACGCGAGGGCTTGCTGGTAGTGCTTCTGCGAATTATCTTCGTAACCGAGAGCTAGCGCCGCGCGCGCACCCCAAACGTTCCCAGCATTCTTCGCCGCGAACGCAGAAAGACTGCCGTAGGCTCCGGGCGTGCCGCTGTGAACATCACGCGCCAGCCCCGACAGCTCTTTCCGAAGCGCCTGGTCTTCCGGAGTGTCTTCCGTGACGCCGGGCGCTGCCGTGTCTGGCCTGCAGCCCACGCGGCAAGGTACGGGCGCAGGCTTCTTTACTTTCTTCTTTTTACGCGACGATTGCGCAAGCGCTTCCGGCGTACTGCCGGCGGCAAGCGCGAAAATCAGCACCACCGCGCACACGCTTCGCCCCGCTGCGGCGCACGAACCTGCCGCAGCCACCTTTCTGGCCGCAGTCTTAGCGATGCCGCGCAGGCGTGGCGTACGGGTATTCGCCGAGAGCGTGGGCGTCGCCCTCCGCGAGAATTTCCACCATCCAGCGATAAAAGTAATCCACTGGGTGGTCCATGATGGGTTTGAAACGCCGGTCGTATTCTCGATGAGCTTTTTCAATGTCATCTTTCAATCGAATGCAGAGATCCTTTTTTTCGCGCCCAAGCCGCACTTGCTCCGGCCTCAGCATTTTAATATCTTGCATCGAAACTTTCGCCACCCGATTTGCTCGCCTGTGTAGTTCTTGTTCCTCCGGCGTCAGCTGGTTGACGTCAAAGTCGCCTTCGAATTCAGCCGTCGGTGCCGTCGGCTCGATCAACTCAATCGATTCCGGCTCGGCCTCCAGCTCGATCAATGGCTCTGGCTCGAAACGCGACGGAGCAATCGGCGGCTCAACGCGCGCCGGCGCTTGTACGGTTGCGTGAGCCGGCGCCTGCGCCATCGGCGTTGGCACCGCGGGGTGCGGACGCACCGGTTCGGCGGCAGGCTCCGCCGCAGCCGTGCTGATTAGATGCGTGATTTGCGCTTCCAGCGGAGATCGCTGCCCCGGCTGCACCGCCATCGTAACGAATCGCGACAATACTTCCAGCGCCGCGGACAAAGACGCCGCCGAAGTCTGCGCCCGCAACATCGACGGCAACGCATTGGTCGGCTTGGAGCTGGCGCAAGCGGCCACGATATCCCCGACGGCCTGGTGCAGCTCGTCGGCATTTCGCTGGATCCGTTCGAGGTTCTCCCGCAAGGCGCGCACTACGGCTTGTTCCACGGCGTTTGGCTCTTGTGCCATTCCTGTTTTCTGGGGTCTCTTCCCTATTCCAAATTCTCTCAACCGCCCGCTTCGCCATTCAATCCAGGCCCACGTTCAACCAGGCCCATGCTCAACCAGGCGATGTACCCCGTTTGTGATTTTGGAAGCCAAGCCGTTTGGAGTCAACCGCCTAGCAGTACCTATGTGCCCAATCGTTGCTTAACCGCTCCGCCTTCTCCCCTTCGAGGCCCGTAGGGGGCGCCACTCGTTAACATATCTCATTATGGGAAGTGCTATCCTCCGTCTATGCGTTCTTCCGAAACCAGAAGTCCATCCCTTCACCAGCCGCTCTCTTTGTCTGACCACTACCAAGTGTGAGGAAGGCAGGCCCCTCTCCGTGCAGAAAGTTACAAGCTCAAGCTTCACGCTCTCGCGAATGGCCCAATCTCTTTCTGTTTTAGTCTTAGCCTTCGCCGCGACGAGGGCAGCCCCAGCGGTCCCGCCGTCGGCTTTCTCTTCCGCTTCTGCGCCGCTTCAGGAATCGAGCTCATCCTCTCCGCGCGCGCAAGCAGAACCGCGCGTTACCGACAGCATCACGCGCGAGGGTCCCTTTTCCCTCGGCAATCAGCAGTACACCGTGGTCTTTCACAAAAGGTGATCCTCGAAGCCCGCTCTCGTGGCGCTAGCCCTGCCAATTTCACAGCCACTTTGTCGCAACTCGAATTTCTCGACGCCCAAGGAAATTCCGTCTACCAGGAGACCTTTCTCTATACGCTCGTGCAACGCCGTTTCGCGCAACCACTGACAGCCTCCTCATCGCTTCTACCCGGCGGCGGCGGCGAGGCCCTGGTCATTCGATTTCTCGAGCGGCCCGCCCCATCTGCGGATGCCGAACCCCAATTGCCCACAGAGTCGTGGCAAGTCTTCGGCATCGTGAATGGGCATCTCGCTCCATTCGGTCCGGTGCTTCCGCTCGGCCAAGGCACGGATATCACCGTGGGAGGAGCGGTCGCTGCCGTAATGATGAAAGGCGGAATCGCGGTCATGCCCATGGCCAGCACCGCCGAGGTATTGGCCTTTCGCGTGTGGAACGGCAATTTCTACGCCCTCGTGCCCGTGCGCTTCGACTGGGCAAACGGCCAATGGGGCGAGGGCGAGGAGTGCTACGCACTCGATAATGGCTCGCTCCGCGAAAGGGGTTGCATCATGCACATCGAAGCCCTTCCGACTCCTCGCCCTCCTGACGCGGACACTATCTACGTGCACCTTTTTGAAGCCCCTGACGGAAACTTGGACAATTCCATCAACGTCCCTGTCAGTCCCGACTCACACGCGGAATTTCTGGAGATGATAGCTATCGTGCAGTGGCAAGCCCGGGACCAACGTGTCGAATGCAGCTTCCGAAACCTCTGGCTGTACATCCGTATCAATAACAAAGAAGGCTGGGTCCACGGCAAGGATGCTTTCGACGCCCTCGGCCTCCCGCTCGCGCCCCCACAATGACCTTCCCCAACCTCCTTCGGCGGTGAAAACCAATCTCGTCGCGCACCTTCCCCAACTCTTTCACAAAGACGTCCCGCGCGCGCATCGTCTTCAAAAGCGGCAGCCGCCGATAACAACTGAACGTAATGAAATGCAGATGACCTCTGCCGTAGTAGCGATTCAGTCCGGCTGGCATCACAAACCCCACGAAAAGAACGTCAACCCAAGACCCAGGTTCAAACAACGAACCTGGGGCACCCTCCGCCTCTCTATACTTTCCAGTGAAGAACCGCAGTGATATTCTCTTCGAGACTTCCGTGTTCGCCAATATCGATTTTTCCGAGTCCGGGCCACCCGCCCAAAAAGAGCGGTAACATTTCGTCTGTTTTCGTTTCCCCCGGCTTCAGGGCCACGATACGACCAAGGTTGTCTTCCCAAAGCGTCCACCGTTCAAGGTGAGCCGGCCAATGGCAGGATGGCGCGTCTACCAGCTCGTCTTTTCGTATGGCCATGACTACACGGAAGCGCGCTTCAGCCGCGCCTCCGTGTAATCTACTTCATCATGCAGCCAAGTCTAGCGGTGGAACTGGATGTTCCCGCGGCTGATTACGCGCTGTGATCTTACCTCGCTCACGCTGCCGGTCACGGTGACACCAAACTGATCGTTGATGCCTGGCTCGCCGTGGTCTTCCACCGTCACGCTGAAGGAGCAACCGTCGCCGCACGTGCCAGAGAACAAAACGGTCTTCGGTGAGCCGTCTGGGTTGAATGCGATCACCTCGACCTCGTTAACCGGGCCATCGACGTGCAATCCGTTTACGTGATTCACATAGTTGAAGTGGCCGCCATTGCCCGTTCCAGCGTTGAAGCCGAAGCTCGCAGTCCCCGGGGAGTCGATGTCCGGCACCTGGATTTGCCCACCGCCAGTTACCTTGACCGTTCCGGCTGCGGGAGTGGTACCGCCGGAGCTGCACGCGTTCACCATGTTGGTATCCAGCGTCACTGCCCCGGTTAGCGCAAAAACTCCACCCGACACGTTTGCGCTGGTAGTCACGGTGTCACTGATAAGCGACAAAAGGATTCCTTGGAACTGAGTTCCCGTCCCCAAGGTCGCGGAGCTTCCGATAACCCAAAAAACTCCTGGCGAGCAGCCTTGCGTAATATCGTTTCCATTGACGAGAACAGCCGAGTTGCTCGCTGTCGTGAGCGTGCTCTTTATCTGAAAAATCCAGGGCCCCGCGCCCGTGAGATTGAGTGTTCCAGTTAACTCTGCCGAGGAATCAAAACAATATACGCCCGGCGCGAGAGTAAGCCCTCCCAGATCCTGGCCAGTCAAGTTTGTACTGCAGGGATCGGCCACGAGAGCAGAGTAGGCAAGCGCCGCATCGTGATGCGCCTGGAGTGCGACCGCGTCAGCCGCGTGTATCGCCCCTCCTGCGACGGTGCACGGTGCGGGAAAACCGGTCACTGCGGAGCCCGGGCTGACGCCTACGTCTCCGGTGAGCGTGGATATACCAGTACAAGTGACTGTGGAAGAACCCAAAACGGCGAAGCTAGCTGCCGAGCCTAGCGATGGCGCCGACTGCGCCCGCACCAGGGTGCCTGCACTCAACACACACATAACCAACATAAGTTTTTTCATATCGAAGCTCCTTGTCTGGATTTTCGTTCAACGTCGCACACAGGAGGGGGAACAGCGTTGTCGAGTCGACTTTGAGATTCCAAACCGAGGCGGATGCTAACAGTCAATGCGAACCCGCATCTGTCCACTTTTGAACAGGCGGGTGGCGCAGAGACGAGGGCGGAATCCGTGCAGTTGGTTTTGATTTTTTCTTGGGGGGTGCCGCACCCTTCGGTTTTAAGGGTGCGGGTTTTGACTCTCTCTGTCTTCGCGAATCGAATCCATCCGAATTTTGCTCCCCCGGCGCCCGGCGTAGTGCGTCCAACTGCTCCACGCCCAATCCCCCGAATGCTGCACCAGCTTTCTTTGCACCGGATTGGCGTGCATGTACTCCAGTTTTTCCTTCAGTTTCTTCTCGCTCCACACGTTGAAATCATAAAATCGCCGCTGCCAAAAATGCGCCTCTTCTGCGTGACTGCCCTCGAACGGCAGCGTCAATTGTGCGCTCGTCGCCCGTCTTCGTCTTTTCAAGAGAGTCCGCGCCACCTTCTGCTTCAGTACTTGCAATATCTTCGATGGATTTTTCTCGGCGGGCTCGCTGATCAGCAGATGCACATGTTCCGGCATCACGACATATCCAACGAGGCGGAACGCATGCCGGCCGCGAACTTCATCCAGGATTTTCACGAAGCAGTCTCGCGCCCGCGCCGCACCAAGAAGAGGCCTCCTTCGATAACAACTGAAAGTAACGAAATGCAGGTCGCCCTGTCCGTAATGACGTTTGAGAGGATTGCGCATCGAGGAAAACTAAAACCCGCACCCTTAAACCCGAAGGGTGCGGCACCCCCGCATACACCCTCGATGAAATGCGGAAGTGGTATGCTAATCCAGTGCGCCACCGTCAAGAAGAAAAAACTATCTCTGCGCCACCCGCCCAGTGAGCACGAAACTGCGCGCACCGCATTCTTGTAACGCGAGTCTCTTGGAGGAACTGTATGTTGAAATTGATCGGTTTCGCTTGCGCATCTGTGTTGTTGTTCCCCGTCTTGACACGGCAACGCGAGGCGTTCTCGAAGTATACCAGCATTGAGGCCTACGAGTTTCGCCCAGGAATTCTCATAATGCCAAAGTACTCGAAAAAAGGACAGGTCTGCGAGATTGCAGTCGAAAAGAGCCATTATACGCCGGCCGCAATCGACCTGGATTCAACGCTGCCAAGAGAAGACTTTATTCGGATTGTGGACGAGCTCGTACCGTCCAGTGAGAGGGGGCCGCTTGCGGTCGATTTTAACGAAGACTATATGTCTCTATACAACGGCAGCAGCGTCACAACCTTCAAAGAGTATGAAAATATTTCGATAAAGATCTACGGCAAAGCTTCGCCCAAGGATGGGGTAAGTGATGTTGCAGCGACGGTCAGCTGGAAGAAAAGAGATTGCGGACAGGCGGGCGTGCGTCCCTAACGCGCCAAGGCGGGTGGCCCGGATGACCCGCCGGGTGCCCGAAGTTCGTCGTTTGAACCTGGGTCTTGGGGTTGCTTTCTCTTCCCACTCTTCTCCAAGTTGATCGCCACGAGACCCTCTATTCTTTCCACGTCTCTCGCCGCTCGCCCCCTCAAAACCACCATTCAACCCCGAAATTCGACCATTCCCTGTAAAATACTTTACCTCCTCGCCAATCCCGTGCTACCATTCCCCATGTTCTCCTCGCCAGCCGCCTCTCCGACGAATCGCTCCTCGCGCCCCCGTCCGTCCCATTCCAATCGCTGTCATCCTGAGCGTAGCGAAGGATCTGCTTTTCTCTTTTCTCCTATCAGTGCACGCAGCCTCTTCCTTGCCAGCCCTTTGTTTTCATACTCTTACGCACTCTTTTGCCACATCGAAAATGACAACCTCTTTGTTTTCAGGCGATTCCGCACTCTTTCGCAAAAACACCCGGGGTGGGGGTACCTCCTTCAAGCCAAAATCTCCTCTTTCGGCAACCTGACCACTAACTACTCACCACTCTCCACTATCTCCTTTATAATCCGCACTTACGAAAAACGCACCCGTAACTCCCGTAGAATCCGCACTTCCAAAACACAGCACTTAAAACCCTTTAGAATGAACACTTACAAAAAAACCGGGGAGGGGGCCCCTTCCAGGGACCCTCTTTTCATTACCTCGTTACCTCATTACGTCGCTTCTTCCCAAACTCCAAAGGAGGCTCGACCACTCCAATTTGCCAACAATGCTAAACTATCCTCAGGGGGCGACACGGTTTCGACGGAAGCTGTCGCGGCCCGAAGGCATGCCGGGACCCACCTGCCCGTAACTTGGTGGAAACTAGAAATGCCAACAACAAC
>Ga0210387_10002382_pt1 | contig 14354 bp, 16 predicted proteins | sample IncBWC7OmetaG_FD_160108 | JGI IMG/M metagenome (GOLD analysis project Ga0210387, IMG submission 160108) | Forest soil microbial communities from Barre Woods Harvard Forest LTER site, Petersham, Massachusetts, United States - Inc-BW-C-7-O ...
ACAAAACAATGTTGAACTCGATTCGGCCAAGATGCATTGGCGAGCCTGCTCCTGTGTGGCGAAGCCAAGAACGGAAACCGTCCCGTGAAGGGAGAGCGGCAATTCCGCGACCTATCCCTGGAGAGAACCGTGAGCAGCAGATAGGAATGCATAGGGTGGTTGGAGACAGAATGGTCAGAAGTTGGAGCGATATGAATCAGGGATCACGAACCGGGAAAGGGAGCAGCGTTCATGGTCTGTAGAAGGCCCGAAGAACTGTGCCCGGGAGGTGACAGAGCCTCCGTAGTAGCGAAGAAACGGGGTAATGCCCGTAGAGTCAAGGGAGGCAGGAAGGTGGAGACGCTGAACAAAAGCACGAAGGAAAACAGCACCGTAAATGTCCAATGGACTCAGTTCGGTGAAGAGCAAAACAAGTACGCGAACCTTCGACTCAGTCCAGAGTCTGTTGGCCGCCCCGGTAACGGGAGACAACTCCTGAACGAACCCGTAAGCACAGGAGAATGCGTCGGCTGATCTTCTTGAAAGCTAACCACCAACTGGAGAGCCGGATGCATGAAATATGCCTGTCCGGTTCGGAGGGAGGGGCAAAGCCCACCTTTGTCCCTACCCCTATTTCAGCCCGGCGTTTTAACGCCGGGAATCTCCCCATTACGACGACGCGCCCTGCAGGGGCGCCAAAAGAACGGAGATACCGTACAATCCTGGTAACGACCGCCGATCTCACGCCCTTTCAGAGCGAACTCTTTTCATCGGGTGTTCCCGGCGTTGAAACGCCGGGCTGAGTCCTGCAGCCCCTCCGCCGGGGCAAAGACCATCCGAATCAGCAAAAACTGGGCTCATTTGTCCGACTTTTTGATACCACGAACGGTTAGCGCCGTGTATCCGGCACAGCTGGCCGCGAAAGCCCGGGGGCGCTGTGCGTCTGATCTGAGCTGAGATCGGTTCAATCGTCCCGCTGGGACGGGCTATTTTCCTCCTGATTCCAGGCACTTCGTGCCTGGCTACTATCGTGCTGTCCCTGCGGGACAAAAGCCATTCGCCCATCGAGGCGCCTCACAATTATCTTAGCGCTTGTGAGTACCAACCCGGGCCAACCGTCAACGAAAAAACAAAAATACGAACCCGGGTAATGTCGCTTTCCTCTCGGCAATGTTTGCGGATTCGACGCTCCAAAGTGGCGCCAATCTTAAGAAAATGGCAGATAATAACAATATCGAAATTCAAATTACGATCCTAACATTTCGTTGAACGCAGGGCTCCGCGGCGGAGTATACCATAAATCGGCGTTACTCTTCTGGATCTGGTGTGAATACAGGGTGTTATAGCGCCCCCCCTTTGCGTGGCTGACGTGAATGGAACCAAGCAGGCTGAAAACAAACAGTGCGCCAGCGAACCATTGATTCGGTTGTTTAGTGGAATTCGATAGATTTAGTTGCATGGCCGAATTCATAAAGCACTAACCGATAGCCGTAAATGGAACGAAAGATCCGGCTTTCCCTCTCAATGCCCAAGGCCGTCGGGAAATTCTTCAAATGGGTTGTAAACCCGGATCTGGTAATACAAACCTCGTAGCCGCGAACTCGACTTTGGATTACGGGTCGACCAAAGAGAATCCGACGAGATTCATGTAGTACCCGCGGTTCCACGGAAGCGCTACGAAGTCGCGATCGTTCAAAAGGCGAGGCATCAACCCGGCAAATCTTTGTGCCATCGATAGGACAGTCAGCACGCAAGGTACGATCAAAGTTCTCACAGTTTCCTCTAAACATGCACAGATTAGCCAAACTCCCAGTGGGATTTGCACCCAGCGTCCTCCGCGGGTTTCGGTGCGCTGCTTCTAGGCATGGAAGAATTCCGTCCTGAAGTTCGTTTCATGGAAGGATTCCGGACCCATTTTTTTCGCGATTGCGCGGCCCAGGGCGACCAATATCCGTCCGGGTGGCGAACTAAGTACAGAATGTATTCTCACCACGGACAGAACGAACTTATCGGGTGCCTTATTCTCTTGGTGGACGACCATAAGGATACGCTTGATGCAATTCGGCTGTTCCTGGAGTTTCGGCGAGCAAGAGTCTTGGCGACAACCGCCGGTCAAGACGGTCTGGATCTCGTAACCCGGCATCGTCCGAAAGTTATTATCTCCGATCTGTCGATGCCAGAGATGGACGGCTATGAACTTTTGCAACATGTTCGGCAATTAGCCCCTGAAGAAGGTGGGGATGCTCCGATCATCGCTTTGACTGGATGCTCCGGTGCGGAAGAGCGCCGGAAAGCTCTAGACGCGGGTTTTGCCCGATTCCTGACGAAACCCGTTGATCCCAACCAGTTAGTTTCCGAAATTTGCCATGTCCTGGAGAGTGATTGTGATTGAGGGGGGTGGTACGAATGGAAACAGGTCTCTCCTGCTTTACCCGTCCACAGTGATGGTTACCGCAGAGAAAACCTTCCCAAACCGACCTTAGCCTTATTGGCTTGCGCTTGAGGCTGCCGAAACGTTTACTTGACTTTCCGCGATGGAAGTCAGCTTCTTGTTAGCTTCCGCCTCTTCATTCAACGTCTGTTGTAAGGTATCGGCCACCTGACTTTCGCTTAAGCGCCGAGCCAAGCTGCGTGCGGTCCCATAGCCGGCCATCTCATAGTGCTCAACTCGCTGAGCGGCACCGATCAAGCCGGCGTCTCGCACATCGGGGTTCCCTTCCGCTTTCACCAGAATTTCACCCTCTTTGATCAGGCCCTTCATTGCTTCACAGGTTTCCCCGGAAGCTTTCTCGCTCATCTGCTGAAAGATCGCGCTGAGGGATGAGAGAGGTCTTCTTGTGGTCCTCGAATGTTTTTGGTTGCGTCGACGCTTTGAAAATCGAGTAGCTGAAGCGCCCTGGCGTGGAGACTAATGCTGACAGGGGTGACCATGGTCAGGAACACCTTTCCATCCACGTGAGCAGGGGCGTCCAAATATCGAAGCAATACGCGTTGGCAGCGGCGAGTCTTCGCCGGTGCTTCTTTCCTGGCAACCCCAAGGTATTCCTGCAACTCCTTCCGTTGAGACCCTTCAACCCAGGTCACATCAAACCAGCCATCCGTGGGGTCTGCATTCGGAATTAACTGCAGGTTTGGGCCTACCAGCCCCATGTTGGCAATCTCAAGCAGCAGAAAATGGCCGCCAACAATTTCATCATCGAGTTGGAGTTCTAATTTTGTCTCCGGATAATCCTTTGCCATCTGCCTGAGATTTCTGAGAGCGTCGGCTAACCGCTCTTCTGGACTTAGTTGAATCCTTGATCTCTTTTCCTTTTCCAAGTTTCCCATTTCTCGCATAAATGCCGCGAGGAGACCGAACCCGATGGCTTCGACAAAAATGCGGTGGCCTGCTGAGCTGGTGACAATGCCTAGATCCAGCTCTTTAATTCGTTTCGATCTTAAGCCGGTAAGAATACTCTCGACCGTGTGCATTTGGCCTAAGGATCTTGCGCAATTGTTGGCTGTCCCAAGAGGCAGAATGCAAAATGGCAATTTCCGGCCGGCGAGCCATGGAGCAAGTCGACTGACGGTACCATCGCCCCCAGCGATGACTACTCGGTCGACCGGTTCTGAGAGGGTCTTTTCCCAATCCTTTTCTTTAATCGATGCGTAAAGTACCTCGTACCGGGCGCTTTCAAATTGGCGGACCAGCTTCTTGGCGTTCAGCATGCTGTTTCCGGCCCGTGGGTTGTGAAAGAGCGCGATTTTCATGACCTTTTCATCGCTGCGCTCACCTGAGAACCCATTTTTCGCAGCCGGAGAGAGCGGATCGCCTAACTAACTAACTACGATCGCTTGGTCGGAAGCTTTTTGCGTTTGGTCTTGGCAAAATCTTTGAGCTGCTTTTCCGACATGGAATCCGCCATCTTTTTCGACGCGCCTTTCAGGCTCGAATTGCTGCGTTCTCCCCGCTTGGCTGCTAGCGCTGCGCCAGCGGCCATTTGCTGTTTTTTTGATCTAGCCGGCATAGTATCCACTCGTCGCTGCGGCAAATAACGGACGTACTTGCTCCATTTTTGGCTAATGGTTCACCTTGCTTGATCAGCGATGCCTGTTTTGCCCAGACGAGTCCCGTTGCGGTTCGCGAAAGCAACGGGGGCTAGCTTTTCCAATTCTTGGTCATCCGTCAGATCGAGGCGCAGCGGCGTAATCGAGATCCAGCCGTTGTCGATGGCCCAGCGATCGGTGCCCGCCTCGGGTTCCTGAATAGGAACAACCGTAAACCAATAGTGTTCGCGTCCCATCGGATCCTTGTCCAGGACCATCTTCCCATCGTATTGCCGAACAGATTGCCGCGCCCAGCGGATGCCCTGGGCGTCAGGAGGGATGTTTACATTCAGAAGTCGCGGTGACGACTCTTGCATCAATAGCCTGAGGACCTTATCGACGTGAGGCCGCAGCTCTTCGAACTTTGGGTCGTCGTCCCGTGTCGGTGTACTGAAAGCAATTCCACGGAGTCCCAGCAAAACCGCCTGCTTCGCTGCGGCCAAGGTCCCGGAATGCCAGAGTCCGGTTCCCAGATTGGGTCCTAGATTAATACCTGACAACACCCAATCGACATTCTCCCAGAGGTGTACTCCCAGAGCAACGCAATCGGAAGGCGTTCCATTGACGCGGTATGCCTCAAAGTCTTTTAGGGGCGTCCGGCGGTAGGTCAGAGGGCGATTCGAAGTAATCGCCTGTCCCATGGAAGATTGCTCTACATCTGGCGCCACAATGCGTACCTCTCCATAGTGCCTCGCGACATCCGCGAGCACCGCAATCCCGGGACTGTAGATTCCATCATCGTTCGAAATGAGCATCCGCATGTCATTACCTTTCAGAAATAAGTTTCTTGTTGTTCAGAACTTGCCGGTGGGTCGTCAAAGATTTTCTTGGTTTAATAGAAAGCGACAGATGATCCGATTGAAGAGGTCCGGTTGTTCAACGGGTGGCAAATGACCGCAATCGGGAATTATTTCGATTTCGGAATTCTGCATCAAACGGTGCGCGCGTTCGGCCCAACCGACCGGGACGATCCTGTCTTCGATCCCATGCACCAGCAGCGTCGGAACTTTAACCTCGGAGAGTCGATGCCGGAAATTCGTGCGCAAGCCTCGCCACTGGTATTCGCTCCGCTGTAACTGGCGAAACGCGGCGCCCGCACCTGCGCGCCGGGCGAGGCTAATCACTTCGTCAAGCATTTCCTCGCTCAGCACCTGCTCGCCGTTGACTAAGACTGCACCCAGATTTCGCCGCGCAAGCGTTCGACTCCCAGCCAGGAGGGCCCAGCTCAGCTCGTCTACCAATGGTAGCTGGACTCTGAGGTAGGATAGAAGGCCTCCGGGAATCTCGTCGCCCAAGCCGGCACTATCGACAAGGACGAGTCGTTCGACCCTTGCGGGAGCTCGCAGGGCGAACCCGAGAGCAAATGCGCCGCCCATGGAGACGCCGATGAGAATGACGCGCTCGAGGCCGATCGTATCCAAAAGACTACCTACGAAATCGACGCACTCCTCAACGCGCCAGGTAGTTGGCATGGCATCACTTTGGCCAAAACCAGGCCAGTCCGGTGCCAAGACGCGATGCTGTTCCGCGAGAACGGGAATCGTCTTGCGAAGGCTCAGTCCAGCTGCGTCGAGACCACCTCCGTGCAATAGCAAGACGGGACGCCCCCGGCTTCCCGCTTTCAGGCAATGAATCCGCAAATCATTCACACCAACCCACAGGTGTCGAAGAGCCGGCCGAGTTTGCGGCGATCTAGTTCGTCCGCCCGCGAACTCGCTGATCAATGGTAAGGATTGCATCTTATGTCTCCTCGTGCTCTGGATAAAGACACCGGGCGTGGCCGAAGGGCTTACTTGCTAAAAATTGCTTCGTGAATGCCATAATCGATCTATTCCCCCCCAGCTCTAGCACTGAGCGACGTGGCCTCAGCGCTCATCTTCGTTCGTCACTTGCCTCACGGTCAGATCTGGAGAAGTTTTCGGTCTGGCGGCCCCTAGCCCAAAATCAGGGGCGTTCCTGAAGGGGCGGAATTAACCGCTAGACACGCGAACGGGACGCGAAATTTGTCGTGCAAACTCCGCGGGGATACCTGCTCCTACTTCGGAACGTTTAAGCCAAGTGCTCGGAATCAGCGATGATCACTCGTTCGATGGCTAGTAAGTAAGGCGTCCCGCCTTACCCTCTTCCGCAACCCAAGCTTCCCCGCCTAACCCTGGACTTTGGACCTTCCGAGAACGATCTAGGAAGGGTAAGGCGAGACGCCTTTGGGCAATACCTGGCCGTTGCCGGTACTGATGCACAATTTGCTGCACGCGCCAGGGCGAGCATGCCCCAACGACAACCCGAGCAACCTGAACGATAAGAGTCTTTCGGGCTAGATCTTAAACAGCACTCGTACTTCAAATCCAAATTCCGAATTTTCGCTTGTAGGGCGGCCGGGTCAGCCGCCCGGAACTTCTGAAAAAAAACACCTCGCTAACTTCAAGGTGCCGTGCCACATCGAGTTTCGCGATGAACTTCCGAAATTGCCGACTGGCGAAGTCCTGCGCCGTGTCCTGCGCGACGAGGCGCAGCAACTTGCGCGTACCGCGGGCGATTGCGCAAAAGAGCGGACTGTTCGACACACCTGTCCAAACTAAGGCTACATTCTTAGCGCCGACCAGCCCGCAGTATTCCGGCCACAGGCGGACGTGAGCCCAAGGCGCGGCTGACGGGGGCGTAATCAAGTTCCTGGTCTGCTACGACAGAGCGAAGCAGGAGGGCTCCGCGACTCATGTCCCCGCGGCCGGCGAAGTCTGTCGGAAATAACAGCCGCTCTCCCAGCATAGGAAGAAGCGTCTCTGTGTATTTCCCGGTTGCCACGCTTCCCAATAAGATGACTTCCGACGAAGCAAAAGCAGAGACAGCTAGAATGGACTGCTTAAGAGGGTCAGTGAATCGCGCTTCCTTCGAATGAATGGGAACTCCGGCAAACTCGGAAAGATCGCGCAAGCCAATCAGGGTCTCGGCAGCGACTAGACCTCGGCTGGGCGTAATGATTTGCACCCCAGGAATGCCTTCCGGCGGATCAGCGAAATGGCAGGCGTAAGCGAGCTTGCCTCTGAAATAAAGGCCGCTGCAGAAGGCGAAAACGTCGCCAAGGCTGGCCGCTCCGATCTGCACTTGCCGCGCTAGCTCGAAGGTTGCTTCCGGTCTCGTCAACATGGCCGCGCGCTTTCCGCCCGAATGCGCAGGAGAAAGAAAAAATATTCGCTTCATTCCGCAGTTGGATTGTAAAGGCACATTATACCGGGTTCTTAGGGAACCAAAACAAAGTCCGCTTGCGAAGATTTTGCGGATTGAGTTCGTGAAACCCGGCGATCAACATGGATACTTCTGCGGAGAGAGGCAACGATGCAGAAAAGGCATATCCAGATGATATTTCACGGTGGGGCGGTCCGACAAACGAAGCTCTGACGGTCAGGCGGGAAAAGTCGCACCGGGCGCACGGCGCGACTAAGGAAGTTATTTGGATCCTTTTGAAAAGCACCGCGACGCAATGGCTCAACGACAAATGCCCTCAACTCGGCGCGGCGTTAGCTTACTTTACCATCTTTTCGCTCGCACCACTTGTGCTGATCCTCCTAGCCTTTTTCGGTCTCTTCTTCGGCAGCGAACACGCTCGGGACAATACGCATACATATGGCTCTCGTGTCGAGCCAGAGGATCATGCGGTGAGGGTTAAGAGATTAGAAATCGAATTGCCTCGCCCTGAGACCGATCAAATTCTGCAAAAGAAATGAGACGGTAATGGTTCAACCTTGGACTTTATAGACAATTCAGGAAACGGCGAATACTTGAAAAGCATCGCTTAGGGTACGAATGGAAACAGGCTGGAAGCCTATCCTACTTTAGGCCGTCGCCTCGCCGCGGTGGGTCCGCGGTGATTGTTTTACGCATGACCTCGAGCTATCGCTCGACGCTCCGAAGAGCAATGTAGCATAGGCTTCCAGCCTGTATTCATTCACACCATCGAGCGGTTCTTTATTCCCGCCCACAAATTGTGTATAAGGCCCAGGGTTTTCGAGGCCGGCTTTCACTGGTCGATAGTCGCGCTGCTTTTTATTTTCCCGAAGTTAGCAGCATTCCGGCGGCCGCCACCGCCATGATAGCGGTCGCGAGCCAGCCTAGTATTTTGAGATAGAGAGGCAAAGCGAGTTCGCCCATCACCTTACGCCGACTGACCAGCAGCATCATAAAACACATCACGGGAGCCGCGGTTATTCCATTAATGATAGCCGCCCAGACCAGGGCTTTGATCGGATCAAGTTTCGTGAAATTCAGTGCCAGCCCGATCAAAGTTGCCACCGCCAAAACGGTGTAAAATGCTTTTGCTTCTTTTGCTTTGCGTTCAAGGCCGACGGGCCATTGCAAGGCCTCGCCGACTGCGTAAGCAGCCGATCCTCCCAGAACGGGTAAGGCGAGCAGGCCTGTGCCAATTACTCCGAGACTAAAAAGCAACGCCGCGAATGGTCCCGCGATTGGCCGGAGCGCCTCAGCTGCTTCCGCGGCACTGTTGATATCTGTCTTTCCATGGGAGTGCAGGGTCGCCGCCGCAGTTAGAATTATAAAATAAGCAATGAGATTGGAAAATGCCATTCCGACATAGGTATCGACTTTGATTCTCTGAAATTGTTCTGGCGCTTGTTGGGGCGTTTTTTTGAGGGCTTTTACCGTGGGCTGATTCTCCATTTGTTCGACTTCTTCTCCGGATTGCCAGAACAGTAGATACGGACTTATCGTGGTGCCCAAAACCGCAATTAGAGCGGCCAAGTATTCTCCTTGAAGGGAGATGGTCGGCAAAAAGGTCCCTCTTAGAACTTCGATCCAATTGATCTGAACGACGAAGATTGTACCCACGTAGGCGAATAAGGAACAGGTCAACCATTTCAAGATTCCAGAATACGTTTTGTATGGCATACGGACCTGCAGCACCACGGAGACGACGGCGAATAGCACAGCATAGAGATGTGGCGGACCTCCGATCAGGAGATGGAGGGCGGCACCCATCGCCCCGATGTCCGCGCCCAAATTGATGATATTTGCGATGATCAGGAGGCCAACGATGATGTACAACACCCAGGCCGGGTAGAAGCGACGCATGTTTCCGGCAATTCCATGTCCTGTCACCCGTCCAAGGCGTGCACTTATTTCCTGAATCGCTGCCATGAACGGGTAGATTAAGGGCATCGTCCAGAGCATGCTGACGCCAAACTGAGCGCCTACGCTGGAGTAGGTGGCAATCCCGCTGGGATCATCATCCGCAGCTCCGGTTACCAGTCCCGGGCCAAAAAGTTTCAGCGTTCTTCCTAACCAATTGCCGGGTGCAATTACCGCCGCACTCGCCGATTCAGCGCTGCTCGGTTTGGCCCCAATTGGAGGAACGGTTTTGTGATCCGGCGGTTTATTTCCGTCTGGCCTTCGATTCACTCTGCTCCGTTCGCATGTAGCGAGCAAGTGTGCTACGTCTTAGGGTCCCGCCGCTCCGTTTGTTCAGAGTGGTTTGAGGGTTTGCAGTTGAGCCTCCTGACGGTGTGATCGGCTGCTACTTGCTTTTGGTGCTCTGCTTTAAGAACTCCAAGATTTCCGCCGCTTGTTCGCTGGTCGGTTCTCCGTCGCCCTCCATCCATCCAGTAAGTGTCTGTTGCGAAACTCCTATGGCTACAGCTACTTTGGGGCCTTGCTGAATGATGATATCCCGATAGTTTCCAAGCGCAGTAAGTTGTTCTTCGGTTGGTTGCATTGCACATCATAGCAGAAACCCGAGCAAAACGCTCAAGGTTGATCGCAGCAGCGATAGAAGCCCTCCGGCGCATCGCATGACCGTCCCATTCTGCAACCCTCGCCTCCTGGCTCCTGCTTCGCCCTGATCTTCATTGTGCTCTCGATCGTTTTCAGTGTAGGGTAACAAAAGTAGTGGCGGTTGTTTGCTTTGGGGCGCGAGCCTGGCCGATACTGGTGAAGTTGTGCTGGATTTTGGAATGCCTGGGCGGCATTAGGCGTTAGACGTTTGCTCGGGCAAATGGCCGAAACTGGAGGGAAATTATATGCCGACAGTTGAATCGAAACCCGTCCTCGACACCTCGAAAATGTTGCCCGCTCAACGCGAAGCGTTGGAGTTCACCGAGTCAGCACGGGAGGCGGCGCAGGCGGAACGCGGTTTCGCCGGTGGCCTTTTTATGGGTCGATTTAATCTCGCTCGGATTCATCCATTTCCGGTGCAAAGTGCGGAAGACCGCGATCATGGCGGTGCATTTCTCCTGCGGCTCGAAGCATTTTTGAAAGAGCACGTTAATCCAGATGAAATCGACCGGACCGGCGAAATCCCACAGGAGGTGATCGACGGCCTGGCGAGCATGGGCGCCTTCGGCATTAAAATAGCGCCGGAGTTTGGCGGGCTGGGCCTCTCGCAAACGAATTACTGCCGAGCGGCGGTGATGCTCGGCAGTTATTGCGGCAATCTCACGGCGCTGATCTCGGCCCACCAATCAATCGGTGTGCCCCAGCCACTCATCTTGTTCGGTACGGAAGAGCAAAAGCGACGGTTTTTGCCAAGGGTCGCGCGCGACGTGATTTCCGCGTTCGCGCTCACGGAAATGGGGGCCGGTTCCGATCCGGCGAAAATGGAGACGCATGCGGAACCAACACCCGACGGGGAGGCGTTTATCCTCAACGGCGAAAAGCTCTGGTGCACGAATGGCTTGAAAGCGGGTGTGATCGTGGTGATGGCGAAGACGCCGCCGGTGATGGTGAATGGCAAACAGAGAAACCAGATTACCGCCTTCGTCCTCGATATGAATACTCCCGGCATCGAGATCATGCATCGCTGCCGATTTATGGGCTTGAGGGCGCTTTACAACGGGGTTGTTCGTTTCACCAATGTGCAGGTGCCGCGTGAGAATATCCTGCTGGCGGAAGGTAAGGGATTGCGCGTCGCGCTCACCACCCTAAACACGGGCCGGTTGACGTTGCCGGCGGCATGCGTGGGTTTATCCAAGCGGTGTTTAGCTATCGCACGAAAGTGGGCGTGCGAGCGCGTGCAGTGGGGTGTCCCGATCGGCAAACACGCCGCTATCGCCGAAAAGCTGGCACGCATCGCTTCGGAGATTTTCGCCATGGAATCCATGGTCCTGTTCGCCGCGAGCATCGTCGATCGCGACAAAACCGCCGATGTTCGACTCGAAGCCGCGCTCTGCAAGTTGTGGGCGACCGAGCGCACTTGGGAGATCGTCAACGACACGATGCAAATCCGCGGGGGACGCGGCTATGAAACAGCGCAATCGCTTGCTGCACGCGGCGAGGAACCGGTGCCCGTCGAGAGGTTTTTGCGAGATTGCCGCATCAATATGATCTTTGAAGGCTCGAGCGAGATAATGCGGCTATTCATTGCGCGCGAGGCGCTCGATCCGCATCTGAAAATCGGCGCGCCGACATTAAATTCCCAGTTACCGGTATCGGAGCGGATTAAATCGGCGATCCGCGCGGCAGGGTTCTACGCGAAATGGTATCCGAAACAATGGCTGCCGCCCTTTGGTGTCGACGGGAGGGACGAATACCATCCCGCGCTGGCGCGGCATATGCGTTATGCGGAAAACGCCTCGCGCCGGTTGGCACGCCGGTTGTTTCACGCGATGGCAAGCCATGGCCCGAAGCTGGAACGCCAGCAGGTTTTGCTCGGGCGGTTCGTCGACATCGGAACGGAAATCTTTGCGATCGTCACCAGTTGTGCGCGGGCGCAGTCGATGCTGCACTCGGACCAAACGAGCAAGATGGATTTGCTGGCGCTGGCTGATTACTTTTGCTCCGCCGCGCGGCTGCGCATTGATCACCTGTTTCACAGCCTGAAACACAATGTGGATCTCCGCGGCAAAAAGCTCGCGCAACGCGTCCTGAGCGGCGAACTCGAATGGTTGGAAAGTGGCATCGTCTGAGCGCTGGACCGGCGTCGGTGAGTGAACAGTTGCCAGTTGTCAGTTGTCTGTTGTCAGTGAGTTGATGCGACCAATCCTCGACCCTTTCCGGCCTGTTGTCTTCGCCCTGAAGTATTGCCGCACGGAGAAGTGTCCCGGCGTTGAAACGCCGGGCTGAGTCCTGCAGCCCCTGTGGGGCAAAGACCATCCGAATAAGCCCTTACTTCTTCGCCACCACGACTAGATGTTTGACGTTTCCCGACTTTGAAACGGAGGCGGTAAAGGTGAACTCATCTCCGCCATCATCGTTAATAATCACCACAGATTCGCCTTTAACTTCCACTTCGTCGGCAGAGTTCCAGCGAGCACTGGTAAAGGTGGGGAGCACGATTTTGCCGATTTTATTCAAAGAGGCGTTGAAAGCTTCCGCGATTCTGGGTTTAAAAATGGAATCCAGATCTTCATAAAAGAGGCGATGGACCCTCTTACCGGACCGCAGTTCGATGACGTCTCGTTTTCCGGATTTGTCGACCACCAGCGTGCTTGTTTGGTCAGGCGAAACAAATTTCATCGCGTCTTCGGCAAATGCAAAAGCGACGATCGAGAAGAAGGCGAGGAAGAAGGATGTTTTCATCGGGAGGCGAAGGCGTCAGTGCTTTGGAACAGGAAAAAGCGACTTTGGCAAGATGAAAAATTCTACGCTTTTTTGTCCCTGGACGGGAATTTGCGCTAACGCAGACATCATGCTCGTTCGGAATTGTTATTCTCTCCGGATCTATGGATCGGGGATGTTTGCCCTGTCGATGCGTCCAGTTCGATGCGCGCCGGCGAATATTTTTTTGGGAGTTGTCCTATAACTGGCCGGCGCGTTCGAAGCTAGCAGCCGGCGCGTCGGTCGGTGCGGGCAGACCCTTCCTCCGGCCATTCTTGGCCCTAACTGGCCCGCCTCCGATTCATTAGTGAATCGACCGCGACTGCGGCGACCAATACGGCGCCCAGGACAATCCCTTGCCACTCTGAGGAAAAGCGTGAAATGATCAGGACATTTTTCATCAGTCCCATGAAGAAGACTCCAATCAAGGCGCCCCAAATGGTGCCGCGACCGCCGGCTAGGCTAGCGCCGCCGAGAATGACGGCGGTGATGGCTTGAAGCTCTGCGCCGGCCCCGACGGTCGAGGTTGCAGTGGCGATCCTGGAGGCATAGAGGATTCCTGCCACACCGGCCAGAAAACCCATGATGGTGAACGAAAGAATCTGTAGTCCGCTCACGTTGATACCGGAAAGAAGAGCGGCCTTGGGATTACTGCCGATGTAGTAAAACTGTCTAAAAAACCGGGTGTGCGCCATCGCGTAGTGGGCAACGATCCCTAACCCGAGGAGCACCCAGACCGGGGCTTGAATGCCGAGTGTAACGGCTTGGCCAAACTGGGAGAAAGACTCTGGCAAGTAAGTGATTCCAGGGCCGCCGACCAATAAGGCGATACCTTGGAAGATGCCCATTGTGCCAAGGGTGGTAATCAACGCATTGACGCCGACTTTCGCGACGATAAAACCATTAAGAAAACCTCCACCAGATGCAATCAACAATCCCGCCGCCACCGCCGCGGGAACAGGCCAATTTACAAACTTCATCAGAGCACCGGTGATTACCCCGCTCATGGAAGCCATCGCTCCGACCGACAAGTCGAAATTGCCTCCGACCAGCATTAGCATCATGCCGACCGCCAGGATACCTTCAAACGCCAAGTTACGGACGATTGCCGAGAAGTTGGCAAAGTTGGCAAACGAAGTTGGATAAAGAATGGCCACCAGGAGGACGGTAAAAAGCGTTACGCCTGCGAGCCCGATCTCTCGCGTAAATACGGGTAGCCGGATATTCATTGCGCTTTTGGAAATGGCAGCGTTCTCCTCATCATGATCCCGGTTGGGGAGCTAACGAAGCGAATCGCATTATTTTCTCTTCAGTCGCCTCGACACGGCTTAACTCCGCGGTGATCTGTCCTTCGCGCATCACATAAATTCGGTCGCTGACATCCAGGATCTCGAGGAGATCGGAAGAGATCACGATCACGCAGGACCCTTTTCGCGAGTGTTGATACAAAAGGTGATGAACTTCTGCTTTTGCTCCGATGTCGATTCCGCGAGTCGGCTCATCAACGATGAGCACTTCGGGATCAAGCAGGAGCCATTTTGCCAGGACGACCTTCTGCTGATTGCCTCCGCTCAATCTTTGTACGGGTTGGGTCACCGCGGTAGAGACGATCCGAAGGGATTGTCGAAATCGTTCGGCGGTGTTTCGCTCTTGCCGTCCGCTCATCCACCAGGAACCAAACGCGTCGAGTTTGGCCGCCACGACGTTTGCGGCGATACTCATCTCTGAAAATAAGCCTCCTTCTTTCC
>Ga0210387_10002385_pt1 | contig 14347 bp, 13 predicted proteins | sample IncBWC7OmetaG_FD_160108 | JGI IMG/M metagenome (GOLD analysis project Ga0210387, IMG submission 160108) | Forest soil microbial communities from Barre Woods Harvard Forest LTER site, Petersham, Massachusetts, United States - Inc-BW-C-7-O ...
GAAGTTCGCGATTCGTTGCTTGAGAGCCCGCTGCATGACCTCATGGGACAGATGATCCTGTTCCGGAAAGCCCGCCGTCGAGATTGCGTCCAAATGGGCGAGAAAATCTTCGTCAAGGGCATGCTGAAGCTGGAATGCGGCCGGCGAGTAGTCATCGAGTTGATCGTTGTATCGGTAGTCGCCGATCGCCGTTGCACGCTCCGGATGTCTTTTCAGATCCGATTGGTATTGCTCCTCGAAAAGCGCGTTCTGGGCGGCAATCCTCGCAGCGACGGGCTCCGGTGCCTTGGCGGCTGCACTGAAGGAAACGATGGCCAAAAGAGCGAAAAGGGTGGTGTTGCGCATATTTTGAAAGATTAGCATGGGGGTGGTTACTTCGCGGAAGCAGGGAAAACCGGCAATTTATCGATATCCCGGGCATCGTGCTGGATGATCACGGTGGCGTGCAGATTCGTAGCCAGCTGTTTGAAGCGATCCAAGGATGCCAGCGTATCGGCGCGGTTCGTATTGAACGTCGGCACGCCGTTGCTGTCGTAATTTTCACGGAAGTGCGCCAAGTCGCCCGTGATCAGAACATTGCCCTTGTCCTTGAGCTTGACCAAGAGGCTGTGATGACCCGGCGTATGCCCCGGCGTGTTCAACATGATGACGCTGCCGTCGCCGAACACATCCTTGTCCCCGGAAACGGGCTCGACCATGCCTCCGCCGCTGATCCAGTGGGCGAAATTCGCCGGATTGATTGCCGGATTGGGCTTGGCGTCATTTTTGGCGGCATTCAGCGCATCCCAATCACCCTTGCCAATCAGCAATGTCGCCTGCGGAAACGACGCTACCTGGCCGATGTGATCTCCGTGGTAGTGGCTGATGCCGACAAAGTTGATTTGTTCGGGCTTCAACTGCAGTTGCGCCAGTTGTTCCACCAGGCTTGTTTTCGGCGCGGTGGGCGCAGGCGTGGCACCCGAGGCCGCCGGATTGCCGGCGTCCCAGACGAGGTAATCGTTGCCGTGCTTCACGAGATAGCAGCTAAAGGTAAGCTCGACACTCAGTCCTTTGAATGCGGCAACGTCCGAGAAGCGGCTGACGTCCGCCAGCGTGGTGGTCTTGCCGCAATCGAAACGCGTCAAAGAAAGCTCGGCCGCCGCTTCCGGCGGCGGCGTTTTCACCGGTGCCGCTTTTGCGGCAGCTGCCTTTGCCGGCGCTGCCGGCGCCGAAGACGCCGCGGCGGCCAGAGCCAGGCTCGCCAGCAATGCTGCGCCAATTCTCAATTTCGTCAGTTTCAAATGAGCTCCCGTTTGTTCAAAGCCGAATTAAAATCCCAAGAGACATCGGCAAAAACTTTAAAATTCGTTCGGGGTCTAATCGGTTTCCGAACGTACTTCCCGCCCCATCAGCGCCTGCACCGCAGACCCCACCGGTTTGTTCTCGTACATGATCCCGTATATTTCGCGGCAAATCGGCATGTCGACGCCCAATCGTTGCGCCACATGGTGCACGGCGCGCGCCGCGGCAACGCCCTCGACCACCTGATGAATGGCGCTTTGCGCCACCGCCTTGGATTCGCCGCGGCCCAGCGCCATGCCGAAACGGCGGTTGCGCGATTGATCATCGGTGCATGTCAGGACCAAGTCTCCAAGACCGGCGAGTCCCATGAACGTTTCGCGCTGCGCGCCGAGCTTGACTCCCAAGCGCATCATTTCGGCGAGACCGCGCGTGATCAGCGCCACGCGGGTATTGGCACCGTATCCCATGCCGTCGGCAATGCCGGAGCCGATGGCAATGACATTCTTCACCGCGCCGCCGACCTCCACGCCCATGATGTCGGTTTGGGTGTACGCGCGGAAACTCGGTCCCGATAAGCTCTGTGCGAGCTCCTTGGCAAAGTGCTCATCGGGAGACGCAACGGTCATCGCGGTCGGCAAACCAGCGCCGACTTCCTTGGCAAAGGTCGGGCCGGACAATACGGCTCCGGGGGTGGCGCCTAATACTTCACGCACGACCTGGTGGGGCAACAAGCCGCTCTCGATCTCGAATCCCTTCGTCGCCCAGGCAATCCGCGTGTGAGGCGCCAAGTGCGGCCTGATCCCTTCAAGGGTTGCGCGAAATGCGTGCGAAGGCACGGCGATCAGTGCGTCGCGGGCCCCCTCGAGCGCCTGCTCCAGATCAACCGCCACCTGCAGTGATTCCGGGAATGCGGCGTCCGGCAGATAGCGCACATTGCGGCGCGCGCCGCGCATCGCATCGAGCTGCGCGGCGTCACGGCTCCACAATTGGGTACGGCGTCCGTCTCGCGCCAACAAAATGGCGAGTGCCGTGCCCCAGGAGCCGGCGCCGATGACTGTCATCGGTTCCGCACGCCGGTTCATATCAGGTTCTAGTTCACCAGATTCGGCTGCTGCGGAGGCTGCTGCGCCTGGGAGAACAACGCTTCGAAATTGACCAGCGGCAGCAGGAAATTCGGGAATCCGCCCTTGACGATCAAATCCGAAATCACTTCCCGTGCATAGGGAAATAGCACGCTGGGGCAGAAGCTGCCGATCAGGCGTTTCAAATCCTCGCCGCTGGCGCCGGTAATGGAAAACACGCCCGCTTGCTTGACCTCGACCAGGTACAGCGTCGCGTCACCCTGCTTCGCTTCGACGGTAACGGTCAGCAATACTTCGCGGGCGTCGGGCGAGAGTTCTTCCGCCGAAGTATTCATGTTCAGCTGAAACTTCGGCTCCCAGGCTTGGTTGGTGGGCAGGCGCGGACCATTCGGCGACTCGTAGGAACAATCCTTCAAGTAAACGGTCTGCAAACTCAATTGCGGGCCTAAATTGGCCTCGGATTCCGCCGTTCTAACCTCGTTCATCAACCTGCCCCCTGAATTAACCGATCCAGCTCTCCGCTGAGATCCAGTGCGAAAAGGTCGTCACACCCACCGACATGCTTGTCACCGATAAAGATCTGCGGAACCGTATTGCGGTTGCTGCGCGCCGTCATTTCCTCGCGAAATTTCGCGTCATCATCAACATTGATTTCGCCGAAAATCACCTGCTTCTGAGTCAGCAGGCTCTTGGCCCGCTGGCAGTACGGACACCAGTCCGACACGTATACAGTCACGACCGGCTGCGTCATTTCGAACTACTCTTACCCCCGGCCGTTTTCGTCAGCGGCAAGTTATCCTTCACCCAGGCATTGAGCCCGCCTTGAAGATTGAACACTTTGGTGAACCCGAGTTTGATGAGCGCACGCGCGGCGCTTGCGCCGTTGCTGCCGCTGTCGCAATAGGTGATGACGTTCTTGTCCCGCCACTTCTTCAACGACTCGGCCTGCGATTCGAGCGTCGCAGCCGGCACGTTGCGCGCATCGACGATATGCCCGGCATCGAACAAGTCCTTGCTGCGAAGATCGATGACGAGGGCGCCTTGATTCATGAGCCTGACGGCCTGCGAGGCGCTCAATGCCGCGAATGCCTGGACGCGCTCGCGCACCTCGTAAACGACCACGACAATGGCGGCCAGCAACGCCGCGGCTACGAGGTATGGATGATGGCCAATGAACTCTAACAATCGCTGCATGCGGCTCGCACAATGGGCTTTTTGGGCGCGCAAGTATAGCAGCGGGCACAAGGCTTGTATGCTTGCATCCTGACATGAATACCCTGCCATGAATCGACGCCGTCAATGGCTCTGCATGAGTGCGCTCCTGGGCTTCACGCTATGCGCTATTGGCCAGGGCGCCGTCACCGAACCTGCGGATTCGGCGCACGCGGACGCTGCGAAAGCCAAACTTGCGGCTGTACGCGCGCGAATTACCGAACTCACGAATCGAATGGGCTCGCAGCTGGCGCAGCGCGACTCTCTAAGCGCGCGCGTGCGCGAGACGGAACTGGTCATTGCCGCGAAGCGTCAACGCGTCGACGAACTGCACGCATCGGAAGCGGCCGCCGAGCGGCGCCGCTCGGAGCTGCGCGCCGAGCAAACGCGCAACCAAAACGCCCTGCAAGCGGAACGAACGTCGCTCGCGAACCAGGCGCTGGCCGCGTACATGATCGGCCGTCAGGAGGAACTGAAGCTGCTCTTGAACCAAAGCAATCCCGCGACCCTTGGACGGACGCTTGCTTACTACGGCTACTTCGCCGAGCAGCGCACCCGCAAGATCAGGTCCATTCAGGACGACGAAACGCGATTGCAGCAATTGGTCGCGGAAATTGAACAGCAAACGCGCGAACTGCAGACGCTGGAAGATGACGCCACGAAAGAGATTGCCGAACTACAGCGCGCACGCGCGGACCGCGCGGTCGCCGTTGCCACGCTCACGAAAAAACTCGCGAGCAGCAACCAGGAACTCGGGAATTTGCGGCGCGAGGAACAGGCGGTCGAAACGCTGGTCGCGGATCTGGCCCGCGTGCTGCAGGACTTTCCGGTCGATGCCTCGCAGAGTTTCGATCACATGCGCGGCAAACTGCCATGGCCGGTGCTGGGCCGCTTGAGCACGCGGTACCAGGCGCCGCGGGACAATTCAGCGGGCGGCGTGCGTTGGAATGGTGTGATGATCGACACGACGCGCGGGGCGAAAGTGCGGGCCGCCTTCTTCGGACGCGTGGTCTATGCGGATTGGCTGCAGGGCTTGGGGTTATTGATGATCATCGGTCACAGCGGCGGGTACATGACCCTCTATGGTCACGCCGAAGTGCTTTATAAATCCGTGGGCGAGTGGGTCGCGCCCGGAGACGTGATTGCCGCCTTGAGCGACAGCGAGGGGGCCAATCCGCAGCTGTACTTCGAAATACGCGAAGGGCGCAAGACGGTCGATCCCAAGGCCTGGCTGAAGACAAACCCATAGACAGACCCTTAAGCAGGCTTCGGATCGCCAATTTGACACTGTCCGTGGCGGCTGGCGGCGAATCGCCTGCGCACGTATGCTTCCGGTTCTGATGATCAAGAAATCCGCGAACGCTTTACTACTGGCCGCCGGCATTGCCATCGGCCTATCGCTGGGGCTGGCGCACGGCGTTCTGGCAGAGAAACCGGCCGCTCTCGGCGCCGATCTGCCCTGGCAAGACGCCCGCATGCTGGCCGCGGTGCTGGAACGGGTGAAGCATGATTATGTGAATCCCGTGGACGACCATCAGCTGCTGCAGGCGGCGATTCGCGGGATGGTGGCATCGCTCGATCCCTACTCGGCCTACCTCGACGGCGACGAGTACGACGAGGTCAAGATCAGCAGTTCGGGCCGCTATTCGGGCGTCGGCATCGAATTGTCGATCGAGGATGAACAGGTCGTCGTCATTGCGCCTTTCGAAGGCTCGCCCGCGGCTCTGGCGGGAATACGCTCCGGCGACATCATTGTGACGATCGACGGCATCCCCGTGAATACCAGCACGTTGGCGGACACCATCGGCCGCATGCGCGGCGCCGAAGGGACATCGGTCAAGGTAGGCATCATGCGCGAGGGCAACCCGGAGCCGATGCTGTTCACGCTGAAACGTTCGCGCGTCGACTTGCACAGCGTCAGGGCCGAGATGCTGGAGTCCGGTTACGGGTACGCGCGAATTTCTCAGTTCAGCGAAACCACCGGCGATGACTTGAACGCGGCACTGAAGAATTTGCGCAAACACAATGGCGCGCCGCTGAAAGGGCTGGTGCTCGACATGCGCGACAATCCGGGCGGAGTGCTCGAAGCGGCGGTGTCGGTTGCCGACACCTTCCTCGACAGCGGCGTCATTGTGACCGCCAAGGGGCGAACGCCGGACTCGAAATTCGAAATGAGTGCGACGCCCGGGGACGCCTTGAATGGGGCTCCCATCGTTGTGCTGGTCAATGGCGGTTCAGCGTCGGCGGCGGAGATTGTCGCGGGCGCACTGAAGGATCAGCATCGCGCGAAACTCATGGGGCGCACGACATTCGGCAAGGGCTCGGTACAGACGATCATCCCGCTGTCCGACGATCGCGCCGTCAAGTTGACCACCTCGCTCTATTACACGCCGTCCGGTGTGTCCATCAATCATCGCGGCATCTCACCCGACATCGAGTTGGAACGCGATCCCAAACAGCCGGTGGTTCCGTCGCCGGCGGATGCACCGCTGCTACAGCGCGATCCTGAGGTCAAACGAGCGCTCGAGGAACTGAAAGTATCGCCGACGACCCGCCCGGGCGCGCCTGCGACCACAGCCCAGCTCAAATGATGCGTAGCACGCGTTCCATCGAGATACTGTGTTTGGCACTCGCGGCCCTGGTTCTCATCTGGTCCGGCGCGCTGACTGCTCAGACGTGGCCGGTGATTGGGCTGCTCGCGGCATTCGCGCTGGCCATCGTTGGATTTCGCGGCCGCCGCTTCCTGCCGGGCCGCAGCGGCACCAAGCTGCTGATCGAATCGTGGTCGATGTTGATATTCATCACCTGCGTGCTGTGGTTTACGGGCAAGGGCGGCAGTCCGCTGTTCAATCTGTACTTGCTGCCCATTATCTTGAGCGCGCTGACCCTGGGCCGCGTGGTAACGCTGCTGCAAGTGGCGGCCATCGCGATCTGCCACCTTCTGTTGGCGATGACAACGCCCGGTCTGGATGTGGTCTCGCTGTTCTATGCCAGCCAAGTCGTCGGGCAGATTGCGCCGTTTCTGCTGGTGGCCTATTTGACCACCACCTTATCGGCCGACATCACCGAGGCTCGCGAGCGCATCGAGAACCTGGCGCAGAATGATTCCCTGACGGGCCTTTACAACGTACGCATGTTCAACGAACTGTGGCAGCGCGAGCACGATGCATGCGAGCGTAGCCGCGGCGTCTATGCGCTGCTGATGATCGATATGGACAAGCTCAAGGAGATCAACGATGTTTTCGGCCATGATGCCGGGAACAGCGCCATCACGCTGGTGGCGCAGTGCTTGCAAAGGAGCATTCGCGCTACGGACCATGCCGCCCGATTCGGCGGCGACGAGTTCGCGGTGCTGCTGCCGGGTGCATCGCCTGAAGTCGCCGAGGCCGTGATCAAGCGCGTACGGCACAACGTCTACAAAACGACGCTGGATCTGCGCTCACGCATGATTCGCTGCAGCGTCAGCATCGGCGTGGTGAATTACCCCAAGGACGCAAAGGACATGCGCGATCTGCGCAGCCTGGCCGATGACAGGATGTACCGCGACAAAGAGCTGCGGCGTAACCCAAACGCGGAAGCAAATGCATGAATATCCGGTAACAAACGGTTGAATGTGCTGGACTTTTATAGAAATATGGGCAAAGTTAGGGCTGCATCACGCCGGGTCGTGATTAACATATGGTCAGCTAGTCTTTCTTTCCTCATGTTGAGAGCGGGTTAATGCGGTCAATCAATCGGCTTCCCATCCGTGCATTAGCCGGTCTTTTCCTGGGTTTTCTGGCATTTCAGGCGACCGCCAAGAACACCGGCGAGCCGAAACTGAAGTCCGGTTCCGTGCTGATCGTCGACCAAAGCGACTCCTCGGTGCTGTATTCCCGCAATTCGGACGTCGCCGCGCCCATCGCCTCCATCACCAAGCTGATGACCGCTTTGGTGGTGTTGGACGCGCGGCAACCGTTGGATGAACCCATCCAAATCACCGCAGCCGACCGCGATTTCGCGAAATCTTCGTTTTCCCGCCTCACCGTGGGCACCACCTTGACGCGCGGCGATCTGATGCATCTGGCGCTGATGTCCTCTGAGAATCGTGCTGCGTACACCTTGGGAAACAACTATCCCGGCGGCATGCCTGCGATGGTGGCTGCGATGAACGCGAAGGCCAAGGCGTTGGGCATGATCAATGCGCACTTCGTCGATCCCACCGGACTGTCGAGCCAGAACGTGGCAAGCCCCGATGACTTATCCAAGCTGGTGATTGCGGCATCGAAAAATAGCACCATCCGCGAGTATTCGACCGATAGGAATTATGCGGTGCGCGTGCACAAGCGCTTGGTGGAGTTTCGCAATACCGACAATTTGGTGGCGAATCCGCGGTGGAACATCATCGTGCAGAAGACCGGCTATATCGCTGAGGCGGGCAAGTGCTTGGTGATGGCGGCCGTCATCGAAGGACGTTCCGTGGTCATTGTGTTGCTCGACTCCTTCGGCAAGTACACCCGGGTGGCCGATGCCCAGCGGGTCAAGACTTGGATGGAAAGCGCCTCCAACCGCCACTTTCAGGCAGAGATCCGCTAGAACTCTTCAGCCGCGGCGATGGCGCGCGCAACCGCCATCATCGGCTTGCGGGCCTGCCCGCATCGCAATTGACCCCAAAAGTAGCCATCCTCCGTTCAATGGGTGACAGCAGTCAGTATCATCCAAACACCGCCACACAGGCGGCCGGAGATCGGTATGCGAGTACGTCTACTTTACATGGGATGTTCGGCGTGGCTTCTGGCCGCTTCGTCGTGGGCCGCTGACCGAACCCTGTCGGTCACGATTTACGCCGATGATCTGGCGTTGGTCCAGGACCGGCGCGACATCGACGTCAAAGAAGGCCGCCAGCGCATCGAATTTACCGAAGTATCCGGGCAAATCCGGCCGGAAACGGTGTCGCTGGCGGCCGCCGACATCAGCATCATTGAGCAGAACTTCGACTTCGATCTGCTCACGCCGGCCAAATTGATGGAAAAGGCCGTGGGCCAGGAAATCACCATTGTGCGTGTGAATCCGGCCACCGGAGCGGAAACACGCGAGCAAGCGCAGGTGCTCGCCACCAACGGCGGCGTGGTCTTGAAGATCGGTCAGCGCATCGAGGTGCTGCGCGACGATGGCTTGCCGGTGCGCGTGATTTTCAGCAAGGTACCCGACAACCTCCGAGCGCGGCCAACCCTGTCGGTGAGCATCATCGGCGCGCGTGCCGGAACCCGCCGCGCGACCTTGAGCTATCTCACGCCGGGACTCGGCTGGAAGGCGGACTATGTTGCTCTCTACAACGAAAGCGACAGCAAGATAGACGTGCAGGGCTGGGTGACGCTGACAAATTCCAGCGGTACCACCTACGACAATGCCCAAACGCTGCTGGTCGCCGGTTCGCCGGGTCAGGTGGACGGCGGCTCGAACAACAATTACCGGCCGCCCCCGCGCCGATCGACATTGCAGACGCCGGGAACAGAGAGCGGCAACCGCGAGCGATTGGGCGATTACTACCTGTATCCGCTTGCCGAGCGCACCACCATCGCGAATTTGCAGACCAAACAGGTCAGCTTCCTCGATGTGCACGGCGTGCCCGCGGAGCACGGCTATGAATTCCGCAACCGCTGGCTGGGGACGGCGGAGATGCCGGTCAGCGCCAAGAGCATCTATAGCTTTTCGACCAGCGCGCATGCGGGACTGGGCGATCAATTGCCGGCCGGGGTTTTGCGCTTCTACATGCGCGACAAGCGCGGCGATCCGCAGTTCATCGGCGAGAGCCGCATCGATCACACACCGATGGGCTCGACGCTGTCGCTGGCGACCGGGGACGCCTTTGACGTCAAAGTCCATGCGGTCGTCGAGAAGCGCACCCGCATTTCGACCTTCGATTGGCAAACCGACATGCGCTACGAGCTGACCAACGCGCTGCCGCGCAGCGTCGTGGTGAAACTGCGCCAGGAAGGGCTGTGGGGCGATTCGAGCATCAAGGCCGAGAGTCAAAAGAGCTTCCGGTCCAGTGCCGAAGCGGCGGAGTGGGCCGTGACGGTGCCCGCGAACGGCAAGGCGACTCTCACGGCCAGCTTCGAAACGCGGTACTAGCGCCGCCATGCGCGCGACCTTGAGTGTCTGCGCGATGCTGGGGTTGGCGATCGGCGCCGTGCCCCGGGCCGCGCCGGTCTCCGCCGCCGAGATTTTGGCGGAGCCACCCTCGGATCTCATCGTGACCGTGTATCGCGCGCCTTATCGCAGTTCCGGTTCGATCAATCTGAACTACCTGGGCGGTTTCGCACTTGTCACGGAGACGCGCATCGTGCACCTGCCTGCCGGCAGAAGCCGCCTGCGCTTCGAGGGCGTAGCCGATGGCATCGAACCGGCCAGTGCCATCATCACAGGCCTTGCGGGCGGGGTGATCGAAAAGAACCGCGATGCGCGATTGTTGAGTCCGGCCGCACTGGTTGCCGCCACGCTGGGAAAGCCGGTTGAATTGCTCCGCACCCTGCGCAAGACCGGCAAGACCGAACGACAGACCGGTACTCTGCTGTCCGATGCGGGCGGAGGCGTGGTGCTGAAGACTGAGCAGGGTATCGAGGCGTTACGGTGTTCGGGCTTGCCCGAAACCTTAGTTTCGAGCCGGTGTCGGGCTTGTCCGCTCGCCCGACCCTGTCCGTTGAAGTGCACAGCGCAAGCGCACAGACCAGACAACTGACGCTCTCCTACCTGTCGCGCGGTTTCGATTGGGCCGCTGACTACACCGCAACTCTGTCGGACGACGGCAAGAGCGTCGATCTCGGGGCCTGGGTCACGCTGGCCAATTCCAACGGCGTGGGATTTCCCGCCGCGCACACGCAAGTGGTCGCCGGACGAATCAACCACGAGGATGGTGAAGTAAACCCAATCGATATTGGGGGCCCCATCTTGGCGCAATGCTGGCCGCGCGGCTCGACCAGCGATCAGCCGATGATTCTTCGTTTCGAACGAAGCCGGGGCTTTGATTCGATAAATGCACTTGCAGGCATGCCGGCAGCGGCACCCGCCATGCTCCGGGAAAGCGTGGTGGTTACGGCGCAAAAGGTCGCGCAGGAACAACTGGGTGATCTGAAACTCTATCGCGTACCTGCGCGTACCACGCTCGCGAGCCGCCAATCCAAGCAGGTGCGCCTGATGGATCGCTCCGGCATCCCGGTCGACACCGTGTATGGCGCGGAAGTGGAAGTGGATCAGGATGACGCCGCCTCGACTCAGGCCCACCGGTGGCTTCGAACCAAGAATACCGCGGCAAATCATTTGGGCGTTGCGCTGCCCGCCGGCGGCGTCGCGGTGTTTGGCGCTGTTGACGGCCGGAGATTGCTCGAGCACGAGTCCAATCTGCGCGATATCGCGGTGGACGAGGAAGTTGAAATCAGCATGGGGGAAAGCCCGGACGTTCAGGTAACGGCCATCAAGGAAAAAGCTTCCGTCGACGCGCCGCAGGGATTGCTGCCGCTGGTGCCGGGAGTGAGCCTGCGATCGGTAAAAATCGGGGCCGCCGATCGCGTGACCATCAGCAACCCCTTCGCCGGCGGCATTGAATTCGAGTTGGAGCTGCGGCTCGAGGCGGGCGCGCGTGTGGTCCGCGCCGACCACGCGCTGGGCGCCAAAAACGGCCGGCCGATTTTTCGCCTCCGAGTTCCCGCCCATGAAACGGTTACGGTGCGCTACCAGATCGAGCACACCGGCGATCGAATTTTGCGCACTCCATAGCGGTTGCGGCCGCCGCCGTAGCTTACAATCGCCGCATGTCGGTAATTTCTAGTGTGGCGGCGGTGCCGCGAAGGTGAGAAGTCGCCAATCGCGGATCAAGAACTACTTCGCCGAAAACAGGCTGTTTACGGTGCGCAGCATCGTCGCGGGCGTCATTGCCGCGGTGCTGCTCTTTACCGTTGCAGGGCGCCTGTTCTACCTGCAAGTGCTCAAGTACGACTACTACCACAATCTCTCGCAGGGCAATAGCATTCGCACCGAGCCCATCCCGCCAAGCCGCGGCTTGATATTGGACCGTCACGGCGTGGTGCTGGCGGATAACTTGCCGGCCTTCAATGTCGAACTGGTTCGTGAACAAGTCGGCGACAACAAGGCGCTGGACGTCACGCTGGCCCAGCTGGTCAGCATTGGACTGCTGCGCAGCGAAGAGGTCGGCAACATCCGCCGTACGATTCTGCTGCACAAGGTGTACGAGAGCGTGCCGGTCAAGCTGCTCCTGAACGAGGAGGAGATGGCGCGGTTCGCGGTGCATCGCTATCAATTCTCCGGTGTGGATATCCGTGCGCGGTTGGCGCGCCATTACCCGTTGCGGGAAATGGGTGTTCACGCCATCGGCTACGTGAGCGCGATCAACGAACAGGACTTGAAACAAATTGACAGCGCGGAATACGCCGGTACCAGCCTGATCGGAAAACTCGGTGTCGAAGGTGCTTACGAACAGAAGTTGCACGGCAAACCGGGATTCAAAGAATTGGAAGTGAACGCCGCCGGCCGCCCGGTGGACAAGCAGGGGGGCTACGCCTCCGAACTCAAAACCCGGCCGCCGGTGGCGGGAGAGGACTTGATCCTCGGCATGGATGTGCGAGTGCAAAGAGTTGCCGAGGAGGCGCTGGTGGGCAAGCGCGGATCGGTGGTCGCGCTCGACCCGAAAACCGGCGATATCATCGCGCTTGCCAGCACGCCCGGGTTTGATCCCAATGATTTTGTCCGCGGCCTGTCGGTCGCGCAGTACGGCGCGCTGGCGAACAGCATCGATGTGCCGCTGCTCAATCGCGCCTTGCGCGGCGCCTATCCGCCTGGATCGACCGTGAAGCCCCTGTATGCGCTGGCCGCGCAGAAGTATGGGGTTATTACACCGCTGCAAACTCAATATTGCCCGGGTTACTTCACGCTGCCCGGCAGCAGCAATAAGTATCGGGACGATGAAGTTCATCATGACGTGGACATGCGCAGCGCCATTTCCAGATCCTGCGACGTTTATTTCTACCGGGTCGCGGAAAAGATGGGCATCGATCACATGCATGAGTTCATGAGCGCCTTTGGCTACGGGGAGTTGACCGGCATCGATATCCCGGGCGAAAAACCCGGCTTGTATGCTTCGCCCGAATGGAAGCGGCGGGTGTTCAAGCGCAAGGCCGATCAGGTATGGTTTCCCGGCGAAACCATCAGCATGGGTATCGGCCAAGGTCCGATCACCGTCACGCCGCTGCAACAGGCGCACTTTGCCGCAGAAATCGCCGAGCGAGGTCAAGTGATCGCCATACCGCGCCTGGTCGCGGCCACGCGCGCCCCGGGATCCGTTACCGTGGTCCCGCGCAGTCCGACCTTCACGAAGCCGGTCAACATCGCCACGGATGAGCAGTGGAGTGTGATCTTCGACGGCATGGAGTCGGCCGTGACCACCGGCACGGCGCATGTGGCCGGCGCGGGCGCGAAGTACAAATGGGGCGGCAAGACGGGCACCGCCCAAGTGGTGACCGTCAAGCAAACCGAGAGCACCAAGCACAAGGACGTGGATGAGCGGAAGCGCGAACATGCGTGGTTCATCGCCTTCGCGCCCGCCGACGACCCGAAGATCGCAATATCCGTCCTCGTTGAAAACGCAGGATTCGGCGCGACCGCCGCCGCGCCCATTGCGCGCAAAGTGATCGACTCGTATCTATTGGCGGACGATGGAGCTGTCTCTGGAGCTGTCTCCGCGCAGAAAACTCCCTGAGGCCGCCATCAGAACCGCACGGTGAAATGGACGCCCCAGTTTCTCGGTTCGCCCAATTGCACGTATAACTTATTGGGAAAGTCGGGCGGTTCGTCGCCGAAGAAGAAGCCGCGCACGGTGTAGTTCTTGTTCAGCAGATTGCGGCCCCACAAGTACGCCTCCCACCGCGGCGTATCCCAGCCCAGTTTTCCGTTGAGCAAGCCATACGCGCTGGAGCGCGTCTCGTTCGGCGGCAGGTCATAGAAGAAAGCGCCCATGCCGGTCACGTCGAGGCGGGCATAGGGTCCGCGCGGGTCGCGCCACGTTGCATTGACGGCGGCTTGCCAGGGAGGCGCATGCGGCAGGGCGCGATCGGGCAGCGTCACGCCGTTTTGCACGAACCCGTGATACTCGCTTTGCAGGAGGCCGAGAGAGCCGCCGAACTCCAGACTCTTCGACGCGGCCCAACTGAGCGTGCTCTCCAGGCCGTAGTTGAAACCGGATTTCGCATTGCCCGTAAAGAAGACAAACGTGTTGGGATTGTTTGGATCCAATTGTTCACTGGTCAGCAGTTGTTCATTGTGGCGCACCATGTAGAACAACGAGGTGTCGATGCGCAGCCGGCCGTCGTTCATTTGCGCTTTGTGGCCGACTTCGAAATTCAAATCGGACTCAGGACCGAATTGCAGTTGGTTGGGCGGCAATCCGGGACTTAAGTTGAAGCCGCTCGCCTTGTAGCCGCGCGCGATCAGTGCATACACATGCTGGCCCTGGGAGAGCGTGTAATCGAGGGACGCCTGGCCTCCCCAGAGATTGTCGGCGGGACCGAAGTTGTTCGTGGTCGTCGGCGCATCGAGATTCGTGGTGCTGTCGTTGTAGTCGCTGGTGTGGCGCTCGCCGCGCAAGCCTGCGGACCAGCGTGCCCGTTCGCTGAAATTTCCGTCCAACTGTCCGTACACGGCGCCGTTGCGCGAGCGGTAGCGGCTCGACACCACGCTCAAACTGTCTGAGTTCTGCGTCGCATCGCAGGGATCCACATAAG
>Ga0210387_10002387_pt1 | contig 14342 bp, 20 predicted proteins | sample IncBWC7OmetaG_FD_160108 | JGI IMG/M metagenome (GOLD analysis project Ga0210387, IMG submission 160108) | Forest soil microbial communities from Barre Woods Harvard Forest LTER site, Petersham, Massachusetts, United States - Inc-BW-C-7-O ...
TGCTTCAGGCGTTCCTATGAATAGTACTACTTGCCTGGTTCCCCTTCAACTCCTTCTCTCAGCAGAATGCCCAAAACACTCATTGTCGCCGTTCTGAACACCTCCCTCATACCATCGCCTGAACAAGCACTGCCTCCTTGTCTCCTCCGCCCCGTAATACATTCCTTTACTGATGAACAAGATACATACTCGCCCTACAAAGAAAAACAACTCAGAAGCGGCATGATTTATAGGCACGGTGCTCATCTATCTTTTCAACGGTGGCTGGTTTAGTATTGTATCTTTTGAGGTCTCCACTCGCCAGTCCGTAGATCAGCCTTGCAACCGATGAACAGAACAGGAATATCTGGACTGAAATGTCGACTCCCAGGGAACCCCTGGGCCGAAACATGAATACAATACCTGTGCAAAAAGAAGCACAGATCTTGGGAAGAATATTTTCCAATGAATGAATTCTAATGGCAAACAAGCCAGATATACGTGCGCATCTGGATAAGTAAGCGGTCGCAATCGTTCGTACGGCTCATGGTCAACCTCATGCGGACGACAGCCACCCTTTCAACGTCATATCAGGCTGTCGTAGGTTTCGGATTCTTGGCAGGCTTCGGATTCTTCTCTTTGTCAGTCTCTGTGATGCTTCTTCGGTTAGAGCATGGCAAGAAACCAGCAATCTCAGACTCACTCAATGAGGCCCAAGCTCTGAGTCTCAAGTTTGTAGGGCGAGAGCAATAACGAGGAACCAAAGCAAGGTGTGCGTTCCATATGGAGATCGCCTGCGGAGATCAGGGAATACATTCCAGGGATTTGCAACGGCGAGGCTGCGTCCTCCTTGATCTCAGCTTATCATGGGACGCACGGGACGCAGAACTTGAGCGGCTACCCGATGATATTGTACGCCGCTGGGCGTGATGTTGAGGCAATAACATAACCAATGGGAAAGTGACATGGATAATAGACACAGAGCAGAGACTACATCTGTCAGAGTAGTCATATGTTTCCGCGCAGCCGAAGGTGAGGCGTTGACGCTGGGGTTATTGTTTCGAGGAAACGTGCAGGCCCCTAGTATCTTGAATATGTGCTAGAAGTTGGGTCGTAATGCCCTATCGTCAGCCTAGCAGCGTTCAAGCAGCTGCCATATCAGATCCGTGAGGCCCTGTCGCAATCGTTCAGAGGCTATGAATACTTTGGTGTTTGATGATTTCGGTGCGGCCCATTCTAAAGTGTCTACGATGGTTTGGGTTGTCAGGGACGATTTCATCTTGAAAGACCGAAGCCTGTTAATCTAGCGTGTGCATTGTCAATAACCACATTGGTCTGTTCATGATTAGATGACTTAAGGCGAAGAGATCGGGCACACGAACGATAAAAGCTGGCTTGAGATCACCGGAAGATCTTTTGTGTGTGCAGGAACTGCATGCCCAGAAAGATCTCATGACACTGATAAAGCAGTAAGAAAGGTTATAAATATGAATAATAAGCTACGTGATACGAACAATATTCACGCGATTTGGCGTCCGGGAAATCTAACAAATAAACAATTGTGTTTCCAAAATTGTACAACTCTGATATGAGAACAGGAGGCGGGCGTGAATCATCACAAGCACGGAAAAGGGACGTAGTGTGAGGATACTGCATCAGTGCGTCGCCAGATGTCGATTTCCTTCACAAGAAGCTAAATGACAAAGACATGCTTGTGATTTCATCTCCCCCCAATGTTCTAGATACAAGTACATACCTTGTGCGGTGTACCTCCCGTAAGCTGCTTTACCGCAACCTTTGTTCCATTCTGTCGACCGACATAGACGATGATACCAAAAGCTCCTGAACCTATCTCTCTCCTCGATCAATATCTCCAGGGGACGATACGGCCCAATCGTAAAATGTCACCTGGGAGGATTGAACGGTGACTTGACTTTCAAATAGTGTTTGCAGACTGTCAGACTGGTTCTAGAAAATTACGGTTGAACAGCGTCATCGATGCCCCTCCGAAGTGTCTGCAGAAAAAAGGCTCATGAGGCAGCAGTTGACCACGATTGGGAATAAATCGAATGTACATCTCGTAAACCACTAACAGCTTTCGTAAGTTGGCCTCCTCGCAGTTCAAGAGCTCCATTATATTGTTATCATTCTTCTGTAGTTTATCCAGAGTAGCAGCTAGCTGCACCTGGTCGCGCCGATGCTGTTCCATGATCGATTGCAACAAATGCGAGCGAGGCTACTGCTTGCAGCTGGGGAGAATGTCAACTTGAAGGCTCGGGAAATTTTGATGAGTCACGCGTAGCACGTGGCTTGTACTTTGACTAGTAAATTGACTTCAAGTTGTTTAGTAGTACAGGCGCCGTTGAACCCAAGTTACAGTTTAACAATCAGTATTCTTTCACTATGGACGACGACGATGCCGATTACATGCAAGGTAGCGACGATGAGGTGGGTTGCCAATGACTTCAGCAGGACTTGGTTGATCCACAAAGGTCTAGGATTACGGCTTCGATTACTCGGATGGAGATGAGGCGAATGAGTCTGGAAGCGCTGACGTTGAGAACTTGTATTACAAGGCCAAATGTTCGTATGATCTTTTTTCATGTCTTGAGCTTTCTCCTCACAACTCCCGAAGCAAAAAAGGATGATAACCCGGAGGAGGCGTTGAAGGAATTCCGCACCATCGTAGACCAGGAGACGGAGCAAGGAGATTGGTAGGCTTCTGTGTTTCAGATACCATTCTCTCATTTTCAACATGACGCTGCCCGCACTCAGGGGTTTCAAGGCGCTAAAGCAGTCTACCAAGCTTCTGTTCCTCGTTCTTCGCAGGCCAAACGATGCGTTGAAGACATACACTCAGCTTTTGACCTATACAAAATCCGCCGTAACCCGAAACTATTCAGAAAAAACAATTAACGGTATCCTGGACTATGTCGGTGGCGGAAAAGGTGGGGTCGTCGAAGTCGATGTACTAGAGAAATTCTATCAGGCCACAAAGAATGCTCTAGAGGAGGCAAAGAATGAGGTTTTTACTCCACAATGCTCACGTTCCACAGTTACTGACTCGCACCACCTAGAGATTGTCAGTGAAAACAAATCTCAAGCTGGCCAAACTATGGCTTGACCGAAAGGAATATGGTCGCTTATCCAAGGTATGTATTTACTGACCTTGCTGATATCCTCGCTGAACATCCCCACCAATATCTCTCCAGCTCATTCGTGATCTCCACCATGCCACTGGAGTAAATGGTGAGGGTGATGATCAATCACAGCGCGGAACCCAGCTCCTCGAAATCTACGCGCTCGAGATTCAGATGTACAACGAAACCCGTAACTTCAAGAAATTGAAGGTTTGTTTTCCGTTGATCCGCTCGGTCCTGTATTCTTAGTAATTCTTTTTCTTTTTCTTTCATTGGTAGGAGATCTATAATGCAACAAACAGCGTCCGCTCTGCCATCCCCCATCCACGTATCATGGGTGTTATCAAAGAATGTGGCGGAAAGATGTGGATGGGAGAGCGTAAGTGTACCTTCATCAATTTTACCAGCCTGTCATAACCGACCTCATGTTGCCAGGTCAATGGAACCGCGCAAGCGAGGATTTCTTCGAATCTTTCCGAAATTACGATGAAGCAGGATCTCCGCAGCGAATTCAAGTGCTGAAATATCTCGTTCTCGCCAACATGCTTACAGGCAGCGAGGTTAATCCGTTTGACAGCCAGGAGACAAAACCGCAAGTTCCAGTCTCAATCTTATAGGTGTTTAATTCTGATTAATTCTGCCGGGAATAGGTACAAGAATGATCCCCAAATTAAGGCTATGACGGATCTCGTCGATGCTTATCAACGCCGAGAAGTTCACTCTGCTGAGAAGATTTTACGAGGTTCGTTATCTGTCTCCATGTTGCGATCTATATATTCAAATTTCATGCAGATAATCACTCGACTATCATGGACGACAACTTTATTCGAGCCTACATCGGCGAGCTGCTCCGCAGTTTGCGGACACAGTACTTAATTGATCTCATCAAGCCCTATACACGATTAGAATTGTCTTTCCTAGCCAAGGTAAGCAGTCACGGCCGCTCTTCCTCGCATCAAATATGCTAGAACAAGAATGTTTCCACAGCAATTGAATGTAGACACCGAGGAAGTCGAGGAACTACTCATAGGGCTGATATTGGAGGGTAAAGTAGAGGGCCGCATTGATCAAGTTGGAATGAGGCTTGAGCTTGATAGAAAGTGAGTGGTGCTATCGTCTTATCTAACTATTTGTTTATCATTACCACAGACAAAGCTTGGAAAAGAAGCGATATGCAGCCTTGAAGAAATGGACGGAGGCTCTCGAGTCTGTGCATGGCGCAGTGGTGGGGAAGACGTCCCCTTCAGGAAGAACTACAAGCGACCCTGCTGGCCTGACTCCTGAGGCTTTTGTCCTGCGGGACGAGAGATGGAGCTAAAGCTTAGTTTACTCCCAGCGAGTTGCTCTCATTGTACCATATATTTTCAAGTTCTTGCTTCCTTTGACTGACGTCGTGAAATCTGTACAAATGGTTCAAAGACTAGAATTCAAAGATTGTAAGCTTCACCAGCAAACAAGGCACCCGCGGAAAACTGGGCAATTCTTTAATGAGTTTGGGAATTCTGGTGCGAACGAGTGGGTTGGCTGGACATTTTATTCATCCCAGTAACATGGAAACAACTTGGAGTATCTGACGGACTGGAAGATCAGTAAAGCGGGTGCATGACTACAGTTAACCTACAGATGAATCAAAGTGGCCGAGGGAATGGTTTCCATTCGTAGTTCCACCCAGTTCGTGGGGGTGTATCCGTCGGTATTCGCAACTCACGAGGAAAGAGGCCGCGTATTCTTGCCTCCAATGTCTTCTTTTCCGATCCCTTGAGAGTCTTCGCCAACTCCACCTCCACCTGACTCCTCGCCCGTGGGTCCTCCCCCTTGTTCGCCTCCATATAAAGCCGACTGTCAATTTTCTCCAACTCATCCATGGCCTTCTTCATACACTCGAATTTCTTCGCAAGCTCTGCATCTCGCTTCTTCCGTAAGTGCCGCTGATGGAGCAGCCATGCACGCTCTATGGTATGGTGCGCTTGAACGGATGGTATCGCGTGTTGGAGGGCACGGCCGACGTCAGGTCGCCAGGTGCCAGTGGGTGAGGGTCGGTTGCGTACATTGCTCGGGTATAATGCCCGTCGGATTATCTCTTTTTTTGGATCACCCGCAGGTTCACCTTTCGCGGCGTAACATCTAATAGGCTTTTGTGAGATGCGAAAGACAAGCTTGGCCTTGCCGGACGCCAGCAACGACGTTGACATGTCAAAAAAACACTGGCAAAAACAGTGTTACCACTAGTTTCCATAAATGGGTTGTTACCTTCTGACGTCAACAAGTCAGTCACCACTGCTAGTACAGCGCTAGTGGCAGACACTAGCCTTGCAGAACAACGATTTACTAATTCTTGAACTGTAAATCCTCAAGACGGGACTGAAATGGAGACTTCAGACCTATGCGGGTTTATTTTAGCCGTTTACGAAATTTACTCACTACCGCTCAACAGATTTAATCAACGTCACCGTTGGAGGTTGCTGACAATGCTTGCTCTGGGCAGGCATAGTTTGTGTGTCTTGACCCAAGAAAATCAATGTTTAGTTTCAATCGATATCCAATGTAAGTGGGGTATTGCCGAATTTAGGAAGAAGTTCTCATTGTCATTATAACCCAGTGGCTCGTCAATGCTACATCAGTTATATCGCAACGACTCCAGGAGGTAAGGATGATGACGATCCTGCGGACTATTGCTGCCGATGCCGATGATAGGTTGCACGTCGCCTGCGTACGTTCCTGCTTGCTGATATAGCCTTTCCCCTTGCAAGACTGATCGTCCAGGCTACTCAATTGACAGTCCAAATGGATGTAGTGCTCCCAACCGCCGTCAGCGTTAAGACTTAGGTGAGCCATGCTGGATGTGTAGAGCAGAGTTATCCAGCTCCGACTGGTGCTGACTTACATGTGGGAGAAAACCCATTCGTTCCCATGTCGCCAACGAGTCGGTAACCTCAATGTTGTAGGCCAACTTTACTTCCCCCTCTCTAGATCAGCAGTCGTCCTCCATGTATACTCGTGTCACGCACCTATTTTCACTCCCTAGTTTTCTATCTGGGGATCTGAAGTTTCCACGTCGGCTTTTATGGCGTTTCTCCGGACCTGCACCTGGATATAACCTTTTTCATTGTCCATCAAATTAAAAAACCACCGACATAGCGTTAACCCTCCACCCACTTCGTTGCGGTCTCCGGATGTTTTTTGATCGACCAGAAACACGGGAACAACGATTTTAGGCCCAACCCAGAATATTCCCCGGGTGAAACCAGTAATACCGAGGGTTATATTCTGTCTCAACGCAGGCCAGCATAGGAATGCGTCCGTTTAAGTATCTTGCGTGCGCATTCCTAGTTAATCGACCCTGTTTAAGGGCCCACTCGTTGGGTCCAGTCACGTTGGAATTTCACAATGTCATCGGGAAAGGAGTTCCTGATGGAGGTGTTCCTCAGCAGAAACGTCGTGGACTATGCGTGGGATGTACCTCACCTACAATGTGTCAGACGCGGCGCCCTTCCCATTCACAAACCCGTCGATGTTTCAACTATGACGAGGAACACAAGGTTTGGATGGATGACCGGGTCGTCGGATCGCGAGGCACGGAGACTCGGAGAAGAGAACAAATATGGATAAGCAGACAGACCGCTGGAGAAACAGTTCTTGGATTTTCTGCCTGGGTCTTCGCTCGAATAATTAATGCACTTCGGCAGGAAAACGGGATGAAGGTTTATCAGATTGACGAGTAGAATCCCTTCACATCGAACGAAAGGATGGCGATTATACGATGCAAGGTCGGCCAAGAAAACCGATTTTGCCAGGTGGCCATTATTTCTGTGACGCTCTACTGCTTGGGCGGGACCAAATAAATTGCCATCAGCAATTAGTTATCATATTCAAATCCACTTCCCCGGTAATCCGAGGGTGCAATTTCCCACGTCGTTGAGTCAAGGGTTTTTGTATGGTGCAGACGTTACATGAAATATTTATTGACTGGGGCTTGCTGTCTGAACTTACGCCTTCCGTTGGAAGATGGTCGAACAATTTCGCGGAGTTGAAGGTCTAAGATGGCCGTGAGACATCATTGACATTTTGGTTCATATTGATATTTGGGACCAATATTTGGTCACCAAACATTGTACCAAACACAGTGGACCATATTACATAAATTATGTTATAATGTTTTGTCACTAAAATTTTAAGAAATATTCTGCATATCTAGTAATCTGATATTTTGGTGACCAAACATTATAATTTAATTTAATCTCCGTACATCATGTTTGGTTACAATGTTTGGTGACTAAATATTTGTTCATTGCTTCCAGTGATTGGCTGGGCAATTCTCTCAGATCTACTTCGAGCACAAATGTTTAGCCTGGGTTTACTATGCCGACGATGTCACTGTTCACTCGTGGCTTCAACAGTACATCTTTATTCACCTTTATCAGGAGCCTTTTCTCAACTACACGATCATTCTACCGCAGAACCTGGCTTTCAGCCGACAATTTGCCACCAGTCAGGTCTTCCTTGCTCGCCATAAAACGCCAAGAATCCGTGTTCCATCGAAGAAAGCTCTAGTAGCGAAAGCGAAAAAACGGGCTGCCAAAGCGCGCAAAGCCATTGATGACTCTGAACATCTGTCCCTTATGGATGCCATCGCTGTCCTTCGCGTCAGTAGTTATCTCACGTTCATAGAGGATCCACTGATGGTTCCACAGGCCGTGGAAGTAGCGGCGCCTAATTCTACATACGAACTTTTTATCAAAACTGAGATGAAGAATGGCGTCGCTGTACCCAAAGGGCGCGTCAACTTGCCAAGGGAAGCAAAACCGAAGAGTGAGGACAAGATCCTCGTTTTTGCAGAGGGCAGACAAGCCGAGGAGGCAAAAAAAGCTGGTGCACACATCGTCGGAGGCCCAGAGCTCATTGACGCTGTTCGCTTTATGTTCTTTTTACCTATAACACTTAGATTGACAAATGCCGTTCCCCCTAGGTTATCAACAACCGGCATCAGGCAACCACGATTCTGTGTACCACGGCTCTCATTCGAACGATAACACCTAAGCTGGGTCGTGTCCTTGGTCCCCTCGGCTTAATGCCTTCTGAGCGACGCGGGACCGTCACAGACGACTTAGCAGGATATATTCAACGGCTTCATGGTACTAGTGAATGGAGAGCGGACAAAGCTGGAAACATTCGTACCGCCATCGCCAAGGTAAGTCGCACGATATCCCTCTAGTTCCATATGAAAACAATAAACACTTCAAGATGTACTTTCCCGTTGATGACGTCGTGAAGAATATACGACATTTTCTTACCTCTGTGAAACGAGCTACGGGGAACACGAAGGATGCCGGGGACCAGAAAAAGACCAAAAACGATAATCCCAAACCAGGTGAGTTTGTTTATTATTCCCTTTTCTGCTACACCTCCTGAGATGTCCTGTTCAGTTACTGTCATAAGTAAGGTCATGCTCAGTTCGGGACAAGGGCCCGGTATACAATTATCAGATTTCTAGATAAGTAACGAATAATGCGATCATTGGTGTTTCTAATGATACAGAAGTGGTCAGTGAGTGGTCTGTATAGTATGTTAGAAGGCAAAATATTGGGGTGCGGACGAGTCTAGTCTCAACGGGTCTCGAGATAGCGGATCCTATCCCTTCTCGTTTTTTTCCTCTTCTCCTTAAGACTTTCGGAGACTGCTTCATAACTCAGTCTCTCCTTGGTTTTATCTGGTCTACGCCTTTTGCCGATATCGGCTCCTTTAGTTGGTGTTGTCCCGCCTTCACGCGTCGCTCGTAGTGGTTGATGGCGTTCTTGCGGGGTATTTTTTGGCTCGTGCGGAAAGATATCACCCCAGCCTGATTTCCGTGCGTCATAGTAAGGTTGTTTGCCTTGAGACTTCGGAATCGTGAGACGCATGATTTTCCCTGTAAATGAGGTTTCGATAATGCACACTTAAACTGCTTTTGGACGTAGAACTCACCTTCAGCTGTGCAGCTGTCGAGAATGACGTGACCACTTTTCTTGAGAGGAGGAAATACCAAGCGTGGCCAACCGAAAGCCTCGAGTCTCAAGGCTGCGTCAAGTTCCTCATGAGACAGTGGTTCGCCATCTTCGTCGGCAACGTCGATCGAGCCAGCTGCAGCAGGCATAGATGGACATTCTGCGTCCTTTGAGTGTGCTTCATCATGATCGCCATGAAGCTTCAATTCCTTTACAGGAGCTTGTGACATAACCTCATTGTACATGTCCCGCTTGCCGACCTCGCCGACCCTTCCCACCTTGATGTTCCCAGCAACTGGCCTAGTTCCTCGCCGCACAACGACGTATGAGTACTCGATATCTTCATGTCCGACACCAGAATGTTTAGTTAGACGAACAAAGGCTGGCCGCTGAAGGCGTTGTGAAAAGCCACAGACAAGTCGGCTGGAACCTGGGTGGTGTAGTGGACATACACCATCATGGGGACACTGCTCAGAGTCATTCATGAGGAACAACGGGACGATTCGCTCAGACGTAAGATCTTACGGGTGCAACAACATGAGATCCCCGAACATTCCAGTCATCCGCTGCAGGATCGGCGAACTCCTTCCTGCCCACATTCAACAAATATTCTCGGGCCTCAGCGATGCACTCAAAGCCAGCCGTCGTGCTATGGTCAATAAGGACCTTCAGGGATTGTCAGTATCAAATAACCCTTCAAAAGGAGTAAAATGACCATGACATGTGCGCCACTCTCCCACATCTCTTTGACGAGGGCTTTGCGTGCCACAGCCGTTGGCAGGGACGTAAGCATGAAAGCAGATAATGCTATTGTATCATGACCTTCAGATCGTCGTATCTTGTCATCGTCCTGGAATGATTTTTGCCATACTAGACTAAGTCGGCCCAATTCAATGTCTGTGCGTTACCCTTAGCAAGGAAACATTCAACATTTTCCGAAATACGCACTGCGGAGGAGCCGTTTCCCAATTGTGACAAGACCCTCCCGTTTGTCGATTCCGAGATAGGTCATTACACTTGAATTAGCTATTTGAAGGTCATTTACGGCGTTTTCATTTTCAGTATGTGGAGCCGTCTGGAACGAATAAAGAGAGGCCCTAAAAGAACCATCAGTCTGTGTGTTACAAGGTTTGGAGTGGAGATTAATCGAACCAGAGCCCGCTACCTGTGCCAACTCCCCAATCAATAACTCGCTCGACTTTCCATTCGGGCTCCAATCTCCATTTGATGTGGTTCAAAACCGAAGTGATAGCAGAGTAGTGAGCTGGGAGAGCAATGGATGCAAACGCCGTTCCATCACGTTCAGAATGACGAGATGCTTGGCGTCGCGAACGATACTTGGTATCGTACTGCGTTTCCCATTCACTTTCTGAAGTTGTTTTTCCTTCATCATCATAAAAAAGTCGCTTGGCATCATTGTGCAGCTGCTGTTTGTCCGACTCTGAACCGTTATTTCAGCACGCGAAGGAATGCTCCTCTGAGAAAGAGCCATGTTGACCTGCTATCAAGAGATTGATCGATTTCCGGAGTTCGAAAGGAATAACGACAGATCCAATTTGCTGACTGCCAAAATGTGCAGCGGGGGATTTACGACGCAGGTGATCCTCCATAGATGTATCGTGGGACCCATCGATTTCAACTGTTTCATTCAGAACTTCTTCCGCAGGAAAGACTTCAAGTTCCCGATGTGGCGAAGGTCGAGTTTTATGATTGATAAGTGATATGTTGACATCCTTCAGAAGAGCTTGAAGGCTAGGATCAAGACTCAAAGGGGCATTAGGTTGACCTGCCGAGATGGTCGAAGAGGATGAGAAACCAGGGAATTTTCGATGGCGTCGAGGTAAAATAGCTCGGAAAACACCAAGACCTGGGTGGCGAAACATGAGAACCGAAAATGGCTTGCCAATGCCTGTGACCAAACCGTGTCCGTCGATTTCATTACGTAACGAGAACGGTCACGGTGGTGCAGCTTCAACTTGAAGTTAACTGCAGGAGTGTCAAAATACTCAGCAGTCATGGATGGTATTGCAGATGCGTTCGAAAGGCCCACGAAGAGAGCCAGAGTAGCCGTTTACGGGACAACGGAAGAAGGAATATCTCGAGTGGCGGCTGCAGACATTCAAGTTGCGTCCGATCTTGTGGAAGATGAGGACGAACTTGAAGATGTTGCCCAGGAGCCGACGGACGAGGCCCGCGCATCTGATCTGTACCTCGACACGGCAAGTACAGAAATCCGAAAATATCCTTTGCGGGACTCACACTTTGCATATAGATTAATCGGGTTGTTCTTGATTTTGACTTCGAAAAAGTATGCTCCGTTTCTCTCTCGAACATCAACATCTACGGGTGTCTCGTTTGTGGCAAATATTTTCAAGGCCGAGGTCGGAAATCATATGCCTACTCCCATTCCATACACGAGGATCACCATGTCTTCATCAACTTAGAAACCACCAAGGTAAGGGAGTATATTTTGTTTTCCCCGATGGCTTTCTTTGAACTCGCCTACATAGGTTTACGTATTACCAGATGGATACCCTGTCTCTGACCCATCCCTGGAAGACATCTCTTACGTCCTCGCGCCTTCCTTCAGCCCGACATCGATTTCTACCCTGTCTTCACCAACACATCTCGTGAAACCCTCCTATGATCTGGCTTCCAAGTCCTACTTGCCTGGATACGTTGGTCTCAACAACATCAAAAGAAATGACCACATGAATGTGATTATTCACTCTCTTCTCCACATTCCGCCTCTGCGAGATTATCTGCTACTATCCAACTTTCGTGGTAAGGAGTCCGAGCTACTCAAGCGATTTGCCGGACTATCAAAGAAAGTGTGGAATCCACGATTATTTAAGAGTCAAGTCAGTCCACACGAGTTCTTGCAAGAAGTCAATAGAGCTAGTGCTGGCAAATTTCGATTGGAGCAACAGGGTGATCCAGTCGAATTTCTGGGTTGGTTGCTGAATCGTCTTCACAAAGATATGGGCGGCACCAAAAAGAGGAACTCAAGTGCGTAGGCCGATTTCGATTCATCAATCATCGTAATTATGTATCATCCTGGAAGGCATCGTGTTCTCTACTTTCCAAGGAGAGCTTCGAGTAGAGACTCAACAAGTCCTGGTTCGGCCTGACGCAGGGGAAAATGAGAAGCCTCTCTTCGACATTGATCGGGGTACGTGCTGACAATGTCGTTTTTGCCCCGAGTACTTAATCTTGAACGATAGACATCAAGGCCACTGTATCACCCTTTTTGTTCCTAGCTGTTGATCTCCCGCCGCCCCCTCTTTTCCAGGACTCGGTGGAAAAAAATATCATCCCTCAAGTTAGTATTCATTCTGTGTTAGCTAAGTATGACGGTAGAACGACTCAAGTAAGCTTTCATCTACCTGATTTTATAAGTTTTTGACACTGATAGCGACCCATGACTGACCAGGAGTCAGCTGGTCAACTGAGGCGCTTCAAATGCCAGCGCCTTCCCCAATATATCATTCTACACTTTAAGCGGTTCACAAAGAATGCTTTCGTGGAAGAAAAGAACCCGACCATTATCAATTTTCCTCTTCGAGGACTTGACTTCCGAGAATGTGTGTACCTTCCCTTTCTTTTGTTTCGAGCTTTCGGCACTAATGTCACCAAACCTTCGTTTGTCGTTTGAGAATCAGACCTCGATGCACCACTTTCTCATCCCTCGACACTCTATGACTTAATTGTGAATGTTACACACGAATCAGTGGCTGGCACCACCCGAGACAAGGAGAACACAGTCTGGAAAGCTCATCTCAGAGCAGCAGGCGGAGGTGGAGAGAGCGAGAAATGGTTCCTGATCCAAGACCTGATCGTTGAGGAAACGAGAAAAGAGATGATTTTCCTTGGGGAAACTGTTCTACAGGTAAGGATCTTCAGAAAGGTGTTTTTTGAGGACTTTTGACTTTACCTATAATATCTAGATCTGGGAACGAAGAGCGAAGGATCCAATGGCAAACCGAGGGAATCCTAGAAGTATGGATGTCGACAACCATTAACGATTGTAGTTGACTGCGCCATCATTCGCGAAGAATATATGATTACCATGTCAAACTGCATCCGCATGTATTGTCGTGCACCATTGATCACTTTTCGTCCTTGGCAGTGTGAACTTGAGCTGCATTGAACCCAGTAGGTGCTGAAGGAGTGCCAGTTTTCGGGTCTTTCGCCCTTCATCGTGACATGTTAGTTAGGCTTGTTCTGAAGGCAGCGGTGCCGGCCGCACGTACAGATTCAAAACGCTCTCATCAATCAGGGGCTTGAAGATGTACACCCCAGACACTATGCCTAGATCCAAACCTCAGATTTCCGAGAAATATGACCCAACGAAATTGAGAATGGTACCTGTAGCGCCTGCAACAAGGTACGGAAACAATCGCCTGAACATCGAAAAGTTTGGAATAGTTGCCGTAGGGTTTAATTTGCAATTCTGCCTCCGAATAAACCTTAATCCTGCACAGTGAATGAATTTTATAAACGAAATAAACCGGTTTTGGACAGACTGGGGTGACTTCTCGTAGACGTTTATGCGTGAAATAGCAACAATTGTAAGACCCCGATATTCGAGCCCCGACATCGTCAGAACTTCGGATCTGGGCGTCTACGTAGATTCCCGTGAAATCCAAGCACAGACTAAACCAAATATGGTATAAATACACGTGACCTCGGTAAATAATATTTATTTTTAAGTTCTGGCCCGCCGGTCCGATGAAATGTTCCGTGACGTGGCAACATTCTCAGCGCTGTCAAGGCCGACGATGAATGAATCCCGCTCGCCGCCACACGACGTGACGACGTCGGAAACGCTCTTTTAGCTTACATAATACATATGAATCACAAATATATTGTTGTTATGATGACGCGCAGGGGTATTGCAAGCCTTGTCACACCACTCAACATGTGCCTCGCTGCCGAGCATTGTGATCACTGATCGTCCCCGCTGGCGTTGATGGCGGACACGAGCGGATACGGCGAACCCGATTAGGACTCGGAAGCCGCTTTGTTTGCCGCTGGAGAACTCCGAGTCAACCCGGTGATCAAAATAAAATTAGATTTCGAAGGTCATGTGATATTTTGATGTGCCTGATTCAACGTAGATTCCACTTAGACGATCAGATGTTCTTCGTGGGTCGAAAGTTGCTTATTCTACAAAAATATTCTAATCCTTACGGAAAGTCACCCACCGATAGACCACGAATAGCCGGATATGTTACCGGAG
>Ga0210387_10002388_pt1 | contig 14341 bp, 20 predicted proteins | sample IncBWC7OmetaG_FD_160108 | JGI IMG/M metagenome (GOLD analysis project Ga0210387, IMG submission 160108) | Forest soil microbial communities from Barre Woods Harvard Forest LTER site, Petersham, Massachusetts, United States - Inc-BW-C-7-O ...
TTTATCGCCAGGCGCGAACGCAAGGAGACCGTCTTCAAGCCGGTCGAAGCCGCCTTGTTTGCAACGCTTGCGATCGCCGCCTGCGCTGGCATCTATGCGCTGGCGGTCGGAGCGATCTCGATCTGAGGTCCTGTTGTTGTCACACGTCGGCCATCTGGAGGCTAGCATGAACATCCCGACCGTCTGCGGCGCCTTGATCCTCGGCGGATTGGTGGCATTGATCGCACCAACGACCGTGTCTCTGGCCCAGTCGAACGATAAGGGCGTGTCGGCAAAGGACACGAGCGCATCTGTGCCCAACAGCCGGGCGCCCAATACCAACACGAACCCGACAAAGCATCGCCATTGGCGTCATCGCGGCGGCGTGCATCCGCACTATGGCAGCCGCCGCCTTCGCACCTAGAGTCCGGTAGAGACGGCGATCATTCCAGTCCCTTCGAGTTGGCCGGCCAATGAACGATTCGAGAATAGGACAAGAGCAGCTCCGCGAGGTTGCAGTCCGGCACGACTCCGCCGAACTCACCGAGTTTAGTGGCCGGCGCAGCATTCTGGCGACGGGGCTCACTTTGCTCGCCACATTTGGACAATCGTAAGTGGGTGGCCCATGAGCGAGATTGAATCCGAACGCAACGATGGTACGGAGTCTCACTCGACGCATTCGGGCGTGGTCATTTTCTGTGGCAGCAACTTCCCTATATCGCAGCGCTGGTGCTCGCCATCGCGGGCGTCGCCTACACCAATGCTTCACACCAGCCTCTCGTTCGCTACTGGGAGTTTCTGGCGCTTGCTATCGGTGTAGTTTGTGTCATCAACAAGTGGCCAGAGATCGATGGCAAACAGGCCCGGTGGCGGCTGATCTGGACCCAGGCGCTGCACTGGGTTGCCGTCCTGGTCACGATGAACATCATGCTGGTATCGGGCGTTCAGCAATTGCTCCCGACCCCGGCAGCCAGCCTTGTCCTGCTGATGTTGCTTGCCCTCGGCACGTTCCTCGCAGGCGTCAGTCTTCTTTCGCTGCAAATCGCCTTCCTCGGCCTTGCGATGGGCCTTGCGGTTCCCGCGATATCCTGGCTGCAGCAATCCGTCATCTTCTTCCTGCTCGGTGCGGCGTTGCTGATCGGCCTTGGCATCACGTTCTGGCTTAGCCAGGACCGCCAGCCGAGAGCGGCGCCGTCCACGGCAAAAGCCAAATGAAGGCCTGAATGCGAAGCAACCTGCTTCTCGCAGCCATTGGGGCAACCGCGTTGACATCACGCCGCCCGCGCGTGCCCACGACGAACCCACGCGCAGCGACAGGCGGCCCCGAGAGCAAGCAGGGTCATGATGGACTTTGAACCGGCGGCTTTGTTCCTGCCCCCTTTCAATCGGACCGCATAGTCCTGTATTTCAGGTCAGTCAGGGCCTCCTTGGAGCAACGCACTGTGGGCATGATAAAAAACACGGCCTGGGTCGTCAGGCAGCAGATGCTGTCGCTATGTGGCGTCGGGATCGTTCTGGGCTCATTGTTTTTTGCAGCCTCGCTTACGCCGACGCTCGTTCCGAGGAGCTATCTGACTCAGGGCGTCCTTGCCGGAACCTGCTTTGCCATTGGCTACGCGGCCGGCATCGTCTGGCGTTGGCTGTGGCATTACCTCGAACTGCCAGAACCTTCGGCGCGCCTTCGATCAACCACCAATGCGGTCGTTGCGGTCGCCGGCCTCGTCGTTGTCATCACATTTCTCTGGCGGGCTGCAGGTTGGCAAAACTCGATTCGCGCCGCAATGAGGCTGCCTCCGGTCGAAACTGCTCATCCGCTCAAGGTCTGCGCGATTGCGTTGATTGCGTTCGTGGTGCTCTTGGGTCTGGCGCGACTGTTCCGGCTCGCGACCCGCTTCCTTTCCTCGCGCATGCGGCTTTTCATTCCGAGAAAGGTTGCAAATGTCGTCGGCGTGCTTGCGGCAGGCCTGCTGTTCTGGTCGATCGCGAACAATCTCCTCGTTCGCACGGCCTTTCGTGCCCTCGATTCCTCCTTTCGCGAATTTGACGCCTTGCTTGAACCTGAAAGGCCGCAGCCGACCGCCCCCGGAAAGACGGGAAGCGGGGCATCCCTGGTGAAGTGGGCCGAACTCGGTCGTGCCGGCCGCGAATTCGTTGCGTCGGGGCCAACCACCGAACAGATCAGCGCATTCACGGGGCGGCCCGCCCAGGATCCCGTCCGCGTCTATGTAGGTTTGCGCGGTGCCGACACGCCGCAAGCCCGTGCAAAACTGGCGCTCGACGAGCTCCAGCGCCAGCACGGTTTCGACCGCTCAATCCTCATCATCATTACGCCGACCGGCACCGGCTGGATCGACCCCGCAGCAATGGATTCGGTGGAATATCTCCATGATGGCGACGTTGCCAGTGTGGCGATGCAGTATTCCTATCTCAATAGCCCGATGTCGCTGCTGTTTCAGCCCGATTACGGCGTGGCAGCCGCGCAAGCCCTGTTCGCGGAGGTCTACGGCTATTGGACGACATTGCCGAGAGACAAGCGGCCCAAACTCTATCTGCACGGCTTGAGCCTTGGCGCCATGAATTCGGAGAGATCAGCAGAGCTATTCGAGACGATCGGTGATCCGATCGCAGGGGCCCTCTGGAGCGGGCCGCCGTTCGAGAGCCGCATTTGGCGCTCGATCACGGCGAACCGCAACCAGGGCTCAGCGGCTTGGCTGCCGGAGTTTCGCGACGGCCGGTTCGTGCGGTTCATGAACCAGAATGGAGCAACCGTGTCCCGTGATGCACCGTGGGGACCGATGCGTGTGGTCTACCTGCAATATGCAAGTGACGCGATCGTGCTGTTCTCGTACCGGGATGCGTACCAGCCCCCGGCGTGGTTGAAGACCCCGCGCGGTCCGGACGTTTCGCCGGACCTGCAATGGTATCCGATCGTCACGATGCTGCAGATTGCTCTCGACATGGCCGTCGCAACCAGTACCCCGATGGGCTACGGCCATGTTTACGCGCCGGAACACTATATCGAAGCCTGGGTTGCCGTAACCGATGTGCGGAACTGGTCGCCCGAAGCACTCGCAAGACTCAAGGATCATCTCGGAAACGCGGCGAGGAAGGCGATCGAAGACACCGCGATCAACGACAATCCCTATGCCGGCCGGGGAGGATAGAGCTGCGCGTCCGTGACAATCATCCCTGCCTCGCCTTGCCGAACACAACAATCAAGCTCAAATGCAACCCTGCTTCATTCATGGCGGCAGACGACCCGATCGTTCATTGTTCGACCAGCTTGGCCCTCACCGCGTAGCGCACCAGTCCAGCGATCGAGTTTACGCCTAATTTGCCCATGGCTGACGCCCGGTGAGTTTCAGTCGTTTTCACGCTTGAGTTCAGAATAGCGCTGATACCCTTATTGCTATGCCCCTCAGCCACGAGCTTGACGACGAGCCGCTCGCGTGGAGAGAGTCTCGCACGTCGTTCGCTCGTTTCCTCTATCGCTCGGTGCGATTGAACACAAAATCGTCCACCCACAAATGGCCTGTGCGCCATGAGGGACTCGACGGCTGCCAACAGCAGCTTGTTCGCGTCTGATTTCGCCAGGAATACACGCGCGCCAGCTTGAAATGCCTCTTGCGCAAGAACTTCGGATTCATGCGCGGAGAAAATCAGCACTTCGGTCTCGTGGAGATACTTTTTAATCCCTCTTGTGACTTCCACTCCCGTCATACGCGGCATGAAGAAATCGACGATCGCAACGTCGGGGCGCTTTTCAAGAGCCGCCTCAAGTGCCGTCTTTCCGTCGGCCGCCTCGGCTATAATATTCCAGCCTGGACGCTGCTCCAACACCGCCCGGATTCCACATCGTACGGCATCGTGATCGTCTGCAATGAGGATTCGTTTCACGGGAGGCCCTCCCTGATGATCCGTTGCCGAGGAAAGCCAGACGAGCCGTGAGACCCGTCGCTAGCAACCCTTCTTAAGTGCATACCTGCGGCCATTCTGCTCGATCCCGAGGCTGTGCGGAAAGGTCGCATGCAGGGTAGTTCCTCGGCGCGCCGCTGTCGGCGCCGATAATATCTTCAGCCGCCCCCCCATCTCGTCCAGTCTGTCCTGCATGATGCGAAGCCCTGTCCCAAGCGCTGGCGGGCGGCAGCGACCGAGGCGGTCGCCCGCCATCATGCCTTGTCCGTCGTCTCGAACCTCGAGCTGGAACGCCCTTTTCCTCGCCTCTATCGTTATGTCGACCCTTGTTGCCTTTGCATGTCGGTAGACGTTCGTCAGGGCTTCCTGGACAATTCTCATCAACGATTGCTGCTTCTCGCGCGACAGACTGTCGACCGCGGGTGATATCGAAAGTTCGACCACCAACGACGTTCGAACCGCGAACCCCTCCGCATATCGCTCAATCGTAGTCTTCAGCCCTCCCTCAAACAGGTTCTGTGGATGCAGCAAATATGTGAGAGAACGCAATTCCTTCAGCGCGAGGTTGATTGAGAGATCGACTTGCTCGCAATGTTTCTCTGCTTTTGCCGGATCGCCTAGCGCTCTCGCTATCTGGATCACGCCCAGGCTCGCCGCGATCAGATGCTGGCATGTCGAATCATGAAGCTCTGACGCAATTCGCCGATGAAGCTTTTCTTGCAGCGCGACCAGCTCCGCATCCAACTTGGACGTCCGCCTCACCCCTCCGGAGGCATTTCGAAGATTTCGACCGACCAACGTACTCTGAAGGGACGACATGACACACTCACTTTTCTCCAGCGCTCAAACAGGCGGCTGGTTTGTGGCACATTCAAACAAATTTCCCATAAGTTGAGCAGATCATTGGGTTACAGACTATCAGCTAGCCAGCATCACTATAAACCACTACGTAAAAATACTTTAGGTAGAGAATCTCAGCGATGTGCTATGCGTCCCAAATTTGGATAAACGTCAGGTACACTGCCTGAAAATTTTCCGGAAAGAGCAAAATCGGAATTTGCTCCAGCAGGCTGCTCGCGTCATCGGACCCAGCGCCGGCGGTGATGTGGCATGGGCGGGTAACGGCCACGCGAGGCCCAAGCTAGGATACAAGCTGAGTTCACAATGCTCTTCGAACCTCAGGATCCTTTCCGCGGTAGTTGAGGGTTTTATGGGAAGGCTCTTCGGGCTCGCTGCTGTATGTTCATCCCCGCTTGAGCTCTGACGCAACCGTCGGCCGATTGACCGGCCGGCGTTGAACTATCGACCCAATACAGCGAAACGCATTGAACAGCGAGCAAGTGTGAAATGAAGAAATGTCTAGTTCTATTGTTCCTGCTTGGTCTTGCGACAGCGATGCCTCTGGCCGACGCTCTTGCACAGTCCGGGCGGGGCGCCGTCTCCGGCGCGATTATCGGCGGTGCCGTTGGCGGCCGACGTGGCGCGGCGATAGGTGCGGCCGCTGGAGCTGTTGCCGGGGCCCGTCGACACCATTTGCACAATTATTACTGGCGGCATGGGCAGTGCTGGTATCGCTCCCGGAGCGGGAGGTCTCATCCGGTGTCACATCGATACTGCCGTTGACAAGAATGTGGTGACGGATCTGCCGCGGCAACGAGAAGGCACAGCGGCGGTGAAGGGCGCGCGAATGGTAGTACTTGGCTACTCTCTTGGTCGATGCTCCGACCCGCTCTCGTGTCTCCGGCCGACCAGCGGTGCCCTCGCCCATAAAAGAATAGGCGAGCCCTGGAACGGTTCGACTGTCTTTGGAGAATTGCGATGTCGCAGGAGACCAACAATGACACGACATGGCCCCAGATTCTGATCGATCTCGCTCTGCAGGGCGGCGGATCTCATGGTGCGTTCACCTGGGGCGTGCTCGACCGGCTGCTCGAGGAACCCTGGCTTCGTATCGAGGCCATCTCGGGAACATCGGCCGGCGCGATGAACGCCGCGGTTCTTGCTGACGGCTGGACCAAAGATGGCACAGCAGGTGCTAGAGCGGCGTTGGATACCTATTGGCGCCTGGTTGCCCGCGGGGCTGCGTTCAGCCCGCCGCAGCGGTCGCCAGTTGATAGACTTCTCGGTCGCTGGTCTCTCGATAACTCTCCGGGCTATCTCGCGTTCGACCTGATGACACGTGTCTTCTCACCCTATCATCTTAACCCCCTCGGCCTGAATCCGCTGCGCACCATCCTCGCCCAGAGCATCGATTTCGATCGGCTTGCTCGCTCATCAATAAAGCTATTCATTACGGCCACGAGCGTGCGGACCGGACGCGGGCGCATTTTCCGCAACGCCGAGATTTCCGCAGATGTGCTCCTGGCGTCCGCTTGCCTGCCAACGATGTTCCAGGCCATCGAAATCGATGGAGAGCACTACTGGGACGGCGGCTATGCCGGCAATCCGACCATCACGCCGCTCATTCGCGAAAGCGATGCGCATGATACGATCCTGGTACAGATCAATCCACGTCGAACAGATGTCCCGCGCACTGCGAACGATGTTCTCGATCGTCTTAACGAGATCTCCTTCAATTCGCCGCTTATGAAAGAGTTGCGAATGATCGCGCTACTGCGGCAGGTTGCCGATCCCGGTCACGGGGAAGGTGCGCGCTGGGCGGGGATGCACACCCACCGGATCTGGACCGACAGGCTTGCTGCCTATGGCGCGTCCTCAAAGCTGAACGCCGAATGGGAATTCGTTTCCATGCTCAAGGAAGACGGGCGTCACAGCGCCGATCGATTCCTCGCGAAGCACGCAAAAAACTTGGGAAAGCAATCCACCGCAGACCTGGACGTGCTGCTGCAGGAGTGCTGAAGGAGAGGGCCGCGCACTCTCAGCACATCGGACGCAACACAGGTACATTGGTTACGCCAAGCGCACCGAGAAACGCGTGCTCGCGGCCACCCGCAAGCGCCACGCACACAGGCTGGCGAACGAAACGGTGACAGACGTTCAGAATGAGCAGCAAAAAAGCGTTCAGAATGAAAGCCCTGAACAAAGTGTGATTACTCAGTGATTTCAACTGGCTGGGGCGGGAGGGATCGAACCTCCGAATGGTGGAATCAAAATCCGCTGCCTTACCGTTTGACTAGGTGAGTACAATTGAGTTGTCGTTCTGAGTTCCTCGAAAATCTCCCGAACTTCTCGGCCTGGCGGGACGCAGAGGGTTCGATACGTATCCAAGAAGGCCCACCGCTGCACCAATGCGTCGGCCCGAACAATGAGCTCTCGTCGCGACGAGCATGATCAGCCCTTGAACCGTAGCCGAGTAACCTGCTCTTACGATCTGCTTCGTGAGGACTAGGTCACTGCAAGAACGCCGCCAACACCTGCTCACGATAGATTTTCCTTGATCTCCCCGGTGCACACGACGTGCACACGCCGCCCTCCAACTAATTGAAAAACCTAAACTCTCGCTCCAATCCATCATGAGGAAGTTTAAGCTATGTCCAGCCAATGCACGCTAGGAAGATCCAATGCATATACGTCAACGTCCGCTTGCGCCCGCCGATAGCGGGCATCGCATCGAAACGGCGCTATTCGGCATGAAGGTCACTCAAGTTCAAGACCCAGCGATTCAAGCGCGAGTGGCGCTCATCGTTGGCGTCAGCAAATACGACCGGCTGTTCGCCGGCATCCGTTTCGCCTAAGTCAACGGTTTGGTAGCCGACGACACAAATAGCGCGCCTCCGCTAACGGCTAGCGGTTGGGCTTAGCTTGTCTATCGGGAGTTACTCGCCGAAGCCGTGGAGGATTTCGTATTGCCGTCTCTCCCGACGCAGTACGGATGACAGGCCGGACGTGTCGGCTCTGGTTCGCTAAACGTGCGGGGGGACCTTGCAAAACCTCCGGGGCATCTTGGACGGGCTTCTGCGGCTCGATCTGCGCATCCTTCTCGGCTGCCCAAGCTTGGAATTGCCTAAACAGGGCTTCAGATTGAGTCTCCCTATTTTCCGCCTGATTCTGATCGGCGGGCTTAGAGGCATCAACTTCGTCGCGCACCGGCGCGTCCTTAGCGATCGTCGGCAAAGCCTGAGTATCGGCGGAAGATTCAATCGTCGGCGTCAGCCGATCAGTGGCGGGCTGGATTCCAATATGGTCGACTAGCGAAGCCGTGACATCAGCAAACAGAACCACGGGATTTTGTACCATTAGAACCGCTATACCTATCACTGTCACAGTAACGATCAAGATACTCGCTCTGAGGACTCGCCAGATGACTCCTCTGTCACGAGCTGGCTTAGGTTGATGAGCGAAATCGAGAGGCGAAGGACGGAACTGCGCCGGCATTGAATGATGCCTCCTCTTTGAAAATGTCTCCGAGCAGTACCCCGCTATCCAGGTCTAAAAGCGGAAGAATCTTGATTTGACTTGGACAGCGGAACCAGAGGGATTAGCCCCGCGGTAACAATGAACCGCTATGGATCGATCTTTCGCTTTGCCTGACGCTATGATCATCGAAGCTACCGTTGATTGTCACTCGGCGTGACGCCTTTTTGCTGCGCGCCGCGGCGTCAGACTGCATCACAGAGATAACGAGCAGCACGACTGCAATCGTTACGGTCCACGTCATCGAGATGCGGACCAGCAATGTATCGCGCGCCATGGGGTTGGACCATTACGCGGCAATGACTAGGCGTCCAGTTGTGCCCAAGGACAATAGCGCACACCTTGCTACCGGCTTGCGGATCAATGATGACCGCTCTGCGCGACGCGCGAGTCAGGATGCGAGAGCATAGGCGCGCCCGCTATTACCCAAACGCCAAGTGCGATCGCCGCAGCACGTAATCAAAGCCCGTTGGCCAGGCCCGGATCCAGATGCAGCAATGTGGCCCCTGGCTTCTCCGCCATGCGGCCGTGGCCGTCGGCCATTCCCGTGACCGCGCCCTCGAAAAGGCCAAGCACGGTTCGCATTCCCTTGCCCCTGTCGAGCGCGGCCACGAAATGCATTTCCAACGTGCCGGGATTGCCGAAACAGACTTCACTACTACGCAGAGCAGGTGTCGCACCATCCTAAAGATGTACGACCCTCTTGCGGAGCCATAGAACAGGGGCCTTCTATCTTCCGGACATATCGGAAGCATGGAGGCAGATGAAAGCGCGGCTATTAGCTAACCAGCGCTGACAAGTTTCTTGTCGAGATAGCCGCCACGTTGACGGCCCGATATCGGCTTGGTCAACTGACGCACGGGCACGTCTCGGTGATGATCGGGCTGCGAGGCAGCGGCACGTACCGGGATCGGATAAGCGGCGGCTTAAATCACTATGGCTATCGGGTCGAACACTGTGTCCGATCCCGGGACGCGGAGAGCATGCCTAGAATGGAATAAGGGAACGGTAGCGAACCATTCCCTTTTGTGCCTACGTCATACTCAAGGATATCCCGAGCTTCGCTGCCTTGACGGTCGTTGCACCGGGCGAGCGTTTCAATGCCTTGGCGATTCTCTTAACGCCAGTTTTCGCCTTTGCCATCGACTTCAATGTGCGAACGTCGTCTTTCGTCCATGCACGGCGAACAACTTTCTTCTTGGCCAAATGACCGCTCCGTTTCTTGGGGAGCGGCCTTCTAACATACCGAGTCACGATTGCAACGCATGTTTGCGAAGTTAGATCGCGTCTTTCATTCAACAGAGACGGAGTACTCGAAGACTGTATTGCCTTCCTCGTCAACGACGCGGACGAAACTTGATCCGTAAAAATCACCGCCCTTTCTCAACTCCTCAACAAGGACCTTGGCGTGTCGTTTTGCGGATTCAAGAGTCGGTAGACTACGTCCCAGTTCGTCGGGAAACAGTTCCGAATTACCAACGATGTGAAAGAAATAACGCATCGCGTCGCAATAGTTCGTGCGCCGCCTGGCATCCAGTGACAAATAAGTCAGATATTAAAACGTATCCATATTGAACGGCCCCGAGCACAGCGTGTCGGCTTGGGCACGCTGGGGCTGCCCACTTAAGGCCGACCTTTCTTGGTCGGCACAACAACCAGTATAGTCCGAAGTTCGTCGATCTGACGAGCGAAGTCCATTGCATTTGCCTTCAACACGTCTATGGCATGACCTCGATGACCTTCATCTTCCAACTCTGCGATCCGCTCATTAAAGGCGTTCAGTTCGTTTTCTAGTCCCTGAATTTGGTGCTGAATCGGAAACAGTCGTGCAGGAAATTGATCGACCTTTGGTCGCTGCTCTGTGCCGCTTGCCAGCCTGTTGCCGGTTCTTCGTTTCGTTGCCATAGCCCCTCCGAATCGTGAAGCCGGGTTGTGTCACTCTACCTCATTTGCCAACAATGATTGAGAAAAGTGGGAGTCAGAGGACAATGGCGAACTAGCGTGTCAAGGCTTGGAAGCTACTAAAGGATGGGTGACAGTACCTGCGGTTACGCAAACGGTTGGTCACCAAACATTCTAAAGCCTGCTCGATCGCGACGCACCGATGGATACGCCGACAGCAACCTCTGAACCAAATCTATCGTCGTGATGGCCGACGCATTCGTCACGGCCCCTACGCACGCCCCATTTGTTCGTCGCTGAGCCTTGGCTCTTCATTGCCCGGCACCGCTGCAGCTGGCGACATTGCCAGCAACGCTGCGACAGCTCTGGAGTAGCGCATTGCTCTGCCCCTCCCCATGTGCCTGGTGCGTGCACCTTAACGTGCAACCAAACGTGCACAAGTGGCCACCTCAGGCGGCGAAGCAGCAATGACACGGTGGTGTTATAATCACGGCCGAATCAACCAGAGAGCCCAAGAATGGGACATCCCACTCTCCCGTTCGAAGAGGTTCACCAGCGCAAGGAAGAAATCGTCGCCTATGCGAACCAGCATCCTGAAGTCACGAATACCGCCCTTGGGGCGAGGTACGGCCTGAGCCGGGAAACCGTTCGCCAGATCCTTGATCGGGGTCGACAGCGGACCGAGGGAAACCAGCGCTTGGCAGCGAAGGCTGAACATTGGGGGTTTAGGGCCACTGACTCAAATCTGAAATTATTTCGGCATTCAGAACCCGAATTGCTTGACGGCCATAGGCGCACTGAGTGGCGCGCCATAAACCTTGGTATGGGCCCCGCCATCCCTTTGGGTATCTGACGACTCCCTACGTTCAATTGAGCCGTTGATCGCGATCGTCTTATGTGCAGCCCATGCGGTAGCGACCCTACCCAGCCCCCAGGGCCGCTATCGTTGCCCTCAGTGGGCGTTTCCTCCCTAGACTTGAGGCCCGCTTGTGGCAACACAGGGCGGGCCCTTTCTTCGGGCGCAGCTATCGTCGCCAGAATCCGCTGTTAGCGCCGAAGCGCCTCGGTCGACTTGCTGATCATCGGCTTGGGGATTGTGATTGTCTTGGTTGGGGTCTGGATAGCCCCTTAGTCCTCCCATACGTCGGGCCGTGCGCTGTCCTAATTATTGCCGAATTAGAACACACGCCGATTCACATTTCTGACCGATGTCGCCAATTTCGCGTGGTGAAGTGCCCTTTGGGACAGGGTGATTTCAATGGATGCGTTTGAAAGCTGTTGCGCGGCAACAGTCGCAACGGGATTTTTTGTGCTGGTCGTTTCGGTGGTGGCGCTGATGATCGCGTGACCACACTCGCCGCAGTTAGCGGAATGCCCGTACCGGGGGCCCTCTGCTAGGGCATATCGTCCGGCCGATTAATTCCGCATCGAGGTCGTCGCCCGAAGTGCCCGGCGCCCAACGAAGCGCAATGCATCGGCGTCTCGCTCGCCATTTGAAGCGCTCTCGAGGATTTTGGAGGCAACAAAGGTCTTCTTGCTGGTTTCATGCTCAGCCATGTCGCCGCAGATTTCGTCCAAGACATTGCGAAGCAGGGCAATGATTTCTGAGCTGAACATGTGGACCTCCGAATGCGGGCCTAAGTATAAGTAAATGCACTGTTTGAACTTGATGTGTGAACTGGCTTGCAAATTCGTGATTTTGATCATGGCTTGGTGAACGCTGAATAGCCTACCGAGGTAGTATCTGAGCGCCTCATCCAAATAGATGACGTACGAGAATACTCATCGGCACGAAGCGTGCCCGGACAGGAACGCGCTGAGACCCTTCCACGTGCGCTGCCGGCCTCACTGAGGGCGCGCCGGAGGCGCCGCCGCCATCACTTTCTCGATGTCGGCCACGAGCACCTTGAAGTGTTCGGCCAACCTCGTGAACAGCTCGCGCTTCTTGGGATCGGTCGCCAGGTCCCGGATCAATTCACATTCGGCGATCTGGACGTGCAACTTCTCGACCTGCGCCCGCATGTCCTGCATGGACCATACCTCCCCTGCGGAGGAGCGTAAACAGGTCGACGCGTGACCGGTATTACGCCTTAGTGGGATGGGGCGGACGCCCGCTGCCATGATCCATGATGCTCGTAAAGCGCTGCCGCTTGAGGCCACATACTTGGAAAAAAGGCTTCGGATTGAGTCTCCGGCGGCATCAACCGGAGGCTGAAAGTGTTCGTTGAACGCGGTCCCGTCAATGAGGTCTACCGAGGCCAGCTGGAGGGCTGCCGATCTCACCGGAAGCGCAACCGCCCGCGGCTTACGGGCCATCGCAGACGGCTCGGGCGGTAACTAACCATCAAAGGACCCGCCGGTTTTGGTCGGCGGGTTTTCTCTGCGCTATGAAAAGCACGCCACGATGGCGAGGACAAAGTCGGGACTGAAATCCGGCAGTAAAAATAGTCCGACTAGCAGGCCGGCGCCAAGAACGAGGGCAGTGATTTTGAACGTAATCATTTTCGCAATCTCCCCTCCTGGTAATGAGGGAAGGCTATAACCAGGTCCGTTTCCGGACGACTTCGCACAGCTGGGAAAATGGTTTCGCAAGGGCTTCCCCGGAAGGAAGCGTACGAAAAGCGAAAGCCCCGCCTTGGGGAACGGGGCTTTCTTGGGGGGTGGGAGGACCTGGGGAAAGCCCTCACGCGTAGGTCGACCGGGATCGGAAAAGGTTCAAGACGAGCAGCAACGGCTTGCAAGATGAAACAACCGTGGGGCTTCGGTCCCGCGCTTTCAGGCCGACCGTGTAGACTGGCCGGGCGATCACTTGGGGTAAAAGCTTATAATTACGGTGCGGAGGCACGCATGGCGGCCCCATCGTGGGTACTATCGGCTCGCCTCATTAGAGGAGGCAAACGCATTTCTTACAGCGGTGGAAAGTTTTGCCCATCCGCAAGACAGTGATCCATCTTCACAGGTTTTGGAATGCTCGACGACGGGCCGTTTGGCCGGCAGCGGGATCTTTGGGGTTAGGGCCAAAGGAGCTCCGACATTCTGGCGAGAGCGATCGATACCTGCCTCTTCCAAGTCGGCTTGGGCTTTCATCAGCTCCGACAAAATCGTCTCACGCCGTGTTGTGGCAAGAAACTCCATATAGGAGCGATCAATTTGTTCGCGCTCGCTTTCAGTGGGGTTAGGGCCCGCGATGTCGAACGTCTTATTTTGCATAAAGTCAAAATAGGCATATCCACCGCCGGCCTTTCGACGGCCAGCGAAACGCTCGCCGCAATGTATAATCAGCTTGGAGTATTCGGGACCTGAAGAGGCGTTGATCTTGGCCTCGTCAGCACATTCCTCGTAGTCCTGTGTAACACGAGGTCCTGAACTGCCATATGCAATCCAGGCGGAGACTCCGGCAAGCAGTGCCAGGCTCGCTATCGCAAATGCCCATCCAGCACTCTTACCCAGTCTGTACATCCGACGAATTCCCCTCACCGATTCGTCATTGCTAAGAAGAATTGCGGACTTTTGCGGGCCGAATGAATGATGGTGTGCCGGTTTTGTGACAGATGCACAATTTTCTTGCGAAGGAAGCCCTCAGCCATGATTGCTCACATCTCGTGAGCTAGCATCCATCATTGCTCACGAGAGATCAATGTTATGGCGCGTTCAGCGAAAGCTATTGCAACTCTGGCCTCCGTGGCAGTGTTGGCCTGTTCCATTCTTGCTGTCAGCTGGGTGGGGCTGGCGCTACTCGGTTACTGATGGCGCCAGTCTATTTCGATTTCCGCGCACGCTTCGCCAGCCTTACTCGGGCACCGCCGCCATTCTCAGGGATGAACTCGATGCCTGCTTTCTCGAGGCGTGGGAGCGAAGCCGACCTTCGTGGGTGAGCTGGTTTAATACTTCGAAGATCATCGGCTAATGCAAGCGCTGAACTCGTGAACGAAGGCATCAAAGCGGTCCTGCTGCTGCAGACTGTTGAAGCCCGGCGGGCGGGTCGCCTCTTTCTTGAGGGTGAGGTGCATGCGCTCGTGGCGGCCGTTCGGTTGGGGATGGCCCGGCTTGATGCGCTCGATCGCGATGCCCAGCCGGAGCCACCAGACCTCGCGATCGAACGCGGATGGATGGATCTGCATGAGAGCGTACGTTTGTACGCTTCACCCAGACCGGCGCGGACCTGTTCGCA
>Ga0210387_10002391_pt1 | contig 14333 bp, 12 predicted proteins | sample IncBWC7OmetaG_FD_160108 | JGI IMG/M metagenome (GOLD analysis project Ga0210387, IMG submission 160108) | Forest soil microbial communities from Barre Woods Harvard Forest LTER site, Petersham, Massachusetts, United States - Inc-BW-C-7-O ...
TCGCGACCATTTTCACCGACATCACGAGCTTCACCTCGCTGGTCGAGACCGCCGCGCCCGACGTCTTGGGCGAGCTCCTGAATGAATATGTGGGCGGGATGACCGACGTCGTGTTCTCGCATGAGGGCACGGTCGCCAAGATCATTGGTGACGCGATCCAGGTGCTGTTCAACGCCCCCGGCGACCAGCCGGATTACGCGACGCGGGCGGTGGCCTGCGCGCATTCGCTCGATTCCTGGGCACAGGCGTTCAAGCTGCGCTGGAAGGAACGGGGCGTGAATTTCGGCACCACCCGGATCGGCGCGCATGCAGGTCCCGCGCTGGTCGGCAATTTCGGCGGCAGCCGCTTCTTCGACTACACCGCCTATGGCGACACCATCAACACGGCGGCGCGGCTCGAGGCCGCCAACAAGCATCTCGGCACGCGGATTTGCGTCAGCGCCACCATCGCCACGGGAGCCGAGAATTTCCGCGGCCGGCCGGTCGGCGACATAGTGCTACGCGGGCGCAGCGAGCCGTTGCGGACCTATGAGCCGTTGGCCGAAGACGTCTTCGCCGCGTCGGCCACGGCCCAATATTCCGAAGCCTTCGCCAAGCTCGAATCCGGCGACGTCACCGCGATGCCGGCCTTCGCCGCGCTGGTCGGCCTGCATGCGGACGATGCGCTCGCGGGTTTCCATCTCAGGCGGCTGTTGAACGGCGCCAAGGGCGTCCGGATGCAGCTCGAATAACAACGGGATCGTTCAGCCATGACGAATGACTTCTCACCCGGCAATTACCGGTTCATTCCGGCCGTGTTCCAGTATTCCAGCGGGGCGGCGGCGTTGCCCGGCTACGAGATCGAGCGCGTGCGGTTCGACAAATGGCTGCCGCTCGCGGAGGGCTTTGCCGCCGTCGCAAACTATATCCAGTCGGTGGGGCGGCCGCTGACATCGTTCTGCGCCTGCGAGCTGCGCTCACCCGCGGCCTTTACCGAGGACGGCTTTCGTAAATTCAACGAGCATTATGTGAAGACGCTGGCCGAATGGGGCGTCTATGACGGCAAGACCAATCCGGTCGCGCGCAGCAATGTCTGTCCCGAGATCGATCCGCCGTCCGAGCCGTCGTTCTATGCGTTTTCCTTCACCCGTCCCCTCGAAGGCGCGACACCCACCTTCGTCATCGCCGGCGGCGCCGAGGCGCGGGGCGGCAGCGCGCCCTATACCGAGCGCATCGTGCGCTACCGTGATCTCAGCCCCGAGGGCCTGAAGGAGAAGGTCCGCTTCACGACGCAGGACCAGATGGAAAAGCGGTTGCAAGAGTTCGGCTTCGGCTGGAACGACACCACGGGTGTGCAGGCCTATTCCATCCGCGACTTCCATCCCGTGATGAGCGAAGAGCTGGTGAAGCGCGGCGCGGCGAGGGGCGGGCTGACCTGGCACTTCGCTCGTCCGCCGGTGGTCGATCTCGAATTCGAGATGGATTGCCGCAGGGTGATGCGGGAGACGGTGATCTGACTTAGTTCCTCACCCTGAGGAGCCGCGGAGCGGCGTCTCGAAGGGTGAAGCCCCGCCGATGACCTCATGGTTCGAGACGCGCTTCGCGCTCCTCACCATGAGGAACTTTCACCGCTCCCTCGGGTCCAGCGCATCCCGCAAGCCGTCGCCGACGAGATTGAGCGACAGAACCACCAGGAAGATCGCGAGCCCCGGCCAGATCGCCATCCACGGTGCGTTACTGAGGAAGCGCTGGGCGGCATTGAGCATGCTGCCCCAGGACGGAAATGGCGGTTGCTGGCCAAGGCCCAGGAATGACAGCGCGGCTTCCGCGATGATCGCGGCTGCGATCGAGAGTGTCGCCTGCACCAGCAGCGCCGGCAGGATGTTCGGCAGGATATGGAACAGCGCGATCCGCCAGCGCGGATTGCCCATGGCGCGTGCGGCCTCGACATAGTCCTCGACCTTGACGCTCATCACCTGGCCGCGGGTCAGGCGAATGAAAATGGGCGTGGCGGAGATGCCGATCGCGATCATCGCGTCGGCCAGGCTCGGTCCGAGGAAGGCCGCCAGCGCAATCGCCAGGATCAGGAACGGGCAGGCCAGCATCGCGTCCGTGATACGGCTGATCAGTGCATCGATAAAGCCGCCGCGATAGCCCGACAGCAGCCCGAGCGGCACGCCGATGGTGAGCGCAATGGTGACCGAGATCGCGCCCGCCATCAGCGAGGCGCGCGCGCCGTAAATGACGCGGGTGAGGATATCGCGGCCGAGCTCGTCGGTGCCGAACCAGTGCAGCGCCGACGGCGGCTTGCGTACCAGCGTCCAGCTCGTCGCGATGGGATCATAGGGCGTAATCAACGGCGCGAGCAATGCCAGCAGGGCAAAGATCGTGATGACGGCGAGGCCCACGACCGCGCCCTTGCGCTTGTAGAGCAGCCGCAGCGCGCGTCGCGCGGGCGTTTCAAACTCGTCGTGGATACCGGCAATGGCAAGGGCAGGCAGCGCAGCGTCGGTCATGCGGCTAGGCCTCTCGATTTGAGCATGATCTTTTCGAAAAACCGGTATCCACTTTTTCGGATCATGCTCTCAGCCGCGGATTGACAAGGATGTAAGCGACGTCGGCAATGAGATTGAGCATGATGTAGACGGTCGCCGTCACCAGCACCACGCCCTGCACCACGGCATAGTCGCGGTTGAACACGGCATCGACGATCAGCTTGCCGAAGCCGGGTATCGAAAAGATCTGCTCGGTCAGCACCGCGCCCGACAGCAGCGTGCCAAGCTCGAGCGCACCCAGCGTGATCACAGGTGTCAACGCGTTGCGCATGGCATGCTTGAGGATCACCGAGCGTTCGGAAAGCCCCTTCGCGCGCGCGGTGCGCACATAATCGCTTTCCAGCACCTGCAGCATGGCGCTGCGGGTGTGCCGCATCAGGATCGCTGCGATGGCGTTGCCGAGCACGAAGGCCGGCATGATGGTAGAGGCGAGGCTCGCGCGCAGATCCTCCGACGGCGGCACGAAGCCGGAGGCCGGCAGCCAGCCGAGCTTGATCGAGAACAGGAAGATCAGCATGATCCCGAGCCAGAAATTCGGCGTCGAGATGCCCCACAGCGCAAACAGATTGGCGCCATAGTCCCAGGCGGTGCCTTTCTTGACCGCGGAGATGATTCCGGCGGGAATGCCGATCAGGAGAGCAATGACGATCGCCATCGAGGCGAGCTGCAGCGTCACGGGTAGTTTCTGCACGATCAGGTCCAGCACCGGCACCTTGATGCGCAGGGATTCGCCGAGGTCGCCGCCGAGCACGCTCTTGACCCAGTAGGCGTATTGCACCGGGATCGGCCGGTCGAGGTGATATTGCTTGCGGATCTGCTCGATCACAGCGGGATCGCGTTCCTCGCCGGCCATGACAAGTGCGGGATCGCCGGGCAGCAAATGTTGCAGTGAGAAGATCAGGATCGACACGAAGATGAGCGTCGGGACGAGCTGGACGATGCGCCGCGCGAGGAAGTTCAGCATGCGGGCTCTCGTGTCCCGGGCGCGGTGAGCGGTTTCGTCGCCCTCATTTCAGCTTCAGCCCAACCACACGCACCAGCCCGTCCGGTATAGACCTGTAGCCTTCCAGCTTCTTGCTATGGGCGATCACGATCGTGCGGTTGAAAATATAGATGATCGGCTCGTCGTTGAGGACGATCCCGGTCATCTTCTCATAGATTGCCTTGCGTTGGGCAGGATCGGCGATGAGGCGTCCTTCCTCCATCAACTTGTCGGCTTCCGGATTGCTGTAGCCGCCGTCATTTTGCGGCGCGCCGGTGTGCAGGAAGATGTAGGAGTTGCCGTCGGGATCGATGCGGCCGCTCCAGTTGATCTGGAACACCTGGAAATTGCCGGCCTGGGCCTCCTTGAAGGTGGTCGCGAATTCGACCACGCGAATCCTGATGTCGAAGCCGGCTTCCGCCGCCATCGATTGAACGACCTGGGCGACGGCTTCATATTCCGTGCCCTTCGGAACCATGTAGTCGACGGAGACCGGTATCTTGACGCCGGCTTCCTTCAAAAGCGCCTTGGCCTTCTCGACATCACGCGGGCGGACCGGAAACGCTTTTTGATAATAGGGATGGGTCGGGCTGATCCACTGGTTGCCCGGCGTGAACTCGCCGTTGAAGACCACCTGATTGATTGCTTCGCGGTCGATCGAGAGATCGAGGGCCTGCCGCACTTTCTCGGACTGGCTCAGCGCTCCCTTGGTCTTGTCGTTATTGATATTGATGGTGAGGCCGTAATAGCCGATATCAGGCGCGGTCGAGAGCACGAGGTTCGGATCGGCGCGCACATCCTTGATGTCAGTGGCGAGCACGCGCTCGATCAGGTCGAGGCTGCCTGATTTGAGGTTGGCGAGCCGTACCGTGGAATCGATGATCGGCAGGTAGACGATCTTGTCGATGAAGACATTGTCCTTGTTCCAGTAGTCGGCGAATTTCTCGAACACCATGCGGTCCTGCTGCACGCGCTCGACAAATTTGTAGGGGCCGGCGCAGACCGGATGCAGGCCGAACTTGTCGCCGGCCGCTTTCGCCGCCTTGGGCGAAACCATCATGCCGGAGCGGTCGGTGAGCTGAGCGATCAGGGGCGCATAGGGCGTCTTCAGCACGAGCTTGATGGTGAGGGGATCGACCACCTCGACATGATCGACACTCGCGAGCTCCGATTTTCGGAACGAGCCCGGCATGGTCATGTGCCGCTCGATCGAGTATTTCGCGGCTTCCGCATCCAGCAGTTCGCCGTCCTGGAACTTCACGTTCGGCCGCAGCTTGATGGTCATCTCCTTGCCGTCTGCCGACGTTTCGTAGGAGAGCGCGAGCTGCGGCACGATGTTGAGCTTCTCGTCGATGTCGAACAGCTTGTCGCACACCGCCGAGAATACGATGCGGCCGACATAGGTGCGGGCGAGCGTCGGATCGAGAATGTCGGGGTCCTCGGCGAGACCGATGCGGAGCGTGGTCTCGGCCCACGCCGTCGCGCTAAAGGAGAGCAGCACCGCTGCTGCCGCCATCGCTAAACGCCAGAACTTCATCACACGCCCCTGCTTTTACGGTTACACCGCCGTCGGTGTTCCGATGATATCAACACCGCTTGCCGTCTGTCCTTCCTCCGAAAGGCTGAAGGCCGCCACCAGCTTCTCCAGCGCCGGCGAGAAGCCGCCATCGGACGGCACGACGCCTTCCGGCGGCGGTAATTCAGCCGCGCGGTGGCAGGCAACCGGATGGTTGATTCCATCAACCCGAGGGTTGATTGCATGTCCCGTGCCACCCTTCAGGTCCGGAACCTCGGTGCGGCAGCGATCGATGGTAAACGGACAGCGCGTATGGAAGCGGCAGCCGGAGGGCGGATTCAGGGCACTCGGCATCTCGCCCTGCAGGATCATGTGGGCACGCTTTGCCTGCGGCTTGGGCACCGGGATGGCGGAGAGCAGGGCGCGGCTATAGGGATGGCGGGGTGCGGCAAACAGCGCATCCGTCTCCGCGGTCTCGACGATGCCGCCGAGATTCATCACGGCGACGCGGTCGGCGATGTGTTTCACCACGGCGAGATCGTGCGAGACGAAGATGTAGGAGAGGCCGAGCCGGTCCTGTAGGTCGCGCAGCAGGTTCAATATCTGCGAGCGGATGGAAACGTCCAGCGCCGAGACCGGCTCGTCGCAGATAATCAGTTTCGGCTCGACGGCCAGCGCCCGCGCAATCGCGATGCGCTGGCGCTGGCCGCCGGAAAATTCATGGGGATAGCGGCGCGCGACGCGCGGCTCGAGGCCGACGAGGCGCAACAATTCTTCGATCCGCGCGCGGCGCTGCGCTGCCGGCACCAGTCGATGCAGCGCGAGCGGCTCACCCAGGATCTGGCTTACCGTCATGCGCGGATTGAGCGAGGCATAGGGGTCCTGGAAGATGATCTGCGCCTGCCGGCGGAACGCGCGCAGTTCATTGGCATCGAGCGCGAGCAAATCGCGTCCCTCGAAACTGATCGAGCCTGCATCCGGTTCGATCAGGCGCAGCACCAGCCGGCTGACCGTCGATTTGCCGCAACCGGATTCGCCGACCAGGGCCAGCGTCTCGCCGGGATCGACATGAAAGCTCACGCCATCGACGGCGCGCACGAACGAGGTCGGACGGCCGAACAGGTTGCGCGAGGCCGGGAAATGTTTGACCAGGTTTTTCGCTTCGAGCAGGGCCGTCACGACACCAGCCTTTCCAGCGGCGCGCGGATGCAGCGCGAGGCGTGACCGGGCGAAAGCTCGCGCAAAAGCGGCGGCGCCCTGGTGCAGGCGTCGACCACAAAGGGGCAGCGCGCGGCAAAGCGACAGCCGGTCGGCGGGTTCGCCATGTTCGGCACCATGCCTTCGATGGTGGCGAGGTGCTCGGTGCGATGGTCAAGCCGCGGGATTGAGCCGAGCAGGCCGACGGTGTAGGGATGCTGCGGCGAAGCAAACAGTTCATCGACGGAAGCGCGCTCGACGATCTCGCCGGCATACATCACGGCGACCTCGTCGCAAACTTCGGCGACAACGCCGAGATCATGCGTGATCAGGATGATGGCCGCGCCGCTTTCGGCCTTGAGCTCGCGCATCAATTCGAGGATTTGCGCCTGCAAGGTCACGTCGAGCGCCGTGGTAGGCTCATCGGCAATCAGGAGGCGCGGGTCGCAGGCGAGCGCCATCGCGATCATGACGCGCTGGCGCATGCCGCCAGAGAGCTTGTGCGGATATTCGTCGGCGCGCTTCTCGGGCGAGGGGATATGAACCCGGCGCAAGAGCTGGATCGCCCGCTCGCGGGCGGCGCGCCGCGAGCCGCCGCGGTGGCGCAGGATGGTCTCGATGATCTGGTCGCCGATCGTAAAGCTCGGATTGAGCGAGGTCATCGGCTCCTGGAAGATCATGGCGAGCCGGTTGCCGCGCAAATCGCGCAGCGTCTGGTCGCTTGTGTGCAGAAGATCAAAACCGTCGAAGCGGATCGAGCCGGAGACTTCGCTTGATCGTTTGGAGAGCAATCCCATGATCGCGAGTGAGGTGACGCTCTTGCCACAGCCGGATTCGCCGACGAGGCCCAGCGTCGCGCCATGGGCCACCGAGAGATCGACGCTGTCGACGGCATGGGTGGTGCGGCCGTCGTCGCCGTGAAACAGGACGCGCAAGTGCTGGATGTCGATCAGGGGGCTTGCCGTCATGCGTTCTCTGCTGATGCGGTGGCGATACCGGCTTCGATGGTGGCGCGGTCGGTGATCCCCGCGGGGTTCTTCCGGGTCGGAAGAAATTCGCGGAAATGCACCCAGCGTTCGCGGCTGACGCGCTCGAGCCGTTCCAGCTCGGCCAGCGGATCGGCATGGTCGTCGACGCGCAAATCGAGCGCCGACCATTCTTCCGTATCGTGGATCAGCAGCGCCGCCGATTGCTTGCCGCGCTTGTCGCCCCCGGCCGCTTCGCCCGCACGCATCGCCGCGATCAGTCGTTGGGCGAAGGGGAGCTTCTCGTTGGCGGCATAAGCCTTCGCCGTATCGTCCAGCACTGCCGCACCCGCCAGCATGTTGCCGGCAATGGAAAAGCCATCGCCGCGCACATGCCCGCACCAGTCGACGCAATCCTTGCCGGTATGCGCGGCAACTCGACCGTGAGCATCGAGAATGTGGAGCTGCCGGCTTTCATGGCCATCGTCAGAGGCAAGCAGTGCCGCGACGATGGCTTCCGGGTTCTTGCCCTCGCGCAACATCGTCACGCCGTCGATGCCGTAATAGGGATTGACCAGCGCTTGCGTGGCGACGCCGCCGATCCCCGCCGCGATATGCGGCACGCGCGCGCCGACCGCGAAGAACTTTGTCGCCACCGCGATGCCGAACTGGCCGGTAACGCTATCTCTTGCGATGATCGACCAGGTCATTCGGTTCAGCGTCCGGCGGCGTAGCCTTGCATGCCGCGCGGATTGGCGGCGGCGCGACGGCGTTTGCCGATCTTCGACGCGGCGGTGAGGCGGCCTTCCGACCAGTCGGGACCGGTCTCGACCACATGGCCGCGGCGAGCGAGCTCGTCGCGGCTCGCCTTGGGCACGCGGTTCTCGACCACGAGCACGCCGGGGCGCGCGGTGCGCGGCCAGAACGAGATCGGGAAATGCTCGGAATGCCAGGCCGGCGCGTCGATCGCCTCCTGCAGGTTCATGTTGCAATGGACATGGCGCAGGAAGAACTGGGTGATCCACTGGTCCTGCTGATCGCCGCCGGGCGAGCCCCAGGAGAGATACGGCTCGCCGTCGCGCAGCGCCATGGTCGGCGACAGCGTGGTGCGGGGGCGCTTGCCCGGAGCCAGCGCGGCGGGATGATTCTCCTCGAGCCAGAACATCTGCGCGCGGCTGCCGAGGCAGAAGCCGATGTCGGGGATGACGGGCGAGGATTGCAGCCAGCCGCCGGATGGCGTCGCCGAGATCATGTTGCCTGCGGTGTCGATGATGTCGAAATGCACGGTGTCGCCGCGCACTTCTCCAAAACGACCAACCGTCGGCTCGCCCGCGCCCATGGCGCCGACGGCTTCGCGATGGCCTTCGGCGCGGCGCAGCTTCACAACAGCGCCAAAACCTTCGACCGAGCCCGGAACGAAATCGAGCGAAGCCTTGTCCGAGATCAGCTTGCGGCGCGCGTCGTTGTAGGCGTCCGACAGCAGCGTCTGGATCGGGATCTCGTTGAATTTGGGATCGCCGTAGAATTTCTCGCGGTCGGCATAAGCGAGCTTGGCGCATTCGATCTGCAGATGGATGAACTCCGGTCCCGTCGGATCGAGTCCGTCGAGCTGAAAACCCTTCAGCAGCGCAAGCTGCTGCAGCATCACCGGGCCCTGGCTCCAGACACCGCATTTCTGCACGGTGTAGCGGCCGTAATCATAGGTCAGCGGCGCTTCGATCGTGGGTACCCACTTGGCCATGTCGTCGGCCGAGAGCACGCCCTTGTGCGGCGAGCCGGAGACGTCCATGACCGCCTGCGTGCGGCAGAATTTGTCGATCGCCTCCGCGACGAAGCCATGCGACCAGGCTTTGCGCGCGCGCTCGATCTGGGCGACGCGGTCGGAGCCGGCGCTTTCCGCCTCTTTCAGGATGCGGGCATAGGTCTCGGCCATCTTCGGGTTGGTGAAGAGCGTGCCGGGCTTCGGCACTTCGTTGTTGGGCAGATAGACCGCCGCCGAGGTCGGCCAATGCTTCCGGAACAAATTCTCGACCGTCTGGATCGTAGCGGCGGCGCGCTCGACCAGCGGATAACCGTTGCTGGCGTAGGATATCGCCGGTTCCAGCACGTCGCGGAGCTTCATGGTGCCGTAGTCGCGCAGCAGCAACATCCAGGATTCGAAGGTGCCGGGAACGCAGGCGGCGAGCAGCCCGGTGCCGGGCACCATCTCCAGCCCCTCGCTCTTGTAATGCGCAATGGTGGCGCCCGCCGGGGCGGGGCCCTGGCCGCAGATCACTTCGGTCCGGCCGCGCTTGACGTCATGCACGATGATGGGCACATCGCCGCCCGGACCGTTGAGATGCGGCTCGACCACCTGCAGCGTGAAGGCGGTCGCTACTCCCGCGTCAAAGGCGTTGCCGCCTTTTTCCAGCATGCCCATCCCGACCGCCGTCGCGATCCAGTGCGTCGAGGTCACGACGCCGAACGTGCCCTCGATCTCGGGCCGGGTCGTGAACGGATCGGGATTAATGTTGCTGGCCATCGGCTTTCATCCTGGGCTTTCGTCCTTCTTTTCGGGCCGCACTTGATCACAGCGGGACCGTCCTGCCAACTGGCATACCAGAGCGCTCGCATCGGCGTGATCACGCTGGCGTGGGGGCCAGATTGACCGCATGGCAGGCGACGCCATCGATCAGCGCGGGCGCCTCCTTGCGGCAGAGATCGAAGGCCAGCGGGCAGCGCGGATTGAAGGCGCAGCCCGGCGGCGGATCGATGGGGTTCGGGATTTCACCCTTCACGGGAATGCGCTGTCGGCCGGACATCGCCAAGTCAGGCACGGCGCCGAGCAGCATCCTGGTGTAGGGCATGCGCGGCTGGTCGAACAGCTCGTGGCCTTCCGCGATCTCGACAATGCGGCCGAGATACATCACGCCGATCCGGTTCGCCATGTGGCGGACCACGGCGAGGTTGTGGCTGATGAAGAGATAGGTCAGCCCGAACTTGTCCTGCAGGTCACGCATCAAATTGAGGATTTGCGCCTGCACGGAGACATCCAGCGCCGAGGTCGGCTCGTCGCAGACGATGAACTCGGCGTTGGAGGCGAGCGCCCGCGCAATCGCGATGCGCTGCCGCTGTCCGCCGGAAAATTCATGCGGGAATTTCGTGCCGTCGTCGGCATGCAGACCGACCAGCGACAGCAGCTCGCCGACGCGATCCCGGATCTGGCGCTCGCCCTCGATCAGGTTGAAGGCGCGGATCGGCTCGGAGATGATCGCATCGACCCGGAAGCGCGGGTTGAGGCTGGCGTAGGGGTCCTGGAACACCATCTGGATGCGGCGTCGCAAGCGCTGGCGCGCCTGTGCCTGCTTCGCGCTGGTCATCGAGACGCCGTCGATCACGACCTCGCCCGAGCTCGGCGGCAACAGCCCGACCATCATGCGGGCGACTGTGGTCTTGCCGGAACCGGACTCGCCGACCAGCGCAAAGGTTTCGCCTTTCCGGATATCGAAGGAGACGCCGTCGACGGCTTTGAGATATTCGAGATGGCCGCCTTCGAGCACACGGTTGAGCCATGGTTTCGAGACATCGAAGACGCGGCGCAGCGCTTTGACCTCGACAAAGCTCATGCCGCGCTGTCCTTCATCGAGGCGTCGAAGAGATGGCAGGCAACGGCCTGCGCGCCCTGCCTGATCGGCTCGGGCCGCTCGATGCGGCAGCGGTCGAACACAAAGCCGCAGCGCGGATTGAACGAGCAGCCCGGCGGGATCGCCGACAGCCTCGGCATCGCGCCCGGAATTTGCACCAGCCGCTTGTCGTCGCCGGCCAGCGTCGGGATCGCGCCCATCAGGCCCTTGGCGTAGGGATGCAGCGGATTGCGCACGACATCCCCGACAGGACCGATCTCGGCGACGCGCCCCGAATACATCACCGCGACGCGGTCGCAGGTCTCGGCGATCACGCCCATGTCGTGGGTCACCAGCATGACAGCGGTGCCGTGATCGCGGCCGAGCCGCTTGATCAGGGTGATGATCTGCGCCTGCACCGAGACGTCGAGCGCGGTGGTCGGCTCGTCCGCGATGATCAGCTCCGGCTCGGCGCAGATCGCGAGCGCAATCACGACGCGCTGGCGCATGCCGCCGGAGAACTCATGCGGATAGCCGTCGATGCGCTTGTCGGGGGCGGGGATGCCGACCTCGGCCAGCAGGTCGATCGCGCGTTTGCGCGCGGCAGTCTCGGAGAGCGAGGTGTGGGTCTTGATGGTCTCGACGATCTGATCGCCGATCCTGTAGAGCGGATTGAGGCTGGTGAGCGGGTCCTGGAAGATCATGCCGATCCGTTTGCCCCGGATGCGGCGGATGTCTTCGGCCGGTAGATGATCGATGCGCAGGCCCGAAAGGCGGATCTCGCCGCCGGAGATTCGTCCCGGCGGATCGAGCAGTCCGATTACCGCCAGCCCCGTGACCGATTTGCCGGCGCCGGACTCGCCGACGACGCCGAGCACCTCGCCCTTGGCGATGTCGAAGGAGACGCCGTCGATCGCGCGCAAGGTATGGCGCCGGGTGACGAACTCCACCTGAAGGTTGCGCACGCTGAGGACGGGTTCGGTCATCGGAGTCTTGGATTGAGCGCGTCGCGAAGCCAGTCGCCGAGCAAATTGATGGAGAGGATCAGCGCCGCCAGCGCAATGCCGGGGAAGGCCACGATCCACCATTCGCCGGAGAACAAATAGTTGTTGCCGATCCGGATCAAGGTGCCGAGCGAGGGCATGGTGTCGGGCAGGCCGACGCCGAGGAACGACAACGTTGCCTCGGTGATAACAGCGAGCGCGAGGTTGATGGTGGCGATGACGAGCACCGGCCCCATCGCATTCGGCAGCACATGGCGCAGCATGATGACGGGCGCGGGCAAGCCGATCAGCTGGGCGGCGGCGACATAATCCTTGTTCTTCTCGACCAGCACCGAGCCGCGCACCGTGCGCGCATATTGCACCCAGAAGCTCAGGCCAATCGCGATCACGAGCACCGCCAGCATGCTCATCGCATCGATCCGGTTGCCGAACACCGATTTGGCGACGCCATTAACCAGCAGGGCGATCAGGATGGCGGGGAAGGTGAGCTGCACATCGGCGATGCGCATGATGAGAGAATCGACCGCGCCGCCGACATAGCCCGCGATCAGGCCGAGCACGATGCCGAGCGTGCCGGAGAAGAGGACGCCGAGCACGCCGACGGTCAGCGAGATGCGCAGGCCGTAGAGAATCGCGGACAACACGTCGCGGCCCTGCTCGTCGGTGCCGAGCAGGAACGGGCTCTGGCCGTCCGACGTCCAAAGCGGGGCAAAACGCGAATTGGCGAGTTGCAGTTGCGCCGGATCGAACGGGTTCTGCACCGAGAGCAATGGCGCGAAGATCGCGAGCAGGAAGAACAGCAGCGTCACCGCGGCCGCAAGCATCGTCAGCTTTGAGCGGCGGAAGGAATAGAACAGGTCGCTCTCAAGCGCGCGCCTGAACCAGCCCGATGACGCCGGGCGCGTTGTGCTTGCTTTGCGATGTGGGACGACGGCGTCGCTCATGGTCAGGCCGGCCTGCTGATGGTTGCGCGCAGGCGCGGATCGACGATGGTGTAGAGGATGTCGACCACCAGGTTGATGGTGACGAAGATCAGGGAGACCATCAACAGATACGCCGCCATGATGGGAATATCGACATTTTGCACGGCTTGAACAAACAACAGGCCCATCCCCGGCCACTGGAACACGGTCTCGGTGATGATCGCAAATGCAATTACCGAGCCAAATTGCAGCCCGGCGACGGTGATCACGGGCACAAGTGTGTTACGCAGCGCGTGGCCGAAATGGATGGCGCGGGTGGTGAGCCCGCGAGCGCGAGCGAAGCGGATGTAGTCGGTGCGCAGCACTTCCAGCATCTCGGCGCGCACCAGCCGCATGATCAGCGTCATCTGGAACAGCCCGAGCGTGATCGAGGGCATGACCAGCGCCTTCAGGCCGGAGACGGTAAGGAGGCCCGTCGTCCACCAGCCGAACTTCACCACCTGGCCGCGGCCGAACGAGGGTAGCCAGCCGAGCACGACCGCGAACAGATAGATCAGCAGAATGCCGATCAGGAAGGTCGGTAGCGAGATGCCGATCAGCGACACTGCCTGGAAGATTTTCGCCAGGATCGAGTCGCGATGCAGCGCCGAATAGACTCCCATCAGGATACCGAACACCAGCGCCAGAATGGTGGCGACGGTCGCAAGCTCCAGCGTCGCCGGCATTCGCTCTTTCAACAGGCTCGCGACCGGCTGGCGGAATTGATAGGAGATGCCGAAATTGAACTGCGCGGCATTGACGAAGTAGCGCGCGAACTGCACCGGGATCGGATCGTTCAGCCCGAGCGACTGGCGGATCGCGGCGCGCTCGGACGCAGGCGTATCGATCGAGACCATCTGGTTCACGGGGTCGCCGGCGAAGCGGAACATCGAGAAAGAGATGATTCCGACGGCGATCATGACGCCGATCGCCTGAATCATCCGGCGAAGAGTGAAAGCGAGCATGTGATCCTTTCACTTCTCTTGTTGCACGCGTCGTTGCGGCTTGACCAAGCATGATCTTTTCGGAAAACCGCTGCACACTTTTCCGGATCATGCTCAAATACAAAGTCCCGGAAGCGGTGCGCCGCCGGGACCTCTGAACTTTGCCTACTCTTCCGTCTTCGTGGCCCAGAAGAGCAGGACCTGGTTGTCGGCGCGTTGGGTCAGCTTGACCTTCTTCGACACGCCCCAGGACAGTGACTGCTGGTGCAACGGGATGTAGGCGTAATCCTTGTTGACGATCTCGAAGGCCTGCTTGATCAGCTGGTCGCGCTTGGCGGTATCGGTCTCGACCAGCACCTTGTCGGCGAGCGCGTCGACTTCCTTGTTGCAGTAGCCGCCGAGATTGGCTTCGCCGCGGGTCGCGTCCTTCGGGTCATCGCGGCAGCCCAGGATGTCGTGCAGCACGTTGTGGGAGTCCATCGAGGCCGGCGTCCAGCCGAGCATATAGAACGAGGTCTTGTAGCCGCCCGGCTTCAAGACTTTGCCAAAATAGAGCGCCTTGGGTTGCGCCAGCAGATCGATCTTGACGCCGATGCGCGCCAGCATGCCCACGACCGCCTGGCAGAT
>Ga0210387_10002393_pt1 | contig 14324 bp, 9 predicted proteins | sample IncBWC7OmetaG_FD_160108 | JGI IMG/M metagenome (GOLD analysis project Ga0210387, IMG submission 160108) | Forest soil microbial communities from Barre Woods Harvard Forest LTER site, Petersham, Massachusetts, United States - Inc-BW-C-7-O ...
TCGTGATGGCCTTTCAGAACTCCTGTTCCTCCAAAACCTTGACCGATGCGGTCAGCATCAACGCGGCGACTGCCTGACTTCGCAATTTCACCAAGCCGTGAGCCTCAACCCTCGCTCAACTGGTGGGTCCACCGCCGGAACGGCGAGAGTGTCAGGATGTAAAGGGTTTAACGGTGGGCTCTTCGATTGGTGTGAGTGCGATTGACGCGCCGCTTCCGACTGGATTGCCCGCAGTGTTGCGCAGAAAACGATTTGCAGGCTCCGAATACAAGTTTGCGACGCCGGCCCCCAACAATGCTGCAAACAGAATGGCGAAAACGAACAAAATAGGCACGCCGCGCATTGGTTTGCCGGCATGAAGAAACAGATCAAAAAGGGTAAACACTACGAACATGTGCGTCAGGTAAATTTCGTAGCTGTATCGGCCCATCCGCACAAGGGGGGCCAACACGCGTGGACTTCTCCATTCCATTTGTGTCGTGGCAGCTATGAACATGCATGTCCCCACACCAAGTAGAGTGAAGTTCAGCCCTGTTTTGCCGAGCCAGCATCTATAGGCCTGCCACGAAAATAGGAGACTTGCTGAGACGACGACGGTCCCGGCAATCCCCAAAGCCCAGATCGCTCGCCGAGAGAAGCGTCTGCTCGAAACTGCCAAGGCTGTGAGGCATCCCAACGAGATTCCTTCCATGCCTCCTAGATAGGAATAGTCTTCCGCTATCTCGTTGCCATGGGCGAATAGAGTTCGACCAAAGGGACCGAGAATCACAAAAACGAAGAGTAGGGCGGGAAAGACTATGCTGCGCCTGAAGAATCTCTTGCCGGCGAGTAGGAGACAAGCTAAGGGAAAAAAGAGATAAAACAGCTCCTCTATAGAAAGGGACCAGAGGATATCCCAACTCCCAGGCAGATATCCCCGATGAATTTCCAGCTCATTAAGGTGCAAGGTCAATGCGGCGAGCAGAGCACGTCCAAGGCCTCCGGTCTCTGCCGTTACAACGTAGTGGTGCACGTCCGCGAAATGCAGAGTGCACAGAACCGCAAGCAGCAGAAACAGGAGCGGTGCGATACGCGCAAACCGAAACAGATAGAAGCCGTGCAGGGAAACTTGAGGCAGCGAACCCCAGCGCCGGATAGTGATCGAGGTGATGAGAAACCCGGAGATGGCAAAAAACATCTGCACACCGAGTTGGGCATTCCAAACGAGAATGTGCACCAACTGCGCCGGCAGAAGCTCAGTATATGGAACATCAGCACCAAGCAGGCGGATATTGATGTGGTTCATCAAGACGAAAAAGATAGAAAGACCACGGAGCAGGTCTATGCCATCGACACGCTTCGAGGTGAGAGCGCGAGGTGCGGGTTCCGAATGAGCCACATCTTCATTGTGCATCATTGTGCATGAACGCGGTCATGGTCAGTTCTATCAACCATAAGATGGTAAGCCCGAGCTTCCAGCCATACCTCATGAATCGCCGAGATGACGACCTCGGGATGTTGGGTTGGCATTTCATGGCTGCTGTTTACAACGATCTGCCTGCCATGGGTCGAGAGCCGAGCCAATTCCGGTTGTGACTGGTGGACCCAAAGATCTTCCTCCGCCTGTGCGTCCTTCGGCGGAATCTCGGGAGGGATATCGTCCTGTCTCTTCGCCGTGAGCACCATCAGCGGGCGACCGCCGAGATTTCCGGCGGTTCGCACCTCTGCCGCGCTCAACGTGGGGAAAACTTGATCCTCATCGATTACGGCGAATTGATGTTTGGTCGGAAGCGTCAGGAACTCTTCTTCCTCGCGGAATGCTCTCGGCCAGAAGTCAGGCGCATCGCGGCCTGCTGTCAGGCGAGCCCAGCCAAGATGAAGCTGAAAGAAGTATTTCAGCTTCTCCCCACTGGACGTTTGCGGTGGGCCGGTTGCCACTCGCGGATAGACTCCGGCGCTCTCAGGTTCTGATCTTCGGGGGAGGCATCCACCAGCTCGATCCCCACAACATCTTTTGGATACTGACCGGTATAAACCCTGATGTCGTACCCGCCCATAGAGTGTCCGACGAGAACGTAGGGACCTTCTTCCCCTGTTGCCTGCAGCAACTGTTTCGGTTCGCGCGCAATCTGTAGGCTGCTGCGCGGTTCCGCACCGGAGTCGCTCCACCCATATCCGGCGCGGTTATAGGAGCACACCCGGGCGAACTTTTCGACCTCTGGTTGCACCACGAGCCAATCAATGGAAGGGCCACCCGAACCGCTCTCCAGTATTACCGTCGGCGAACCCTGCCCGCTGCAGTCGATGTTCATACGGATCGCCCCAGTCTGGACTAGGTGACCACGGTTCGGGAAACGTCGCGCGTCACGCCACGTGCCGATCATCTGTTAGAGTGCGCCAGAGATCGCAAGGCACGCTGTAACCAGGCAGAGGCCGGCGAGCAGAGCGCGGGCGATTCGCTTCATTCGGCGCCAATTGTAGTGGCACCTCTCGGAAACCTGCGAACAAGAGGGTACAACCTGTACTATTGCCTGATTTCGTTAATGTGCAATTAAAAGGCGTATACAAACTTAAAGGCCCAACGTGCGTGAATACGACCTAATTGCGGAGTGGTATGCATCGGAACGCGACGATCAGACAGGGGTGCCGGAAGCGGCTGCGCTGGCGTCATCGATCCCAGGGGGGGCGCTTTTGCTGGATGTTGGTTGTGGCAACGGTGTACCCATCTCACGAGCCTTACTGAGTGCGGGCCACCGAGTTGTCGGCCTAGATAGTTCAAGTGCGATGCTTGTACGTTATAAGCAGAACTGCCCCGAAGCTTTTGCTGTCAAAGGAATCGTTGAGTCTTGCCCGTTCGCCGATGGACTGTTCGATGCTGCGGTTGCATGGGGTGTCATGTTCCATCTGAATCCCGAGGATGCGATTCGGGCGATTGCAAATGTCTCCCGCATCCTGAAGCGCGGTGCGCCGTTCCTCTTCACGTCCGGAGACGAGGACTGCCTTGACGCCAAAGAAGGGACGATGAACGGGGTGACCTTTCGATATTTCTCCTACAGCCCCCACAGCTACCGGCGCATTCTCCGCGAGGGCAGCTTTACGTTGGTTGATATCCACGCTGACAGCGGAAAGAATACGTATTACCTCGCAAAAAAAAGCTGAACCGCCGAGCGGATGCCGAAAAATCGTCTTGGTACTCAAGACCCCCGGCTGGCATAATTGAGGCGCTATCCCCTGATTCCGACAACTGACATTCAGTAGCAATTCGGCATCGTCGTGGCGAATCAAAACGGCATTTCTCAGTCGTAGCGAAGCGTCTGAATTGGGTCGATTCGAGCTGCCCGGCGGGACGGAACGTATCCGGCAGCGAGCGCGCTGAAGGCAACCAGCAATACGCCTGCAGCGAATGGCGCGACATCGAAGCCGCGCATGAAGACCAGATTCGAAGCAATTAGCCGCGACACACCGAGGGCCAGACCGACTCCCAAACCAATTCCGATCGCTGTCAAGCGCAGTGACTGCGTCAATACCAGACCAACGACGGTGCGCGTCGTCGCACCCAGGGCAACACGGATGCCGATCTCCTTAGTCCTCTGCGTGACGAAATAGGAGAGTACGCCATAAATGCCAGTCAGAGTCAGAAACAGCGCGAGTCCGCCAAGGGCGGCCCCGATCATCGATGCGGCGCGGAAGGCATACATGCCTGCTGCGCGGTATTGATCGAGGGAATGAATATCGCCAATGGCGCCCGGAGCCAGCGCTGCCAGCCGCGTGTCCAGCCGGTGGCGCACTGCTTCGACTTCTCCACGAACGTGCACCAGCACGGCGGCACTCGTCGCCGAAGTCGTTGGCAGATATATCAGAGCGGGATCCTTGCCCCAGGGGATGCAGCAGGTAACGATGTCGGCCGCGACGCCAATCACCCGGACGTCCCGGGCCGGCTTTCCCGGGAGGTGAAGGATCTGACCAACGGCATCCCGTCCCGCGAAAAGGCTTTGAGCCGCACCCGCACTGAGAATCAAGATCGGCGTTTCCGATGCCGACTCTTGCTTCGTGAAATTCCGGCCACGCAGAATCGGAATTCCGAGGATTCCAAAATACTCCGGCGAGACCTCGTTGTAAGCCGTGCTGATCGCTGGACCATCGTCCGCGCGGATGGTCATCGTTCGCACTGCCCCATTAAGCGGAATTGCGGAAGCAGCCGCTATCGTGTCCACCTCAGGATCAGAGGCCAGAGCGTCTAGCACCTGCCTCCGGCTGTTCGCAGCAACCTCCATCGCGATCACGTTGTTGGTTCTGAAACCGATATCGAATGCGCTCATCGTCATGGTCGTGCGAACCAGTACGCCACATGCGACCAGCAAAAGTGTGCAGACAGTGACCTGCGCGATGACCAGTGCATTGCGAGCCCGGACAGGGCGGAGATCCGAAGTCACCTCGCCGCGCACCGACGATATGACATCGGCGCGAGTGGCCTGGAATGCGGGCGCGAGACCGAAGAGCAACGCCGAGGCCAGAGTAGCGAAGACCATGAACGCGATCACTCGCCAGTCGACGGGACGAGGCACGTCGTGGATCAATTCGAGCATGTCCTTCGGAACGGTTGCGAACATTACTCGGATGGATGCGTCGATCGTAACGCGCGAAATGATGAACCCCAGGATGGCCGCCGGTATAGATAGGAGAATGCTTTCAGTAAGAAGTTGGCGGATCAGGCGCCGGCGGAGAGCGCCGAGAGAGAGCCGTATTCCGATCTCGCGTTGCCGAGCGACAGCACGAGCGAGCACCATGCTGGCCACGTTCGTACATGCCAATACCAGTACAAGGGTGAAAGCGATCACCAGGGGGCTAAACACGATCAGAAGTTCAGGCGTCAGCGGAATCGAAGTCGCCCTCGAACGCAAGAGAATCCCTGCAGCTTTGTGATCCTCCGGCAGTTGAGCGGTAATCCGCAGGGACCAGGCAGTCAGAATCGCTTTGGCACCGGACACACTCTGTCCACGGCGGAGTCGGCCGACGATTTCTAGACGCTCAGGATGGTCAACGCCGAACAAGTCAGAGCCATCCTGCAGCCGGTCAGCCATGGTGACGGGAGCCCAGAAATCGCGCGGCACTTCACTGATATCTTGAAATCCCTTCCGCGCCACGCCAACCACTTCCATAGGAAAGCCGCGGACCATGAGTTTCATCCCGATTATGTCGGCCCGGCCTCCGAACGTGCTTTGCCACGCTTGGTAACTGAGAACGAGCACTGCTTCGCGCCCGGGCGCGCTAGCATCTTCAGGGAGCAGGGGGCGGCCTAACTCGGAAGTGACGCCGAGCATTTGAAAGTAGTTCCCCGTGACCAGTTGTCCCTGAAAAGCATGTCCGTCTACGCGGGTGTAGATATATTGGACGGCCGCGACCTCGGAGAACGCGGGGTTGTCTTTCTCAAATTGCTTGTATTCATCCCAGGAGAACGCATGACCGGCGCCTTGACGGTCGGTCCACGTGAAGCCGTAGAGGCTGTAAGGGTCGCGTATCGAGATAGGCCGAAGCACATACGCGTTGAAGAGCGTAAAGAGCGCCAGATTGAGTCCGAGGCCAAGGGCGATCGTTCCCGCAACGGTAAGCACGAACCCAGGGTTGCGCCAAAAACTCCTGAGCGCATATCGAATGTCTTGCAACGCGGTCTCGAAAATATCGATCCCGCGCACGCCCCGACAATCTTCCTTCACCGATCCGACTCGGCCGAAGTCGAGACGGGCGAGGCGGGCAGCATCCTCCTCGGAGTGTCCGGTTTCGAGGTGCTTGCGGTGTGCCATGGCCAAGTGGAACTCGACCTCATCCTCTAGTTCCTCTTCCACGCGCGCGCGCAACATCAGCGCACGCAGACGCAAAAAGAGATCACTCAGGGTCATGGCATTTTCCCTCAGGCCAGTTCCAGCACTTTACCGATAGCACCGGCCACCCGCGTCCAGTCATCGGCCTCTTGTTGGAGTTGCTTTCGCCCAGGAGCCGTCAATCGGTAAAAGCGGGCACGACGCCCCAGCTCGGAGATTCCCCACTCGGCCTTGATCCAACCCTGATGTTCGAGGCGATGAAGCGCCGGATACAACGAACCTTGTTTCGCCTGGAGCACGTTCTCCGATACCTGGCGGATTCTCTCGGAAATCGCCCACCCATGCATGGCATCGGCTGACTGCAACGTCCGGAGAATGAGTAGGTCCAGGGTCCCCTGCAGAAGATCGAGGCGAGACGGCTTTCTCATTGGTGTCGTTCCTCTACACGAACAAATAACGCAGGTTTTTGTCGAATGTCAACACCAAAGATTGGTTGGGCGCGAGATTGCGCAGTCAGGTCTGCGGGACGTGTTCGCAGTGGACATCATCCTTGGAGACTCAGCTTAAGCAAGCGAGGCGGCAAATCGACCAAGCGTTCGATCCATTGGCTGAGTGGATGAGGATAACTGGCACATGATCGCCAGTTCACTCATCGGGGTCATTGAGCGTTAGCCCCGTTCTTGACGGTTACCTTTGAATGGTGTGATTTTTGTAGCTATAGTTGCGGTGGATAGCCGCGATGCGAAAACTACGAGCGCATCATCAATGGCTTCAGATAGCATTCGCCGTGGCTTGGATTGGCGTGCTTTCTCTGTACTGGATACGTATAAAAATGGGCGCGACATTTCAATCTCTTTTGGCAGCCGGACTAGCACAGCCATTTCCGCCGTCGGTGGTTTACGTGACATTCATCTACGTCTTTGCCATCACCGCGATTCTTTGGGCGGGGCTGTGCATTTATCTCGCAATAACAGCCAGCCTCAATCTGCGAAGGCTCTTGCGGGGGCTGTGTCCAATCGCGATTGTAGTTGTCCCTTCCCTAAGCAGCGGAATTCCTCAAAGGACTACCGCTTTCGCCTCTGGCTGCATACCTGATCTTGTGGTTGCCGTGGCTTGTGGCTGTCGATACGAGCGCAGCGGTACGAGCAGAGGGAATTGCAGTCGTAACATCGCGATATCACTTATTGACCTTCAAAGCGAACAACGGCGCAATGTTGCGAATCGTGCTCTGGCTTCGATTCTTACATCGCAGGTCGTTCGTGTAGGAGCGCCTTGATCTTATTTTCGAAGGCGTCTTTGTCCACCATGCCAGCATGTGATTCGGCAATCTTTCCATTACGGTCGATTAGCAAGGTCATTGGGAGAGAAGGCAACCCGCCGTATCGGTTGGCTAGGTCTTCGTTGGCAATCACGACTGGATAATTCAGCTTGTGCTCTTCAAGGAATGGCTTCACTGATTTCCAGCCGTTGTCATCCATCGAAACGCCAATGGCTGTCAGCCCATGTTTCCCGTATTTATTTTGGAACTCCATATACCAAGGGATCTCAACCTTGCATCCAGTGCACCACGTAGCCCAGAAGTCGAGCAGAATTACTTTCCGTTTGTAAGCGGATAACTTGATAGGTGAACCAGTGGAGTCGGGAAGAGTGAAGTCGGCAGCGGGTTGGCCGAGTTGGGGGCTTGACTGCCGGACGGTGGCGTCGTTTGGGACGCGAGAAGCGAGCACATAGCGACCAATGCGGCGGCGAGAGTTCGAAGGAACATCGGGACTCCCTCCTTACTATTATAAGCAAACGGTCAGTCCGTACATGGTACCTCGGAACCCCCAACAACTTACTGCATATTGTTGGACGAAAAATCCCCGATTTCACTGGTTGAGGGTCAATGAATGTTAACTTCATTTCGTCAACTATGGTGCGAGTGTGAGAATTTCAGGCGATGTTGCGGCGCTATGCGCTCTACAGCACCTGAACCTGTACGTCTTGTGCTTCGGTCATGAAGAGCTGAAAGCAGCGTTCAACCCCAGTGATGGAATGGAATGTCGCCACCATCGAACCGAACCGCATTCAGACGAGCTACCACGACGACGGTGCACCCGCTGGTTCGCGACAATCAACCCAGATAACCTCAGTCCGTGCGCAGCGCCTTCAGTGGATCCGTCGAAGCGGCTCGATGTGCCGGGAGAATACCGGCGGCCGCGGCGGAAACCCCGAGCGCAAGAATTGAAAACCCGAACACATGCGGATCCCAGCTGCGTATCTCGAATAGCTGCGCGGCCATGAGGCGTCCCGCGCCGATGGCCAGAGGAATTCCAATCAATAAACCGATAGCCACCAGCAGAAATGCTCCCCGCAGGACCAGTCGCACAATGTTCAGCCGGTCGGCTCCGAGAGCCATGCGCACTCCGATCTCGCCGGTTCGGCAGGCAACCATGTAGGCGATCAGCCCATAGAGGCCGATGGCCGCTAGCAGCATGGCGATGACGCCGAATGTGCCGGCCAACTGCGCGACCATGCGTTGTTGGTCAAAATTTGAGGCCACCTGCTCGTTCATGCTCTTCACCGTAATGATAGTAAGGTTGGGGTCGATATCGGCGAGAGCCTTACGAAGCTGCGGCTCGAGATTGCGCGCATCGCCGCGGACCAGCAGCTGGATAGTGCCTACGAAATGCGTTTGTATTTCGTTACGTTGTATGTCAACGTCGGGATAATGGACCCTCTGCTCCAGCGGTAGGAAAAACATGGGCCGTGCGGGCTGGTCTGGATCGTTGTACTTGGCGTCACGCGCCACGCCGACGATCTCAAACGTGCCAGCATATCGGGAGTTGTCCATGCCAACGTGTTTGCCGAGGGGATCTTCGTTGGGGAAGTATTTCCTGACCAGCGACTCATTCACAATCGCCACTGGGCGCGAGGTGCCGGAATCGCTCTCCGCGAAATCACGCCCGCGCACGATGCGCTGTCCGACTATCGAAAAATACTGACGGCTCACCCGGTCCCAGGACACAATCTCCGCCTGCGTAGCCGTTGGATCGCCCCTCCCTTCTATGGCAATGAATTCACCCCAGTTATTGCCGCTGAGCGGACTGTAGCCCGCCAGGCTTGCGCTCTGCACATTTGGCAACCGCACCACTCCATCTTCGATTGCGCGATAAAGCGCGTCGAGGTGTTCGGGCGTGTAACTGTCCAGAGGCGGATTGATCTGAATACTTATGCGATTTTGGACGTCAAAACCAAAGTCCTGACTCTCCAGATTCCACAAGCTCACCGTCAGCAATCCGGCGCAGGCCAGCAGAACCAGCGAAAGCGCCACCTGGCTGACCACCAGCGTCCTTTGCGGCAATGATGCTCCGGCGCGAGTGCCGCGGCCTGCTCCGTGCAGGGCCTCTGCCGGATCAGAGCGCGAGGCCAGCCACGCCGGCACCACGCCAAAAAGCACACCAGTTAGGAGTGAAAGCGCAAACGCAAATCCCAGAACCGGCAGCGAAGGTGCGGCACTGATGGGTGTAAAGGTGGCGCTGTGAAATGCCAGGGCGACCATCAGACGTGCTCCCGCGTATGCAACCCCTAATCCCGCGATGCCGCCTAGCACCGACAGCAGTACCGCTTGCGTCAACTGTTGGCAAATCAGCCTTGTTCGCGAAGCCCCGAGAGCCAGGCGTACCGCAGTCTGGGCGCGGCGGGCGGCTCCGCGCGCCAGCAGAAGATTGGCGAGGTTGGCGCACGCGATGAGCAGTAATGTTCCGCAAACCATGAGGAGAATACGCAGACTCGCGCCATAGTCTTCCCTTAAGGAGGTGACACCCTCTCCGGCCGGTGCCAGCCGGATGAATTTTTGGGGAATCGTAGGTTCAATCTGCGGTTTGAGTTCGGCAGGAACCTCATCTTCGTCACGGAGCCACCGTTGAAGCACCGGCGTCAGCCGGGCGGGAAGTGCTTGCACGCTGGCACCCGGCTTCAACCTGCCAATGGCATACAGCCACTGGGGATCATTCGTTCTCATTCGCGCATTCTGGCCGTCGAACAAACTCTCCTGTTGCAGAGGCAGCCAAAAGTCCGGCGGATCGCTACGCAGTGTCTCCCCAAAAAATCCCGGAGGCGTAATCCCAATCAACGTGACCGGCTTTCCTTGCACGAAGAATGTGGACCCGACAATGCCCGGGTCTGAGCCATAAGCCTGCTGCCAGGTGCGATGGCTGATCATCGCCACCGGTGAGGCCGACTGTTGATCGTCCGAGTTGTTGATAACCCGTCCGGCAAAGGCCCCGAGGCCAAAAACATGGAAGTAGCTCCCGCTCACGTACTCGGCCCGCAAGGGACGTGCCTCGCGGTCTTTGGCTTCCTGCCGAATGCTGTAGATCCCAGGCGCGGCCTGAAAAGCGGTGGTTTCCTCGAACTCGGGTGCCGCCGCCGCGAGACGCTGGTAGAGCTGATAAGAGAACAGGCTCCAGTCATCGTCCTCCCAACCCTCGACACAGCACTCCCCGGTATCGCCAATGCGATACAGCTGGGCGGGATCGGCGACCGGCAACGACTTCAGCATGATGGCCTGCGTCAGGGTGAAGATCGCGGTGGTCGCACCGATGCCGATGGCCAGAGTAAGTAATGCGGTCAAGGTAAACGCAGGAGCATGACCTAGCTGCCGGAGAGCGTAGCGGATGTCTTGCAGAAGGGTTTGCACGCGGGTATCCTCCGGCGAATTATACGTCGACCCAAAAGCGTTGGTTCCACGAGGTTAGACTTATGAGTTTTCAACTTGCACCGCCGAAAAAATAGTATTCAGCGGTCGGCTATGAGCGCAGGCTCGCCTAAAATTCATATCGCAGCGCGAATTGCATGACGCGAGGCTGCGTCAGCAAACTCGTATAGGCGCCGAAGCTGTTCGGTTGCTGCGTCAGCGACGTGAGCAGAGACGACGACCCGATGCTCTGCGCATTAAACCGCGTCAGGTTCGGTACGTTGAACACCTCCCAGCGGAATTGGATGCTCTGGGCTTCGTGGTAGGGCATCTTCCAGTTCTTGACCAGGCTCATGTCCAGACCGGCATAGCCGTCGCCACGCAAAACGTTGCGCGAGCCAACCTGGCCGGGAAGCGGCAAGGTGAAGTCTTGCTGGGCAGCAGCGGGATCGGCGAACGCGTTCACCGTGCCGTTGCCTTTGAACGTCCCAGTTTTCGGTCTGGACGTCATCTGCCCGACCGCCGTCAAGAACCAGTCCGTGGGCCAGCGCTGCCCTCCATCAACACTGAAAGGAAATCCGCTGGTCCAGCGTGCGATTCCGGAAAGCTGCCAGTTTCCGATGATAGCGTTCGTAACACCGCGGGCATTGCTTGCGAAGGCGCGTCCTTTGCCAAAAGGAAGTTCGGCGACCCAGTCGAGGTTGAACTGATGAGTGAGATCGAAGTCCGAGGGCGCCCGCGCAAGATTCGGTGAGAACGCGTTCGCCAGGCGGCTTCCGACCAGACCGATATTCGTGTAGCCATACACCGCAAATCCGACCCGTGATGCTGCCGAGGTGATGTCGAGCGACTTTGAGTATGTATAGTTCAAATCGAACTGAACACCCTGGCTGAATTGTTTCCTCAGGTTGACCTGCAGCGCGTTATAGCTGGAATTGCCAATGGAACTCCAGCCGTACATCGAGAACGCCTGATTGTTCAGGAACTGGCCGGAGTTGTTGCCGAGCAGTCCCTTTGGACCGTTGAAAAAATAAGATCCCGAACCGATGTTGTCGCCGATGCCGCCGTAAGAATCGATATCGGCGAGGCCGACGATTTCGTCACCAATGACCGAGAGGCCCGGGTTGTAATACATATTGAAGACTTCCTGAATCAGGCTGTCGGTGGGATTCGGCGTCGGAACCAGACCGGTGCCAAAAGTATCGGTGTAGTAAGACGCGCCCGGCCGGAGCGGCTGGATCATGTCAATCCAGTACTGGGCCGTCTTGCCCAGTCCTGCGGCGGTGACGCTTTCTATCTGCGCGGTCGTCGGGAAGCCCTGGTAATAATTGGTCGGCTGCCCGCCGTTGTTCGCCAGCGCAAAATGCCGGGCCAGATTGGATATAGCTGAAGCTGCCGTGTAGTAGTCAATTCCCGTCTTCGGGTCCCTGATATCAAGCGGCTGGGTCAGATCGCGCTGCGTCAGCAGGTGCCGGCCGAAGCGCCCGACATACGAAAGTTGCAGCGAGAAGCGTTTCGGCAGCTCTCGTCCGATCGAGAAGTCGGCGGTGTAGGCGTGCGGAGTTCTCAGCGTGTTGTCATTTCCCCACAAGTTCGCTTGGGCGTTAGTAGCGGGTACCTGTGGCCACGGAGTCGACGTCGTTGTCGGTGGCGGCTGCAAGAACAGAACGCCGTTGATATTGGTGGCCGGAATATTGTGGATGCCGGTGATCCGCGGCAAATCCTCAGCACTGGTAACGCCAAAAGTGCAACAGGCGTTCTGAATGGTCGTGGCTAAACCAGCCGCGCCGGTCTGGTCAAAGCTATTTAGAAGCGCGAAGCCGGCGCGGTCATAAACCCGGCTCAGGCCAAGGCGGAACACGGTCTTGTCGTGGTCGCCGAAGAGCTTCCTGAGCACCCCTCCGTCGGGGCGGGGAGAGTACGCAATCGAAATCCGGGGCGACACATCGGTTTTCTCGAGCGGATAGAAGCCTGGCCCACGACCCAGGTTGAATTTGATCGGCCCCATGCTGCCGTAGCCGATCCCCTGGTTCATGTTCTTCACGTTTTGGTTGAATTGAGTTCCCAGGCCAAAGGTCGGATAGGTTTGCAGCCCATTCGTTTCCCATGGCGCCGGGAAGAACGACCAGCGCAAGCCGTAGGTCAAGGTCAAGTTGGGTTTCACCCGCCAGGTGTCCTGCCCGTAGAACTCATACCAGTCGAGCCCATAGCGCCGGTTCACCGGAGCACCCTGCGGCTGTGCATCGCCGCTCTTGTCCAGGTTGTAGTTGGCGACCACGTCCGAAACCATGCCGTACAAGGCCAGCAGCGGACGGTCGTACTGCGTGGCGGTCTGAGGCTCAGGACCGCTGATGCCCGGGTGCCCGGCCGTATTGGTCGGGTCGAGCGTGCTGGTCGTTCCCGCGAAACCGATTGGAGAGGTCCAGTTGGTTGTGCCTAGTCCAATGGTGTTCGAGTGGAGGTAACTGGTCCGCGGATCACGCGCGATTCCAATCGCGGCGCCGAACTGTAAGGTGTGCGTTCCCTTGGTCCAGGAAACGTCGTCTACGAAGTTGTGGAGAGGCACCTGGAAGCTGTGGCTGAAGGTAACACCCTGGTCCAGACCCAGAAACTCGTTCCACTGCTGGTCGCTGTTGCCGACCAGACCGAAGCTCTGCCGCGTGAAGCCCCAGTGAAAGGAATTGGTCAGAGCGGGCGTAAGAACCGAGATATAGCCGAGGACCAAGCCTTTGCTGTGATCGAGGATTGTGGACTCAGGGGCATCGCCGGGCAGAAAAGGAGCGCCCGGATTGCGCAGATCCTGCGACGCTCCGCGCAGGAACAGAGTATGCCGGCCGTCGGAGCTGAGGCGGTAATCCAGCCGAACAATCGCGACATCGTTGTCCAGACTCGTGGGTGCGCGAAACACGAAGCCCGCGTAGTTCAGGCCATCCCCGGCGGAAGGATCGTTCGTCACCGTGTTCCCCGTGCAGAACGTCTTGTCGAGGTAGCCGGTGTGATTGGTCAGGTCGAGCATAGCGGGATCAATCCCGATGCCCTTGGGGTCAAGAAGCTGGAGTTGGGCGGCGTTCCAGATGGTGGTTCCGGTGTTGCCGGCGTTTACGTACTGGAACGTTCCCTGGCAAAGAGAGGGAGTAGGAATCACGCGCTCGGCGCGCTGTTGCTCGCGTTCGCGAGTCCCCTCGTAGTTGGCAAAGAAGAACAGCTTGTCCTTACGAAGCGGCCCGCCGACCGACACTCCGAAGATATTGCGATTCAATTGCAGGGGCTTGTTCGGAAGGCCGATGTTCAACTCCGACTGCTTCACCAGATAATCGTTCGCGCTGGTGATGGTGTTGCGCAGGTATTCGTAAACTGAGCCATGCAGCGAATTCGTGCCGCTCTTTGTTACCAGCGCCACTTGGGCACCCGATCCTTGTCCCTGATCTGCGCCGTAGTTCGTCGTGGTCACGCGGAATTCCTGCACCGAGTCCTGCGTCACCGGTAGTACCGACGTAAATGCGTAACCGTTTGACTGATCGTTGACGTCAGCACCGTCGAGCGTGATGTTGCTCTGATCGCTGCGCGCTCCGTTGACTGCGCCGTTACGCGTGTCCTGATCCTGGTCTCCGATGCGATTGCCGGTGTATGCCACGCCCGCCTGCAGGCTCAACAGATCAGGCACATTTCTGCCCTCGAGCGGGATCTGGCGCACTTGCCGTTCGTCAAAGGAATTGCCGAGGGAAGCGTCCACCAAGTCTATCGCTGGAATCTCCGAGGTAACCGTAACTAGTTCCGCTGCCGCACCAACTTTGAGCTGCACGTTCGCAGTGGCGGGCGTATTCACCAACAGCGTCAAGCCCTTCTGC
>Ga0210387_10002396_pt1 | contig 14320 bp, 11 predicted proteins | sample IncBWC7OmetaG_FD_160108 | JGI IMG/M metagenome (GOLD analysis project Ga0210387, IMG submission 160108) | Forest soil microbial communities from Barre Woods Harvard Forest LTER site, Petersham, Massachusetts, United States - Inc-BW-C-7-O ...
CTTGGCTTCGCCCAGCGCGCACGGCACCATGCGGCGGACGAAGCCTGCTGCGGTATCAGCTCCGCCGCAGGCTTCGAGCTCGCGCAGGAGCAGGCGGTCCTCGAGCCCTCTCCTCAGCGATTTTAGCCGCAGCGAAGGCAGCGCGCCCGGGTACGCCAAGACGCCGTCGCCGTTGCCGAAGTCGTCGCCACCGCGTGAACGCTCGTCGAACGTCACTGGATCGTGGAGCACGTCGGTGAGGCCGCGGTGATTGTAGCGATCGGTATAGTAGAGGCCCTGCCAGGCGTACCAAAGATCCACCTGGTAGCGCTCGGCGATCCAACCCCAGGTTCGGAGCGCGACGCCATCCGTGTCGAGGATCATGCTGCCCGCTGCGGGCGGGCGGCCGTTGTAGGTCCAGAAGCGCTCGCCGCGCGGCTCTCTTTCGTGCGCTGTCTCGGCGAAGTTGGCAGGCGACAGAAAAACGTCCATCGCGTCGCCGTAGCTTTGCTCGGCGACGTCAGTGACGCCGCGCAAGAAGCTCGGGCGGCCGCCACCGGCGCGAGCAATCACTTCAGCGATGTGCCTCGCGCGCTGCTTCTCGGCCAAACTCTTGGGCTCATCCACGGGGATCGCGAAGGGGGTGACGCCGCTACCGCGAAAGAGCTCGAGCCACGCCCGTATGTCACGGGCGATCGTGTCGTCGCTCGAGGTATCAATCCCGACCGGCCAAAATTTCACGTCGTGCATGAAGCGCCTTCGCGCCGGAAATCGGTCCGGTTCGAGATCGGCCGCGAGGAACGCGCCGTGCGCGCGAAAGAGCTCCTGATATGCGCTCTCGCGTTCGAGCAACTCGGGACTATCGACGTCGGGCAAGCCCGCGGCGCGTGCGATATCACTCGGCAAGTAAAAGACCCAAACCAGCGGATCGCGTCGCAGGTCAATCCGCGCCGGGCTCACGTCGAGCAAGACGGGAATGGTGAGCCCGGAGCTCGACAATGCGCCGCGATATTGGCCGGGCTTCGCGGCGCTCGGAATCGCGATATCGAAGTAGGCCAAGTCGCGCGTGTCGATGGCGCCCGCGGCCGGAACGAGCACGTCGGGATACCAACCTTTGCCGCGGCTGGGGCCGTACATCTCGGTCGACGGTTCCGTGACGTCGAGGAAGCGCACGGAAAAGCCACTCACTTCGGCTGCTTCACCCGGCAGCTCGAGGCGAACCGCGCGCTCTCGCCCGTCGCTGCTACGGAATTGTAACCCCAGAGTTTCGCCGCGCGCGCCGCGTAGATGCACGACTTTGCCATCGAAGATGGCGGATACCTGCGGCGAGGACTCGCCTCGTTTCAGACGCGTCGATTCGCCGAGCACCTGCACACTCGGCGACGCTCGACAGGCGGAAACCGCAACCGCTGCGCTAGCCAAGCAGCTCACCCACCGTGACCAATTCATGGCCCGCCTTCCGGAGCTGAGCGACGATTGCCGGGAGCGCATTGACCGTCCAGCTCTGCCCTTCGTGTAAGAGCACGATCTCGCCAGCGCGCACCGGCTGCTCGTTGAACGTGCGTTCGATCAGCGCGCTCTCTTTGTTACACCAATCGTTCGAGTTGAACGACCAAAGCACGGTCGTAAACCCCTTCTGCATGCAGGTCAGCATCGAGCGCATCGACACCGAGCCGTGCGGTGGTCGCACCATCGGCTTGCTGTTTGGCTTCGCCGGAAGCAGCGAGCGAGTGCTGTCGAGCTCCGCGCTCAGCTCGGCGCGAGACAACTCCGTAAAACGCCGGTGAGTGTAGCCGTGACCTGCGAGCTCGTGACCCTGCGCGGCAATTTCCCGGACCAACTCCGGATATCGCGCGCACGCTTGGCCGACGACGAAGAACGTCGCGCGCACGCCTAGCTCGTTCAGCACCGCGAGGTAGTCCGGCGTGAGCGGCATCGGTCCGTCGTCGAACGTCAATGCCACTCGCCCGGAGGCCCGACGCGGCAGGCGTTGAGCTTCCGGTCCGCGCCAGACGACGAGCGAAGCCGGCAAGATGGCTTGCGCCAATGCGCGCACACTGCGGCGGCTGCCAGCTCTGAGCTCCGGCTCCAGCACACCGAGAGCGCTGCGCGCTTCCGCGATGGCGCCCACGTCACGCCGCCTCTCGGCTTGCTCGGCGCTGTAACGCAGAGAGCAGGCTTTCGTGCAGCAGGCGCGCGCTACCGTCCCAGTCGGGCCGTTTCAAGGCGCGGGAGATCGCTTGCGGGTCGTAGCTCTGCGTGAGCACGCTCCCGAGCGCCAGCTCGAGCGCGCCGAGGTCGCGTACCGGAACCAGAACGCCGAGCTCGTCAGTGACCACTTCGGGGATACCTCCGACGCGCGTGGCGACGACGCGCCGCCCACTCGCGAGCGCCTCCAGCACGACGTTTGGCATGCCTTCGTTCCAGCTCGGCAACGCCAAGGCGTCGCAGGCGGCGAGCCAAGTCGGAATGCGCTCGTGTCGCTCCGCACCGACGAACGAGATGGCGTCGCTCAGCTCTCGCCCGAGCTTTTTGCACGCCTCGAGCTCCGCGCCGTCGCCGACCAGGACCAGGCGCGCGCTCGCCGGTAAGCGTGACCGCGCGGCCGCAAAGGCACGCACCAAGTCGAAGGCACCTTTCGCCTGCGTCACGTGTCCGACGTAGAGCAGCAGCGGGCCCTGCAAAGGAAGCCCGAGCTCGCGGCGGGCTTGCTGGCGATCACGCGGCTTGAATTTGGTGCGATCGATGCCGTTCGGCACTAGATCGATGCGTTCGCGCGGTACGCCGAGCTGCACCGCGGCCCCGACGAGCGCGCCGCTGACCGCGACCACGCGTTCGGCACGAGGGAGGGCCCAGCGCAAACAGCGTCGTGGGCCAGGCCACTTAGCCACCACGTTCATGTCCGAGCCGTGCAGCTTGATCACTGCGGGCACGCCCAGCATTTGTGCCAGCACCACCGCCGCAAAGCCATCCGGGTATGCCCAAGAGCCGAGCACTGCGTCGATACGACCCGCGTAGCTCAAGGCCATCGGCGCGAGCGATGCGGCGTACAGCGGACCTGCCACGCCGTGCCCGATCTTTGGCAGAAACACGTAGCGCGGATGCTTCACGCGCAGGCCGTCGATCGACTCGCTTTCGGGCACGCTCGACAGATGCGCCACGCTCGACCAGCGGCGAAACGCAGTGGCGCCGGGAAACCACGGGATCGTCGCCAGCACCTCGACATCACACAAGCGCGCGAGCGCGGCGAACTGCCGGCGGTTGAACGGCGAAGACAGCGGCTCCGCCTGGTTCGGGAAGATCTTCGTTACGATCAGGACGCGCATCGTCAGATTACCCGCTCCAAATCGATGCTCGGTGTGGCCGCGCCGGACGCGAGCACCTGCAGACTGAGCAGCGTCCTGTCGTCCGGCTGGCGGTAACGCGCCTGATCTTCCACGTTTTCCAGCAGAAAACGATGTATGCCGGGGCTGCCCGCGGGAGCTTCTGCAACTAGTGCGAGCAGCGTCGGCATCTTCGCCAAGTCGGTCTCGACGCTCTCCAAAACCCCATCCGTCATAAAGACGACTACGTCGTCCTTGCGGATACGGTAGCGCTTGTCCTGATAGACGCAGTCACCGAAAACGCCCAAAGGCGGTCCGGAGGCCTCGCCGATCACGCTCACTCCGCCGCGCGCGCTGCGCAGGATCGCGGGCACGTGCCCCGCGTTCGCGATCCTCAACGTACCGGCGACGGCGTCGAACTCATAGACCGCGCCGGTGACAAAGCGATCGCTCGGCATCTCCGCCACGATCCTTCGATTGAGCTCCTCGAGCAGTCGCGCCGGGCGGTTGGTCGCGTGCCACAGATCTTCCAGCCGCGAAAAGACGCTCGGCAACAGCTTGGCGGCCTCGGAATCTCGACCGCATGCGTCGCCTACCACCAAGACGAGGCGTTTTGCGTCGCGTTGCTCGAACGCATAAAAGTCACCTCCGACGCGCCCGCCTGCGAAACGACAGTCCGCGAGCAGTTGAAAAGCGCCGAGCTGAAACTTCGGGCCCGCTGGCGGCAAACTGGGACGTAAGGGATTCGCGGAGAAATGCACGCGCCTGACGCTGCACGCCGCGTGCCATGACTGGAGAGCGTTACGAGTTCGAAACGGAGCGGGCAAAGCTGCGCACCCGGGGCGCGGCAGGCTGCCACATGCAACCATTTCCGCCGCGCGACCCGCATGCGCTTGCGCGGCAGGGGACGTTCGAAGCTGGTTCGCGAACGACTCGTCTTCATAGTCTGCCCAATCGAGTCGGTATTGCACCACGGTCGACGCGACCACGGATGGCACGTGGCTTGCGTTGCCTTGACCCCAAATGAAAATGCGTAGCTTGATTTCGATTGGGAGCTCGTGCGCGCTGACACTCGCGGTCATCGGTTGCGGTTCAGGCGGGACATCGAAAGCTACTGCGAATTCGGGTGCTGGCACGTCGAATGCTGGCACTTCGAGCACGGACGCGCTCAGTAACGGAGGCGGCGGTGGTTCGAGCGACATGGATGCCAGCACCGCAGGTACGGGCGCCAGCGCGGACGGCGGGTTCGCGTGCCCGAGCACAGCCATGCCCGGCGACATGGTCGACGTTCCGGCAGGCGATTTCATGATGGGCTGCAACAGCGCGGTCGATACCGAGTGTCTGGACGACGAGAAGCCGGAGCACACCGTCACACTGAGCGACTTCCAGATCGACCGCACCGAAGTGACGCAAGAGCAATACGCAGCGTGCGTCAGCGCTGGAGCTTGCAACCCGCCTTCATGCGCGTGGGACTGCTCGCAAACCACCTATCCGGCGAGCTGCCTTTTGCAAAGCGACGCGAAGGCTTATTGCGCGTGGGCCGGCGCCCGCTTGCCGACTGAAGCCGAATGGGAAAAAGCCGCGCGAGGCACTGACGGCCGCATATACCCATGGGGCAACACCGCTCCCGATTGCACGCTCACGAACATGGCGGGCTGCGGCAACGTGGCTCAACCCGTCGGTAGCCTGATGGCGGGGGCGAGCCCATACGGCGCTCTCGATATGGCCGGCAACATGGTCGAGATGGTCTCCGATTGGTACGACGCAACCTACTACGCGAGCTCGCCGATGCAGGATCCGCAGGGTCCCGCGAGCGGCACGCGTTACGGCGGCCGCGGCGGTGGCTTCAAGAGCGACCCGACCTGGCAACGTACGTCGAAGCGCGACTGGTACGATTTAACGGACACAGGAGCCGCCTTGGGATTCCGTTGTGCGCTTTGACAGCGTGAGCATGTCAGCCCGGCAGCGGATGCGAGCGCAGCGCATCGCGCAACCGGGCGACGAGATCGACGCTCGGTCCGCGCGCGAAGACGAACGCCGCTGCGGCATATGCCAGCGCTCCACTGACCACTTCACAGGCCAAGGCCACGACAGGGCGCACGGGGCCGAGTTGCGCCACGAGTGCGCGCGCGCCGAGCACCGCCGCGACCATGACCAAACACGCGAGCAATGCCGGAGCCATGCCGCCGAGCGAGCGCCGCAGCGACACCTGATCTTGCTGGCGCACGACCCAGAGCGAAGCGAGCGCGTGCAGCCCAAACGCGAGCCCGACCGCCGCGCACGTCCAGAGCGGGCTTTTGCGGCCGAACGTGACGATGCTGGCCACGAGCAAGAAGAGCTTCAACGCTTCGAGCCAAAAGATGTGACGCGGCAATTGCCTGGCCTGGAGGTACGAAGCGACCGTCCAGCCTACGGGGCGCGCGACGGACAGAGCCGAAAGCAATACGAGCATCGGCCCGATCGGTCGCCAGCGCGCGTCGAAGATGGCGGCGACGAGTGTAGGCGCGACCGCGCCCAGCCCGACCGCCAGCGGGAACACGACCAACGCGAGCAAAGCCATCGAACGCACGAGCGCCGCCGGACGCCGCTCGACTTCGAGGCGCGCGAAGGAGGGCAAGAGCACGTCCCCGATTTGTTCACCGACCTGAATCGCGGGCACGTCCGCCAAGTTGTAGGCCAGGTTGTACATGCCAGTCGGGCCGGGGCCGAAGTAGTGGGACACGAGCAAGTTGTCCCAGCGGCGCACGGCGAACCCACAGGCCGCGCCGAGCGCCATGGGCACGCCGAACGCGAGCAGCTCACGCGTTTCTTGCCAGGCGAGGCGGCAGGGTTCGAGCCAATCCCTACGCTCGACGCTGGCCACGAGCACGATCAGACGAATGCCCGAGCGCGCGACGTTGCCCATCACGATCGCGGCTGCTCCCCAGCCGAGCGCAGCGAGCGTCACGCTGACCGCGCTGTGCGCGAGATCACCGGCCGTGCGCATCACGCTCACGGGAGCGAAGCGCAAATCACGCACGAGGATGCGCTCGGGCACGAACGCGGCGCGGTCGAGCAGCGCGCTCAACGCAAGCCCGGGCAGAAAACGCGCCATCCTCGGTGCGTCGAGCGCGGGCCCGAGCCGGTTGCCGCAGAGCAAGAGCGCTGCGAGCGCGAGCGCACCGAGCAAGAAGTGGTAGGCGGTGGCGTGAAACGCGATGCGACGTGGCGCATCGGGTTTTGCCACGAGGTATTGACCGAAACCAATCGTCGAAAATTGATTTGCCGTCATCACCAGCACGGCTGCGACAGTCACTTCCCCGTAGTCGGCGGGATCGATGAAGCGCGTGATGACCAGCGTACCGACCAGGCCGACCGCGCGCGAGCCCATGCCCGAAGCAATGGTCCACAGCGCGCCGCGAACGGTGTCTCGAACGAGCGGCACGGGTCAGGGAACCTGCAGCGAGTCGCCCGGCAAGAGCACGATATTTTGCTCCGGGTCGCGACCCGACAAGATGTCATCGTAGTTGATGGGGATGCGCCGCTCGCCGCGATTGCCGGAAGTGCGCACGAGCACGATGTGGTCCGTCGAAGCATAGCGATTGGGCCCGCCCGCGAGCGCCAGCGCTTGCGCGACGTTCACGTACGAGCGCGACGTGTAGAGCCCCGGACGCTCGACGCTGCCTGCAACGGTGAAGCGGTAGCTATTGACCTCGGTCACCGAAACCGTGACCGTCGAATCGCGCACGATGGTCGCCACGCGCGCGGCGGCTTCTTGCTGCAACTCGGCCGCGGTACGCCCCGCCGCGCGCAGCTCGCCGACGACAGGCATGGTGATTGTGCCGTCGGGACGAACCAGCGCGTCCGTGGACAGATCCTCGGATTTCCACACGCTCAGGCGCACGACGTCCCCCACTCCGATCAGGTACGGCTTGCCGATTGGATTTTCACTCGCGGCCTCGGCGTACAGCGCAACGGCGGCTGCGCTCGGGCCGTGCGAGGCGCACGCGCCCGCGCACCCGATCAAGGAAATCACTGCGACCCCAATTCTACGCCACGACGCAGGACCGATCATCACCATCATCATACCTAATCCATTTTCCGATGCTCGCCATACCCGGAATCATCGCACTCATCATTTTTATTTATGCGCGACCGCAGGAGTTCTTCGAACACCTACGCGTCGTGCCATGGCTCTATGCATTCTTCGCGCTGGCAGCGTTTGGCATCTTGCTCGACCTGCGCGTCAAGAACGCGCGCCTGTTCTCCACGCCGCAATTGCCCTGGGTTTTGCTATTTTTGTGTTGGGCGTCGCTTACGGTTTTGATCCGCGCGCCGGGTGGGGCATTCGATCACATTCTGGGATTGAGCATTTGTGTCGCGCTGTTTTTGCTGATCGCGCACGGGGTGCAGAGTTTCCGTGCGCTGCACATCGTTAGCGGAGTCGTGCTCGCCATGGTGCTGCTCGTATGCGGTGTCGGCGCACATCAGGGCTTCGCTCCGACTGGCTGCGTGATCGTCGACGAATCGAATCCAGGCGACACCGCAACGGGTAAGCCGGACGGGCGACCCTGCATCACCCCGCGCAGTTGCTACGGCGGTGATGCAGAACCCGGTGCAGATTACATGTGCGAGCACATCGGCTTGCTCGGCACGACCTCGGTCGGCCGCGGCCGCGTGCGCTATCGGGGCGTATTGCAAGACCCGAACGAGCTCGCGCTGGCCGGTGGGGCGGGATTGCCCTTGGCGTTCGCCTTCGGACAGCTGAAAAAAACCGGTTTTCACCGAAATTTCTTGGGATTGCTGACGCTCGTCCTGGTGCTGCTCTGTGCCGTACTGACGGCTTCGCGCGGCGGCCAACTCGTGTGTCTGGTGGTGCTCGCGGCCTATTTCGGCAAGCGCGCCGGGCTCGGCGGCGTGCTCGGCGCGGGCGTGCTCGCCGCGCCGTTGCTCATGTTCGGTGGGCGCAGCGGTCAAGAAGCGGACAGCTCGACGCTCGAACGCATCGGCTGTTGGTCGGAGGCAATCTCGATGTGGCGCGAGCACCCGATTGTCGGCGTGGGGCTCGGCCAATTCGTCGAGCACCACTACATGACGGCTCACAACTCGTATTTGCTCGCGCTCGCGGAGCTCGGACTACCGGGCATGTTGCTCTTCGGCATCATTGTCTATCTCTCGACCAAGATTCCATTTGCGGTGCTGCGCCACATGTCGGCGCCGAGCTCCGAATATTTGCGCCTTGGCATGCCGCTCGCAAACGCTTGGGCCATGGCGCTGCTCGCTGCGTTCGCCGGCCTCTCGGTCGGCATCTTCTTCCTCTCGTTTACTTATCACTACGTACTTTGGATTTATGTCGGGCTGTCCGGAGCGCTGTATTCCGCGGTGCATCGCCACGACCCGACATTTCGCGTTCGCCTACGCCTCGCCGATCTCGCGCTGGTGAGCGGCCTGGCGATGGCGATCATCGTCTTCGTTTTCTTCTACACCCGCTGGAAACTGTCATGATCGCAGTCCGCAGGCTCGCAATCCTAGCCAGCCCGATGTTGCTGTCCGCGTTCATGTTCGGCGGCTGCAGTCGGCTCGGTTTTCACCGCGGCGCGCCGGAAGAGTCGGTGAAACCTCGCTCGCCGCCAGTCGCCCTCGGCCCGGCCACGCTCGAGCTGTCACCGACAGCGGCAGATCGCTCCCGTATCGTGCTGGATCAAGCCACGCTAGCTCGGCTGAAAGACTCCGCTCAGCGCAAGACCCCTGCATTCGTCGACACGCTGGCGCGTGCCGACGAAGCGCTAACCAAACCGATCGCGTCCGGCTACCAGGGCTTCGAATGGGCGGACTCACTGGCGAGCTTGGCCCTGCTCTGGCACGCGACCGGCGATGCCCGCTACGCCGACGGCGCCACTCGCTATTTGAACGCGCTGCTCGACGATCGCTTCAACATTGGAGACCAACAAGGAGGCGAAAACGTCGTGCACTACGACTCGGGCTACGGCATGCGCACCTTCGGCGCCTATTCCGCGCTCGCCTACGATTGGCTGCGCGGCGCGCCTGGGATGGACGCCGCGCTGCGCGCGCGGGTGCGCACGCGCCTCGGTCAATGGCTCGATTGGTACGGCAAAGAGGGCTATCTCCGCGATCACCCGCTAGCCAACTATTACTGGGGCTATTTGAGCACACTCACCTTCGCTGGTTTGGCCGTGGCGGGCGATGACGCGCAAGCAAACGCCTGGATGAACGCTGCGCTGAGCGAGCTGTCGAAGAACGCGATCCCGGAGCTCAATGACGAGCTTCGCGGCGGTGGCTGGCCCGAAGGCTGGCAATACGGCGAATACAGCGCGCTCGAGATCGCACTCGTCGCGCAGGCCTGGCGCACCGGCGCGGGCATCAACGTGGCGAGCAAGTTGCCATGGTTCGGCCAAACGGTCACACAGCACGCCCACGCGCTCCTGCCCGACGAACGAACGGTCTATGACGGTGGCACCTGGGGCGAACACCCGGCGCGCCCTTCCGCGCTCGCCATGTCCGCGCTGAGCATCGCGCTCGACGGCGTCGATGACGCACGCGCCGCCGAAGCGCGCTGGCTCGTCACGCATGCGCTGCCGCCGCTGAGGCGTGAGCAGGTTTGGGTGCAGCTCCTCGCCGAGCGGCCTGGCGCGCCCGAGCATTCCCCACGCGCTGACGCCACGAGCTTGTTCATCCCAGGGCAAGGCTTGACCTTCGCGCGCAGCGATTGGTCGCGCGCAGCAGTGTGGGCCTCGTTTCAAGCAGGCCCGCGGCTCGCCGAAGATCACCAGGACGCTGATCAAGGACATTTCGAGCTATTTCGCGGTTCGGATGGTCTACTCGTCGATGGCGGTGGCTCCGAAGGCTCGGCCACGATCAACCACAACACGTTGCTCATCGACGACGGCGGCAAGGTCTTGAACTACGCGCCCAACCAAGGCGTGTGGGGAACCAAAGTCAAGACGAGCGAGTTCGACGACGACGGCACCGTCGCGGTCGCAGTCGGCGAAATCGGCGAGGCGTACGCGCCCTCCTGCGCGCGCGACGGCTGCCGTAAGCGCTCGGTCGACCGCGCGACGCGCAGCTTCGTCTACGTGCGCCCATCGCTGCTGGTGATCGACGACCAAATCGAGCTCGAGCGCGCCGACATCGGCGCGACCTGGGCCGTTCATCTCACGCAGAATCCGAGCCTCAGCGGCGATCTCGCGAGCGCGCAGATTGGCTCGTCGCGTGTCGATGTGCGCACGATCGAACCGCGCGAAGCGCCCGCCGTTGCGCTACGCGAACCGACGCCTTCCGCGGACGATTCGCATCGCTTGGACCAGCCTTGGGGCCCAATGTGGCGACTCGAGGTCCCCAGCCCGACGGGCAAACGCGAGCGAAGTTTCTTGCACTTCATCACCGCGGGCCCAGCCGCGGCACAACCTCCGTCTTGGCAACGCCTGGCCGGCGCTGGCTTTCGCGGCGCGCTGGGGCGCCTAGAAAACAGTGGGATTGCCGTATTATTCTCGGACCCGAGCGGCGACGGGCATGTTCCGCTCGCCGCGCCGCTCGATATCGTCGTGATTGCGGGGCTCGTGCCGGGAAAGCACTACAGCGTGACCACGGACTCGAGCTGCACGCTTCGGCTCGCGCCAGCCGACGGCACTGCGGGTCTCGTCGCCGGGCGTGGCGGATTCGTGCGCTTGAAGCTCACGCAGTGCGGGGCAAAGCCGTGACCCTGCGCGCGTTGATCGTGTCTTACGCATTTCCTCCAGTCGGCGGAGCCGGCGTCCAGCGTGTCCTCAAGCTGGTGAAATACCTGCCGCGCGAAGGCGTGACACCGTCGGTGCTCACCGCGAGCGATCCTTCGGTGCCGCTCAAAGACGCTTCGCTCGAACGAGACGTGCCGCCCGGAACCGAGGTCGTGCGCGTGCGCACGCTCGAGCCGGCTTACGGCGCAAAAAAACTCGCCTGGCGAGCCCATGCGAACGCCTCTGCGTCGCTCGTGTCGCGCGCCAAGCGCAGCGCGGTCCGGCTCGGACGCCGGCTGCTCGTGCCCGACCCGCAGGTCTTGTGGTTGCCCGCAGCGCAGAGCGCGCTGCGCCGACGGCTGCGCTCGCAAACAGCGGATGATGTCGTCTTCATCAGCGGTCCGCCGTTTTCGCAGTTTCTGCTGACGGCGCTCGCTGGCCTCCGGCGAACGACGGCGATTGTCTTGGACTATCGCGACGAATGGTCGACCACGTCGAGCGCGTTCGAGATGTCGGGCTCGGCGCGAGTCAGCGCATTGCTCGAGCGCGCGGTACTGCGGCGCGCTCACGCCGTCACCACCGCGACCGAAGAATTTCGCAGCGCGCTGCTCGAGCGATTCCCCTTTCTGGATCCGGCGCGCGTCGTCGCGATTCCGAATGGCTACGACCCAGAGGATTTTCATACCGAGCTGCCGTCGCCACCGAGCGGTCGCTTCGTTTTGACCTATGCGGGCACGGTCTTTCGGCTGACCAGCGCTCACGGCCTTGTCCGCGGCGTGCGCCTGCTACACGAGCGTGAGCCCGAGCTCGCAAAGCTGCTCGAAATCCGGTTCATCGGTCGCATCGTCGACACTGAAGCTCACTATTTCGACGGTAGCGAGGCGCTTGGCATATGCCGGCTCGGCTACCTCGAGCACTCGCGCGCCGTCGAGGAGCTGGCAGCGAGCCACGCGGTATTGTGCCTCCTCGATGATGTCAGTGGTGTCGAGCGCATTTATCCGGCAAAAATTTTCGAGATCATGCAACTCGGTCGGCCTTGCCTAGCGCTCACGCCCGAAGGAGCGCTGGCCAAGCTCGTGCGCCGCCACCGCGTCGGCGAAGTGATCGCACCGCGCGACGCCGACGCGATCGCCCGAGCGCTCAGCCGCATGCTGCGCGAATTTCGCGACGGCTCGCCAGTGGCGCAGCCCGCGATCGACATCGAGCGCTTCGACCGCCGCGTCCAAGCACGCCAGTTTGCCGACGTCTTTCGCGCGGCTGTCGAGCAAGCGCGCGCCTGAGCCGCCCCCGCTAAGCGCGCGTTTTCGCCACATGCTTGGTCAGCGTGAGCACGTTCGGTGTCGTCGGCGGATTGCCGCGGCGATAGCTCATGCCGTCCATGCATTCGCGAACGATATACAGGCCCATCCCCGATTCGTGGAGCTCGTTCATGTCGAGTGGGCGCCCGTCTCCGGGATCGAATGGCTCACCGGTATCGAGCAGGCGGACCGTGAGCGCCGCGCTATCGAATTCGAATTCGAATTCGATGTCGACCCTGCCGGCGGCGTTACCACGGTAGGCGTGAATCGCCACGTTGTTGAATGCCTCGCCGATCGCAGACACGACTTTGTCATCGAACTCATGTTCCTCGCGGCTTATTTCTTGCTTCGCGACAGCCATGGAACGCATCAGCCGACAAGCAGAAGCCGTGACGCGTAACACCACATCGCGAAACAGCAGCGAGCCAGGAACGGAGAGCTTGATCATGTCCATGTCGTCCGCCCCTGCGGCCCCGCCATGGTACCAGATCTTCTCGGGGACGCTGTCCGCGTCGACGACCATTCCAGTGTCGGTTCGCGTCGCAAAGCGCGGCATCGATCTACTGGCGGCCTTCGTCGGGCTCGTCGCGTTGGGGCTGATCTTTCCGTTCCTCGCGCTCGCAATCTGTCTGGATTCGCCGGGCCCGCTCTTCTACCGGCAGCGGCGTGCGGCCACGCTACGGGCCTCCCAAGGTACGTCCCGGCACGCGTTCGAGACCTTCGAGATGCTGAAATTTCGCACCATGCGCTTGGACGCGGAAGCGCGTACGGGCGCCGTTCTAGCAGAGGAAAATGATCCCAGGATCACGCGCGTTGGCCGCTTCCTACGCAAGACTCGGCTCGACGAGCTGCCTCAGCTCTGGAACGTATTCGTGGGCGAAATGAGCCTGGTCGGCCCACGGCCGGAGCGGCCGGAGCTGCTGGAAAATCTGGCGCTGGCGATCCCGTTTTTCGAGGAGCGCATGCGCGATTGCAAACCGGGCATCACCGGGCTCGCGCAAGTCTCCCTTACCTATTCCGGCCGAGCCCCCGAAGGTGGGTTCCTCGCAGCACACGAGGATTCACTGACGAACCCGTTTGGCTTCGAACTCGCGCGCGGAGCGCTGGCCGATGACATGCGCACGAAACTTTTGCTCGACCTCGCCTACGTCGCCGCGCTCGAACGTTTCGACACGTACCTCCGTACCGAGCTCTCGGTCATCGTCAAAACACCTTGGGTCATGCTGCGCGGAGTCGGCCGATGAGCGCGCTCACTATCGTTCACGTCCTATCGTCGTTCCAAATGGGCGGCCAAGAGCGCGTCGCGCTCGATCTGGCGACGCTGCAGCGACGGGCCGGCCACCGCGTGCTCGCGATATCACTCGCACCGCCGCCTCAAGGCCGAATGGTGGACGCTTTCCGATCGGTAGGCGTCGAGACCGACGCGGTGTCGAAAGGTCGAGGCTTCGATCCATCCCTGCCCTTCCGGCTCGCGCGGCGCTTGTCGAAAGCGCGAGTCGACATTTTACACAGCCACAATCCGCACGCGCTGATCTACGGCGCGCCTGCCGCGGCGCTGTTGCGAATTCCGAGCGTCCACACCAAACACGGCAGAAACCCCGACATTGGCCGGCGAACCTGGCTACGGCGCATGGCGTCGCGCTGGGTTGACGCGTACGTCGCGGTGACACCCGCTTTGGGCGACATTGCGCTCGAGCAACGAGAGTGCGCACCGGACCGGCTACACGTGATTGCAAACGGTATCGACGTGGTTCGCTTTTCGCCTCGACCGGAAGCTCGCCGACGGGCGCGTGAGGAGCTCGGCATCCCCGAGAGCGCTTGGGTCGTCGGCACCGTCGGCCGGCTGTCCCCCGAAAAGGACCAGAGTCTGCTGATCGACGCGATGACCCCGCTCCTGGAGGCGCAGCGTCAGCTCGTCATCGTGGGCGATGGGCCGGAACGCGAAGCGCTGCACTTGCGGGTTGCTGCCACGTGGAAGTCGGCATTCGTGCACATGACCGGCGCTCGC
>Ga0210387_10002401_pt1 | contig 14312 bp, 10 predicted proteins | sample IncBWC7OmetaG_FD_160108 | JGI IMG/M metagenome (GOLD analysis project Ga0210387, IMG submission 160108) | Forest soil microbial communities from Barre Woods Harvard Forest LTER site, Petersham, Massachusetts, United States - Inc-BW-C-7-O ...
AGATGGTGAAGGACCTGCGCACCGGCGTGCAGACCTCGGACACATCGGGTGTGCTCGACGGCGATCTCGACGAGTTCATGGCCGCGACCTTGGCGCAGCGTGCGTTCGGCACCGACGCCGGCGCGATCGAAGACGTGGACTAGCGTGATGGCCCGCGTCGCCTTTATCGGGCTCGGGCGGATGGGCCACGGCATGGCCGGCCGCTATCTCGATGCCGGTTTCACCGTCGCGGTGTGGAATCGCAGCAAGGCCAAGGCGGAAGATTTGATCGCCCGCGGCGCGCATTGGGCCACCTCGCCGGAAGACGCCGCGATCGATGCGGACGCGGTCGTCACCATGCTGGCCGATGATGAGGCTTCGCGTCGCGTCTGGGTTGGTGAGGACGGCGCCGCCGCCAACATGAAAGCCGGCACGCTCGCGATCGAATGCTCCACGGTCTCGCATGCCCATGCGCTTGGGATGGCGCGCGAGCTGAACGGGCGCGGCTTGATCTACATCGATTGCCCCGTCACCGGCCTGCCGTCGGCAGCAGCTGAGGGCAAGCTGACGCTGCTCGTCGGCGCCGATGCGGCCGATCTCGAAAAAGCGCAGCCGTTCCTCAAGCCGCTCGGCTCGACCATCCGACATTTCGGCGCGGTCGGCACCGGCACGGTGTTCAAGCTGATCAACAATCTCCTGGGCGCGGTGCAGATTGCGAGTCTCGCCGAAGGCATCGCGATCGCGGAGCAGGCCGGCCTCGACATGAATCTGGTGGCGGAAGCGCTCTCAACCGGTGCGGTCGCAAGCCCGCAGGTGATACGGCATTCCAAGCGAATGGTAGCCCGCGACTTTTCCGGTGCCACCTTCACCACGGCGCTGCGCCACAAGGATGCGGCCTATGCCGTCGCATTGGCCGATACGCTGATTCCGTCGGTGCCGGTGAGTCGCGCCGCCGTCGAGGCTTACCAGCGGGCCAAAGACCACGCACCTGATGACGACGAAGGGCACATGATCGAGCTTGTGTCGCAGGCCAGGCGCTGACGCCCGTCGGCTTGCGGTAGCGTGATGCCGGCATGGTACAAGGATGCCACCGCCGCCTACGTCGGCTGAGGTTCTGCGCTGAGCCGTTAAGCCTTTCTTTGTCGCGTTAAGTCTAAAGCTAGGACGTTCGCCCCCGGTTTTTGCGGGGTGCCCGAGACCGCAACGAAGATGTTTGCGGGTCATGTGTCCATCGTCTGACCCGCCAGACGCACCGGCAATACCGTCAAGTCAGAGCGCAAGACCTACCCGGTTGGAAGTCATTGATCCGCCGCAGCAGACACGCGCGAACATCGCGGTTCTGCGCGCACGCAATTTCTTACTCGGAGAAGATTGATGTTCGTCCGCAAGTCCAACGCCGATGCGCAAGCCCAGCTCGCGGCGATGAGCCGATCTCAGGCTGTAATCGAGTTCAACATGGATGGCTCGATCATCACGGCCAACCAGAATTTTCTCGACGCGCTCGGATACCGCCTGGACGAGATCAAGGGCAAGCACCATTCCATGTTCGTGCCGGCCGCGCAGCGCGACAGTGCCGAATATCGCGCCTTCTGGGCCGCGCTGAACCGCGGCGAATTCCAGGCGACCGAATTCAAGCGGATCGCCAAGGGTGGCCGCGAGGTCTGGATCGAGGCATCCTACAATCCGGTGCTCGACGGTGGCGGCAAACCGGTCAAGGTCGTCAAATTCGCAATCGACGTGACAGCGAAAAAGCTTCGCGCCTTGGGCGATGCTTCGAAGATTACGGCGATCAATCGCGCGCAGGCCGTGATCGAATTCAATCTCGACGGCACCATCGTCACCGCCAATGAGAATTTCCTGAAGGCGATGGGTTATTCCCTGAGCGAGATCAAGGGAAAGCATCACAGCATGTTCGTCCCGCAGGCCGAGCGCGACAGCGCGGCCTATCGCGAGTTCTGGGCGGCTCTCAACCGCGGTGAGTACCAGGCCGCCGAGTACAAGCGGATCGGCAAGGGCGGCAAGCAGGTCTGGATCCTGGCCTCCTACAACCCGATGCTCGATGAGGTCGGCAAGCCGTTTGGTGTGGTCAAGTTCGCCACCGATGTCACCGCGCAGAAGCTGAAGACCGCGGATCTGTCGGGCCAGATGGAGGCGATCGGCAAGTCGCAGGCGGTGATCGAATTCAACATGGACGGCACGATCATCGCGGCGAACGAGAATTTCCTGGGCGCGATGGGCTACACGCTCGGCGAAATCAGGGGCAAGCACCACAGCCTGTTCGTCGAGCCTTCGGAGCGCGAAAGCGCGGAATATCGCGAGTTCTGGGCGAGCCTCAATCGCGGCCGGTACCAGGCCGCCGAATACAAGCGGATCGGCAAGAACGGCAAGGAAGTCTACATCCAGGCCTCCTACAACCCGATTCTCGATCTCAACGGCAAGCCGTTCAAGGTCGTCAAATACGCCACCGACACGACCCGGCAGGTGCTGGTGCGCATGGGCAATGAACGCGTGCGCGGCATGATGGAATCGGTTGCGGCAGGTGCGGAGGAGCTGAACACGTCGGTGCGCGAGATTTCCGAGGCCATGACCAAGTCGAGGGAAACCGCGCAAGGCGCCGTGGAACGGGTCGGGACGGCGGATGCGCAGGCGCAACGCCTGACCAATGCGGCCCAATCGATGAGCGGCATCGTCGAGATGATCAACAACATCACCGGCCAGATCAACCTGTTGGCGCTGAACGCCACGATCGAGTCGGCCCGCGCGGGCGAAGCCGGCCGCGGTTTTGCCGTGGTCGCTTCCGAGGTCAAGAGCCTTGCCACCCAGGCCAAGCAGGCCACCGACAAGATCGGCGAGGAGATTGCGAGCCTCAACGCCATCTCGGGCGACGTGGCCGGCGCGCTGACTGCGATCAAGCAGGCGATCACCAATGTCAGCGAATACGTCACCTCGACGGCCGCGGCAGTCGAGGAGCAGAGCACGGTGACCAGCGAGATGTCGAACAGCATGCAGCGGGCGGCGGCGGAAGCCGCCAAGATCGCGACCGGCTAGGGCAACTCAATAGTTGAGCCGGCGGAACGCCCCTGCAAGGGCTCGCCGGCCGCGGCCGAAATAGGCCGGGAGCCACACGGAAATCGGGTGGAATATTCGCGGCCGTCGTCTGATCTTTAACGGGTCAATGAGTGCCGGAATGCCTCCCGATAACAAAATCGATAGCCGCGACTGGGCGCTGCTTGTCCTACTTTCAGTGTTGTGGGGCGGCTCGTTTTTCTTCAACGGCATCATCGTGCGTGAAGTGCCACCATTCACGGTGGTTTTGCTTCGCGTTTTCCTGGCGGCCATCATGCTTCTGCCGCTCCTGCGAATTTACGAGATCGCCTGGCCGGAGGGTGTGTCGGGTTGGGCGCCGTTCTTCGCGATCGGCCTGTTCAACAATGTGCTGCCGTTCTCGCTGATCGTGACCGGCCAGACCTATATCCCGAGCGGTCTCGCCTCGATCCTGAATGCGACCACGCCGTTATTTGCTGTCGTGGTGATGGCCACGGCCGGCGAGGAAACGCTGCAGGCGCGTCGCGTCGCCGGCGTCATCGTCGGCCTGATCGGGGTCGTCATTCTGCATGGTGATGCGCTCGGATTTGAGAGAGCGCAGAACATCGGCATTCTCCTGTGTCTCACTGGTGCCTTCAGCTACGGCCTGGCGGCGCTGGTTGCACGGCGGCTGCCGCCTGGCTCACAGCCGCTGGGAACTGCGACGTTCCAGATGCTGGCTTCGGTCGTGATGATGCTTCCGGTCGCCGCGATTTTTGACCAGCCCTGGCAATTGCCGATGCCGCACCCGGCCACCTGGGTTGCCATCATCGGACTGGCGGCGCTGTCGACCGCGCTCGCCTACATCGTCTTTTTCCAGGTCCTGCGGCGGTCCGGCGCCACCAACGTGATGCTGGTGACGCTGATAATCCCGGTGACGGCGATCCTGCTCGGCTATTTCGTCGGCACGCGACCGTCGATCAGGAGCAGCGCACTGCAGATCACGAGCGCACCGGCCACCTCCTGCGCTGAGACGGGCTCGCCGAGTACGAAATTGTTCGCCGTGCGGTAGCGCTGGCTGCAACAACGCTTAAATACACTGCCGCAATCCTGTAAAATGGGATGGCTAGATTGGCGTTCTGCTTATATGAGAACGCCATCAGAGGGCAGCGAACATGGCACCGAATTTGGCACCGAAAGTCTTCATCGACGGCGAAGTTGGAACGACCGGCCTGCAAATCCGGCAGCGTCTGCTTGGCCGCCACGATATCGAGCTGATTTCGATCGACCCAGTGAAGCGGAAGGAAACCTCCGCCCGCAAGGAGATCATCAACCGCGCCGACGTGGTCATCCTCTGCCTGCCCGATGACGCTGCGCGCGAGGCGGTCGGCTTCATCGAGAACGACAGGACGCGGGTGATCGACGCCTCCACGGCCTACCGTACCGCGGAAGGCTGGGCCTACGGCTTTCCCGAGCTGACGCGACACCAGCGTGCCGTGATCAAGGCGGCGCGCTACGTCTCCAATCCCGGCTGCTATCCGACCGGCTTCATCTCGCTGGTGCGGCCGCTGACCGATGCCGGCATTTTGCCGAAGAGCTGGCCGCTCTCGGTCAATGCCGTCTCCGGCTATTCCGGCGGCGGGCGGAAAATGATCGAGGAATTCGAGGACCAGGGCTCGCCGAATTTCACGCAAGTGCCGTTTCGCATCTACGCCCTTTCGCTGGCGCATAAGCACGTGCCGGAAATGAAGATGCATGGCGGCCTGGAACATCCGCCGATCTTCCAGCCGTCGGTCGGCCGCTACGCGCAGGGCATGATCGTGGAAGTGCCGGTTCCGCTCTATGCGTTGCCGTCGGTGCCGAAGCTGAAGGATTTGCAGGCAGCGCTGGCTGCGGCGTATGAGGGCGAGCGCTTTGTCGAGGTGGCAAGCCTCGAGGAGGCAGCTTCGATCACGACATTGCAGCCCGAGAGCCTGAACGGCACCAATTCGATGAAGCTCTATGTATTCGGCTCCGACAGGCTGCAACAGGCGCGTCTCGTGGCCGTGCTCGACAATCTCGGCAAGGGCGCGTCAGGTGCTGCCGTGCAGAACCTGAACCTGATGCTGGGCCTGGACGAGGCCGCGGGCCTCGGCGAGAATTTTGATTGGTCGACGGCGCCGGCCGTGAGTATCGAGGCTGCGGCGAGCTGAAGCTGCGTCCTCATAAATCAGGTGGTGCGTATCAGCTTGCGTCGCAGGCATGCAAGCGTTTGGGTCAGTTCGACAACGCAAAGCGACAGCATGAAGCCAACTATCGGCACGGCGGGAATTAGATATCGCAGCACGTCGAGCGTATGGGAGCCGGCGGCGGTCACGATCGAAGCCGCCCACATGACGATCACGACACCTCCGCGCGTCACGAAGGCGGCACGCCGACGGCGCAGGGCCGCCACCGTCCAGGAGATGATGACGACAACGAAGGCCGCGGACAATACCCTGCACAGATAGCCGGAAATGCGGGGGAGATCGGATAGCGGGCCGATTCGGACTGGTCCGCCTTGCAGATCGATCTGTTGAGCCGCTCGGCCATGCCGCGTCATGATGTCGGAAACATGCGGCACGTCATCGGTCGACACCGGGATGACAGGCTCTAGTCCGTAGGGCGGCCATGCGACCGAGATGCCATAGGCCATCTGACGGATGAACTTGCCCGCGTAGGCCAACGGCCGGTCTCGCAGGGCTGCCAGGAAGATACGCCGATAGGCTGCAGCAGCGTCGAGGGCATTCGCGCTATTGCCAGTGATGTCCAGATCGAGTGCGGTGTCGAAGAGGCACGCATCGCCGAAGAACCCGAGCACGGGCCAGCGCGTAGGCTCGGTGGCGAAATCGGCGGCGAGCCGCGTCATTGTGGCCTCGGTGCGATCGCCGGCCACTGACGCGATCTCGCGCCGCGCTGTATCGCTTGCAAGCACGATGTTGAGGTGGTTGCAGAACAGTGTCTTTGGCGCGAACAGGACGGAGGCCTCGTCGGAGCCGGAAACGGCGAACCGCGAACCGATGCCAAGGAGCGCCAGCGCCGCCGCGACGGACGCGGCAATCACAGCAAGGCGCATGGGCGTGTCTGGCCGCACGAGGCTGACGCCCACGAGGACGGTGGCGATTGGGACCAGGATACCCTGCGATCGCAAGCACGCCGCGAGCGCAGCACAAAGGATGGAAGCTGCGACCGCGCAGCACCGCGCTGTTTTTCCGACCCAGGTGCCAACGAGCAATGCAGCCATCGCCAGATTGAGGAATACTGCAAAAAGAAGGTCCGCAGTGAGCACGTTCCTGAACAGCAGCAGGCCCGGATACGTCGCCACGAGGATGATCGGCACGAGCCCAAGGGCGTCGTGCGTCGCTCGTTGCGCGGTGGCGGCAAGCGCCAGTATTAGGATAGCCCACGCCGCCTGTTGCAGGCGCACCACTGTCGCGAGATCGCCTCCGGAGGCGAACGTCAGGGCCAGGAAGATTGGGTAACCCGGATCGCGCCCGCCTACGACGGTTGGCCTTCCGGCGTCGAGTGTGAGAAACCCGGATTCCACGAAGGCGGGCGTGTCGCCCCAGATGACCGGGACCGGTGGCTGGAACGACATGACGATCGCGGCCAACAGCACGGCCCACGCCAGCACGGACCACAGCGACCCGACGCCGCGCTGCCAGGCGGCCCAGCTCGTTCTATGCGCTGGAGCATCGCGGTCGGACTGCATGATCGCCAGTCCACACAGGATGAAGTCGAAAGCGGCCCAAGCTACACCGAAACGGATTTGGCGGACAATTCGGCTTCGTCCTCGAAACCAGGCACAGCGCGCGTGGCGGCGCGCGTCCGCGCCCTAGCGTTCAGCCTTCCACTCCGCGAGCCAGCCCGTAAAGCGCCCGCTGTCGCGTTCGCCGCCATGCCAGGCGGCGAACACGGCGCCGTCATCCGCCACCAGCAGCACCACGTCGAGCCCCCTGGAGCGGCGCAGCGTGTCGATCGCTTGCTGTGGCGTCTGGGCGATGGGACCTGCCACATTGAAGGACGTATTCACCGACATCTCGACGCCGATGCGCCGGCCCAGCGCCTTCAGATAGGCGTAGGTGAGGGGATCGTCGGCCTCGCGCACGATCTGGATGCGGCCGGTGCCATCGGCGTGGATCACCGCCGGAATGGTCTCCTTGGCATGCGGCTTGGAGCGCGCCGTCAGCACCATGTAGTTGTACGCGTTGTGGTCGCCGTCGGAGGCGCCTTCGAGCAGCTCGAAATATTGCCGGGCCGCTTCCAGCGTCGCCATCGGCGCCAGCGGGCGGATCGCCTCGCGATATTTGACGCGCTCGTTGAGGCGCTCGCGCGCGTTGGCCTCGCAGGGATTGGCGAGGATCGAGCGATGGCCGAGCGCGCGCGGTCCGGTCTCGGCCGCGCCCTGATAGATCGCAATCACGCCGCTCTGCGCGACCATGAACGCCATCAGGTCGGCGATTTCGTCGCGGCCTGCTTCGGTCGAGATGTCGCCGATGTGCTGTGAAGCGATGTCGTCAGTGTTAAGCGCGGCCTCGATCTCGCTGCTCGCCGCCGGCAAGCCGCAATAGAACGCATGCGTCATCGGCGCGCCGCGCGGGCTGCCGGCAAGGTGCGCGAACAGCCACGCCGCGCCGATGGTGACGCCGGGATCGCCGGGCACCGGCGGCACCCACAGATGCAGCCGGGCCTTGCGCCGCTGGTTTTCCGCAAACCACGTTTCGTCGAAATGTTCCAGCATACGCATGTTGCCGACGGCGTTGAGCGCCACGCCGCCGGTGAGCACCAGCCGGTTCGCGCCGGTGGTCCGCAGCAGATGCTCGACCACATGCGTCATGGCGTCTTCGAACACGAGCTGGGTGGCGGCGGCCTTGTCGAGCCGCTCTTGCGTGTCGGGCCGGTGCTGGATGTCCTCGACGCGGAGCACGGCATCCGGGTTCCAGAGTTGCTCGGGCTTCAGCGGCTCGCCCAGGATGTCGATCAGCGGGGCCTTGTAAGGTCGCAGCGACGGGTCGGCGTACCAGTTCGCCATGGCGCGGTTGAGTCTGATCTCGCCGCCGGATGCGAGCTCGAGCACCTGTTTCAGCCGCGCATAATAGCGATTACTGGCACGGCTCATGTCGCCCCAGGCGGCCGCGCCCATGTAGCGGCCCTCGCTCGACAGCCAGGTCCAGCCGCCCTGCGTCGAGGAAATCACGCTGTAGAACATGCCGAGTGAATCGAAGATGCTGTTGTTGCAGTACAGCAGCCGCATCTCGCCGTTCTCGACGACGTAAAGCGAGATCGAGCCGGTATCGCCGGTGCCGTCGAGCACGGCAATTGCTGTCGGCTCGCCGTCATCGGCAAAGGGCGAAGCCGCGTAGGAGAACCAGGCGTGGTTGCCGTGATGCGGCATGCAGATCAGCGGCACGCGCGCGGAAAGGCCGAGCTGGCGCGCCAAAATCTTCGGCGTGCGCGTCATCTGCTCGAGCCGCCTGCGGTCGAACGCCACGGCATCCGGAACGCGCGCGAGCCGCAGGCTCTGCGGCGCTTCCTCCAGCATCGCGCGGAACAATGTTCCGGCAAGTAGCGGATGGTCCCAGGAGGTCAGCCACGCGTGGATGTCGCCGATATTGCATCCAAGGCCGCGTAGCGTGGCGACCATCGCCTCGATCGATTTCGCCGGATATTCCGTGGTGTGCTTGTTGCCAGAAAAGCGCTCTTCCTCATTGTTGAGGATCAGGCGCGGGCCATGCGCTTGCGTAACCTCGACCAGCGCCACGCCGGAATTATGCGTTCCCGGCAAACCGATGCCGGCGAGATAGAGCGTCTCACCGCGCGCCAATTTCTCGCGCGCCGCGACGATGCGCGCTTGCGCGAACGCCGAGTCCAGCCGGTGAAACCCGGCGTATCCCATGGTCTGCGTCGCGAGCCATTTCGCCAGGCGGAATCCGGCTTCGCCAAGCCTTTGGTGCCGTGCGCCGGTCCGCAGATGTGCCAAGCCGAAATCCCTGTTGGTCTTGCTTGTGATCTTGCCTGCATCAATCACAAATAGGGGGCGGCAACAATGCCGTTTCGCGCCGCGGAATAATTCAACCAAGGCCGCGCTTGCCAGCACGCGCGGCCCTTGCGAGACTTGGCGCAAAACAAATCACTGAACGGGAGAGAACGATGCCTGATGTCACGAGGCGCCTGATTTTCGTCTCAGGCCTCGCCGCTGCCGCGATCCTCGCCACGGGCGCAGCCGAGGCCCAGAAGAAATACGATCCCGGCGCGACCGACACCGAAATCAAGATCGGCAACATCATGCCCTATAGCGGGCCCGCGTCGTCCTATGGCGTGATCGGCAAGACCGAAAAAGCCTATGTGGACATGATCAACGCCGAGGGCGGCGTCAACGGCCGCAAGATCAACTTCATCTCCTATGACGACGCCTATAGCCCACCAAAGGCGATCGAGCAGGCGCGCAAGCTTGTCGAGAGCGACGAGGTGCTGTTCATCTTTCAGTCGCTCGGCACGCCGTCCAATTCGGCGATCATGAAATACATGAACGCGAAAAAAGTGCCGCAGCTGTTCGTGGCCTCCGGCGCCACCAAGTTCGGCGATCCCAAGAATTTTCCCTGGACCATGGGTTTTCAGCCCAACTACCAGAGCGAGGGGCATATCTACGCCAAATACATTCTCGAGCATTTTCCCGACAGCAAGATCGCGGTGTTCTGGCAGAACGATGATGCCGGCAAGGACCAGTTCAAGGGTCTGAAGGATGGGCTCGGTGACAAGATCGGCATGATTATCGCCGACAAGTCCTATGAGGTTTCTGATCCCTCGATCGATTCCCAGATCGTGGCGCTGCATGATTCCGGCGCCGACATCTTCTTCTCATGGGCGGCGCCCAAGGGATCGGCCCAGGCGATCCGAAAGGTCGGCGAACTTGGTTGGAAGCCGAAATTCTTCCTCGCCAATACCGCGACCACGATTGCCTCGGTGCTCAAGCCCGCAGGATTGGAATATTCCAAGGGGATCATCTCGACCTCCTACGTCAAGGATCCGACCGATCCCATCTGGAAGGACGATCCGGGCATGAAGAAGTGGCGGGAGTTCATGACCAAATGGAATCCCGATGGGGACCAAACCAACGCCAACAACACCTATGCCTATGTGGAATCGCAGGCGCTGATCCAAATTTTGAAGCAGTGCGGCGACAATCTCACGCGTGAGAACGTGATGAAGCAGGCTGCGAACCTGAAGGACTTCACCTCCGATATGCTGCTGCCAGGCATCACCGTCAACACCTCGCCCGATGACTATTTCCCGATCGAGCAGATGCAGCTGATGCGCTTCAACGGCGAATCATGGGAGCTGTTCGGTCCGATCATCAGTGGTGAGGTCGGTCACGGGGAGGGGCACTAGAGCTGTGCGGCCCGAGGCGTCAGCCGAGGCTGTCGCCCGGCTTGATGTGTCCTATCCGAATCCTAAGACCGCGAGAACGAAGACCCAGGGGTCACGCCGCCCGAGGATGCCCCGGTCGTGACCGTCAACCAAGGTCGTCACGCTGCAATTGTCATCAAGTTCAATTCAATCCTTGATTGCAGCACAAATCTGCAATAATCCTTTAGCTTTGTAGGAAAATAACTTTGGCGAACGTTTCTTCAGGTTTTTGGCTGCAAAAGGCCAAGTGAGGCGCTTTCATAAAGCCAAACGGTGCGCTGTCATAAATTGCGGAATGGCGAACGATCATGGAAAACGCACCGGCGCCAGAGGGCCAGCATGCGGCTACTACGGGGGGCGAAGTTCAAAAGCCGAAGCGACAGACCTGGCGCATCGCAGCATGGGTGAAACAGCGCGAAGCCCCATTGATCGCTTTCGGCAAGCTCGGCAGCGTTACCCTGTTGGTGTCGGCTCTCGGATGGTTGCTCACATCTATTATCCAATACAATTCGTGGCGCGCCGATCACGACCTCAAGCAATACGAAGAAGAACTGGCGCAAGCGACCAAGACCTTCGCGGATGCCTCGGACGCGTTTTCAAAGGCTCTTACTGCGCAGCAACTGCTTGTATTCAATTATGTGGATGCGCTCGGCAGTAAGGACGCCGCCTATGTCGAGTTCCTATGGAAGCAAGCGAATTTGGTGGCGGACGACTACCGCAAGACGCGAACCGAACTGCGGCAAAGCATCGGTGTGATGACACGGCGCGCGGAAATCTACATCGATTGGCCCTCGGCCGATAACCGGCAGGCGGTCGAGACCGCGACCGCGGAAGACCCGCTGACGGCGGTGAAGGTCGACGCGATCACAAAGGAAGCGATCGGCCGACTTCGTGAGCCCGTGATGGGCAAAAGCAATATCGATCCGCTCACAGTGTCGGATGTCGAAGGTGACAACATCGATTGCGACCATCTTATCGCCGAAGGCAAGGACGTAAAGAAATGGCCGCATGACGCGCCGGTGAGGGATGGCGCGGCCACCAAGATCGACTGGCAAAGCACCAAGCACCATTTGATCGTGCTTTACGCCTGCTATGCGCAGGACCACGTTGCAACCGAGCCGATCCGCCGCTGGGCGACCGTGGAGAGATCGGGGCAGCCGCCGGTGACCCCGGCTTTCTTGCCGGCGGATAAGGAACAGAGAAAGAAACTCGCGGAAAGTTTAAAATCGCACTTTAATTCGCAGGCCGAGCGGCTCGACAAATTCAATGTTCTCGCCATGACCCGGATTGAGCATATCCGGTTCAAGAACGAGCCACCAGGGTGGTTTTGCCATACGTTTGGCTGGTTCTGCGGGGATACAGGTCGGGCGGCGCTCACCAGCAAGCCCACGGCCTGATCAGGAACGGCGGATACTTCGCCCTACTGGCTCGCGTCGCGAAGCGATGCGTCTCGAAGGATGTGGGCAAAGTGGGGCCTGATGGTTCAAGTTGGCGCATGGCGCGCCTCCACCATGAGGGTTGAGATCAGCCCGCGCTGAGACGCACGCCGGCGCGCAGGAATTTCTGGGGATCGACCGCCTCACCGTCGATCCGCGTTTCATAATGCAGATGCGGTCCGGTGGAACGGCCGGTCGAGCCGACTTCGCCGATCACCTGGCCGATCTTGATGATGTCGCCGACCTTGACGTCGATCTGCGACAGATGGCCGTAGCGGGTCGACAGCCCGTTGCCATGGTCGATCTCGACCATGCGGCCGTAGCCACCGCTCCAACCTGAGTTAACCACCTTGCCGTTGGCGGTGGCGCGCACGGGATCGCCCATCTGGGCGCGGAAATCGAGACCGGTATGCATCGCCGGCCGGCCGAGGAAGGGATCGCTGCGGATGCCGAAGCCCGAGGTGAACTCGACCTCGCCGATCACGGGCTTGCGGTAGGGCACCTGCGCCAGCGTGCGGGTCAGCTTGTCCGCTTGCGCGCGGGTGATGTTGATCCGGTATAGCTCACGGTCGAAGGGGCTGGCATCGGACGCGAGCCTGACGGGAACGAACGGTCCGCCCATCGGCGCGCGCGGAGCCGCCGCTTCAAGCTGCGCCATGTCGAGGCCGAGATCGCTGATGACGCCGCGCATGCGGCGCACCTTCGATTCCAGGCCGTCTTCATACGAATTGAGCGCCGCTATCTGCCGGCCCTCGACCTGGTCGAGCGAGTTCGTCAGGCGAACCAGCGCATTGTCGACGCCCTGATTCTTGGCGAATTGGCTCGGCGGCGGACCGCTCAAGACAGGCGCGCGCGATTCGAGCCGGGCCTCGCGATCCGGCGGCGCCACGAAGATCACGGTATCGCTGATCGGATTAGGCTTCGGCGTTCCCATCGCGGGCTCAGCCGCCGCGCCGCGCGACGGAGCCGAGGGGCGGATCGATCCCGTCACGTCGGGAATCGAGCCGAGTGCGCTCGCGCGCGATTCCAGCGCGGTCTGCCGGCGCATGATCTGATCGAGCTTCTGGTCGAACTGTTCCTGATCGAGCAACTGGCGGCTGGTGGTGCGGTCGACCTTGGCGCGCAGCTCCGCGATGCGGTCCTCATAGGCGTATTGCATCTCGGCCTGGCGCGCGATCAGCCGCGTCAGCACGTCGTCACGGAAGGCGAAATAGGTGGCGGTCGCGGCGGACCACACGCCGAGCGCGGTCACGGTGCCGACGACGATCCAGAATACCACGGGTCCAAAGCGGACCTGCTTGCCGGCATGGGTGATGGTGTAGCCGGATTGGGATGGCGTTTGCGCCGATGCGGCAGCCCCGTGAGGCGCAGCCGCAGCCCGCCGCGCATACGGCCGGCCGTGGTCATGGGGATGGTGCTGGGGGTACTCGGAATATTGACCGGAACGGTTCGACATCGGCACTCCCGCGCCGGTCGGAGTTAAGCTCCGTACGGCCAAATTTGCGGGAAGGATTTGAACCTTACATGGTTAATTTTCTGGAAATGAGGTCGTTTTCGGCCTCCTTCAGAGGGATTTGGCGACCTCCAATACCGCATCCGCGTGGCCATCGGCTTTCACACGGCGCCAGATGCGCGCGATATGGCCATCCGTGCCGATCAGCACCGTGGTGCGAAGAATCCCGAGGAAGGTTTTGCCATACATGGATTTTTCGCCCCATGCGCCATAGGCCTCCAGCATCTGATGCTTTTCATCAGAGATCAGAGGAACCGCCAGCTTGTGCTTGTCGCGAAAGTTCTCCTGGGCCTTGAGCGAATCGGCGGAGATGCCGAGCACCTCGGTGCCGGCTTCGGCGAAATCGCCCTTCAGGCGAGTGAAGTCGATCGCCTCCCTTGTGCAACCGGGCGTATCGGCGCGGGGATAGAAAAACAGCACCAGCTTCTTGCCGGAAAAATCCGACAGCGAGATCATACCGCCACCATCGCGTGGTAGATGGAACGACGGGGCTTGGGCGCCTTCGGTTAGCATATCCGTTTTTTCCACAGACGAACTTTTGTTGCGTGGCTTTGCAGCGGCAGAGGGGGAAGAGGATCTTAACCGTTTCGATGCGGCCTTATGCGATGTTTCGCTCGCCCGCTTCCTATTCGATGTTTTTGCCGTGGCACGGCTGCTCTTTGCGGCCTTGGTTTTAGAGGCTTTCGACGTTTTGGCCCGAACCGGCTGCCTGGACGAGGTTTTGGGGGATTTCTTGCGCGATTTCTTGGACATACGCCTTCCTTTCGTCGCTTTCGGCAGATCAATCATTAGGGTATTGCGGGTTCTTGCTGGCGAACCGGAATCGAGCCGACGGCTGGGCAAGTCTGACGGCCTCGGGGTATGGTTACAAGGAATTCGACGCACCGCCTGTCTGCTCGTTGAATGAGCTTTGCGCCCGATGACGAGCAACAGGA
>Ga0210387_10002402_pt1 | contig 14311 bp, 17 predicted proteins | sample IncBWC7OmetaG_FD_160108 | JGI IMG/M metagenome (GOLD analysis project Ga0210387, IMG submission 160108) | Forest soil microbial communities from Barre Woods Harvard Forest LTER site, Petersham, Massachusetts, United States - Inc-BW-C-7-O ...
AAAGTAGTAGAGCTCTTTCCTCGCTCCCTGATTCGCCTGACTCTTGAGTATTTCCGCCGCGACCAAGCCTTCAAACAGTTGCCCCAAAAAAGGTGAACGCCGAAGCTCTTGCTCCGACGTTATTCCCAAAAGGTAGCAGGCAAGACCAGAGTCACCCCAAAAGACCTTCGGCGATTTTATGAGCCGTTTCCCAAGATTCTCGAAATATGGGGGAACAATTATGACCTGGCCGGTCATCTCGAGAATATGTAGCCACTCACTGATAGTCGGGACGGAAACTCCGAGGGGGGCGGCAAAATCTGTCTTGTTGAGAATTTGGCCGTGACGACTGGCTAGTAGCGCCAGAAACCGACGAAACGTCACCAGGTCACGTATGTTCGTAATTGCTCGGACGTCGCGCTCCAAGTAAGTTTGGAGATAAGAAGCGAACCACAGCGCTCGGGACTTCGGACGTGCCAATACTTCTGGAAAGCCGCCGTGAAGCACATCCACCTTCGGAGTTTCCGTTACACTGAAAGGAAGAAGTTGCAGGATGGCGGCCCGGCCAGCCATCGATTCGGTGATGCCCTGCATCAGCGGCGCTTCCTGCGATCCAGTGAATAGCCACTGCCCCATCCGGCGGGGTGCCGCGTCCACGAGCGTTCGCACATAACTGAGAAGTTCGGGAGCATTTTGAATTTCGTCGAATACGACAGGAGGACGCAGTTCTTCGAGGAATGTACGTGGATCACTGCGAATCCTTCCCTGAATGTCAGGATCTTCAAGGAGCACGTATTGGGCCTTGGGGAACAATTGGCGGAGGAGGGTCGTCTTTCCGGCGCGGCGTGGTCCTGTTACAACCAACGCCGGGAAATGCCGAGCTGCTTGTCGGACCACATTGCCCAAATTTCGAGGTATATACCGCATATGAGTATTTTAAGGTGTAACTTTAGAATACTCAATACGCATGTTTTTGTTTTTGCCTCAAGGCTTTGTAATGGCTGGGGTCGACGCCGCAGGTGTTTATCCCAGATATATAGAAAGCCGTTCGAACTGATCCTCCAGCGTGTAAGAACTGGGCGTCCGTCTCTACGAATTGGCGCGCGGTGTGGACGAGAGCAAAGTCGTGCCCGATCGGCCGACACAATCGATCTCGGCAGAAGACACGTTTGAACGCGACGTGCCGCTCAGCGAGACGGAGGCGATGATCCGCAAGCTTGTAGAACTGACCTCGGCCGCATCGCGCAACGAACGGCGGATTGCTAGAACCGCAGCGCTGAAATTGAAGACTGCGGAGTTCAAGATCCTCACGCGCAGCCACACTCCGTCGTTCCCTCCCTCGTCGTGCGAAGAGCTGACGGCGATCGCACTCTCGCTCAGGGAACGCGTCGCCCTCGGGCCACAGCAGCGGTTTCGCCTCGTCGGCGTCGGCGTTAGCAATTTCCTCGATCCGTAGGACATTTCGGCACAACCGCACTCCGTGCCCTTCGGCGAGTTGCCGGAACCATGGGCTGCGGGCTGGTCTACGCCCTAGTGCCGAGGTCCGGCTCGTTCGCGGAACTCGCAGAACAACCCTCTCGCGACCAAGCTGCCCGTGATGTCAAAAGCGTCGTACATACGATGGCACTCGAAGATCAAAAACCCGAAAACACCAACCAACTGATCGAGGGTGAGGCTCAGCGGCGTCTGAACCGCCGCAAGACACAATGAACTTCATCCTCAATCAAAAATACTCGGGAGGGAATACCCCGATCCGGCCGGAGGAAGCGGGACAACTCATTCCTCGCATCAGCACCATGGGTGAGCTCAATGAATATGAAGCCCTGAACATTCTACGGGCTCGCGAGTGGGCGTTGGACTGCCTTGCTTCATTGCTTCATAAAGCAGGCGGTGCAATTCCATCTTAAAGTTCTTGCGCCGCAGGCATGCGGAATCGAAATCATGGTCAAACGCTTCCCACTCCCTGAGGGGATTAATTCCGAGTTCGCCAGCGAAATGCAGCGGCGACCGATTTTCCGCGATGCCGAGTTGTGGACCCGAGGAGCCGCCGTATAGAGCTCCAACAATGGGACTTCAAGGAGGTCAGGAATTGTATTTCAACGAATAGTGCCTCTTGCGAGCAAAATGCATTGCTTCCAGGGAGAGATAACCTGGCCACCTGGAATCATTCATGGCGCAGCGCGACCAAGGGGTCCACGCGCGTCGCACGCCGTGCGGGGACATAACACGCCAAGAGCGCCACCAGTACGAGAAAGACTGCGACTGCCGCGAACGTCATCAGATCGGTAGGTGCAACGCCATAGATCATCGTCGAGATGAGACGCGTCACCGACAGCGCCGCGAGGATCCCAATGACCACACCCACAAGTGTTAGCTGAAGACCCTTGGCGAAAACCATTCGTAGGACGTCACGAGACTCTGCGCCCAGCGCCAAGCGGATACCGATCTCATGCGTCTTACGTGTCACCGAATAAGCCATCGTTCCATAAAGACCGATCGTTGCGAGAAGCAGGGCGAGAAGACCAAAGAAGCTCGAGAGGTGGGCAAAGGTCCGCTCCTGCGTCAAGACTTCCGCCGTCAACTGGGTTTGTGTGCCCACATCCATCAGCGGAAGATCGGAGTTCATCTGGTGGACGGCATCCCGCACCTCAGGGACGAGTCCAGCGGGATTGCCCGCGGTGCGCGCTTGAAAATACAACGTGCCTATCTCCTCCGGAAACTGTTCATACGACATGTAGCCCTTTGGAATGGGCTCCGCATGAATGTCGGTGAGTTCTGCTTTCTTAACCACGCCGATGATTTCGAATTCGAATTTGGGGTCAGGCTTTGCATCAGTGCCAAGATAGAATCGCTGCCCAATCGGATAGGCATCTCCCAGATAGGTTCGCACAAACGTTTCATCCACGACGGCCACACGAGGAGCGCTGACTGTATCGCTCTCTTGGATTCCGCGGCCTGTAATCAGCGGGATACCCATAGTCCGGAAAAAATCCGCGCCGACGAGGAACCAACGAAAATGATTGTTCGGCGCATTCTGTTTTGACCCTTCCATCGTAATGTCGCCGTTATTGGACCAATTCGAGAGCGGGACGTTTTCGATCAACGTTGCTGATTGGACTCCCGGAAGCGCTTGCACGCGCTCCAAAAGCTGCTGATAGAAATTCAGCAGCCGGTTGCCCTTGTACCCCGCGCGAGTGGGATCAACGCCAAAAGTAAGGAGATTCTTCTGATCGAAGCCAAGGTCTTTGCGTTCGAAATTTTCTAGGGTGCGGACAAACAGTCCCGCGCCAATCATCAAAACGAGTGAGGCAGATATTTGCGCGACGACCAGCGATTCCCCGAGGAAGTGGCCGCGACGGCCTTCGGAGATATTGCTGGCGCTCTCCTTCATCGCCGGAGCCAGATCCACGCGCGCGGCGCGAAGGGCAGGCGCGAGGCCGAAGAGAATTCCCGTCAAAACGGATGCCGCCAGCGTAAAGAGTAGGACTTTCCAATCAGGTTTGACATCAAGGATCATTTGGTTTTCCCCGCGCGACATTAGCGCGAGGAGCCCTTGCGTCCCCCATCGGGCGAAGAGCAGGCCGAGCACCCCACCGATCGCGCTCAGCAACATGCTTTCGGTGAGAAGCTGTCGGGTCAGCCGCCAACGAGACGCCCCGATAGCGAGGCGCACGCTGATTTCTTTATGGCGTGCGTTAGCGCGGGCGAGGAGGAGGGTTGCCAGATTCGCGCAAGCGATCAGGAGCACCAGGCCGACGACAGCCATCAGCAAGTAGAGCGGCCGGGAATAAGCTTCGCGCAAATTGTTCACGCCCTGAGCAGCGGCAGCGAGCTGCAAATGCGGGACCTGGTGTTGCTTGTCCGGGGTCCACTCCGCAGTGACGAACTGATGGAACGCGATGTCGAGAACAGACTGCGCCTGCTCGCGGCTTACGCCGGGCTTGAGCCGACCCATGATGTTCAGGCAAATCCAATCCCGATCGGTAAATACGGAGTTGGTGTTGGCAGGCTTCGCACCCCAGGGGCGCAGGTTGGGTAGATCGGCGAAAGCCACCCAAAGATCGGGCTCGCCGCCCGGATGTTCGCCATAAAAGGAAGACGGAGTTACGCCGACGATTGTCGCGGACGTTCCATTCAGCGTGATGGCCCTGCCAAGTATGGAAGGGTCGCGCCCAAAGCGGCTGCTCCAATAAGCGTAACTGATCACCGCAACACGCGACGCGCCCGGTTGCTCGTCTTCCTCGGTGATCGTACGCCCCAGCAACGGCGTGACGCCCAATCCGGAGAAATACTCTCCGGCCACCATCTCGCCGTAGGCCAGCGTAGGCTCGCCGTTCACGCCCACCGTGACGTTCTGCTCGCTGAAACCGAGGGGCACAAACGCGAAAACGCTGGAAAGCGCTCGGTTTTGAGCTCGGAATTGTTGAAACGCGGGATAGGAAAAGGACAATCCGGAATCGCCGCCGGTTTGGCTGAAATGCGGCGGCCATTTGTGCGTGTCCCATTTGAACAGCACGAGCTGCTCGGGATGATTCACCGGCAGTTTCTTGAGCATGACAGCGTCAATGAGGCTGAAGATCGCCGTGTTCGCGCCAATTCCCAGCGCCAGCGTCAACACAGCAATCGCGGTGAATCCCGGCTTCTTCGCCAGCATCCGGAGCCCGTACCGCGCGTCTTGCCAGAGCGCGTGCATAACTAGCTCCTTATAGCACGCTATGTTCTAGCCTGCCATCCTCCGTTGGTCCGTCAGAGAATCACAAGGTTCTTGACAGAGAGCCCGTTCTGAACTGAACTAAACTAACCGAACTAAGTTCTATGGGGTTTCGTGATTACGGTCAACATCCATAAAGACAAAACGCAACTGTCCCGTTTGGTGGACGAGGCAGCGGGCGGAAAGCCGTTTATCATTGCTAAGGCGGGAAGGCCGATGGTCAAGGTCACGGCCCTGGACACGCCGCTGGAAACAGGCACGCAGGCTCGTGTTTCTTCCCGGCTTGTTTTCGGTACCCGATGACTTTAACACGATGGGCAGCTCTGAAATCGCGCGGATCCCGGAGAAAAATAAAGTCAAAATCATCTCAGCGCGTTAGGGGTCGTCCATCCTCCTAGGGACGTATCTCAACAGGCGTCCCAACCCGAACCAGCGGCCAGATTTCCTCGATCTCCGAGTTGGTCACGGCGGCGCAACCGTCCGTCCAGTCCACTTGGCGTTGCAGTCTGCCAACCCAGGCGTACTTGCTATCGAGGCCGTGGATTTCAATATTGCCCCCAGGTTTGACCCCTAGCTTGCGCGCTCGCTCCCGGTCAGCGGCATTTGGGTAGGAGATGTGAAGGGCAAGATGGAATCGACTGTGCGGATTCTTCGAATCAACCGCATACTCACCCTCCGGTACTTTATGGTCTCCCGTCCGCTCCTTCGCTCCTACAGGTTCACGACTGAGGGCCACCTTGTACGTTTTCAGAACCTTGCCATCGCGCAACAGCATCATGGTCCGCGCCGCCTTCTCGATGACGATGCGGTCCACTTTCCCAGGTGGCCCGGAGGCCTTGTCATTCCTCCAACAGGGTGGGGAGAACAATAAGAGGAGCAGAGCCAGGGATACCGCATCCGATTTTCTGACGCTGCTCATAGTCAAAGTCTATGGTGAACGATGTGACAGATTTGAGCATGCTGTGTTAGACGCACTGGGAAGCGAAGACCGCCGCCCACGAAGGAACCTATAGAGTCTGCCGCAGAGCAGCCAGAAAACAGCGTTGATCACGAGTCCTACGGGCACCTGCAGGATGGTCAACTGGGTCGCAGTGAGCCCACTCTTCCACAACAGCTTCTCCACGATGAATGCACCCGCTGGATCGCCTGGCAGCAACAGCACTGAGCCGATGATCCAGAGCGCCGGACCAAGTGCCGATAGGAAGTGCCTCGCTGTCCACGCGCAGACCTCACCCACGGTCTGCACTGCAAGAAAAATTAGCCAGCCTCTACGGTTCATTGGTTGTGATCGCCCGGCTTCGGAGTTGTTTTGATCGCGTTTAACCGCTGTTCACCACCATTAGTATTACGTTTTTATGACCAGCGCTTACCGTTACCGATTCTCATCGATCTGTGGTCACAAAATGAAATAATCAAATCGCAGTTGAGGCTGCACGTTCGTCGCTGGGCATCTTGCTTAAACGACATAACTGATTTCGATGGTCGGTCAACGGCGCAAGAAGCAGATTCGGTTGGTCCAGTCCCATTTGGCGGTTTTTCTCAAAAGATTGCCCAAGGCCCGTACGAGGCCACCCGTATCCGATGGCGATATAGTCTTTTCGTCAACAAAAATCACTCCGCTATGCTTTCGCTCTTCTTCCGCCCAGGCTTTGAGCAACGGGGGAATCGTCCTACGATCGTAGGTAACAAACGTCAACCCCTGCACGGCTGCCTGTTGCAGGCAGGCAGCGTCTTGCTGTCCTAAGAATTCTCCCTCCTCCCATTCCGCCAAACAAGAAACTACAAGCAGCCGATTGCGACGGCGGAGACCATCCGCGACCCTCGGCGAGATATGCTCATCCAGAAGAAGCCTGAGCATCTCAGTCCCTCGCTGCTCCTCTGGAGGCGAGTTCGACAGCCTGCGGCAACATGCGCTTTAGTGCCTCGAAATCTGTTGCAGCATTCTCGGATAGTGCACCCTCAATCTCTTCCGGAAACGCCTTTGCGTAGTTGATGGCGGCTTGGACTTTCGCTTCTGGCCATTTGAGATGCTCGCCCACGGCGGAAACATCAGCCTTATAGCTTTGAACGAGGAGCAAAACCTCCCACACAGCGAGTGTGCTCCCTTGGATGTAGGCTTGTCGGCCCACCGGAGAATCGCGGAAGTCGATAAACGCGAATTCTGACCTTCTGAGTCCTTCTTCCACCAACCGAGCGCTGGCATCGCTAGGTGTCCATCCATGGCGATTGGCCATTCGCTTGAGACGTTTTCCACTCTCTGCCGACAGACGCATGCTGATGACGACGGAACGAGTCGCTCTCATGGGGCCTCCCCTTCTGCAACGTAACTGTTGTAAGCATTGTAGCATTTCTGGAGTGATTTCGACAGACTCTCGTCGACCTTCGGCAACCTTCGACAGAATCACGCATCGCTCAATAACATTTTGAAGCTCCCTTACATTCCCGGGCCAGGAATGTAAGGGCGGAACCCTTTAGTAATGGATAAAATCATCGGAGTATGTATATACTTTCCGAGAGGTTTATCCATCATGGCGAATGTTTCAAAGGCCGTGGATTCAGCACGCAAGGTTTTCAGCAAGCGCGGAGGCATGCTCCGAACGGTGGACGCGCTACGGCTGGGCATCCATCCTCGCACGCTTTACAAACTGCGTGACCGAGGGGAGCTTGAACGTGTCGGCCGGGGACTCTACCGCCTCTCCACTGCACCACATCTGACCAATCCAGACTGGGTCACAGTGGCGATTCGTGCCCCCAATGCAGTAGTGTGCCTGATATCCGCGCTAGCTCATCATGGTATGACAACCCAGGTTCCCCACACCATTGATCTTGCCATACCCAGCCATGGACAGATTCCGAAGGTGGATGCCCTCCCCATCCGCGTGTTCTGGTATTCCGAGCCGGCTTTCAGTGCAGGAGTTGAGCTAGTTCGGATCGACGAAATTTCCATCCGAATCTATTCAGCTGCGAAGACGGTGGCCGACTGTTTCAAGTATCGCAACAAGATTGGTCTGGATATCGCTGTTGAAGCCCTGCGGCGATTTCGGGAACTGAAGAAAAAGGCAGACTTTCGGGAACTAGTGCGCTATGCGCGCATTTGCCGTGTGGAGAGGATCATGCGCCCGTATCTTGAGGCTACGCTGTGAGTAAACGAGATATCGGGGCTTCCGTGCGTCAGCGCTTGCTAAATCAAGCACACGAACAGGGGAGGCCTTTTCAGGAGCTTCTCCAATACTTTGTCGTGGAACGATTCCTGTACCGACTGTCAAAATCACAGTTCCGTGACTCGTTCATTCTGAAGGGTGCTCTATTGCTGACTGCCTGGAGGGCGCCTCAGTCGAGGCCGACTATGGACATTGATCTGATGGGCAGGACCGACAACAGTCTCGAACACATGCGCTTCGTTGTTGAGCAGATATGTGGTCTTGCGGTGCAACAGGATGGGGTAGAGTTCAGAGAAGAAAGCATTGAAATCCAGAGAATCAAAGAGGACGCAGAGTACGAAGGAGCGCGGGTTCGCCTAACTGCTACGATGGCGAAGGCTAGGCTGGTTGTACAAATCGACATCGGATTTGGTGACTCAATCGTCCCTAGCCCGGATGAGATCGAATATCCGGTTCTGCTTGAATTTCCTTTCCTGAAATTGCTTGCGTATCCCACGATGAACATCGGGAGTTCGTTCCCGGCTCAATAGTCCGCGCTAAAGAAGTTCGCAATGTTGACGGCACCTATCTGCTGGCCGTGCCTCAGTAAGGTTCCTAGAACGAGCATGTCCGGTAACGCGTACCCATCGGGACTTTGGCCCGGTTCAGTTGGAAATAGAGGAGGCGTTCGCTAAGATCGAGCGATGACATCGAAAAATACGACAGGGCACAACGCAGGTGATCCAGGTTCGGTTGAATCGTGGCTGGTCTCGGCAGGGCGAGACCGGCGCCCGGGCTCACCGCTAAACGTGCCGCCATGCCCGGCGTCGAACTTCGTGCTGGGCGAGCGCCGTGCGTACTCTCGCGACGACGGCACGCCGAGCTGGGAAGCACTGGAAGAGATCGTCGGCGGCCTCGAAGGTGGCTCTTCGGTCTCCTTCGCCTCCGGCATGGCGGGAATCGCGGCGATTTTCGATCAACTCCACACAGGCTCGGTCGTGGCTCTGTCGGACGACTGCTACCAGGCTGTCGCGGGAATCGCCAAAGCTGGCCAAAACCGCGGCCGGTGGACCGTGCATCGCGTCGCCGTGGCCGACACCGCACGCTGGATCGAGATGTGTGGCGTGGCCGACTTAATTTGGCTGGAGTCACCTTCGAACCCGCTGCTGACCGTGGCTGACCTGGACGCCATCTGCGCCGCACCGCGGAAGCGTGGCGCGATCCTAGGCGTGGACAACACCTTCGCTACGCCGCTCAATCAGCGTCCACTGGCGCTCGGGGCCGACGTGACCGTGCAATCGGCGACGAAGTTCATCGGTGGACACTCGGACCTGCTCAGCGGCGTCGTCACCGTGCGCGACGCGAACCTGCTGGTGGCGCTACGGCAGGCCCGGGAGCTCGCGGGTGCAACACCCGGCACCCTTGAAACGTTTCTCGCGGTCCGCGGGGCCAGGACGCTAGCACTGCGCCTGGAGCGGGCACAGTGCAACGCGATGACACTGGCCGAGCGCCTCGCGCGACATCCAAGCATCACTCTGACGCGCTATCCCGGCCTGGCGAGCCATCCAACTCACGCGGCCGCGCGACGCCAACTCAAGGGCTTCGGCACGATTATCTCGTTCGACGTGCGTGGCGGCGCCTCCGCCGCCGACGGCGTGTGCGCCGGACTGCAGCTCATCCAACACGCCACCAGCCTGGGCGCGGTCGAGTCCACTATCGAACGGCGGGCCAGCATTCCTGGGCAGGAGCACCTACCCCCGGCGCTGCTGCGCCTGAGCGTGGGTATCGAGGCCGTCGAGGACCTTTGGACCGATCTGGATCGAGCGCTGCGCAACTTGCCGAAAGGCTAGTGAGTCCTGGTAAAGGGCTAGCGTTGGTCAGGACGTAAGATCCGCCTGGCGGAAGAATGGTCGGATTGCAACTTGGAGCTGCTATGCCAACGACGGTGCACTCCACGAATAAGACTTTACTCCACTGAAACCCTGGCGTATGGTCCACCACACGGCGATCCCGGGAACCTCGACGCATTGAAGTGAGCCACGTGCATCGACGCGCGTACCCTCATATAGGGGTTTTGCCAATCTTAAGAGGAGTTTGCGTTAAGCCAAATCCCTTAACCCCTCGGCTCCGAGTAATCCTAGGAAGCTTGCCCGGCCAGCACTACTAAGCGACAGAGGCCTCTGAAGATGATTCCTGCGGGAACGACTTTGCGGGGCTCCTACGATCCGTTTATCGTCGCTCTTTCTGCTGTGATTGCGGTTGCGTCTTCTTATGCCGCCCTCGATCTTGCGGGACGCGTAACTGCCAGCAAAGGTCGAGCCTTCGCGGCATGGTTGACCTGCGGGTCGGTGGCCATGGGAATTGGAATTTGGTCAATGCATTTCACCGCCATGCTGGGGTTTAACCTGCCGGTTCCGGTGAGCTACGCGTGGCGGATCGTTTTGCAGTCCTTTTTCGTAGCGGTACTTGCTTCTTCCCTGGCCCTCTATCTGGTAAGCCGCAAGAAAATGAGCAACGCCCGCGCGATAGGCGGCGGCGTCATGATGGGGTTCGGAATTGCTCCCTTACATTACGTGGACATGTTGGCGATGCGGATGAGGGCGGATTGCCACTATAATTTCATGTTGGTGGCCTTGTCCGTTGTGTTTGCCATCGCGTTTTCCTATTCCGCGCTGCGCATTGCCTTTTACTTTCGAGACGCAACGGCAGAGGCCATGAGAAAGATCGGGAGCGCCGTTTTCATGGGCTCTGCGATTTGTGCGATGCATTACACCGGCATGGCAGCAACATCGTTCATAGCTTCCGGGGTCGAGCCGGATCTGACGCAATCCGTGAGCGTTTCAGCACTCGGAACTACAGGGATCATCATCGTTACGCTGCTCATCCTTGGTCTTGCCATGCTGTCATCGCTCGTGGATCGCCGCTACGAAGCCCAGGCACTCCAGTTGGCTTTGGCGCAGGCAAATATGGAACTCGTTTACGTCGGTCGAGCCGCATCCCTCGGAGAGTTAGCACTGTCCATTGCGCATGAGATCAATCAACCGCTCGGCGCGGTGGTCAATAGTGCCAGTGCTGCATTGCGCTGGCTGGCGAACCAGCCACCAAATCTCCAGGAAGCGCGGGAAGCCGCAACGCAGACAGTTCGCGAGGCCAATCGCGCTAGTGAGGTAATCGCCAGGATTCGCGCATTGCTGAAGAAAGAAACGCCTCGAATGGAGCGCCTCGATCTGAATGAAGTGATCCGGGAGGCGTTGGCGCTGGCCGGCAATGAAATTGCAAAATGTCGCGTCGTTGTGAAGAGTGATTTGAGCGCGACTGCTCCCGCAGTTACGGGAGATCGCGTGCAACTCCAGCAAGTGCTATTTAATTTGATCATCAATGCCGTCGAAGCCGTGCATGCGCTGAAGGATGGCCCAAGGGAGTTGCGCATGACATCGACGACGGATTCCAGTGTCGTGCAAGTTTCTGTCGAAGACACCGGAGTCGGGCTGGGTCAAGAAGACCTGGACCGTATATTTCATCCTTTTTACACAACCAAGCGAGCTGGGATTGGAATGGGACTCTCCATCAGCCGTTCGATCATTGAAGCTCATGGAGGTCAATTGTGGGCTGTGTCGCGTTCCCCGCGCGGCGCGGTCTTCCAGTTCAGCCTCCCCAAGGCCGACGGTGCCGAATGACGGAACGGCAATCATTGGTTTTCGTCATCGATGATGATACTTCGACGCGTGAGACCCTTAGCAGCTTGATTCGCTCCGTTGGGTTGCGCGTTCGGCTGTTTGCTTCCGCGGAGGAATTTCTAAGGTGCGAGCGACCCGATACGGACAGTTGCCTTGTCCTTGACATCAGGCTGCGCGGTATGAGCGGGCTGGATTTTCAAGGCAAGTTGGCCGACAGCGGCATCTCGATTCCGATTATCTTCATCACCGGGCATGGCGACATCCAGATGTCCGTCCGCGCCATGAAGGCAGGAGCCATCGAATTCCTGACCAAGCCGTTCCGCGATCAGGACCTACTTGACGCGATTCACGTCGCATTGGAAAAGGACGGCGAGAGCCGCCAGCGAGGCGCGGAAGTTGCGCAGTTAGAAACCAGGTTTGCTTCGCTGACGCCTCGTGAACGGCAGGTGCTCCCCCTGGTGGTCTCCGGCTTGCCTAACAAACAAATCGCTGCCGAACTTGGAATCAGTGAGGCCGTCACCAAAGTCCACCGCAGTCAACTCATGCGCAAAATGCGAGCGGATTCCTTGCCTGATTTAGTCCGGATGGCTGGGAAGATAGGATTCCCGTCGCGCAGCAATCGTGAAAACTAACTAAAGTAAAGATCACGCTCACCAACGCACAATAGATTCACCTCGCCAACCGGTGGTACGTTCGCCTCGATGGAGTATTCCATCGAGAGAGGAACTTCCGATGCCCAACTCGAGGTTGGAAGTGCAACACCATAGCGACCTTCGGCCCCACCTGGAAAAGATCCTCAGTTGCGTGAAGGCCCTGCATGTCACCCTCAGCGCCGTCATGGCTGACGTTGCAGCCATTCGTAAGACAATGTTCGAGGGCGCGGGAAAAATCGACACCTACCGGAATCATTTGAAGCAGACAATCTCGACCACCAAGCCCCTAGTCGACGAGGCCATGCTTTCCTACGATTTTCTAATGCAGGAAATTTCAGACTCCCAGCAATGGATGAACTGAGCCTGCCGCATAGGCTCGCCGCCGCACGTCTCCTCGGTATTGGGAAGACGACCCTCTATCGGAAGCTTAAGGACTGCGCCACAGCTCCAAAGCCAACAACCACGTGCCGCGAGAGGAGCCCTAAGCAATGACAGCCAAGGCTTGGATTGAGACCGAAGAACTGGCAAGGATCTTGGACTCCACGGCAGAGGCGATCTATGGGCTAGACATGCAGGGCAACTGCATGTTTTGCAATTCTGCGTGTCTGCGATTTCTGGGATACGAGGACCCGACAGAACTGATCGGTAAGAAGATGCACACCATGATGCACCATTCTCGGCCCGATGGAACACCTTACCCCAGCGAAGAATGTCGTATTTACTTAGCTTTTCGTCGAGGCGAGGGTAGCCACGTGGACGATGAAGTCGTGTGGCGTGCCGACGGAACGAGCTTCCCGGTTGAGTATTGGTCCTACCCGATACGTAAGGACAACAACTTGATGGGTGCCGTAGTAACTTTCGTCGACATCACTGAGCGCAGGAGAGCACAGCACGCCCTACAGCAAAGTGAGGAAATGTTTCGCCAGTTGGCGGAAAACATCCGCGAAGTCTTTTTCATCATAACGCCAGATCCACCGAGAATGGCTTATATCAGCCCGGCTTACGAGGAGGTTGCCGGAAGACCCCGTCAGGAACTTTACGACCGTGTCGATGCTTGGATCGACTTGGTTCATCCGGAAGATCGCCAACAGGTAGTAGACGTTTTTGAACAGTCCCTGCAAGGCGTTGCAACGGCCATGGAGTACCGGATGCGTCGGCCTGATGGATCGGTCCGTTGGATTCACGCACGTAGCTTTCCCGTTCGGGACTCACAGGGCAAGTTGGGCCGCATTGTTGGTATTGCTGAAGACATTACCGAGCGTAAGGAAGCGCTGGAAGAGATGAAACTTGCCAGGGCAGCCGCAGAAGCTGCAAATCGGACAAAGAGCGAATTCCTCGCGAACATGAGTCACGAAATCCGAACGCCAATGAACGGCATTATTGGGATGACCGACCTCCTGCTCGATACGCAAATGACCACAGAGCAAACCGAATACCTCAAGATAGTAAAAACCTCTGCTGACTCGCTCTTGATGACTATCAACGACATTCTAGATTTTTCAAAGATCGAGGCCGGCAAGTTGGAACTGGAGTCCATCACTTTCGATTTACGAGAGAGCCTTGAAGGCGTGATGAAACTACTCGCGATTGAGGCTCATACCAAGGGCCTTGAGCTCCTCCTGAAAGTTCGCCCTAGCGTGCCCACGTCGGTGGTAGGTGATCCTACTCGATTGCGACAGATTCTAATTAATTTGGCGGGAAACGCCCTTAAGTTTACAGAGCGGGGAGAAGTTGTAGTCGAAGCGCGAAAAGAGACGGAAAGAGATGACTGCACGACCTTTCATTTTAGTGTCCGAGATACAGGGATTGGAATTCCAAACGACAAACAGCATTTGATTTTCGATGCATTTTCGCAAGCAGATTCGTCATTTACGCGCAAGTTTGGGGGCACCGGACTCGGTCTGACCATTTCAAATCGACTTGTTAACTTGATGGGTGGGCGAATCTGGGTCGAGAGCAAACTTGGACGCGGTTCTACATTCCACTTCACCGTTCGGTTGGAGCTCGGATCATAGCAAGAGGCCTGCGTCAATCGTCTCTCATTCCGTCCATGCCCGGCCAGACCCTGAAACCGAGCATTGTTAGAGTGTCAATTCCGGTTGAAAATTCCCCATTGTACCGGTCGAAAATTCCCACCCCCCCCCCTTCATC
>Ga0210387_10002403_pt1 | contig 14311 bp, 14 predicted proteins | sample IncBWC7OmetaG_FD_160108 | JGI IMG/M metagenome (GOLD analysis project Ga0210387, IMG submission 160108) | Forest soil microbial communities from Barre Woods Harvard Forest LTER site, Petersham, Massachusetts, United States - Inc-BW-C-7-O ...
GATCTGGATGACGCCCTTGGCGTCGGTGGCGATGCTCGAGAAATTGGCGCTGCTCAAGATCGCGCTCTGCAGCGCCCCGGTCCTGAGCAGAGCCTCGGTGTGGCGGGCGTCCAGGTGGAGACCGGCCGTATCCGAGGCGGTGTCGTCGGCGGTTGGCATGGGTCCTCCCGCGGCTACCGGCAGACCAAAGTGGTTCTCGAGGTGACGTGCATGTTCCCCGCCCATCCATATCTCCAGCGCGACACTGGTATTGTCCGGAGGATCCCAGGCGCCGTGTAGTGGTTTCCCCGAGCGCGTCGTGGACGTCTCGCTCGCGCCAGGGTGGCATCGCAACGGCGGCTTCGACGGTCAGAGCCTCCGCGTGCTGCCGCGCCTGATCAGCCTCAGGACCAGCAGCAGCGCGACCGCCCCCACGAAGGCGACGAAGATCGTCGCGACCACGCCGTGAAACGGCGTCCCGATGTGTGCCGTGCGGAAGATCAATCCGCCGAGGAACGAGCCGGCGATGCCGATGACGATGTCGCCCCCCACGCCCAGACCGCCGCCCACGACCGCCGATGCCAACCAACCGGCGATGAGACCGACGACCAACCAGATCATAAATGTTTCTCCGCTCATGATTTTCCTCCGAGCGCCTAGCGTGGGCACGAACCGGCGCCGCGCAAAGCCCTGGTGGCAGGACCGGGCGGGCTCGGTTCTCGCTTTATCCAGCGAACGCGACCTCTTAGAGCGGTCTCAGCAATTGCGTTTAATCGATCGGGCCGCGCGGCACCGCCGCAATCGGCAGGCTGTGGGCGAAGGCGAGGAGGCGCTCCCCCAGCCGTGCTGGATCGTCGACGTGCGGAGAGTGACCGAATCCCGCGGGCTCCTCGACGATCGCGTGCTGAGGCAGATGGCGTCGGAAGTAGGCGAGCGAGCTCGGCGAGAGAAGACGTTCGGACTGGCCCCAGAGCAGGAGAATCGGCATCTTCAACGCGCTCAAGCTGTCGGGCAGGGGCAAGTGCTCGAGCGTCGCCGAACGCACGACGTCGCGGACCGCGGCGCCCTTCATGACGTCCCGCACTCCGGGTGCGAGCGCCGCCAGGTACCAAGGGGCACGGTGGTAGAGGCGCGCCAGCAGACGCCGAGCATCGGCGACAGAATCGATCTTGAACGCGTCGAGGAGCTCGTCCCATTCGCTGGGGGAGGTCCGGGCCCCCGCGGGGGAGATGAGGGCGAGCGCCACCAGGCGCCCGGGGCGTTCCACTGCGTAGCGGAGGGCGAGCGCGCCGCCGAGGGAGCTTCCCACCAGGATCATCGGCTCCGAAACCAGGCCGTCGAGCAGCTCGGACACGGCGTTGAACAACCGCTCGGGGGTCAACCGACCGGAGGGCGTCTCGCTGAAGCCGTGTCCCGGCAAATCGAGCGCCACCAAGCGACCTGCGTGAGGAAGCATGCAGGTGAGCAGCGGTCCGAAAGCGGTGGCGGTCGAGCCGAGCCCGTGCACGAGGACGACGGTCGGGAGCATGGCCGGTCCCCGTCCGTCGTACACATGGAGCGTCCCGGCTTCCGTCGGCACCGAGAGGCTGTTGAAGCCGCGGCGGTTCAGAAAGAAGCGGGCCCCGCGCTCGACCAGGGACAAGAGACCCAGTTTTCTACCCATTGCCCGTGCCACGACGAAGCTCGTCGATTGCGGCCTGGAACGCTACCACCAGCTGGTCGGGACGCTCGATCACTGCGCTGTCCGTCAGGACGCCCAGGCGAATCGCGCCTGCGTATCCAAAGAGAGTGACGCTCAGCCCGATGGTGGCCGCCGCCGGCGCCCAGATGACGACGGCGCCCAGCGGCTGCCGGGCGAGGTGCAACGGCATCTTCGGGCCGGCCAAGCTGCTGACGACCAGGCTCGCCCGACGCGCCCCCCAGCGCAGCGCCCGACGTTCGATGCCCGGGGCCACGCGGCCGGCGACCCTCACCAAGCTGCTGGCCATGCGCGACTGCCCACCGGACCGCAGGGCCGCCATGTCCCGCGCGATGCTCGCCAGCCGCACTTCCGGATCTTCGACGGCGACAGGGAGGGAGACGAAGACGGAGGCGTAGTGGTTCCCGAGCTCGCCGGCGGATCCTTTGGACGGCCCCGCCACCGGCAGCAGCGCGTGGACCGATCGCGGAGCCTGCCCATGCTCCCGCGCGTAACGATCGAGAGCTCCGGCCACGCCCGCCAGGAGGACGTCGGCCACGTGGTGTCCGTGGGCCGCCGCGATCGCCTTGATCGTGTCCAGCGGGATCGCTTCCGACCAAGCGACGCATTTTCGGCCATTGAGAGGTCGGCGCAGCAAGCTGATCGGATCGCCCGAGCGTGTGAAGAGCCGAAACAGCCCTGCAACCTGGCCAAAAAAGCGAGGACGTCGACCCGGTCGACCCGATCGGGGGGACTTCCGGACCGGCGCCTGTTCGTCGCCCGCCCCGGAACCCTCGTCGGCCAGCTGCTCGAGAAGCGCCACCAGGGCCCGCCCGTCGGCGATGCAATGGTGGATTCTGACCAGAAGGGCCGAGCCACGCGGAAGGAGATCGACCAGCTCGAAGGTCCAGGGCGATTGGTCGAGCGGCAGCGGCGCGTTGAGCCGCTCCGTGACCAGGCGGACCAGGTCGGCGGCAGCAACGGGTCCCGGTGGATCCAGCTTGCGGACGTGCTGGTGAAGGGCGAAGGCAGGATCGTCGCGCCAGCGAGGCGCGCCAAACCGATGCGTTGATTCGACCACGTGTTGACGGAAGCGCCGGTGCGGGACCAGCTTGTCCTGAACCAGCGCCTCCAGCGCCCCCAGCGTCAGCTCCTGATCGAAGAGCAGCAGGGCGCCGATGACCATGGGGTTCGTCGGCGTACCCATGTGCCAGCGCGCGGCATCCGCGGGCGACAGGCGCTCCGGTCTCTTTGAGGTTCCTTCAGCCGTCATTCTGTCAGGCTCTGGTCGCTAATCGTACGACCTCTTGTCGCCTTCCGTGGGCCGAAGGGTTACGTTTCCATCGCTCGGCGCATCGACGAGACAGGCCGGGGATGAGGGATGGCCAAGGACGAGTCTTCGGCGAGCACTGCGGTTCGACTGCAACGGCCGGTGGATCCGGCGCGGGATCACGTGCGGGGCGAGGGCGGTGCCGACGCCGTGACCGTGGTGGCGTACGGCGACTTCCTCTGTCCTTACTGCCAGCGCCTGCGCCGGGTCATGCTGCGGTTGCGTGAGGCGCTTGGCGACCGACTGGTCTTCGTATTCCGCCACTTTCCGAACGAGCGAGCCCATCCCGGAGCCGAACGCGTGGCGCGGGCCGCGGAGGCCGCGGCAAACCAGGGGCGGTTCTGGGAGATGCACGACTGGCTCTACGACAACACCTCGCCGGTCAGCCAGGAGCGCGTCTTCGAGTTTGCTCGCTCGCTCGGGCTGGACATGCCGAAATTCAGGGCGGACCTCGAGGGGGAGGCCGTGCGCGCGCGCGTGGAGCAGGACCTCACGGAGGGCCGGCGAAACGGTGTGACCGGTACGCCCACGCTGTTCGTCGACGGCATTCGCTACGACGGCGCCTGGGACTTCCATTCGATGCTCGAAGGCCTGGAACGTCCCGTGGCCGCCCGGGTGCAACGCACGGCGCGCGTATTCGCCAGCCTTCCTGCTTCGGGCGGCCTCGTTCTCCTGTTGTCGGCGATCCTCGCGCTGGTCTGCGCCAACACCTCCTTTCGTCCGCGCTACGACGCTCTCATGCACGCGTCGTTCAGCATCGGCCCCACCGGCGGATTGGCGCTGACGGTGGCCGAGTGGTGCTCCGAGGGGCTCATGACGCTGTTCTTCCTGCTCGTCGGTCTGGAGATTCGCCGCCAGGCGACCGCCGGGGCCTTGTCCGAACGACGCGCCGCCGTGCTGCCGGTGATCGCCGCCCTGGGTGGGGTTCTGGCGCCTGCGGCCATCTACTTGATTGTGAACCGCGGCTCGACGTCCCACGGCTGGTCGATCCCGACTGCCACCGACATCGCGTTCACGCTGGGGATTCTCGCTCTGCTCGGCAAGCGAAGCCCGCCGGGGCTGCGCGTATTCGTGGCGGCGCTCGCCGTCGTCGACGACATCCTCTCGGTCCTGACGCTTGCGATCTTCTATCCCCACAACTTCAGCCTCGGTTGGTTGGGGGCGAGCGCGCTCGCCGTCGGCTTGCTGTTCGCGCTCAATCGCTGGCGCGTGTACGCGATCTGGCCGTATGTCATGGTCTCTTCCTTCTTGTGGCTCACGCTGCGCGCGGCGGGCGTCGATGCCGCCCTGACGGGAGTCGTCTTGGCTGTGTTGCTACCGACCCGGCCCGCTCCGGCTGCCAGCCTCTTGCTGGCGCAGGCCGCCACCGCCCTGGCCGCCCTGGAGCACGCCGAGACCGAGGCGAAGCAGGAAGGACGCGATGCGCCTCGCCTCGAGCAGCTGCCAATCTGGGATTGGGCCAGCCGCAACCTGTCGGCCGCAAGCGCTCGGCTCTTATCGCCGGCCGATCGGATCGAGCTGGCCGTCGGTCCCTGGAGCACCTACCTGGTGCTGCCCCTCTTCGCTTTTTCGGCCATCGGAATCCAGCTCTCGATCGATCTCTCCCAACCCGGGACCTCGCGCATCCTGCTCGGCGTGGTGCTCGGGCTCGTGCTCGGGAAACCGATCGGTGTGTCGATCGCCTCTTGGCTCGCGATCAAGTCGCGGCTCGCCGTCGCTCCCGAGGGTGTGACCACCAGGCAGTTCCTGGGCGCCGCGATCCTCTGCGGTGTGGGAGACACGGTCGCGCTCCTGATGGCCGATCGGGCCTTTCCCACCGGCGAATCCGCCGCGATCGCGAAGATCGGTGTCTTGCTCGGCTCCGTCGCAGCCGGAGCTCTCGGCGCGCTGGTTCTCGCCACCAGCGCACCCGCCGCGACCCAATCGCCCGCGCCTGAAGCGTGAGCGCGTCGATCGTGAGACCCCGAGGCCGGTCGACGCGCCTTCCGGGTCAACGCTGGAGCCGGGGCGCCTCCCCCGAGCCCTTCTTCGTCGCGGCGCCCGGGGCGCCTGCGCTGTACGAATGCGCGCCCGCCCCTGCGAGCTTGCCCCCGCTCACGATCAAGTACTCCTCGCGAATCGGGCGCTTCTCGAACCAGCACTCGAGGATCTCGCGCGTGCCCGCGGCATAGCGCGCCTGCGCCGACAGCGACGTGCCGGAGGTGTGTGGCGTCATCCCGTGATGGGGCATGGAGCGCCAGGGGTGGTCTTTGGGCGCGGGCTGCGGGTACCAGACGTCGCCCGCGTAGCCGGCGAGCTGTCCGCTTTCGAGCGCGCGGACGATGGCGTCCCGATCGCAGATCTTTCCGCGGGCGGTATTCACGAGATAGGCGCCGCGTTTCATCTTGGCGATCAGCGCGTCGTTGAAGAGGCCCTCCGTCTCCGGATGAAGCGGCGTATTGATGGTCACCACGTCACACACCTTGACCAGCGACTCGACGTCCGGATGGCGGACCAGCCCCAGCTCCTTTTCGACGGCGCTTGGCAGTGGGTAGCGGTCCATGTAGTGGAGCTTCACATCGAAGCCCTTGAGCCTGCGCAACACCGCCAGGCCAATTCGGCCGGCGCCGACGGTCCCAACCGTCATTCCTTCGATGTCGTAGGAGCGCGCGACGCAGTCGGCGATGTTCCAGCCACCCTTCACCACCCACTGGTAGGAGGGGATGTAGTTCCGGGCAAGCGCGAGGATCATCATGACCACGTGTTCGGATACGCTGATGCTGTTGCTGTAGGTCACCTCGGCGACGGTGACGCCGCGGTTGATGGCGGCCTCGAGATCGACGTGATCCGAACCGATGCCGGCCGTGATGGCCAGCTTCAATTTTGACGCGCGGGCGAGCCGAGCGGCGGTGAGGTAGGCGGGCCAGAACGGCTGCGAGATCACGACCTCCGCATCCGGCAGCTCGCGATCGAACACCGAGCCGTCGCCATCTTTGTCGGATGTCACGATGAGCTTGTGCCCGTTGGACTCGAGGTACTTTCGCAGCCCGAGCTCCCCCGACACACTGCCGAGAAGCTGACCTGGCGCGAAATCGATCGCCTTGGGGGTCGGCAGGCTCTGTCCGCCGGGATACTTGTCCAGCTTGGGGATCTCCCTGCGTGCATAGGGGGGCGGGTAACCACCAACTGGATCGTCATAGAGAACACAAAGGACTGTTGCCATGGGGGCCTCCTGCAAAGACCATGGGTCGCGCTGAACCCGACTCAAATAGGAGCGGCCGATGCCTTGATAGGCCCCGCCGAAGGCCCCGGACGCTAGAGAGCGGTATCGATCGTCACGCCACGCGCAACCTCGAGCAGCGCCCTGACCAGGGGCGGCAACGGATCGCGCTTGGCCACAGCCAGACCGATGAGGTGCTCGACGGAGGGTTCGATGAGCGGCAGGACGACGACGTTCGGAAGCGGGCTCACGAGCGGGCCGAATGTATGAGGCAGGATCGTTGCCCAGCCGCCGAGCGCGACGTGCGCGCAAACAGTCAGAAGCGACAGCGTCTCGACAGGCGCTCGTGGTGTCGCTCCCGCCCGAAGGAAGATTCCATCGATGATCCGGCGGTTCTGCATGGAATCAGCGAGGAGGCAGAGCCTCAGGGTCGCCGCCTCCTTCCAGGTCACCTCGGTGCGCCGCCCAAACGGCCCATCGGCTTGCGTCACCAGAACGTACTGCTCGCGGTAGAGCGCCTGCGTCTTCACGCGTTCCAGGGGCTCGTTGTCGAGGTAGGTCAGTCCCGCGTCCACGCTGAAGTCGTCGAGTGAGCGCTGGATCTCCAGCGACGTCTGGGAGAGGACCATGATGCTCAGCTTTGGATGCGCGTCGATGAGTGGCGTCGTCAGCCGCGCCACGACCGGGTGGGTGGCCGGGATGGCGGCCAGGGTGAGCTGGCCGACCAGTCCATCGCGAAGCTCGCCGACCTCCTGCGACAGCGATTCATAGTCCGCGAGGATCCGGTGGGCCCACGCCAGCACGCGCTCGCCCGCGGGCGTCAACCCCTGATACCGCTGCCGGCGCTCGACGATCGGGACGCCGAGATCTTCCTCGAGCTGCCTGATTCCCTCCGACAGCGTCGGCTGTGCCACCTGGCAGGCCTCTGCCGCGCGAGCGAAGTGTCGCTCCCGGGCGAGAGCCACCAGGTAACGGAGGTGCTGGAGAAGCATGATCCTCGGCTCGTCAAACGCTAGCACGGGCCTTCCGGCGCGGGTCGGACCAGGCGGCGTCCGCGCTGAAGCGAAGCAAAGCAAGCGATGTAGCTGAACGGTCACGAACGGCCTCAGCCAGTTACCAGACCGTTCCTTCGGTGGACCTAAGGCGCTCACTTACACGCCGGCCCACCTGGCACGATTGTGGCTGACAGTCAGTGCATGAGATCAAAAGCGAAGAGATCAGCAATTTCAGCCAAGTCAGTCAGCAAGTCCGTCAGCAAGTCACTCAGGAAGGTGGCCGCGAACGCGACCGACAAGACCGGCTCGGCGCTGTCGGTCGTCGCGAAGCAGCTCCACGCCAGCCCCCGCATCGTGAAGCGTGCGCGCATCACCTTGAAGGGGTTGCCCAGTCGAACGACGAAATTCGTCAAGAGCAATCCCATCCGGGTGCTCCTGGGGGCCTCAGCGATAGGCCTCGTCGTGGCCAAGCTGAAACACCTCGTCTGAAATGAATCAGTCCCCTTCCGACCGGTTGGCGATTTGCGGAGCGACTGATGTCGGCGCCGAGCGCGCCAACAATCAGGACACCTTCGTGATCGCCGACCTCCACTCGGGCGATCTGAGCAATCCGTGCAACCGGAAGGAAGTTCCTCTCTCGAGACACGGGATCTTGTTGTTGGTCTGCGATGGGATGGGCGGCGCTGCCGCCGGAGAGGTGGCGGCGCGGATCGCGGCGGAGGCGATCAAGCAGCAGCTGGTCGGCGCCGGGCCGGCGGTGGCGACGTCTCCAGACGCGTCCTTGAAGAGCGCCGTCTGCGGCGCCAATGGAGCCGTGTTCGCCGAGGCCAAGGCCCACCCCGAGACACGCGGGATGGGGACCACCTGCACGGCGGCCATCGTGCTGCCCGACCGGATCTTCATTGCTCAGGTCGGTGACTCGCGTGCCTACCTTCTTCGCGGCGGCCGCCTGGAGCTGTTGACGCGCGATCAAACGATGGCCGACGACTTGGTCGAGTCTGGGGCCCTGCGGCCCGAAGACGTCGGTACTTTCATCTACCGCCACGTTCTCAGCCAGGCGGTGGGGACGCGATCGACGGTTCAGCCGATCACCTCGGAGGCGCGCCTCTGGCGCGGCGATCGGATCCTGCTCTGTTCGGACGGCCTACACGGACCGGTTCCTGCCCCGGAGATTGCCCGAATTTTGGGTGCCGCCGCGGACATCAATGCCGTCGCCCAGGGGCTGATTCAGGCGGCTCTGGCAGCCGGAGGGCCGGACAACGTGACCGTCGTCGTGGCAGACTGCGAATAGATGACGCTGAGGATGAGCACGCGCTTGGCAGCGGGTCTCCTCGCCGCCCTTACACTCCTGCTGGCGGCCGCCTGCGGTCCCGTCGTTGGGGGCTGTCACAATGGAAGCTGCACCTGTCCAGCGGGCGACGACTGCCGGTTCGTCTGTACCGCGCCGCCCTGCCACGCGACCTGCGAGGGGAACAACGGCAGCTGCCAGGCTGTCTGCGCGAACGGGACCTGCACCTGCGGCGGCGGAAGCTCCTGCGACTTCGCCTGCCAGACCCCGCCCTGCCATGTGACGTGCGAGCCGAACAGCAGCTGCTCGGGAACCTGCGCCGACGGGCAGTGCGTCTGCGAGACAGGCAGCACCTGCGCGTTCACCTGTTCGGCGTCCCCCTGCCACACCAGCTGTGCCACCGGCGCCGCTTGTGTGGTCCATTGCCCGGCGGCGCTGGCCGGCACCGAAGGCTGTGACATCGTCGACTGCGCCGCGGGCACGCCGGTCATCTGTCCAAGCGGCGACGTCACCACCTGCGGCGCGCCCTGCCCATGATGACGACTCTAGGCGTGCTCCCCGCGCCGGCGGGTCACGGCTTGCGTCGCCAGCATTCCGAGCACCATCGACGACACCGCCACGACGGGAGCGATACGCCCGGCGCCGAGGGCCACCAGAGCGGGGCCCGGGCAATACCCGGTGAGCCCCCAGCCGACGCCGAAGATCGCCGCGCCCGCTAGCAGCTGGGCGTCGATGCGCGTAGCGCGCGGCCAGCCGAAATCGCCGCCCAAGAAGGGATGAGCGCGACGTTTGGCGGCGCGAAAGGTCCAGAACCCCACGGCGATTCCGCCGCCCATCACGAACAGCAGGCTGGGATCCCATTTCCCCAGCACGTCGAGGAACGCCTGCACTTTGAGCGGATTGGTCATCCCGCCCAGCCCCAACCCGAAGGCGAACAGAAGACCGCAGATCGCCGCCAGGACGTTCTTCTTCTTCTCGTTGCTCACAGCCGGCCCCGCGTCACAGCGACGGTGAGCATTCCGGTCGCGACGAAGACCAGCGTCGCCACGATGGAGCGGGGAGACAGACGGCTGATCCCACAAAGCCCGTGTCCGGAAGTGCACCCGTTGCCGAGGGTGGTGCCCACGCCGACCAGGAATCCACCGATGGCCATCGTCCCGAGCCCCGTCGAGCTGGCCACGCCGAAGACTCCCGGCGAGACGAGGCGCCAGAGCAGACCGCCGACCACCAGCCCCCCCAGAAAGTACAGGCGCCAAGAAAGCTCCGCGCCCCGAGCGCCGAAGCTCCGTCCCAAGATTCCCGCGATCCCCGCGATGCGTCCGTCGAAGAGAATCAAGAGCGAGATCGCGACGCCCAGCACCAACCCGCCGAGCGTCGAGCCAACCGGTGTGAAACCCATCATCGATGGAATATAGAACGCGCCGAGCGGAACGGCTTCGCCCGCGGGCCTTTTGACCGGGCCCGCGGGGACCGCAAACGGTTTCAGAAGAGGACGTTCACCGGCGTGGTCGAAGAAACGGTGGTGCCGTTCCCCAGCTCGCCCGACTCGTTCGAGCCCCAGCAAACGGCGTTGCCGCTGGCCAGGACGGCGCAGCTGTGCGTCGACGTGCCGTTGCCCCCCTCGGTCACGGAGATCGCGTTCGTCACGCCAACCACCGAGACGGGCGCGACCGACGAAGTCGTGGTCCCGTTGCCGAGCTGACCCGTCGAGTTGTCACCCCAGCACTGGACCAATCCGGTGGCCAGGAGCGCGCAGCTCGTGTCACCCGCCGCGGCGACGGCCACCGCCGGCCCGGCCAGCCCGACCACCGAGACCGCGGTGTGTTGCTGGTTGGTGGTGCCATCACCGAGCTGGCCGGAGGCATTGGCCCCCCAGCAGGCGACGCCGCCGGTCGAGAGGACGGCACAGGTGTGGACGCGTCCCGCCGCCACGCCGATGGCCTGGGTGACACCCAGGGCGGTCACCGGGGTGCTCGAATCGTTGGTGGTGCCGTCGCCCAGGTTCCCGTCCAGGTTCGTGCCCCAGCACTGCACACTGCCGCTCGAGAGCACCGCGCACTCGTAGACGGTCCCTCCCGCCAGGGCGACGGCCGGTCCGGCCAGTCCTTTGACCGGTGCCGCGAACGGCCGTTCCGTGGTGGTGCCGTCGCCGAGCTCGCCTTCCTGATTGTTCCCCCAGCAGGAGACGCCGCCGCCCGCCGTGATGGCGCAGCTGTGCGAGCTACCGCCCGAGACCGCCAGGGCCGCCGCGGTCAGGCCCTGTACGGGGCCGGGCGTGGGATTGGCCCCCACGGTGACCATCCCGTTGCCGAGCTCCCCGAAGTCGTTGCTCCCCCAGCAGAACGCCCCAGCGCCCGACACGGCGCAGGACTGATCGAACCCGTTGCCGATCTGGCTGACGGGGCCGAGTCCCTTGACCGCCACCGGCGACAGCCGCGTGGTGGTCGTCCCATCGCCCAGCTGGCCGTCGAGGTTCGACCCCCAACAGAACTCTCCGCCGTTCGAGCTTCGCGCACAGGTGTGAAACTGGCCGCCCGTGATGGCGGCCAGGCAGCCGGCCGCGCCGAGATCTTGATCGAAGTGGACGCGCGCTCCACTGTTCAACGTCACGCGGCTGCCGATCACCGCCCCGAACACCGAACCGCCCAGATTGACCGCCGCGTTGGGTGCGTAAATCACCCCGAACAAGATCGCGCCGCCATTCAGATTGAGGTCGTGGTTCGACGTCAAGAGCAGCTCGAAGTTTCCCGGCAATCCATTGTTGTTCACGGAGCCGCCCAACGTCGCCGTCCCCGTCACCCAGATCCGCACCGCGCCCCCCGTCACGTTCAGGGTCGAGTTGCTATTCAAGGTAAGGGTGGAGGCCACGTAGCTTCCGGCGGCCAGCGAGGCGCTCTGGCCGCTTCCCAGCAAGAAATTGCCGAGATTGGTGGCGCCCGCCGGCGGTTGAACCGGCTGAAGGCCGGCCGGCGTGTTGGGCTGCGTGCTCCCGTCGACGACGCCGCCGGGGTTGACCACCACTTGGGTCGCGGCCTGGATGTTGCCGGCATTACCGATGTTCGCCCCGCCGTAGGGCCCCAGGTTCGACTGGTACGAATCGACCAATGTGCTGGAGTTCACGATGACCTGACCAGAATTCGCGATAATCGCCTTGCCCAGCGCCCCGCAGGGAACGCCGGTCGTTTGAGCCAACGCTGATCCGGCGAACAACGCAATCATTGCTTGGCTCGACACCGTGAACCACAAAACCCCCACTAACCGACGTAAAGTCATATGCGCCTCCGTGATGTTCGTTGTGACGGCAAACTGCCGACGTTCCGAAACGCTCGTCGACGGTGTTTATTCCAACGTCAAATCTTCCGTGCGGCGAGACACGTCGCGGACGGGTCGATGTCCGCTCGGGGGGAGGCGCACTCTTCGAAAATCAGTCGAGTGTTCGAGATCCGGAGTCTGCTATGCCCTAGGAAGGAGAGCAGTGCATGCCCCAGTTCATGGTGATGATCCTGGAGAGCGAGCGCGAAGAGCGGAAGCTCGCACCGTCGAAGACCAAGGCTCTGGTGGAAGGCCTCGCTGCATGGGAGCGTGAGCTGCGCGCGGCCTCCTCCTATCTCGACGGCGAGCGCCTGCGTCCGGCGTCCGAAGGCAGACGCGTCAGCAACCACGACGGGCGGCTTCGCGTCGACACGGGACCGTTCGGCGAAAGAACCTTGAGCGCCTACTGCGTGGTCGAGGCCGAAGGGCTCGACGAGGCGATCAAGCTCGCAGAAACGTGCCCCCTGGCGCCGGGCGCCGAGCTCGAGGTACGACCGCTGATGAAGGGCATGCTCCAACCCGACAGAGCGAACCAGAAGGGCCGCCTCTTCGCCTTCGCCGTCCTTGGCAGCGCGCCCAGCGAGCAGAGCTGGATCGAGGTCATGGACCGGATCGACGAGAGCACCCGCAACCACTTCCCCGCAGATCGCTTTTCGGGCGGCGTGCGTCTGCAAGAGCCCGGACGCGGGCGTGGCGTCTCCTCGGCCGGCGGACGTCGGGCGGTCTTCGACGGTCCGTTTCTCGAGAGCAAGGAGGTCATCGGGGGGCTTTTCTTCATGCGGATGGCCAGTCTGGAAGAGGCGGTAGACTGGGCGGGCGGGAGCGCGTACGTGAAGCACGGGACCCTGGAGATCCGGGAGTTGTGGAGGAGCTGAGCCAAACCTTCGACGCCGTTTTCCAGCGCGAGAAGGGTCGAATCGTCGGTGCGCTGGTTCGCATGCTCGGCAACCTCGACGCCGCAGAGGAAGCGTTCCAGGAGGCCGTGCTCGCGGCCCTCCCCACCTGGCGTGCGGGCGGCGTGCCGGCCAACCCGGCGGCGTGGTTGACGACCGCGGCGAAGAACCACGCCCGCGACGCCGCACGCCACAGAAGCATCGTCGCCAAGAATGCGCCGCTGTTGGTGGAGAGCGACGCGGTGACGCCAGAGACCCTCGACACGATAGCCGATGACGAGCTGCGCTTGATCTTCACCTGTTGCCATCCGGCGTTGACGCTGGACACTCAGGTGGCGCTCACCCTCAAGGTGGTGGCCGGTTTCACCACCGACGAGATCGCGCGCGCCTTCCTCTGCCCGGAGAAGACCATCGCCCAGCGGATCACCCGCGCCAAGAAGACGATCGAGGAGGAGCGACTCCCCTATGAGGTGCCGGAGGGCGCCGAATTGCCAGCGCGGCTGGCGTCGGTGCTGGCCGTCGTCTACCTCATGTTCAACGAAGGACACACGCCCCGCAAAGGGACGCTCATGCGCCTCGACCTGCAGGAGGCGTCCCTGCGGCTGGGGCGCGCTTTGTGCGATCTGTTGCCGAACGAGCCGGAGGTCTTCGGCCTGTTCGCGCTGATTGCGTTCGGCTTTGCTCGCGCTGCCACGCGCGGCGATGCGGACGGCGGCCTGCTGCTGCTCTCGGAGCAAGATCGCGCCCGCTGGGACCGTCCGATGATCAAGGAGGGCTTGATGGCCCTGCAGCGTGCGCGCCGATTCAGGGGCCGCGGCAGCTACGTCCTCCAGGCCGAGATCGCCGCCTGCCACACCACGGCCGGGGCGTCGGAGACGACGGACTGGAGCCGCATCCTCGGGTGGTACGACGAGCTGCTCGGGCTGACGGCGTCGCCCGTGGTGGCGCTCAACCGGACCGTCGCGGTCGCCATGCGCCACGGGCCTGCCGAAGCGCTGGCGGCCCTCGTCGAGCTCGAGGCGCCGCTGGCGAGCTATCATCTCTTCTACGCGATTCGCGCCGATTTTCGCCGCCGGCTGGGCCAAGACGCGCGGGACGACTACCGCCGGGCTTTGGAGCTGGCCGGCAACGAGAGCGAGCGGATCTTTCTGCGGCGACGAATCGACGAAGCCGACTGAGAGCGATGTAGATTTTTGGCCGGCGCGATCGTCGTGTGGGTGAAAGGCAGGTGACCCATGAACGACGATTCCACGAAGAAACCGCAGGACTTCACGGTAGTTATCTCGGTCGACCAGACCCCCGAACAGGTGTTCCAGGCCATCACCAACGTGCGGGGATGGTGGTCCGGAGAGATCGACGGACCCACCGACCAGCTCGGGGGTGAGTTCACCTACCGCTACCAGAACCTCCACTACAGCAAGCAGAGGGTCACGGAGCTCGCTCCTGGCAAGAGGGTCGAGTGGCTTGTCCTCGACAGCCATCTCGCCTTCATCGAGGACAAGCGGGAGTGGAACGGTACGCGCGTGATCTTCGAGATCGCGACCAAGGGGGACAAGACCCAGGTCCGCTTCACCCATGCAGGCTTGGTTCCCACCGGCGAGTGCTACGGCGCCTGCTCGAACGCCTGGACCGGGTAC
>Ga0210387_10002405_pt1 | contig 14306 bp, 13 predicted proteins | sample IncBWC7OmetaG_FD_160108 | JGI IMG/M metagenome (GOLD analysis project Ga0210387, IMG submission 160108) | Forest soil microbial communities from Barre Woods Harvard Forest LTER site, Petersham, Massachusetts, United States - Inc-BW-C-7-O ...
GGCTGTGCCATGATCGTGTTGGCGGCCGGCGGTCTGTTCCACAGGTTGATGCGCGGGGCAATCGAACTGGGGGCGGTGATCGGTCTGCTGCAGGTGGTCCTGGAATCGGTGAGCCTGTGGCGCATCGTGCGCTCCTTTGGGTGGTATCAGCCGACCGTGCATGCGTTCGTCGTACGGTCAGTTGAGCACGAGGGCGTCATGACGCGGTTCTCGGGCGAGTCGGCGGATGCTGAAGCAGCCATCGAGCGGGCGGTCATCTGGGCGGAGCCGGGGACTGCTTGGCACGCCATAACGGGGGGCGACGTTGTCATCCACGTGGGCCCGAATCCATCCGGGCCACTGTGGCAATGGTCGCCGACGTATGGCAACGGGCGGACGCGGCCCGCGACGGACCCGATTACGACTCTCCTTGTCGCGCGCTGGAACAGGCTCGCGGGTCGAACGGCGGCGGCGTCACTGAACCAGTATGCGCATCTCGCGATGACGCTCGCACCAGTGCTCGCTCAGCGCGCGCGGTTCGAGACGCAGATCCGCGCCGGAGACGCGGGTCTCGAGGCGATCGAGGCCAGCATGGCGGTGTGGGATGGTATGTTCTTACCGCGGGCGACGATGGCCGCGATCATCGGCACGCTCATCCTCTTTCAACGGAACGATCCGGCGACGCCGCCCGGACTTCTGCTCACGGGACCCTCAGGGACGGGCAAGACCGAGATCGCGCGACGGATCGCAATGGTGCTCGGCGTTCAGTTCTTCGCGACGTCGGCCGGCGAGCTCAAGGCGCCGCACATCGGTGGGACCGAGGAGGCGGTGCGGTCCTTGTGGAACGCGGTCGAAGACGCGGCGCCGTGCGTGCTCTTCGTCGACGAGTGCGACGCGGCGTTCCCGGTGCGGTCGGGTATCGACGGGGATGCGTTCGCGAAAAGCATGACCGAGACCTTTCTCGCGCGGTGGCAGGGATTCGACGAGGCGCCCGCGCGGGTGCTGGTGCTCGGTGCCACGAATCGGCGCGACCGGATCGATCCGGCGATTCTGCGGCGATTCGGGGAAGTGATCGAGATCGGGTTGCCGGGGCCGGGAGCTCGCGCGGGCATTCTGCGCAGGGCATTCGCGGACATGGGCGTGAAGCTCACCGTCGGGTCGACGTTGATCGACGACACGACCGGCATGGGGGGCGCGGATCTCGTGAACTTGGCGAGGCAGACCAAGCGGAACGCGACCGTCGATGGCGGCATACCGGCGGAGCGCCATGTGCGGGCAGCCCTGGCGAGTGTACGAGGACGCGCGGGGCATCGCGTTGCGCGGCAGGCGTCATGGGAATCGCTCGTGCTGCCGCCCGGTGTGTTGGCGCAACTCCAGACGCTGTCGCAGACGCTCAAGCGGGCCGACGTGGTGCAACGACAGGGGCTCAGCCTTCCGCGAGCGATCTTGTTGCAAGGGCCGCCGGGCACGGGTAAGACCGAGATCGCGCGCACGTTGGCGAACGAGAGTGGGCTGCACTTCGAGGCGGCGAGCGCGGCGGATCTGAAAGGTCAGTGGGTGGGACACACGGGACCGGCGGTGCGGGGGGCGTTCGAGCGTGCGCGAGCGGCGTCGCCGGCGATTCTGTATCTGGATGAGATCGATGTGGTCGCGCCGACGCGGGGTGGATCGGCGGGCGATCAGTTCACGACCGATCTCATCGGGCAATTGCTGGTCGAGATGGACGGCGTGATCCAGCACGAGGCGCACGTGTTCGTGCTGGGGAGTACGAATCGGGCGGACCAGATCGACGCGGCCGTGCGGTCGCGGTTTGCGAAAGTGATCGAGATCGGCTTACCGGACGAAGTCGGGCGGGGGCAGATTCTCGAGGTGTTATTGCGCGAGAAGCCGGTGACGGCGGATGCGCGCGGCGCGATTCCGGTGTTGGCGGCGCGACTCATCGGCGCCAGCGGACGGGACTTGCGCTCGTTGGTCGAGAATGCGGAGCAGCTGGCGATTGGGCGCGCGACGCGGACCGGGACGATCGAAGCGATCGAGATTCGGGCCGAGGATCTCATGAACGGGATGGCTGGCGCCGGCGCGTAGGGCTGGGAGTAGCGCTGCCTCGGGGACATCAACCGCGCGCCCCAGTATCGTGATCCGTTCACGGGCGACGCGGCCCGGAAGGAAAGGAGCCCAGCGGCGGTGCAACCTCTAGCCGGCGATCTTCGTGTCGATGTCGCCGCCCGTGAGATCCACGTACTTCTTGCCGTCCAGCGATGTGGGAATCGCGTCGTCCTTCGTGCCAAGCCCTAAGCACGGGAATGAACTTGCGAGGACTGGTCCCGCGCAGGATCGCCGCCGATATAATGTCGCCCTCGTACCCGACGCCCCCTTTGCGTCCATCTGATCGCTCCTTGTATGCAGGGGTGCAGACGATAAGCACGTAGTCGGCGGGCGCACCGACGCTTCCATGAAATGGGGCAGTTGGTCGCCGAGTGCCGTCGCCCATTGATCGAGAATGACATCAATGCCATACGATCGAAGGGTCGCCGCAGAAGCCCGGACCCACTGACGGTGCGAGGCGCCCTCCCAAGCATACGACACGAACGCTGTTGGGGCGCGCGTGGCGGGTGACGCTCCGGTGAGGGACGCTGGATCCGATTCAGGCGCTTCGTCTGAAATCGTCAGGTCCGGCGCAAAGGCACCGGATACTCTCGGGGTTCATACTCATCCAACCAACCGCTGTGCGTCCGACTCATCACCTGGACGGACAGCGTTCGCGCTACGAGGGGTAACCGATGGTCCGCTATCCATGCTCGCGGATCCCGGATGAGTATCCGATATGACTTGGGGTCGCGTTCGCCCTCCGCACCCATGGGTCGCGGAGCCATTTTCGGGCCGTCGCGAACTGATCGGGCAAAGAAGCGTGTCTCGGATCGTAGACCCGGCCGTTGGAGAAGCCACCGGGCCCCGGCTCCGCGGTGTGCTGCAGGAACTCGCCGAGGTATCTCAACGGGCTCTCTTGGCGACGCCGCCGCCGATCTACTTCTTGTCGCTGGCCGCGAGACCGAATATTGCCGCGCCAGCAAGGATGAAGGGAAGGCATGCCGTTCCGCACGCTAGGACGAACACGTGAGCAACGACATGTCCGGCGCACGCTCCTCCGAGTGCCGCCGTAACTGGATTGTCACTCAGGGCATCGCGTGAATTCCTGATGTCGCTTGTATTGATATCCGCCATGGGGCCTCCTCGATGCGTGGCGGCCAGACCCACTACAACTGGGCAAGTTGCGTGAGCCCAGCCCCGTCTTCTTAAAGACGTCAAGTCGTCGCGGGCCCCTACATGTGAGGGCATCGGGTATGCCAATCGACCATGCGCTAGACACGCGCAGAGATAGCGCGCGTTGTGCAATGTCGTCACGCCCGAGGCAAATGCGGCGGTGAGAGTAGCATCGTTGCCTCGTGCGGATAGCCGTGGACAACGCGCGCGCCGGGATAGTAAAGCCGCAGCTCGGAATATGCGGGCATGATCGAGTGGACGCGCGATCATGACGGGATAGCCGGCCGCACGGTGCCGGCCATCACTGCAAGAACACGCTTTGACGACGAATATCTGGTGTCACGAAATCGCGGCTGGCGACGTCATTTCTAAGAGTCCCCCTTCTTCGCTTAGGTGATGCCACATGCCTGCTCAGACACTCCCGACTCGTAGGCTCGACCGCCGATCAGTCCGACTGTGCATCGGGCTCACTGCCGTAGTGGCGTGCGCGGCCAGCCAGAATGAGGCTCGCGCACAGGACACGCATACACGCGGACCAGTCTATCCCGCCCATACCGTCCTCAGGTTCAACGTTCACGGGCCGGTGTGTTCCAAGACAGCGCATCCCGGTGATCGCGTTGTCGCTGACGCCCAGGTAATGCGTACTGAGCCCGGCTTTCCACCATCACTGCCGGCGTCGTCCACCGCGTCGTTGGTGTTCGTGCGGGTCGATTCGAGCACCCGGATCTCGTTCTTGTTTCGGGTCCAGTCGTTGACCGTCGGTACGAACACGTATCCGATGACGGATATGGATGCCCGCCCGAATCCGGAAGCGCTCTCCAATACCGCAACGCTGGGCACTTGTCTTTCGATCAGCGGAGAATTGTCGGGCGAGCTTAGCAAATCGCTCGCTCTGAAGTAATCCGCAACATCGTGAGGCCACGGGCGACGTATCCGTTCGTGTAGGGCGCGACTGATGCCATAGGCGACGTCGCTTGCTCACTGTTACGCATCCGAATCTGTCTGACCCTACCAGGCGCTCTTAGGTTAGCCGTCCAATGTTCGCAATGCATCGCGGATGTATTTCGACATGTCGCGGCGAGAGGAGCAGATGCGGTACATCTGGCGTTGGGTTTTAGGATTCGGTGTTGTGTGTGGCATTGCGGTCGCCTGTCGTGATCTCACCGCTCCGGTCCGTCGCGCGCGACCACTGGCGGCTTCGGTGAACAAGGCCGTCATTCCGTACGAGTTTGTCTGCACCGCCCGTCGAAAAACGAGGCGCGTGCAGTGCGCGCCGCTTCCGTCCAAGCGGATAGCGCGCAGCGCTCACTTCGGGCAGCATCACATGAGCGCTCACTCAGGTCGCATCAGCCGCGACATCGTGATTGGTGGGAGCCAAGGCCAGTATATCACCATCGGATTCGGCAACGTCGCGTTCGATTCGATCACGAACATCTTTTCGCTGGACGCCACTGTTCAGAACAATCTCGCCGAGCCCATGGGAACGCCCGATGGGCTCACGTTGACCGGCGTGAAAGTGTTCTTCTTCTCCGGCCCGACGTGCTCCGGTGGGGCGTGCTACGTCGCGAACGCCGATGGGACAAGCCATTTTACCGCTGACAGTCAGCCCTACTTTACGTACAATCAGATCCTGGAGCCACAACAGGTCTCCTCATCCCGAAATTGGCAATTCTATCTCGCGCCCTCGGTGCAGTCGTTCAATTTCGAGATCGAGGTGTATGCGGCGTTTCCGGCTGAGAACAACGTGACGATGTCACCGCCGGATACGTTGCCGATCAATTACTACGCCGACACCAACATCACCTCGGATTCGAGCAGCGCTGCGCGGTTTCTCAGGAATGTTGTCGTCGTGGACTTTACCGACACTGCACAGTTGGTCGACCGACAACTGGTCATCGCCAAGGTCGGCGGTGTCATTGTGGGTGGGACACAGATCTATAGCAATGGCGATGGGACGTACTTCCTCGCCGTGCCGAGCGATGCTGCTGGTGACGGAGCGCTCATGGCCGTCGACACGCTGCTCAGTTATCCAGCGGTTCAGAACGCCGGCGTGGAGCTCACGGCGCCGAACACTCCCGCGTACCTGCGGCCCCAAGATGACTCGGCCTCGGGCTGGCGGTCTTGGCAGCTCAATCCGGATAGTGCGACCGGCAACAACTGGGGTCCGGAGGCGGTTGCCGCTCCACTCGCGTGGGGTTGTTCCACGGGCGATACATCGTTCACCATCGGCATTGCGGACCACAACTGGCACAACGTTGGCGATGTGCAGTCGAATGTCGTGTCGACCGAAGCGATGAACGTCTTCACCGACACGACACACGATAGCTTCCACCATCACGGCATGATGGTGAACAGTATCCTGGCGGCCCGAGGCGGGAATGACACCGGTGTCGCTGGGATGGTCTGGTACGGGAAGGTGGCGCGTACCGAAACAGCCCTTCGCAATTCGCACGGGCAACCGGTTCTCGACTCACTTGGTAGGCCGAAGTGGAGTACGAACTCCGTCATCAATGCGATCGATCGCGCGGCCCGCACCGGAGCGGCCATTGTGAACTCTTCCAATGGGTTCGAGTGGAGGGAATTTCACGTCATGACTGCGGGAGACAACGGGTTCGCCGCGGACGCCGGCCGACAGCTCGCGACACGGCTTCGGGGCTTGGCCAGCGGCCCGCATTTCGCGCCACTCGTGGTTCTGGCTTCCGGAAACGACTCGATCGCGGCAGCAGCTAACGGCTATCCACAGGCGGCGACGGATCCGATGCTCAGGAGTCGCATTATCGTTGTGGCGGCGAGCTATCGCTCGTCCAATCACGCGGAGACTTGGTCGGATTTTTCCAATATGGATTCGCTCGTAACGGTCGCGGCACCGGGCGTGAACGTCAGCGGACTCGACGAGTTCGGCAATGTCATTACTGGCCAAAACGGCACATCATATGCGACCGCCCTCGTGTCCGGCCTCGCCGCGCAATTGTTGTCATTCGATCACACGCTCACGGCGGCGCAGCTCAAGACGCTCATAGTGAACGGCGCGACGAACGGCGGTCGGACGTTTGCGACTGTGCCTATCGTCAACGCGTACGAATCACTCAAGCTCGCCGCGCAGAGCAGCGGCAAAGCGCTCTGCGGCAATCGTGTGTGGTCGACGAACGGCGCGATTTACGCGCAGCGCGCGTCAACGAACGATCTCCTGTTCACCGGCAATGGTCCCGCGTGGAATGTCATTCCGATGCACGGTGGGCATCGGGTCGAATACACGACCGACAGTGGTCGATACAGTGTGCGATTCACCGGCACATCATGGGGAACGCCTGTGCAAGTGCAAGATGCCAATACCGCGGTCAGCGTGTCACCGGGATACAGTGACAACCCGAATGCTCAGGCATCCGGAGGCACCCCGGTGTCGAACGCGGACACCACCGCGAGCGATTCGATTCTCGCCGGCGCCTCGCGATCCATCTGGGGCCTCAATCATGACGGAGACAGCGCGGTTGGCGCCATCATAAACACGCACGCGGACAGCGGGACGTCTACCCATATGGATACGGTGGTCGTGATCAGAGGGCCGACGCAAGTAATGTTCGGGCTCGCCAGTGGCAGCGTGGATACCGTCGGTAGAATCATCTACGCCTCGCCCACATTTTCGCTGGGCGCCTGTCGCGTGGAAAGCGGCCCGCCTCCTGTGTGTTCTCCCACAGTAGTGCAAGCGGGAAATAATATGGTACAGTTGGCCTATGCACCTCGTGGCGATCGCATTTTGGTCGCCATCAACCACCAGGTGTACAGCGAGGCAGTGACGAGTAACCAATGGGTCTATGATACCAATGCGACAACAGGTCGATATGTAGGTTACCTGCCATTCATGTCTTACTTAGTAACTGGAACGGTGGAGGCATGGCAATTCAGTCTGCCGAGCAAGAGCCCCAGCCAGATTTCCTCGTCCTTGCTGCCATCGGGAAAGGACATATGGTGGTGGGGCATCTCGGAGGCAGACTCCACGATCGTGGTTGCAACGGGCGCGCGCAGGTATTGGCTCAGTCTCGATAACACCGGGACGTACACAGCGGCCGACTCCGGTACGGGTTGCGCTGTCGAGTACCGCAACGGGAGCTTCGGGACGCCAGCCCTGTTCACGCAATCGACGTCTGATGCTTGTGTGACGCGGATCGGCGCACAGGGTCTACAAGTCGTGTACGGTTCCGGAGGAATATCGCCGCAGCGCGTATTGGCCGCTCCGGGCAAGAGCGGAGTCCGAGCAGCGCGTGTTCACGTCTTACCTGCGCCGCAGAGCAAAAGGACGCAACGAAGCCACTAGCGATCACCGGTAGCATGTCGTGGGCGCGAATGGGGATCGCGTGATCGGAAAGTCGCGCTGCGCGACCAGTGCCACGAGCTGGAACGTCTTGCCGGCGTCACGCCCGTGTCCGGTCGCGGGTGGCACGGTAGTTGTCGCAAAGCGGCTGACGTCTTCGAGGACCATGAGAGCGTCGCGCGTGTGCTCAACGACGAGACCGGGCATCGGAGCTCTGAGACGCGTCGGCAGATCTACCAGGAGCGGGAGCGCGCCGAGGTGCGCGCGAAGTCAGCGGTGACGCGACGGCGTGTCCGGCAGATGGTGTTCGGCGTGCCGCTCGTTGCGGACGCGAGGACCCAATGCGAGCAGAGAGCGGCCGAGTCGGTCGAGAATGTGCCTCAAACTGGTGCGGCTCATACCCCAGCTCATACCCCAGAGGGTCGAAAAGCGGGGTATGAGCCGCGCCGCGCGAAGCGGCTAATTGTAAGGCGTGCTTTGCGTTGGAAGAAATCGGGACGGCGGGATTTGAACCCGCGACCCCCTGAACCCCATTCAGGTGCGCTACCGGGCTGCGCTACGTCCCGTACCTAACGTCGGGAAGGTAACTTGTTGCCATATGGTCCTCCAGCATCGCCTCGGCGGCTACCTCGAGTACTCGGCCCCTGCCGCGTTGGCGCCGTATTGCGAGGCCGTGTGGACCTACAAGACGCCGAGCGAGCATCAGGAAGCGGTGCACCGGGTGTTGCCCGATCTGGCGGTCAATATCCAGCTCGCGTATCTCAGGGATGCCGCCGGGCACGTGTGTGAGCCAACGCTCGTCGTCGGCGGACCGATTCCGACGCCGGTCGTCGCAGGGTTCGAGCCGAGGCGCGAGATCGTCGCGTTGAAGGTGAAGCTCGAATGGAGCGATGAGGTGTTGGACCAACTGCCGCGCCTGGCACGGGTGGTTCTCGACCGGCTCTCTCACACCCTGTCGATCGAGGAGGCAACCGATCTGCTGGTCGCGAACGTCGCACCGCGACCGCGCGCGGCCCCCGTGGCGGCGCGGGCCCTCGATATCGTGCGATGGACGAGAGGGCGGTGCGCGGTCGAGCAGGTCGCCGACCGGCTCAATGTCTCGCCGCGGCACTTGAGACGCGAAGTCGAGCGCCACGCAGGCGTCACGCCCAAGATGTACGCGCGCACGGTAAGGCTGCTGCGGGCCGTGACGATCGCGGATGCGTGTCCGGCGGCGCAGCCCATATCGTGGGCGAAAGTGGCCGCGGATAGCGGGTTCTACGATCAGTCACATCTCATTCGCGAGTGCCACGCGCTCTGTGGCCTCACGCCCGGTGAAATCCTCATGGAGCGCCGGACAGAGATGGTGGGTCAAAGCGAGCCATGAACCCCCAACCGGCCGTTGCCTCGCTGACCGCGAGCAACAACTCGTTCGGTCCTTTCTTGAGCGGCAAGAAGACCGCGTCCGCGTAGGGATAGAAGAATCCCAGCGCCGACGGGTCGCGATAGGACATGCTGTTGCGACCCGCATAGAGCGGACGGCCGTTGAGATACACGACGATGTCGTCGCTATAGCCGATCCACATTTTCCGCACGACCTCCCGATCGGAGACGATCGTGTTCCGCGCGAAAACGACCTCGGTGGCCGGCGTCCGCGCCGACGGACCATCGGCCAATGGCTTCTCACCCTCGGTGCTCGGATCCTTCCGGTACCGGCCGATCATGACGATCCCCTCACGCTCGGCCTCGACCGGCTGCCACTGTAGCGAGCGGACGTCCGGATAGACCTCGGGATTTTGGCGCGAGGCGAGAAAGGCTTGCGACAGAGACCATCCGGCCGTGATCGCGCCCGGCGCGAACGTGCGCTGGCGATTGAGCGTGTACGATGTCGTGTCCGGCCGATAGCGCAGATTCGAGATGTAGGCACCGCCGCCGCGACCCCAGATCCCGATCGTGCCGCCGACGCTGCCGAGGGCGAGATCGTGTACTTCGAGCGCCGGCGTCGTTGCCGTGTCGAGATAGACCGAGGCCACGAGACCCTTGACCACGATCCGCACGTGCGCCCACTGCCCTTGAGGGAAGTCGGGTGACCCCGCGTAGTCAGGGACCGGGAAGAACTGCCACGCATTCATGTCGTAGAACGATGGCGTGTACTGCAACGTCGGATCGAAGTGGGGCGGGCGGAAGAACACGATCTCGTAGCGCTCGTGGGGATTCCCCACGTGAAATCCAATGCCGTAGAATCCCCCGCTGTCGTACGTCGCGACATCCGCGTCGATCGTCCCGTTGCGGAGCTCAACACCGCTCGCGTACGCGAACCCGCTCCTCACGAGCAGACTCGGTCTTCCGAGATGCGTTGCGAATCTCACGCTGTTGTCGGGCAACTTGTCGCGCCCGAACAGCGCGTATGACGTCCATCGGTCGGGCGTCAGAGGGACCGTAATGTCCTGCGCCGCGGCCCGGGCGGCTGCGAGCGAGCAGAGTAGGATGAGTCGCATCGCTGCGACGATATGTTCGAGGTCGAGCGGCCGATTGGACAAATCGGCCACGCCTCGAGCGATCCTATTTCTCGACGAATCCGTCCTTGGCCAACTGATCGGACGTCATCGTGATGACGTCGACATGCAAGCGGATCGGTTTGAACGGGTTGTTCGTCGTGTCTTTCGGCACCGACACGATGGCCTCGACGACGTCCATGCCTTTGAATACCTGCCCAAACACCGTGTAGTGGTTGTCGAGCCGCGCGAGCCCCTGCTTGTTGGCGACGATATAAAACTGGCAGCCCGGATCCAACGACTGCTTGTTCCCATCGGTCCCGGCTCCGACCGCGCCGTACACATGCTTCAAGTCGTCGCGGAACTCCGGCGCCAACAGGTTGGGAAACGAGCCGAACCCCTGCGGCGTGTCGGGACACCCACCCTGCGCCACGAAATCCTTGATGACACGGTTGAACGTCAGCGTGTCCCAGTAGTGATTCCCCGCGAACTTGATGAAGCTCGCCTTGTGCACCGGCGTCTCGTCATGCAGCACGAACAGGATCTCGCCAAGATCGGTTTTGATCCGGCCGACTTGATACGTCTTGACGGACCGCCCGGTGCTGGCCACGAGCGGAAGAGCGAGCAGCAGGATGAGCGCGAATCGTCGCATGGCGCCCAAGATACGGGCGCTATCGCCTGTGCACCAACCGCGCGTCCGGATCCGCACCCTGCCACCCAGCGCGGGCGAGCTCCGGGGTCGGGGACTCGGCCTCCGGATATCCGATGCAGAGGTAGGCGACGAGATCCCACGACGGCGGGACATCGAGCGATTCGCGGACCGCGATCGGATCGAGGATCGAGACCCAGCCCACGCCGATCCCCCAAGCCCGGGCCACGAGCCACAACGTGTGGACGGCCGTGACCACGGAGTACTGAAGCATCGCCGGCATCGTGCGCTGGCCGAGTCCGTGGCCGGCCTCGGTCCCAGTGTCGGCGAATACCGCGAGATGCACCGGCGCGTCGTCCAGCCCAGCGAGCTTGAGCTCGGCGTACCGCCGCGCGCGCTCGCCGGCGTACTCGGCCAGCGCCTCCCGGTTGCACGCCAGGAAGTTCGCCCGCACCGCAGACCGAACCTGCGGCGACTCGACGAGCACGAAACGCCACGGCTGGCTGTATCCCACCGACGGCGACAGACAGGCGCGCTCGATGAGCCGCTCGACCATGCCCGGCTCGAGCGGGGCCGTGGCGAACCGTCGGACGTCCCGCCGCCAGAGCAGCAGGGCGTCGAGCCCATCGCGGAATACTTGATCGAACCGCGGGGTATGAGTCTGAGCCTCGGGGACTGTCACCGACTCCATACCCCGAGCGATAGCTGGCGTACTCGCTATGTTCAAGGAGCCATGCGTACACTGCTCTCGTTGTGCGTCCTGGCCGGCTGCGCAGGCGGTCACGACGCGGGTGTCGTCACACCGCCCCCGGGCTCGACGACGATCACGGTGCCCGCCAGCATGCGGAGCGCGCCCTTCAACGTCCCGCGCTCCCTCAAGGTCCCAACCGGCTACCACATCGCGGTCTACGCACGCATTCCGAGCGCGCGCTTCGCCGTCGTCGCGCCGGACGGCAACCTCCTGGTCTCAGTCCCGAACTCGGGGTCCGTCCAACTCGTCCGCCCGAACGCGACCGGCGATCCACTCGTCTCGACCTACCTCTCCGGCCTCGACAACCCGCAAGGACTCGCGATTCACACCGTAGGCGGCGTGACGTATTTGTATGTCGCCGAGGAGACCCAGGTCGATCGGTACGTCTGGGCTGCTGGCCAGCTCACGCCGGGCGCTCGCCAAGTCATCGTCTCCGGACTCCTGACCGGCGGCTCGCATCCGTACAAAGATCTCGCCCTGGATGCGAACGACAAGCTCTACGTCGCGCTCGGCTCGAGCTGCAACATCTGCACGGGTGATCTCACGAGCACGCCCGAGCGGGCCGCCATCTATGAGTACAATGCCGACGGCACCGGCGGACACCTGTTCGCGAATGGACTCCGCAATCCCGAGGGGCTCGCGATCCTGCCGAGTAATAACACGCTGTGGGCGGCGGTGAACGAACGGGACGACATCCCGTATCCGTATCACGACGCGAGCGGCAACTCGTACGGTGGCATCTACAAGTCGTACGTCGACAATCACCCGCCCGACGAGCTCACTTCAGTGCGCGACGGCGCCCACTACGGATGGCCATACTGCAATCCCACGCAAGACTCAGCGGCCGGCTACGACAACATGCCGTTCGATCCATCGGTCGACCAAGGCATTAACGATGCGAACCAAGTCAGCTGCGCCACCATGGATCGCGTCGTAAAAGGTATCCAAGCCCACTCTGCTCCCCTCGGCCTCACGTTCACGATCGGCACCAATGCTCCCTCACCGTTCCGCAGCGGGGCAGTGCTCGGACTGCATGGATCATGGGACCGGTCCACCAACACGGGCTACAAGGTCATCTATGTGCCGTTCTCGGGATCGCTCCCCACGACCGGCACGACGCCAACCGACTTAGTGAGTGGCTGGGCCGATGCCCATAGTTACTGGGGCCGGCCCGTTGACGTCGTGATCGACGCTTCGGGTCGGTTCTTCATTACGGACGATGAAGCGGGCGCGATCTACGCGCTGATCGCGCCATGAGCGCGGGGAGACGCCGAACACGCGCTGGAACGCCCGAGTAAACGCCGCGTCGCCCTTGTAGCCGACGGATTTCGCGATCGCGTACAACTTGCTCCCCTTCTCGCGCAGAAGCCGACCCGCGGTCTCCATCCGCCAACGCGTGAGATACTCGAGCGGCGTCTCGTCCAGCAGTGCCTTGAAGCGCGCCGCGAACGCCGATCTCGACATGCCCGCGGCCGACGCGAGCGTTGCCAAGGTCCAGGGTTCTCCGATCGCGCGGTGCATCGCCTCGAGGCTCTTGCCGATCTGCGGATCAGCCAACGCCTGAAGCCACCTCGGCTTCTCGGTGCAGCTACCCGACGCCGCATGAGCCCGTAGGGCTTGGATGAATAGAATGTCGGCGAGCCGCGTGACGATCACCGGCGACCCCGGCGCTGGCGACGTCAGCTCGGCGCTCAGCATCTGTAGGGTCGTCACGAGCGCGTGACTGCGCGGCTCGTCAGCGCGGATCAGGATCACCGGAGGCAAGAGATCGGTGAACCGTCCACTCGATTGGTCGAGCGTGAACCAGCCATTCACGATCGTCGTCGGCGCGCCGCCACCGCCCACGCGCATGACGCCGTCAATGCCAGGCGGCGCGACTTCACAGAAGCTCACCGTGCGCGACTGCGGCTGATCGCCGAGCACATATTCGGTGTTCGGCGCGACGAGCACGCAGTCGCCACCGACGAGGGGAATCGCCTCGCCGCTGGCGACGCGCAGATAACAGCTCCCGCGTGCGACATATGCGAAATGCGCATACGCGTAGACGGCGGCGTTGTCGCCCTTATGGCGTTCGAGCCCCCACGGCGCCGTCGCTTCGATGCGCGCTCCCACGGCGCTCGATACGTGGATCGCCGTGAAGACGTCTGTCATAGGGTCCATTTTCTTGCCTCCAATCTGGACGATCAATCAAGAAATATGGACTGTTGAGCACTACTAGTACAAGTTCATTAGCGTACTATTTACACCATGCCAATTCTCATACTCGTCGGCCGCATCCTGTTCTCGATCATCTTCCTCTCGGCGTTCTTCGGCCACTTCAAAGCCGGCACGATCGCCTATGCGAAACAGGTTGGACTGCCAGCCGCGTCCGTACTCGTGCCGGCATCTGGCGTCCTCGCCGGGGTCGGGGCGCTCTCCGTGATGCTCGGCTTTCACGCCCGCATCGGCGCCGCGCTCATCGCGCTCTTTCTCATTCCCGTCACCTACAAAATGCACGACTTCTGGAATGCGAAGGACCCGATGATGGCTCAGATGCACCAAGCCATGTTCTTCAAGAACGTCTCGATGCTCGGCGCGGCGCTTCTCATCATCGCCTTCGGCTCCGGTCCGCTCAGCCTCACTGCCTGACGAGCTCAGCCGAATGTAGATGAGTTGATACAGTCGATTGCTGTAGTCTTGGTAGTTGCAACCAATAAGTTGCGAGACCGATTAATCGACTGTGCACGAGACCTACCATTGGAATTGCTCCGCCATGCGCGTGTTGATGTTCGGGTGGGAGTTTCCCCCGTATCGCGCGGGCGGATTGGCAACCGCCACGCTAGGACTCGTCAAAGGGCTCGTGCAACGTGGCGTCGGCGTCACGCTCGTGGTCCCATTCCCGGT
>Ga0210387_10002407_pt1 | contig 14293 bp, 19 predicted proteins | sample IncBWC7OmetaG_FD_160108 | JGI IMG/M metagenome (GOLD analysis project Ga0210387, IMG submission 160108) | Forest soil microbial communities from Barre Woods Harvard Forest LTER site, Petersham, Massachusetts, United States - Inc-BW-C-7-O ...
AGATGCCGGAAATGTGTTCATAAGCGCTTCGTCGAGCGCTTCTTCCAGGCGGCTATCCGCGTGCGCGCATTCGACACGATCGCGATCGCCTTGACGAGGTTTACGTCTCGAATACGCATCCATTGACGTTCCCCGTTTGCGCATTGCGATCAGCGAGTGATAAATTAGCTTGGCTCCGCCGGAGGCTCGATCCTACGGAGGTTCATCGCAGGGATGCTTTGATTTGCAGGACCTATACCGGGGTTTAATCGAGCCGCCGGGCGCGCGATGATCAACTTGGATCGATCGGCGTTTTTGCCACTGCCGCTTGAATATGTTTGATCAATGATTCCCCGTCGATAGGCTTAGCGAGAAAGCCAATGCCTCCCCCATTCATGGCACGCGCTTTGATGTTTAGCTCCGGGAACGCCGTGATGAAAATAATGGGCAATTGACGAGCTTGGCGACGCAGAAGGTCCTGCAGCTCTAAACCGCTCATATGCGGCATCTGCACGTCAGCGATCAGGCAGGACGCCGTATCGAGTTGTGCTGAATTAAAGAATTCCTCGGCCGAAGCGAACGTAGTCGCGACATATCCAAGCGACCGCACCAGTCTGCTCACGGCCGTACGAACGGACACATCATCATCGATTATGGAAATTTCTGGTGCTTGCGCCAATTTGCCGGCTCCTTTGGCGGTAAAATGCCTCAGTAAAGCCGCCGACGAAATAATACCTAAGTTTGCTTATTTACGACTTGGTCCGGCGAATGCCGAGAGCTTCCGTCATTCTTACCAAGTCGGCCAACGATCTGGCTCCCATTTTTCTCATTATGTGGCCGCGGTGAATCTTGACCGTTATCTCCGCGATGCCGATTTCCGCTGCGATCTGCTTGTTCATCAGGCCGGAAGTGACCAATGTCAGTAATTCCTGCTCTCGAGGAGTCAACGACGCATAGTGGGCCTTCAGTCCCGCTATGGCTTTCTCGTCCTCTCGCCTTTTTCGGTCCCGCTCGACCGCTTTGGCGACGGCGTCCAGCATTTCCTGATCGCGGAACGGCTTGGCCAGAAAATCGACTGCTCCAGCCTTCATTGCCTGGACCGTCATCGGTATATCGCCGTGGCCAGTCATGAATATGATCGGGATGTGGATATCCGACTTCGCAAGTTCGTTTTGGAAGTCCAATCCGCTTTGCCCAGGCAGCCTGATGTCGAGGACCAGGCAACTCGGAACATCCGGAAGCTTGCGTTTGAGGAATTCAGGAGCCGAACCGAACATCTCGGTCTGCAAGCCGACAGACTTGAGTAGCCGGGCAAGCCCGGTGCGGATTGAATCGTCATCGTCGATGACGAAGACTATCGGCTGCTCAGGCTCCTTATTAGCCATCGGTCGCGTGACCTTTTCGGCAAATCTCTGGCTGGTTACTCTCGCGCGGCGCGTCACCGACTGGCCAGTGTCAATTGGGGGCCGCGGCGTGTCAACATCGCGGCGCCGACGCCCGACATCGTCTGGCGTTCATACGTTTCAATTTGCCGTCAAACCAACCCATGTCCCAGTCACAGCGGCGAAGCCCTGCGGGCAGAGAGTAATTGCTGTCGATATTGCGCTGCTATTTGTCGGGCTTTTCGGCGTCCCGGGCCATCTCGAGGCAGGTGAGCAGTTCAGTATAGCTCGGTACGCCGCCGGCGCTGGATTCGCTGGTGCATTCTGCCTTGTCGCCAGCCATGAAGGTGGGCCATTCCTGGACGAGCTTCTTACGGATGTCCATCTCACTCGCCACGCAGCTGTTGATGCTTTGCGGAACGGTTTCGTTCGGTTCCAGATCCAGCCCGCCCTGTTCGGCAATCCCGCGGCAAAGTGGTTCGACGTTGAAGCTGGGCACATTGTCGGCAACCGCCACGGCGAGTTGCGCCGCCAGCGCCAACGTTGCGATTGGAATGATCATGTTAGTTCTCCTTAACTTTTTTGAATGATCGCGCCTGGAGGAACATTGTTTGCTGGCGACACGAGACCCGCCTCTTCCGCGGCAATCAGTCCGAGCGCCGACCAGTCGAGATCGGCATAGCCGCGGGCAATCCCAGATATCATTCGGTCTCGTACGACGCCTACCAACGGCATAGGGGCGCCCGCCCTCTCCGCCTCGGCAAGCGCCAGGCGGACATCCTTGAACGCCAGAGGCATGAGAAATCCGGGCGCATAGGCCTGCCTGAGAATCTTGTCGCCATAGATCTTATGCGCGCGCCCGCCGAACATCGTGCTCGTCATGATATCGATGAAGGGCTTTGGATCACCCCCGCGTTTTCGGAAAACAGCGACGGCTTCGCCCAGCATCTCCAGGGTCGTTGCCGTCATCATGTTGCCGAGCAGCTTGATCAGATTTGCCTGCGCCGGATCGTCGCTGATCATAAATGTCCGTTGTCCAAGGCTGTCGAGAAGCGGCCGACACCGCTCGACGTCGGCTGGGGCTCCGGCAGCAACAATGAAAAGCTGGCGCGCCTTCGCGGCATCCGGATTTCCGAAGACCGGCGCCGCAACGTAGCCCTGGCCGCGCATTGCGTGCCGGCTCGCGAGTAAAGCGGCGGTGTCGGTGCTGATCGTGCTCATCGACAGATGGACGGCGCCGGATTTCAGACCGAGCGCAAGGCCGTCGTGTCCGATCGCTTCGCCGCCGAATACCATTGCGCGAACAGCGGCGTCATCCGGCAGCATGGTGATAACGACCTCACATTCGAAGAGATCGGCGATGCTCATTGTAGGTTTGAGGCCGAGGGCCTCGAGCTTATCCATCTGCGGCGCGCGACGGACATAGGCGATGACCTGAACTCCGGCGGCAGCGAGATTGGCAGCCATTGCGGTGCCCATATGGCCGAGACCGGCAAAGCCGATTGAATGTTGGGCTGCAGCCGGACCATTCGATCCGGTGTCGCTTTCCGACTTTAGACTTGTTGTTTCAGGCGCACCGCGGCCGCCGCAGCGAAAGCTGGTGTCTTCACTGAGCATCGGTTGTCTCCTTGTCACGGGCCGATCGGACGTTCGTCGCGTTCGGGTCCTACGATCCGGATGGGACGCCCGGACCTGGATATTTTATTTCGACGTCTGCCGATTGTGATGCGACAGGCCGGGCTGAAGGCGAGAGGAACAGCGCCATTGCGTATTGCCGAATGGCGCTGCTCACGCCTCGCAGCCAAACTGTTAGTTGCCCTTCATCGGCCAATAGAAGTCGCCCTGCTCCGCGCGGTTCAGCTCGCGGGCAGTCGGCTCCTGCACGATGGTGTTGCTGGGGACGTAAAAGTCGCCTTGTTTGGCTTCGTTGAGTTCCTGGGCAGTTGGCTGCTGCACGACCGTGTGGCTGGGGGCATAGTAGTCGCCCTCTTGAACCTGGCTCAAAGATTGAGCCTGGGCCGGCACCGCAGCTGACAACGCAAGCGTCGCAAAAGCCACGGCGGCGAAGATCGTCTTCATGGTCTATCTCCTTGTTGTTCGAACGGCGCAACGCCGTTCGATGGCAAGAGATTAAATTGATGCATGGAGGACGCTCCAGTGAACTCGCGTATCAACAACGCCAACTTGAGTTCATCAGGATAAACTTCAGTATGAGAGAGTGGTGTGTCGGAAACTCCGACAGTTCTGCGGATTCCAAAGGCTGGATGCGACGCTCGGCTACCGAGTCACAGTACGGCGAATTCGAATTTGGGGCGCCCGTCAAAAATCGCCGCTGGCGCCGGTTAGACGGCGCCGGCGGCTTCGCAAATTTGACGCTTGCTTTAGCGGGCGCGTATACGAACCGGCACCAGCTTCGGCTGCGGATTCTTGCTCGCCTGCAAGAAGAGCCACTCAAAGTAGGTCAGAGTCCCCTGTTCTCGCCGCGGCTGTTTCGGCTGCTCGGCCGCAAAGGAGTCACGGCACCCCCTTGAACAATAAGACCGCGTGCTGGACCAGCCGCGCCGGTAAGCGATGAGGCCGATGCCGCGATTGCAGTTGGAATTTGCGCATTTCATGACACTTTCCTCGCTTGTTTTTCGACGTCGAGCGCCGTCATCTTTGCGTGTCCTGCAAAGCACTGCGCGTCACAGTAAAGCAGGCGCGTCAGCGGTTCGCGGACGTAGCCTTCCTCGATCTTTTTGTCGCAAAGGGCGCAGCGCGCATTCGCGCGTGGGATGCGGTGATTGACGAGAACGAACCTGGCCGCGGGTTGGCGAGATTCGGATGGGCTTGCGAATTTCAGGCCGGTGCGCATGTGCACCTCCATCGATGACGATTGCACGTAGGGTTACGTCGCCGGCTCCGGCAATTCTATTGAACATGCGTTTTATCCTGAGGCCAAAGTGGATGACTCGCCGATACCTTGGTTTTACGGCAAAGAGAGGCAGAGCCCGCCATGTTTGTTGAAGGCGCAGACGCCGCAACGACGATCTGAGAGCCGCTACTGACGCCAGCGTAATAGGATCAACAAACGGAGATTGTACTATGAGCGTGAAGACGATTGTCACAGCGATAGCGCTCCTTCTCAGCGCAACATCGGCCACCCTGGCGCAAAGCGCCTATACGACTGGCACGATCGCGAGCAGCGAAGCCGCCGGCTACGGCTCTCCGGGTGGATATGGAAGCGGCTTTTACGACTACGCGCCGGGCCATGTTTCCAGCCACGCCAGGGCTCATCGGCACTGAGGTTTCGAAGATCGAGACAAGCCGCTGCACTGGAGGAGGAGCAGGAACGGCCACGCCGACCACAACTGGCGTTGCCGCCTTACTAGGCAAGCCGAATTTCACAGAACGCACCGCGGAACTCGCCATGACGTCGTGCCGAACTACATCGCCACGCTGCGCATTCCAGAATGAGCAAGGACAGGGAGAAGATCCATGAAACTTGGCATCATTGGCACTGGGAGTGTCGGTTGCGCCACGGCGCTGGCGGCGGTGACGCGAGGCAGCGCGCGTGAAATCGTGCTGGTAAACCGCACGAGAAAGACGGCTGAAGCCGTGGCGACCGACATCCGCTACGGCACGCCGCTTACCCCCAAGGTCGATGTCACTTACGGTGATTACGACGCACTCGCCGGTGCTGGCGTGGTGCTTATCACTTCTGGCGTCAATGAAAAAACCGGCGGCGCCACGGATCGCAGCGATCCGCAAGGGCGGCTGAAGCTGCTCGATCAGAATGCCGCGATCTATCGCGAAATTGTCCCGCAAATCGTGCGTGCCGCCCCGGAAGCGGTGCTTGTTGCGGTCACCGACCCGCCAGACCCGCTTGCCGATATCGCGCGCGAGGCCGCCGGCCACGATCGCGTATTGAGCACGGGCACATTCCTCGACAGTTTGCGCTTTCGCGTTCATCTCGGAAAGCATTTTGGCGTGGATCCCGCGGACGTGGAGGCCCAAGTGATTGGCGACCACGGCACCTCGCAGGTTTTCTTGTGGTCGTCAGCCCGTATAGCCGGCGTGCCAATAGGGGCGCTCCTTCAGCAGCGTGGCGAGAAGCTCGATGACGTGCGCAAGCAACTCGAACACGACGTGCGCTACGCCAATATCACCATCATCGAGGGCCACGACGCCAGTCAGTATGGCATCGGCATCGTCTCGGCGCGAATCTCAGAAATGGTGTTGCGCGATGAGCGCGCTGCGATTCCGATCGCCAGCTACCAGCGCGAATTTAGCGTCACGCTCTCGCTGCCAAGCGTCGTCGGCCGCGTCGGGGTGCTTTCAGTGTTGCCGGCCAGTCTGTCGGATGAGGAACGCAGCGCGCTGGAAAAGTCCGCAGCGGCATTGAAGAGCGCACTGAATCGCGTTCGAAAATAGTCAGCGCACGGCCCCACCTGCTGTGAACGAGACGAGCAGCGTCCGGCCGCCACCCATAATGGTGGAATGCTAAAACATTGAATGGTTTTTTTAGGTTTTCGCGTCTCCCCGCTTCCACTGTTCGGTGGACGGCCGCCATCGCGGGTTAGAGCAGCGGGGTCGGAGAAATTTTTGTTCACTGCCGCGGGAACCCGGCGCCGTGTTCCGCGTTCTGCAAAAGTTGATGATCGGGGTGGAAAACCCGTGTATCGTACGAACCGGCGTCAGCTGCTCGGATCCAGCGCGGTTTTGCTGCTGCTCAGCTCGCGCGCTGCGCGCGCAACAATTATCAAAGGCGCGCTGCCCTGGACACCCGGCGCCGCCGATCCGCCGACCGCGGTGATCCCCGGCGGATGGAAATATTTCACGCCACAAGAGGCTGCCACGGTCGAAGCCTTTGTCGACCGTCTCATCCCCGCTGACGATCTGTCCCCCGGCGGCAAGGACAGCGGCTGTGCGGTCTATATCGACCGCCAGCTCGCCGGCCCGCCTGGCCGGCTCGAAGGCTTCTATATGAGCGGCCCGTTTCAGAACGGCACCAAGCAGCAAGGGCTGCAGTCGCCGATCACGCCGGCGCAACACTATCGCAAAGCGCTCGCCGCGCTCGACACCGCCTGCCGCGCCAAATTCGGCAACCGGCCCTTTGCCGATCTCACCGACGCGCAAAAGGACGAAGCCATCAAGGGCCTCGAAGACGGTTCGCTCAAGCTTGACGGCGCCGATAGCCAGGAATTCTTCAAGCTCATTCTCACCGACACCCAGACCGGTTTTCTCGCCGATCCGATCTATGGCGGCAACCGGGACTTGGTGTCGTGGAAACTGATCGGCTTTCCCGGCGCGCATTACGATTATCGCGACTGGATCGATCGCCATAACGAACGCATTCCGCTGCCGCCGGTCGGCATCAGCAATCATCCGAATTGGTCGCAGTAATTTTGTATCGAGAAGAGCGATGGCCAAAAAGCTTCCGCGCAAAGACGTGGCCATTATCGGCCTCGGCTGGACCGGCTCCATTCTCGCCAACGAACTGACCGATGCCGGCCTTGACGTGGTCGCGGTCGAGCGCGGCCCCTGGCGCAATACCGCGACCGACTTTTCGATTTCCTACATGCAGGATGAATTGCGCTACCGCATTCAGCACGAGCTGTTCCTGCGGCCGGCGCAGATGTCGGTGACGTTCCGCAATAATGCCGGTCAGACGGCGCTGCCGGTGCGCAACTGGGGTGCCTTCATGCTCGGCAACGGGGTCGGCGGCGCCGGCGTACATTGGAATGCCGAAACCTTTCGCTTTTTGCCAAGCGATTTCATCACCAAAAGTCATTTGACGCAGCGTTATGGCGCGAACTTTCTTCCCGCCGACATGACGGTCCAGGATTGGGGCGTCACTTATAACGACCTCGAACCCCACTATGACACGTTTGAATATCTCTGCGGGACTTCGGGCCAGGCTGGCAACCTCAAAGGGAAAATCCTGGATGGCGGCAATCCGTTCGAGGGTGCGCGCTCGCGGCCATATCCAACGCCGCCCATGAAGCAAGGCTATGGTCACACGCTTTTTGCAGAGGCGGCGAAGCAGCTCGGCTACAAACCCTATCCGCAACCGTCCGGAAATCTTTCGCAGGCCTATACCAATCCGCTTGGCGTCTCACTCGGGCAATGCACATTTTGTGGCTTTTGCGAATGGTTCGGCTGCGCCAATTATTCCAAGGCCAGTCCGCAAACGACGATCTTGCCGGTGCTGCTGCGCAAGCCGAATTTCGAGGCGCGCACCGAATGCGAGGTCACCCGCATTAATTTGGATTCCACGGGGAAGCGCGCTACCGGCATCACTTATGTCGATACTTCGGGCGAAGAATTCGAGCAACCTGCCGATCTCGTGCTGCTCTGTGCGTTTCAGCTGTTCAATGTCCAGCTGCTTCTGATTTCGGGCGTCGGCACGCCTTACAATCCACAAACTGGTCAGGGCCAGATCGGCCGCAATTTCTCTCACCAGACTGTTTCGGCGGCGCTCGGCTTCTTCGACAAGGACAAATACAACTTCAACCCCTTCGTTTCAGCCGGCTCCATCGGCATGTGCATCGATGAGTTCAACGGCGATAATTTCGATCATGGCCCGCTTGGTTTCGTCGGCGGCGGCTATATCGGTCAGGTGCAGACCAATGGCCGGCCGATCCAAATCACCGCAGTGCCGCCGGGTACCCCGGCCTGGGGCTCGAAGTGGAAACAGGCATTGAAGGACAATTATCTCAGTACCATCAATTGCGGCGCCGCCTGCCACGGCTCGATGTACAGCTATCGCGATGTCTATCTGGACCTCGATCCGACCTACAAGGATCGCTTCGGTCGCCCGCTCATGCGCATGACCATCGATTTCCACGACAATGAAATAAAAATGAGCGCTTACCTCACCGACAAATATGCCGAGATCCTGCAGAAGGCGGGCGCCAAGCAAGTCGTCAAGCAACCGCGCAAAGGCCCCTACGACGTCACTACCTACCAGACCTCGCATCTGTGCGGCGGCGCTATCATGGGCGACAATCCTGGCAATAGCGCGCTGAACCGCTATTTGCAGAGCTGGGACATTCCTAATCTTTTCGTGATGGGCGCGAGCGCCTTTCCGCAAAATGCCGGCTACAACCCGACCGGCACCGTCGGCGCGCTGGCTTTTTGGTCAGCTGCCGCCATCCGTTCGCAGTATCTCAAAAACCCCGGGCCGCTTGTCCATGCGTAGCCGGCAAACATCCTTGCAACGTGCTTGGCGCGCGCTGCTTGTAAGCTCGTCGCTGTGCCTGCCTGCTGTGGCGCTTGCCGCCGGCATCGACGGCCAGGATTTCAATCAGACCGAACGCGGCCGCTATCTCGCGATCGTCGGCGATTGCGCCGCCTGCCATACGCTGCCGGGCAGCGGCCATGATCTTGCCGGCGGCCGCGTTCTGGAAACGCCGTTCGGCGGGCTCGTCGCGCCGAACATCACACCCGATCCAGTGACCGGCATCGGCGCCTGGACCGACGATGAATTCATCAATTCCTTGACCAAAGGCACCGGCCGTGGCGGCGCGCGGCTGTTTCCAGCAATGCCTTACACCTATTACACCAAGATCTCACGCGACGACGCGCTCGCGATCCGCGCTTATCTCAATACCGTGCCGCCGGTGCACAACGAAGTAAGCCCAGACAGCCTGCCGTTCCCCTTCAGTGTGCGCGCCAATATGGCGGTGTGGAATTATCTGTTCTTCGCGCCGGGCGAGTTCCAGCCGGACCCGAATAAAGGCGCGGAGTGGAATCGCGGCGCGTTTCTGACTGAAGGCTTGGCGCATTGCGGCCTCTGTCACACACCGAAAAATGCGCTTGGCGGCGACGACACGGCGCGTGCGATGCAGGGCTATGCGCTGCAGGGCTGGTTCGCACCGGATCTGACCAACGATCCGCGCCGCGGCCTCGGCTCGTGGTCCATCGAGGACATCGCGACCTATCTCAAGAGCGGCCACAACAAGACAACTGCTGCGACAGGCTTGATGGGTGAGGAGATCGACCGGTCGACCTCGAAGTTAAGCGACGCTGATCTTAAGGCGATCGCGACCTATCTGAAAGATCGGCCGGGCGACCCCGCCAACGCCGCGCAAAATCAGCAACCGGCCCTGCCGGCGCCCGATGGAACAGGCATGAAAGCGGGCCAGCAAGTCTATGCCGATGAATGTGCGGGCTGCCACAAGGCCGACGGCAAAGGCACGCCGGGCTTGTTCCCGACTCTGGCCGGGGCGCCGACGGTACAGCAGAGCGATCCCACTTCGCTTTTGCACGTCGTATTGCGCGGCGCGCTCAGCGTCGCGACGCCGACGGCGCCGACCGGTGCGGGAATGCCGGCGTTCTCATGGCTTCTCACGGACGAGCAGACCGCTGCCGTCGTGACCTATATCCGCAATTCTTGGGGAAATAACGCTCCCGCGGTCAGCGCGGGCGATGTTGGCAAAACGCGCGCAATGCTCGTCGAACGGAGTGATTAGCAGAGGTCCGTCGACTTGGCGTAGCCTAGCGCCGCCTTAAAGGAGTCGGTCAGCTCGTCCTCGGGAATGTCATCCGGCTCCGGTAATGGGGCAAACGGCAATTCTCGCTGCTTGGTGGTTAGCTCCGCGAACGTGCTTTCAAGATTTGTATGGACAATCCGGAGCTGGCGACGAGAGCCTACCCGATGCTTGTAGTTGAGCATCGGGTTGCGGCGCGACAGATCGAGCAACCTCTTGCGCAGATCGTCGTAGAGGCGTTGACCTTCGCTTGCCCCGTCCAGCACACCATACTCCGTTTGAAGTATTGTATTTGATTCTGCCCACACCCACGGCCAGCATCAAGACCTGCCGATCGCGTGGTGACAAGGGGATCGCCCCGTTTCAGAGATCATCGCCCAGATCCGCAGCTGCCTAACATTCCGTCCCATCATACGCTGAACGCCTTCCGACATGGGCGCAATTGGGCGGGATGTGCATTTAACCACAACAAGTTATGATGCACTTTCACATTTGTTTTGAGGCTTTCAGGAAGGGGAGCTTCATGCGCGCCGTTACTGTAATGGGGTTGGCAGTGTGGACCGTCGGCGCATTGCTCGCGGGCTCAATTGCGTCGGCTCCGGCTCAACAGAGCTCAGGACCTTCCCCTCAGTTGTCGCCAACCCGTACTGCACCGTCGCCACAAGAGGCGCCCAATACAAATTGCGATGCCTATGCCGCGAGTGACCTGGACCCACAACGGAAAACCAATGGTATTCCGTTCGATAAGATCAATTCTGTTCTCGCGATTCCTGCATGCGAAAGCGCCGTACAAAGATATCCCAACAGCGTTCGGCTGATCTATCAGTTGGGCAGGGCCTACGCGAAAGCGAATGATTTCGAATCGGCCATTATGCAATACCAAAAGGCTGCTGATCGAGGATATGTGCCTTCGGAGTATGACCTGGGGGTGCTATATGAAAAGGGCTTGGGCGTTGCGCAGGATGAGGCGCAGGCCGTCGCGTGGTATCGCAGAGCCGCCGAGCAAGGGTTCGCCCTGGCGCAATCGAATATTGGAAACATATATCGTAAAGGCCAAGGAGTACCGCAGGACTACGCCGAGGCCTCGAAATGGTTGCATGAGGCGGCTGATCAAGGCAACCCTAATGCTCTGATAGTCCTCGGAACGATGTATGCCGCAGGTCAGGGCGTACAGCAGGACTATAGCGAAGCCGTGAAGTTCTATCGCAAGGCAGCCGAGCAGGGAGACGCGCACGGGCAGACAAGCCTCGGGAGCATGTACGGCTTAGGCCAGGGTGTCCCGCAAGACTACGCCGAAGCTGCGAAGTGGCTTCGGCTCGCCGCCAACCAGGGTTATGCCAACGCTCAGTATTTGCTCGGCCTCATTTATGAGAATGGCGACGGCGTGCCGATCAACCTTGCTGAGGCGGCGAACTGGTACCGCAAGGCCGCCGCTCAGGGTGACGATGATGCCCAAAGGAGGCTTGGCCCGCTAGATTCGGACGCAAAAGCCGGGCGAGCCGCAGAAGAAGCCGGCAACGCGACGCTTCGAAAGGCGCTTGCGGCGGGTAAGACAACGTCGCAGGCGTGGGAAGATGCCGCGCTGGCAGCCGGCCGCGCGGTTTTAGACGTGGAATTGGCAGCCGGACGAACCCAAGAAGCGGCAAGGCAGGCAGCGCAGCAAGCCAGTGACCAAGTGCGCGCACGGGCACCTAAGGTCGGCGCAGGCGCGCCGGTGCGTTGACTGGGCAACCAGTTTGCGGCGCCAGAAACGGAAACGTGAACTTCGTCCGCTTCGCATCCGACAGCGGACGTCCGATCGTTTAGGAAGCTAACCCCGGCGGGTTCAGTGCATAGCCATCTTGAAAGGACTCTCAGACTGCGCCATCGCTGGGCTACACAATGATGCTCGTCCAGATCCTACTGCCAGTGCGGGACAACCACGGACGCAAATTCAAACGCGCCCTCTATTCGAAGCTTCATCGGGAGTTGGTTCTGCGCTTCGGTGGGCTGACCGCTCACGCGCGCTCGCCTGCACATGGCTTATGGACATCGGAAGGCTCGACCAAGCGAGATGACATGATCATTATGGAGGTGATGACCAAACGATTTGATCGGGCATGGTGGAAGAAATACCGCAAGTCTTTAGAGAAGGCATTCCGCCAGGACGAAATTGTAATTAGGGTCCACGAGATCATCCAAGTATGATGCATGACTGGTAGGCGTGAACGTAAGCATTGGCGGCCGGCTACCCCGTCTCACTTCGGATAACTCCCCTTATCGGAAGTGACCTGCGCTGAACCTCTGCTAGATGCGCGCGCATCGCGACGCATTCAAAAAAGCGAGCGCAAGCAGCGGGTATGACGAGGTGTGCGAGCGGTCAAACGAGATCTTTGCAAACATCTGGAAGATAGCGCATACGATCGTCGCAAAATCAGCGCATACCCAAAACGGCTTGCTAATTCAGGCCGTCGCGGCATTGACTGTAGATGAAACTTTCGAAGGCGACACGAAAGAGCAAGTTGACGATCTTCGCGGAGTCACTCCTGCCGCTATTGCACTATGGCAGATCGCAAGTCACTTGGGCTTTGCGGTCCCCGCGTGGGTCAACGACAATCCCAATCAGCAGTTATTGCGCCTGACCGAAAATGTATATGACGAGGCCTGAGCAGGCAGCGAACGCGTGGAGGCGGGGCGACCAGGTCGTCCCGCTTTTTTGATTTCTTCACGCGCCCGAGTAGCAAACTGCGAACGAAGCAGGAAAATGGAGGTCGAACCGATCGAGAACAATACCGATAGTACAACCGGGCGGGCGGTGTCTCAGTTTGAATTTTGCCCCATAGCCGGGCAGCCATGAGCGGCATATTATGGGGCACATGGCTAAACCTCACGTTGTCAAATTTCACCGCCATCGGCATGCGCAACGCGCCGTGCTCTATGATGAGCAATTGGAATTGCGATCACTCGAAGATTTGCGCGATTGGGCTACTCACGGGGTAGACTTCGTGATTCTCGACTCTGAGATCCTATTGCCGCCCCATGTCGGATGCTTGAGCGTCGCACCCTTGCCGCCGCACGCTCGCCGGCGGGCAGCCACTTCATCAAAGGAACGCGACGCCTTCGACCTCAAATCGCGCTAGCAGGGCTGTGCTAGTCCGATCAACGATCATGAGATTGATCGGAAACCGCGTGAAGGTATCCGGCTCCGAATGCTCAGCTAGTTCCCAAAGAGCTCTACCAGGAGCGTGGATCTTGTACGCTTGCATCGCGCCATTTGACGCGACCGCGCAAAGGGTCAGCGGAAACTTCATGTCACGCGCCAGACACTCTTCAAACGTACGCTCGAACATCGCCTCAAGATCATTCATGCTTTGAGCTACCGAACGCGGACGCACATCATGCTCAACCATGTAAGCGCCCGACCGCAAACCACTAGCCTACTCGCCCAAAATTCTTCTTCGCCGCTCCTCGCGCATCTCGCCTGCGACGGCAATAGGCGTGAGCCTATTTAGGTGTGTGGCCAAGGGCCGCCAAAGCGATGTCTCTCAAGCGCGTCACGTCACGCTCGCCTGTCCGCGCCGCCGCGATGATCCGCTTCGCCATAATTTCTTGCACGATGGGGGGGTTGGCCGCTGTCGTGAAGCTCTTTGCAAGCGGCGTCGAAAGCTTCGCCCATGATGCGGGTGACGTCATCGGGAAAGTCTGATCGCAGACGCACCAACGGAAGAATCGAAGCACGCTACAAGGTCCCCTCAGCCCTCGCTATCGAGGGCTCGCCTTGTACGATTTTCGCGCATTTCCTGGGTAATGTTCAATTGCTCCTGGGTAATGTTCAATTGCGAAAGCTTCACGAGCTCGGCGACCGGCGCATGCGGCCTGCAGGCGCGACATGACAGCGACCGGATCGGCGAGGCGCATCGCGGCGAACCCACGCGCCAAGAAATTGAACAGTCAATCTCGCTTGGTGGCCTCTTACAGCGCTTCGTTTAGCGTCGCGACGACGCGAGTTTGAAAGTCCCAATATCCATTAGCGGCAAATGCGCAAATCGTCCCGGCCAGGCCGGCCGCAAGTAATCCAGCCCACGCCCACGACAGGGGGTGCCCCTTGGGCCGGGCTTCAATGTGGACGTTGGACATGGTGGACCCCGTTTGGACGGGGGCGCCGCTCATTTGGGGGTGAGGGGCTGGGGGTTACGGCACTCCCCGTCCTCATAAAGCAATCGCGGCCTGACGGCTTCGTTCCGAAACGATCTGATAAATAATCGAATGGTGCCAGCGATGGGCCACACCTGGGTCATGGAGTCGTTGCAGGAAACGGCATGAAGCCGATGCTGGTGCCGCCCCACGTCGGATGCTTGCTCGCCCAGCGTCGGCCGCGGGCCCGGGGGTGACTTGTGAGTCTTTCGGGACGACCAGTAGGCGTAGTTTTGCAGGGTGCGCCGTTCGCCGCTCGTGCAGCGAGTCAGATGGCGGCTTAGA
>Ga0210387_10002410_pt1 | contig 14288 bp, 12 predicted proteins | sample IncBWC7OmetaG_FD_160108 | JGI IMG/M metagenome (GOLD analysis project Ga0210387, IMG submission 160108) | Forest soil microbial communities from Barre Woods Harvard Forest LTER site, Petersham, Massachusetts, United States - Inc-BW-C-7-O ...
GCGGAACGGGCGAACGCTTTCAATGCTGCCTGGGCGCCCAGCGACATCCTCCCATAGCCCCTGTTGACCGGCGCCGTTGACTGCGAGGATGCGATGCCCAGGATTGAGCAGATCGGCGACGCCCGTGATGTGTTCGGGGTTTCCCGGACGGACAAGAATGGCGGCGGGCCGAAGATATAGGGCGTGAGCGGAGGCAGGGTCGATGTCGGGCATCTCTGCGATGAAGTCCGACATCATATGCTCAGACCCGCTGAAGATAAGATCGGCGTCGGCCTTCGCTTCATCGACCCACCGCGGCGTCGGACCGGCGACGACTTTGACCTGTACGCCGTGCGCACGTTCGAATACCGCCGCCGCCTCCTTCATGGCTGGGAGCGGGCCGCCGGGGCCGTAGACATGCGGTGGCTCTCCAGCGAAGGCCGGTGACGACACCGTCATCGCGGAAATGAGCGCGAGGGCAAGAAGCAAAGGAGCCGCGCTCGCCGCCAGCTCGACTCCGGCGATAAGCGCGTCGGCGCGTTCTGGAGACATAGCGGTTGGCGCGTACGCGGCCTGCAATTTTCCCGACGGCTCGAACTCGACTGAGGCAAGCCATCAAAGGGACGCCTCATGGCGAACATTATCAGTGCTGGACTTCGGGGCGGCCGATGCCCCTCGTTCCGAGCTAGCTGCAAGCCCTCCTCGGCAGGGCTATGTCGCATTGAGGTCAAAATCGCGAAATCCAATGACGCTCCTGAGTGCAACCAAGTTCGCTCGGGAGTGCTTCGACGGGCAGGCGCGAGCGAACCGCTGGCTGAGCGCAAGCGCTCGCGAGCTATACTCTCCGTTTCGCGATTTCATCCCGATCGGGCTCGCGACCTCGTATGATGTCCATGAGAGTCTCGGCGGCTCGGCTTCGATATCGTTCGGCGTGGTGCAGTACGTAGTAGTAGCGTTCCGGAAGCGTGAAGTCGACCTGCCGAAGGAGCCCCGCCTCGATACTCGGCGCGGCGACCGACGCGGAAATGGCCGTGGCGCCCAATCCAGCTTCTACCGCGGCGCGGACCGCTTCATTGGACGGCAGCTCGAGCGCGACGCGGAGGTTGCGAGGCGAAAGGCCGAGTCCCTCAAGGGCATGTTCAAAACCAGAACGGGTGCCGGAGCCCGGCTCGCGCAACACCCAGTCGACGTTCAAGAGATCTTCTTTGGTTAAGCCCTTGTCCTCGCTCCACGGATGCTCGGCGCCGACGATGATCACCAATTGATCGCGCGCGATTCGCTCGCTGATCAGAACCGGCTCCTCGACCTCGCCTTCCACAAAGCCTAAATCCGCCCCGCCGCCGCGCACCGCAGCAACCGCCTGGCTCGTATTGCCGATCGATAGGCGGATTGCGACGCCGGGGTAGGAGCGATGGAAGGCGACGAGATGGCGCGGCAGCCAATAGCTGGCGATCGTCTGACTGGCGTAAACAGAGAGAGCGCCGCGCTTCAATCCGCCCAATTCGGAGAGGACAAGCTCGGCCGACTCAGCTCGCGCCAAAACGGCGCGAGCCTCGACAAGAAACAGCGCGCCGGCTTCGGTCAACTCGATGCCGCGGCCGACCCGGTGGAAGAGTTTTGCGCCATGGCGTCCTTCCAGCGCCGCAATCGAGGAGCTGACCGCGGACTGCGCGATGTTGAGCGCTTCGGCGGCGTGCGTAACGTGCTGACGTTCAGCGACTGCGACGAAAACGCGGAGCTGTTCGAGCGTCATAGAGGCACAATATCAGCTCGAAACTTTCATTGGCTACACGAAGTCCGTCTCGAGCGTCCTGGATTCTCTTCACGCAATGAGGTGCGCCTAGCGTCGGAAGGACGTTTCCATCGGACGTCATGGAGCCTCACAATGCCGGACCGATCGCATTTGCGCACCGCGTTCTCGGCGATCACTAGGGTCGCCAACGACGGGACGACGCCGCTCGTTTCGGCATGAGCGCCAGTCACACTCGTGATCGAGACAACGAAGGTCGGGTTCGTCGAGACTTCGGACGCCAATCCTCACGCTGTTGCGCAGCGCCGAGGGCAACGTTGCGGCGAAGGCGGCCCGGTTCTCTGGCGTGCAATGCAGGCGAGATCCACGCGGAATACGACCAGCTGAGGGACGCACTTGGAGAATTCATTGCCAAGCGGGAGAGAAAGTGTGGACGAGGGCTTCAACGACCCCCAAGGAGAACAACTTCCGCCGCACCGAGGACTGACTCAGCCGACCGTCGGTACCTGGGATTTGGATAACCTGCTCCATGTCCCTAGCGACAAATTGGAATATCATTGTGGAGGAAAATGTTAATTCTTCGGATCGATGTCGAACACAATGGTCGCTAGATTCGAGCTCAAGCGATCGGCCGCAGATTCGAAGCGCGGCGTCGTGGCGCGGTGCCGACATCAGGCACCCGCGTGGTCCTGCCTTGATGGCGCCGCGCACGGCGCACTTCGAAGAGGTCCGCGAAATCCGCAGCGAAATTAATATCTATCCCGACTTGTCGCAGCCGCTCGTCGAAATTCCAGCGCTCATAGCATGCGCCGTTCCACAGGAAGTCTCGAGCAGGGAGGTGCAAGAGGTCGTGCTGCAGAATCAACATTCCCACTGGGTCGAACAGATTGGGATTTGTGAGGTCGCAGGTGAGCGATGCATTATCGTCGCGCAGGGTGGACGACAGCAGCAACGGCCGTTCGGCGTGACCGTCAGATAGAGGTGAGACAGGTAGCGCGTACCGCGATGGAATAAGGCCATCCGAGGTCCCCGGTCCAGACAGTGCGTCGCGATTGTGATCGAGAGAGGGAAGCTGTCGCCGTACCTGAGCGTTAGTTGCCGCGGCTCCCCCAGCGAAGCGGCGACCGGAGCAGAGAACTGCGCCGGTGCGCGCGACCCTGCGGGCCTGTCGGCGATCGGTCCGGCTCCTGGCCTTTGCATTGTCGGATCGTCAGCATGTCCGGGGGCCGCGCAAATCGACCGCCTTGTCCCCGAATGACGCCACGCGCACGGTGGCGCGGCGGGTTGCACACCAAATGGCAAGGTAGTCCTCGGCTATCCGTTCGATCATGAGTGTCCGCGATATCACGCCCAAGGAAGCCAGTGACGTCGTCCTCTATCGCGCCGCGCCGCGCAAGCCGCTCAAGCCGCTTGACGAGAGAGACGCTTGACTTCCTGCATCACAAGCGTTCGGTACGGCCCATCCACCTGCAGCAGGCGCTCGGGCTCGCCGTCCTGCACAATCTTTCCGTTTTGTAGGACGACGATTCGGTCAAAATTCCGCAGCGTCGACAGCCGATGCGCGACGGCGATGACGGTCCGTCCCCGCATGAGGCGCGAAAACGCGTCGCGGATCGCCTCCTCGGCTTCGATGTCGAGAGCCGAGGTAGCTTCGTCGAGCAGGAGGATAGGCGAGTTCTTTAAGAACGCTCGTGCGATCGCGACGCGCTGACGCTGACCGCCGGACAATTGAGCGCCGCGGTCGCCGACAATCGTATCGAGGCCGGCCGACAGGTTCTCGATGAATTCGCCGCATCGGGCTGCGACGGACGCGCTCCAGACCTCTGCGTCGGTCGCTTCGGGACGTCCGTAGCGGATGTTCTCCATCAGCGAACGATTGAGTAGCGGCGCGTCTTGCGGCACGACGGCGATCGCTTGTCTAAGGCTCTCCTGCGTCGCTCGCGAAATGTCGTGTCCGTCGATCAAGATGCGACCGCTCGGCAAGTCGTAGAATCTCTGCAGGAGCGCAATGAGGGTAGACTTGCCGCCTCCCGATGGTCCGACCAGGCCGACCTTCTGACCGGGTTCGACGGCAAGATCGAACTGGTCGAAGACATGCCGATCCCCGGGATAGGCGAAACTCATCCGCTCGAAGACGATGCTTGCCCCGCCCTTCGGCGCGAGCGCGGCCGCTTGCGGGTGATCCGTCAGTTCGTGCGGAGAGAGCAACGTGACGAGCGCCTCCGAGAGACGCGCGAAGTGTTGGGTCGCGTCGACGAGCGCGACAGCGAAATCGCGCGTCGCGCTGAGAACTGTTATACCAAGCGTGCAGACCAGAACGACGTCGCCGACGGTGGCCTCGTGGCGTTGCCAGAGATGGATCGCCCAGGCCAGCAAACCCACAATCAAAATGACGGTGACGAGCGCGTGCGTGAGCCTCAGCTTCTCTAGATAAAGCAGGCTACGGCGGCGAGCTGTCAGCTCCTGCGCCACGGTCGCGTCGAAGCGACGCTGCTCACGCGTTAGACCCCCGAACGCTTTCACCAGCGAGATATTGCCGATTACATCCACCATCTCGCCGTCGACGGCCGCAGCTTTGTCCGCGAAATCATGGTGTAAGGGTTTGCCGGCGGCGGCGATGTGAAAAATCGCATAAATCATGCCGCAGGAGACCACAGCGAGTATGGCCGCCATCCATACGTTGACCGTGGCGAGAAACCCAATCGCCCCGATGGTCGCCAAGCATGGCGGCGCGACGTTCCAGACGAACATGTTTTCGATGGTGAAGACGGCGTTCGACGTCGCCGTAACTCGGCTCGTCAGCATGCCAGGCATCCGTTTGGCGAAGTAGCCTGGAGCGTGGCCCGTCAAATGCCTAAAAAGATCGCCGCGGATGTCGCCGGTGACGCGCACGAATGTGAAACTAGCGATGAAGCCGCCCACGCGCCAGAGCAGGTTATCCGCCGCAATGAAGAACAACACGACGCCAAAGGCGAGCCACGGATTTCCGTCCCTCGCCGGCGCGGACAACGCGTCGACCAGCCTCTTGACGCCGTACTGCGTGCTGACCGAACAGCCCACGGCCGCCAGCACGGCGAGCGCGATCGCCGCATGAGGAATCGCGCGCGCCCGAACGTAGCGCCCAAAAAACGCGAGCGTTCGATGTCCATACTTCGTTAGGTCGTCGCCTTCGTTCATGTGCAGACAAATGTTTGGGCAAAAGTGGGTCAAAGTTTGGCGAAGCCCGCCGCTGTCCAAAGCTTCAGTCAACGCCACACTCGCAAAAAGGATTTATCGCGGGAACTTGTTCCGTCATAAAGCGTTTGTGAACGTTTGGCGCTTGTCGCCAACTCCATAAACCAACGTTCGTCACAGAGGCGCTGGTGTTGTCGCGCCGACTGGAGGGAAAATTGCGCATTGCACAGATATCACCGTTGACTGAAGCCGTGCCGCCGAAACTCTATGGCGGAACCGAACGGGTGATCTCATGGCTGACCGAAGAGCTGGTCGCGCTCGGGCATGAGGTCACGCTGTTTGCGAGCGGGGATTCTGTCACGAGCGCGCGACTCGTAGCGATGTGGCCTACCGCTGTCAGGCTCGACGGATCGGTGCGCGATCCCAACGCTCTTCAAGTGAGCATGATCGAGCAGGTCGCACAACGATCCAAGGAATTTGATCTATTGCATTTCCACCTCGATTATTATCCCTTTTCCGTGATGTCGCGGCAGTCGACGCCCTTTCTGACGACACTGCACGGTCGGCTCGACCTGCCTGAGCATCAGCCTGTCTTCTCGACCTTTCCGAGCGTTCCGCGGGTGTCGATTTCAAACGCTCAGCGGCGGCCGGCGCCGAATGTGAATTGGGTCGGGACGGTTCACCACGGGATGCCGTTGGATCTCCTGAGGCCCGTGCCAGCGAACCCGTCCTATCTCGCATTTTTGGGACGCATTTCGCCAGAGAAGCGGGTCGATCGCGCCATTAACATCGCCGAACATTGTGGCCTGCCGCTCAAGATCGCCGCGAAAGTCGATCCGGTCGATCATGACTATTTCGAGGAAGTGATCCGGCCGTTGCTCGCCAAACCGCATGTCGAATTCATCGGGGAGATCTCCGACGCGCGGAAGTCCGAGTTTTTGAGCAACGCGCTCGCGCTTCTCGTGCCGATCGACTGGCCGGAGCCTTTTGGACTGGTCATGATCGAGGCCATGGCTTGCGGCGCCCCGGTCATCGCATTCAACCGCGGCGCAGTGCCTGAATTGATTGAGGACGGCGTCACCGGTTTCGTCGTTGAAGACGAAATGAGCGCCGTCGGTGCCGTGCGCCACATCGCGCGATTGTCACGTACGATGATCAGAAACCGTTTCGAAGAACGGTTCGCGGCCCGCCGCATGGCGAGAGACTATTTGGATATTTACCGAGGCTTGCTCGGCGCCGTGGCGCGCCGCCCGAGAATCGCGTCGGTCTCCGGCTAACGGGTCAGTCCTCCGGAGGAGGGCGCGTCTCGGGCATCGCCAGCGACACGGCCGACAGACCCAGCAGGCCGAATCCAGCCATCATTAGAAAAGCTGTCTGGCTGTCGAACCGATCGCTGACATATCCCGCAAGGGTGGTGCTGATGGACGCGCCGACGCCGACGGCGCAGCCGACTGCGCCTTGCGCCAGATTGAAATGACCCGTCTCGCCAGAAACGTCAGCGATGATCAGGGGAACCAATACGGCCAGCGCCGCGCCTGAGACGCCATCGAGGAGCTGCGCCGCCATCAGCAGATAAGGATTGATAAGAAACGCAAACAGCAGGCCGCGGACCGCCAAGGCGGCGAAGCAAAGGACGAGCAATGGGCGCCGTCCCCATAGCTCGGCTCTATGCCCGACCCAGGGCGAAAGCACAGCGACAATGAGTTGAGGTGCGACAATCGAGGTGGCGACGAGGATGGTGGCGAACCTGCTCGAACGCAATGTCATCATGCTCGCCGCCAATGGCAGCATGGCGGCGTTGGCGAGTTGGAACAGTGCGATGCAGCCGGCGAAGATCAGGAGTGGCCGGATCTCAAATAGGCTGAGCAGCCCAGCTATGGTGTTTCTATGCTCAGGCTTCGCGACGCCGCCGTGAGCATTCGTCGGATCAATTTCGTGGGTTCGTATGTGGAAGAGGGCGAACAGCGCCGGCAGGGCCATGCTCGCGACGAGGATAAAGGCCGCCCGGTCCGAAATATAATATGCGCAAGCGCCCATGCCCGCCGCGGCGAGGCCTGAGCCGACTGAAGCGAAAGCCGCGTTGCGGCCAAGGCGCGCGCTGATCAGTCTGTGCCCGACGAGGCCGAGGCTGATCGCCGCGATCGACGGGCCCAGCACGCAACTCGCGCCCGCCTGCAAAATCCGAGAGGCGAAGACGACCAGAAAGACCGGCGCCACGGCGAGCGCGAACGCGCTGATCCCGACAGTCGCGACGGCCACAGCCGCCACCCAGCGCGCCGAGCGCGTAGCGTCGACGATCGCTCCGCCTGGGATTTGACCGACCAAGCCGGCGAACGCGCCTACCGTCAGGACGAGGCCGATATCGGTTTGGGTCCACTTTTGCGTCGTAAGATAAACGGAGACGAAAGCGCCAAATCCGGTTTGCACGTCCGCCAGGAAGAAGACGAACCAGTCGAGAGCGCGGAGGCTCGAGAGGGACGGAACAGGAGAGCCTGTCCGTTGGCGATTGCTAGGCGAACGCGCCGGCGACGGTCTGGCGGCCTCGCGCGGCGATTTCCTGCTCGGCAGTTGGGCTCCTAAGAAATCGGACATGAGTTCTCTGGAGCGTCAGTCCCAAAGATGGTCATCACGTCGAAAAGAGTTATCGAACGCAGCTTCTTTAAGGCTTCGCGGCTGGGCCGCCGATCATGACGACCGGCTCGGCCGCCTTATAAACGGGCGCGACCCGCAATTGATCCTTCGTCAGATTGACGACGACCGCTCCCGCCTTCTTGGGGTCAAAATGCAACGAGCGCCAGTCGACGGCGATCTTGCGGGAGCCGACGCCGAGAAAACCGCCAAAATCGATAATAGCGGCTCTGACCTGGCCAGTGCGATCAACGATAATGTCGACGATCCGCCCCATGTCGTCGCCGGTCGAGCTAAGCGCCTCGATGCCGAGAACGCTCTCAAGCTGCTCACCGCCAACGACGGTGGCCGGAACGGTTGTCTTCTCTTCCTTGGTCGTATCGTCATTCTGCGGCGACGGCGCGGCGGCAGGCGGCGGTGGGGCCGGTGCGGCGGCGGTTGGCTGCGGCAAGGGCGGGGCGGCGGCTGGCTGCTGGGACGGTGGGGGGGCGGTTGGCTGCGGCGAAGACGTCGCTTGCGCCGATCGCCAGGGCAATTGTGCCGGATTGCGCGTCGCTGCCCTCGCCGGCGCCTGCGCGCCGAGCAGCGCAAGAGCCACGAGGACGGCTGCCTCCTCGTAGAGGAAACGCCGCGGCGAGGCGCCGAGTATCGACGTGGCTACGTGTCCATTCATCTTGGTCGCCACGGTCAGTCGCTGCAGACGCCGGATCCATTGCATCAATGACCCCACTTCAATCATCTGGTACCTCATGGCAACATTGCGGCGCTGAGCCGTCACTGTGACCTTGGCGCGCTGGCATTTGGATGAGGTTGTTGTGAAGGTCAACGGCTGGCTAAAACAAAACTAACCTAGATGCGGCGGATTTAGCGAAGATGAAATCACCACCGTGCGTTCGCTCAATGGGCGGAGCGCACCGCCAAGCATCTAATGGCGAGCTACGGCGAGCCGACGTGACGGCACTGTCAAGCCAATCGCGACCTGTCGCTATTTGACGCGCAAAATCCAAAGGCGGCAACTCCGCTCGCGCGATGAGCACGCGCCACTCGGCCAAGGCGGCAGAGCTTCTCTGCTTGTAGACTTGCCGAGCGAGTAGATGCCGCTTCTAGTCGAAATGATTGTGGGCTGGAGCCTTCGTCGCCGTGGCGCTCGCCAACAAGATGGCGCGCATCGCCTTCGCGATTCTGCGGTGTAAGAAAGTCTATCGGGAAATTCTGGCGTAAGGAGCGCCGGCTAGGTTCGCGGATGAGGCCCGCCAAGAGCCAAGGCACGCGCTGAACCGTCAGCAAACCGCGGCTGTCACCGACATCCGTTCGACTTCGTGGTGGACAAGATGCTCGGCATCGCGCCCGACGCTCAGAAAGCGTCCCGATCCCCAAGTCCAGAGCCAGGGCAGCCCGAGCACGTAAGCGCCAGGCACCCCTGTGACGCCGCGCCGATGCACCGGATAGCCGGTTCCATCGAAGATCGGCAGGCGCGCGTAGGACCAGTCGGGGGCGAAGCCAGTCGCCCAGACCACCGCCCCGATGCCGGCCGCCTTGAGATCGAGCTCGAGGGCTTCTTGCGCCGGCTCCCAGACCGGAACGTAAGGCCCCCCCTCGGGGGCCTTGAGGCCCTTCTCCGCGATGTTCCGGTCGATCAGCGCGTTGATGCGGTTATAGACGCGGTCCGCTTCGTCGAGGTTCATCTTGAGGTTCGCCTCGAACAGCATCTTGCCGCCTTCGACGGCTCTGAGGCGCCCGTAAAGCGACATGCCTTCTTTCGCAAAGGCGCGAAGGTCGATATCGCGTCCTCCGTCGCGGCCGGTCAGATAGTGATTGGTGTCTTGCCGTTTGTGGCCCATGCCTTCGTCCGCCACCGTGATCTCGTACTGGCCAATGTCCCACAGCCAGTCGACCACGTCGCGCCCGCGGTAGAAGCGCGCGCAGCGCGGCGCGTTCCCTGTCACAAGGTGGACCATGCGGCCCGCTAAGTGCAGGTCCTCAGCGATCTGCGCGCCCGACTGGCCGGAGCCGACCACCACCACCGAACCGTCGGGCAGCGCCGCCGGATTGCGATACTCGGCCGAGTGGATCTGAAGGATCGATTCGGGAACTCGCTCCGCGGCGCGCGGCGCGCTTGGATTGCCGTAGAGGCTCGTCGCCAGAAACACAGCGTCCGCGGTGCAGGCGCCGTGTGACGTAAGAATGCGGAAACGTTCGTCGACTTTTTCGATCGTGAGCACCCCGACGTTCTCGTGCACCGACGCCCTGCGCTTGCGCGCGAAGCCGTCGAGGTAGTCGAGGATTTCGTGCTTCACCATGAAGCCGTGCGGCTCAGGGCCGTCATAAGGGTGTCCAGGCAACTGACACTGCCAGTTCGGTGTGACGAGGCAAAAGGCGTCCCACCGCGCGTCGCGCCAGTTGTGCATGATCGTCTTCTTCTCGAACACCACGTGATCGATTCTGGCTTGGCTCAGAAAGTAGCTCGCGCAGAGGCCAGCTTGGCCTCCTCCCACCACGACGGCGCGGTAATGGGGTTCGAAACGGGGATTGGCGTTCACCAGGAGAGGTCCCTTTCATCGAACAGGAAGCGTTCGCAGGCCACTTTCGCGTCGGGCTCTTTGGCAAATCGGCCCGCGGCGCTCTCGATCTCGGCGAGCTGGCGAAGCGCCAGCGAGCAGGCATGACCGTATTTCGCCTTCACCCGATCGGAGGCGATCGTGAGCGCCTCGCGGCTCCGCGCCACGAAATCGGCGAGCGTATACGTCTCGCCCTCGCGGAAATAGTCCTTGATCACGAGCGAGGGCGAATAGCACGTCTCGCTGATACCGTCCGGCCAGCGCACGAGGAACCGCATCTCAGGCATGCACCGGCTCCCGTACCCGTTGATAAACGGGCTCATGCGCCTGTGCGACCGAGCGCCAATCGAAGCGCGCAGCGAGCACGCGGCCGCGCTCGCGCAGCGGGGCGACGAACTCCTCGTTGAGCGCGAGCGCCATCGCTTCGGCAATCGACCTGTCGGCAGGCGCGGGCGCGACGGGCAGCGCGAGCGCTTCGCACTTCGGCGCGCGGAAAAAGCTTTCACCTTTCGCGTCCGGCGCATACAGCACGACCTCATGTCCGAGCCCGACGAGCGTTTCCGACAGTTGCATCGCGTGCACGACGCCGCCACGCGGATTGGTGGAATGGGCGAGCATTGCGATCCGGAGAGAACGCTTCATCCGGCGACCTCCGAGACGCGAGAGAGCCCCATAAGCCGCTCGCGCTGGAGGTCGCGCAGTATGGCGCGCCGTGCGCCCAAGACAAGCGCGACTTCGGTCCCGCTCCGGACGTCGCCGATGACGTCCGCGTGGATGTCGCGGCCCCGAAAGAGCTCGAGCGTCGCGTCGAGCGACGTTCGCGGGACCGACAAGAGAAAGCCGAAACTGGGGAAGGTCTTGAGCCAGCGTTCGAGCGCCACGCCACGCGGCGGCTCGATCGCGTCGAGGTCAATGTCGATCGCGACGCCCGAGGCTTCGGCGAGCATCGCTACGGTGCCGGGAATGCCGCCCTGGCTGATGTCCTTGGCGGCGCGGGCGAGGCCGCGCTCGGCGATTTGGGGCAGGAGCGCGAGATCCCCGCGCAGCCGCTCGCACGGCGCGCCGAGCGCCGCCTGCCAGTTGTCGAACGGCTCGCGATAGGCGCCGCGATGATCGATCGCAGCAATGAGCACATCGCCCGGTCGGGCGTCGAAGCTCGTCAAGAGCTGCAATCCCGCCCGGCCCACCACCGCGACCGCGAGCTGGGCCTGCGGGGTGCGTAAATTGGTGTGTCCGCCGACAATCGGGGCGCCGTAGGCGGCAGAGGCCGCTTTCATACCGTCGAGAATCGCGGCGGCCGAGCCTTCGCCGTCGGCCCACACCGCGTCGACGACAGCGAGCGGCCGCCCGCCCATTGCGGCGATGTCCGAGATATTGACCATCACGCCGCACCAGCCGGCGAACCATGGATCGGCGGCGACGAAGGCGTTGAGAAAGCCTTCGATCGCGACCAAGAGATGCCCATCCCCGTCCGCGATAGCGGCACAATCGTCGCCGACGGGAATCGCCCCGGATGGGAGGCCGAGCCGCTCCACTACGACGCCGATGTCAGCCTTCGCCGCGAGCGCCGGACTTCGGCGGAGCGAATCGGTAAGCGCGTCGAAGGCGGCCCCGTCCATATCAGGCCGCCTTTCTCAGGGCGACGAATCCAAGCTCGGGCGCATGGCACGGCGAATATTTGGTCAGATCGGCGCGCATCTTGAGGTGCGGTCGGCCCCGTAAGTCGAGCTCGGCGAGCGTCTCCCAATGCATCTGACGGAAGAGCGGTTCGTTTTGCGTCTGGACATGCGCAAGGAAGGTTGTCGCGCCCATGGCGTGGGCCGATGAGACAGCGAGGCGGATCAAGGTCGCGCCGATCGCGCCGATGCGGCGGCACTCTCGTTCGACCGCGAGCCGCGACCCCCACCACAGCCCTGGCTCCTCCTCGTGGATACGCACTGTGCCGACGACCTTGTCCGCCGCGACGCCCATCATCGACAGAGCGACGATCGTGATCGCGTACTCGTCGGCGCCGTCGCGGTCGTCGCCGGCAAACAGCCGCTGCTCGTCGCAGAACACCGCCCGGCGCAGCACGTACGCGCCCTCCTGCTCCCAGCGCGACGCGGCGAACTTGACGCGGAATTCGCAAGGGCTGAACGGCGCGACCGGCTCGAAGATCATGACACGAGCCGCCTCTCGTAGGTCGAGAGCGCGGAGCACGCGCCGCAGCGGCCGCAACCCGCCTTGATTTCGGCCGCGTTCAGGCCGTTGGCCGCCAGCATCCGCGCGAGCGGCGCAAGCACTGCGTCCATAAACGACGGCGTGGGCGGCGGCCAGCTTTCGAGCGGCGTCCCGGAAATCGGCACGAATGGCACGACGAACGGGTAGACGCCGAGGTTAACCAGCGTACCGCACATTGCGAGGATCGCCTCCGGCGGGTCGCCCAGGCCCGCGAGGATATAGGTCGAGACCTGCCCTCGGCCGAAGACCGGGACCGCCCTCGCGAAAGCTGAGAGATACCTTTCGACGGAATTCTCGGCCTTACCCGGCATGATACGCTGACGAACCTCGGGCGTCACCGCTTCGAGGTGCATGCCGAGAGCATCGACGCCGGCCGCTTTAAGACGCTCAAACCACGCGTCCTCGTCCGGCGGCTCGCATTGACCCTGGATCGGCAGATTGACCGCAGCCTTCACCGCCGCCGCGCTCTCGCAAAGGATCGCGGCGCCGCGGTCGGCGCCCCGCGGCGTACCGGTCGTCATCACCATGTGCTTGACTCCGTCGAGCTTGACCGCCGCCTCGGCTACCTCAGCGAGCTGAGCGGGACTCTTGCGCTCAATCGTGCGTCCGGATGCGAGCGATTGGCCGATGGCGCAGAACTGGCAGGCTTTGAGGCGGCTTTGGTAGCGGATGCAGCTCTGCAGCACCGTGGTCGCCAGCACGTCGCGTCCGTGCAGCACGGCGATCTTCGAATAGGGAACGCCGTCGGCGGTCTTGAGGTCATAGAAGCGCGGTCGCGCGACGAATGCCGCCTCAGCCAGCGTTTTGCCGTCGCGCGCGATGCGGCTTTTGCCCTCGGCGTCCGGCTTGTCGATCACGTACGGACTTTCGAAGGCTGGCGCCGTGTGGACCGGCGCCATGACCGTCACGCCATCGACGGTGATCGCTTTGTGATCGGAAGGCCCCGCGCCACCGCGGCGGCTCTCAAGCCCGGCCTTAGGATCCGCCAGCCGCACGCCGAACGTTTGCAGTTCGTTGATCAGGCGCTCGGTCGGCAAGTTCATGCGGGTCTCCATCGCCGGACCTCCTTGCTTCCATGGGAATCGGCGCCGACGGCTCGAAGCTCAACGGCGCTTTAGGCCGCGGATCGAGCGTGACACTCAAGAGTTCGGGTCTCGCATAGTGGCCGACAGAGTCCATCATGCGCTTGCGCTTGACGATGAGGCTCATGTCGAGGTCGGCGACGAGGATCCCCTCACCTTCCGTCAGCGGCGGCGCGAGATGGCGCCCCTCCGGCGAGATGATCGCCGTCATCGACCCGCCGCGCAGCGCGCGCTGCAGGCCCTCGTTGGGCGTGATCGAGGCGATCTGCTCTTCGCTGAGCCAGCCGGTCGCATTGACCACGAAGCATCCGCTCTCGAGCGCGTGATGCCGGATAGTCACCTCCATCTGCTCGGCGAAGATCGGCCCGACGAGCGAGCCGGGAAACTGCGCGACGTGGATCTCCTCGTGCTGCGCCATTAGAGCGTAGCGCGCGAGCGGGTTGTAGTGCTCCCAGCAGGCGAGCGCGCCGACGCGGCCCACCGCCGTATCGGCGACGGTGAGGCCGGAGCCGTCCCCCTGCCCCCAGATCATGCGCTCGTGGAAAGTCGGCGTGATCTTGCGCCGCTTGAGCTTGAGCGCGCCGTCGGCGTCGAAAACGAGTTGCGTGTTGTACAGCGAGCCGTGGTCGCGCTCGTTGACGCCGAGAACGACAACCGCGCCGTGCTTGCGCGCCGCGACGGCCACGGCCTCCGTTTGCGCGCTCGGGACAACGACCGCGTGCTCATAAAGGCGGATGTGCTCGGCGCCGCTCTGCACTGGTGGCAGGACGAAGGAAAAATAGGGGTACCAGGGGACGAACGTCTCCGGGAACACGACAAGCTCCGCGCCCTTCGCGGCCGCTTCGCCGATCGTGTCAAGCACGCGCGCGAGCGTCTCCTCGCCCGACTTGAGATCGG
>Ga0210387_10002411_pt1 | contig 14285 bp, 17 predicted proteins | sample IncBWC7OmetaG_FD_160108 | JGI IMG/M metagenome (GOLD analysis project Ga0210387, IMG submission 160108) | Forest soil microbial communities from Barre Woods Harvard Forest LTER site, Petersham, Massachusetts, United States - Inc-BW-C-7-O ...
GGAGACAGCATCGATGTGGAAGAGATGGTTGCGGAGGGAGATGTGGTGGCCATTCGCGGGACCCTTCAGGGCGTGCATAAAGGCGCGTTTGCCGGTGTTCCGCCCACGGGAAGGCAGGTGAAGCAAGAGGCCATGGTCTTTTATCGCGTGAGCGATGGACGCATTGCGAAGTTCTGGCTGCAGATGGACTCGAAGGCGTTGATGGATCAGCTGACGGCTTAGGCGGATGGCCTACGATCCCGAGAGAGCCGCTTTCGCCGCAACCAGAATATTCACCGCAGACAGAAGACTCCATCGTGTGAAGCGAAGATCTTCGAGCGGATCAGCCCACCTTGATGTTGTGTTCGCCGACGATGGTGAATACCGACAGGAGATTGGTAAGGCCGAGAAGGTGGCGAACCTGTTTGCCAAGATGCATCAGTTCCAGGTCGCAGCCAACCGAGCGGGCAGACACGTACAGACGAACCAGCGTGCCGAGGCCCGTGCTGTCCATGTGGGTAAGCTCTTTAAGGTCCAGCACGATTCGCTTGGTATCCGGTATCAGTTGCTTGACCTTGATGGAGAGAACATCGGTTACTCCAGTTACCAACTTGCCGTGGCAGTGCACAACAGCAGTGTGACCGGCACGGTCAATTTCAAGGGTAAGGAAACTCACGGCTGCTTCGTCAGACATCGGGCTTTGCCTTGTTGAAACGTATGGATGGCCCGGAAACCGGCGTCGGGCGATTCTTGCATACCGCAGAGGAGAATGAAACGAAGAACCTGGACGCAACCAGATTGACGCGCCGGTTTCCCTGCGATACCTTCATCGCATGTTCTCGTCAACTCTTCGTTGTTGTTGCTCCCATATCCAGTAGCCGGGCGAGTGACCGTAATTAACGAAGAGACCTTGACGTCATGAGCAGTCCACTCTCATTCAGTCATTACACCGCAGCGTTTTTCCTATCGGCAAAGTCTCGCCGCGAAGAGATTCGCAGTTGATCGCTTTCGGCTAAACTATTGGGATCTTCTCATCCATGTACTGAAACTCGGCGCAACGAAATAGCATAAATCATTAGGAGAAAAATATGAGTGTCGTTCTCAATGAAGTGTTAGCCGCCAATCAGCAGTACTCGGCGTCGTTCGGAGCCAAGGCAAACCTCGCACTACCGCCGGCCCGCCGCTTCGCCGTGCTCACGTGCATGGACGCCCGGCTCGATCCGGCCAAGTTCGCCGGCCTTTCTGAGGGAGATACGCACGTCATCCGCAACGCGGGCGGCCGGGCCAGTGATGACGCGATCCGTTCGCTCGTCATCAGCTATAAATTGCTCGGCACGCGCGAGTTCTTTGTTATTCATCACACAGACTGCGGCATGGAGTTCTTCACTAACGAAGTGATTCGCGGCTTGCTCAACAGGAGTCTGGAGACGGCGGAGCTCACGCCTGCCGGCTTTAAGGACATCGGCAAAGGTCCCGGTTCTCGTGCCGGTGAATTCATCGAGTGGCTTACCATTCCCGATCAGAAACAAGCCGTTGTCGATGATGTGCTTCGCATTCGGTCCCACCCGCTCGTTCCGCCTTCGATACCGATCTATGGCTATGTCTATGATGTAAAGAGCGGCAAACTGATTGAGGTCGAGGCAGCGACAAAGGCGGGGGCGGCGAAGTAAAACCTACGGCGGCGGCCAACGCGAGCAGGGGCATGTAACTGGACCGCGTCCCAGCCGAGTGGACAACCCTATAGTCGCCATACTCGACCCATCTTTGCGCCTCGAATCAGAGAGCGAATTGCGGGGCGGAATTTCGGGAGGGACGGATCATGAACCGCATTGAAAAGAAATCGGGGCAAACCCATCCTCGCGCGCGCATATCGGTAGTTCTCGGCTTGGGCCTGCTCCTCGTAAGTTGTGTACTCATCGCGGGGTTTGGGCTGGGCCGCTCGTTGTTTGCAGAGGGCCAAGATAAAACGGACCACGCTCCGTCCGGGTGGTTCCTGGCTGGGAGCAAACCGACAAGCTACCGCACCGGTGTTGATAAAGCGACGACCCACGAGGGACATTCGAGCGCCTATCTGCTGTCAGCCGTGCCAAACACGGAAGGATTTGGAACGTTGATGCAATCGATTGATGCCGAGAACTACGCTGGAAAGCGTGTTCGCCTGCGGGCATCTGTCGAATCGCAAGACGTCAGCGAATGGGCCGGGATGTGGATGAGAGTCGATAAGCAACAGAAGTCGGTTGCCTTCGACAACATGCAGGACCGTGCGATCAAGGGAACACAACCATGGAGTACTTATGACGTCGTTCTCGACGTCCCGGAAGATGCTACCGGTATTTCGTTCGGAATTCTCCTCTCAGGAGCCGGCGAAGTGTGGGTAAACCATGTGACTCTCGAAGAGGTGGGCAAGGAGACACAGACTACCGGCACCAAGCCGGATCAAAGACCTTTGTCTAAGACTCCGGTAAATCTGAATTTCAGCAATTAAGCAGGAGCGATGGCGTCTATGCGCCCAACTGACTCGCGGACTGGTCACTGCGGCTAAGACAAAAGATCGCCGCGCCACGGAGCGGGAGCGCGGCGGCAATTTCGATAAATAACGTTTGCTGGACGACTTACGATTTTTCGGCGGGCGTCACGGCGTCGAGCAGATGCAATTCCTTGCCTGGCTTAAAGCGGACGGCTTTGCCGGGGGCGATCGTTACTTCGGCTCCGGTTCGAGGGTTGCGGCCAATGCCGGTCTTTCGGGGCCGTACGTTGAAGACGCCAAAACCGCGAAGCTCGATTCTTTCGCCATTCGCCAAGGCCTTCTTAAGGCTCTCAAAAACCGTGTCGACCGCCGCCTCGGCCTTCACCCGCGGTAAACCGGTTCGTTCGATTACGTGATGGATGATGTCTTGTTTAATCAATGCCTTCACTCCGAAACGCTGTCGTATTTTTGGTTACATCGGGTTCTGGTGTGATGCTAGAAAGGTTTTTGAGCATTGTCAACGCATTCCGGTGTCTCGTAAGATGCAAGTTTTGAACCAACTTAAGGAATGCCGACGCTTTTACAGCGCGGCGGGGAGTTTTCTTGTCGATTAAGAGCGATCGCTGGATTCGTGAACAGGCTGTGAAGAACGGAATGATTCACCCCTTCAGCGAAAAACAGGTCCGAGAAGGTGTGATTTCCTATGGGTTGTCGTCCTATGGCTACGACCTGCGGGTGTCGAACGAATTCAAGATTTTTACCAATGTAAACAGCGCCATTATCGATCCCAAGAAGTTCGACGAACGGTCGTTCGTCTCGGTTGAAGCCGACTCAGTCATTGTCCCGCCTAACTCTTTCGCGCTGGCACGGTCGATCGAATACTTCAAGATTCCTCGCGATGTGCTGACCATCTGTGTCGGCAAATCCACCTATGCCCGCTGCGGCATCATCGTGAACGTGACCCCCTTCGAACCGGAATGGGAGGGATTCGTGACCCTCGAGATCTCGAATACCACTCCACTGCCAGCCCGAATCTACGCCAACGAGGGCCTCTGCCAGATTCTCTTCTTCCAGTCCGACGAGCCTTGCGAGATCAGCTATGCGGATCGTCGCGGAAAGTACCAAAAACAGCAGGGGATCGTGCTTCCGAAGCTGTAAGCTTATCTCCAAGAGCCTTCATGCCAACTTCAATCAAACAGCCGCTATGCATCGGACTGATGGACTTCGAACCGCTGCGCGTGGCCGGATTCGAGAGCGTATTCGATGACATACCGCAGGTCGAGGTCGTGGCCACCGACCTGCCCGGCGTACTGTCCAGCGACGATTTTCAGATGGTGATCCTGGGTCTGCGCAATCCGGTCGAGTCGTTCGAGATTCTGGCCCGGCTAAAGGCCGCGCGCCCGAAATTGAAGCTGATCGTGATGGGTTCGGAAAGCGATGATGAAACCATCATCAGCGCCATCGGCGCGGGCGCCAAAGGCTATCTTGAGGTGACGGCTACACCGGAGCTGGTGACGCAGTGCATCGAGGTAGTGGAAAGCGGGTCCATCTGGGCTCCGCGGCGGGTCCTGTCGGCCTTCGTCGACCGCATGCTGCATGCTTCCGAGAAGCCGGTGCTCCGGCACGAATTCAAGTTCACCGATCGGGAAGAGGCGGTGCTGCGGCTTCTGGTGGCGGCCCGGTCAAATCGCGAGATCGCCGATGCGCTCGGTATTGAAGAGCGGACCGTCAAGGCCTATGTAGCCCGGCTTATGCGCAAAGTCGGCGTCGAAAACCGTATCGCACTTTCGATTCAAGCGGCCAGCCGCGCTCTGGTCCCGGATGACGATGAGGGCAGCTGAGAAGCGGGCAGTTATCCGGCCTCTCATACCCTCTTACTTTAGGCCACTGAACCTTGGTTACCTTGCGGGTTACTTTGGAACAGACTACAAGAGTACTAGCAACAACGCAGATCTGGGGAACGGGGCTGCCGGGACAGGAGACTGGTCCGCAGCCCCACTTTTTTGCAGAGCGCCTATCCCTCTCAACTCGCGGCACGCTCAACCTTTGCAGCCAGCCTCGCATCTAGTTTCAATACGTCCAGAGCAACGAAAGGGATGTGCGCCTTCGCTTCGCCGTTTTTTCGACATGCTCGATAACGGATATAAGTGTTTACAGGAGAAAGATCACAATGAAGAAACTTTTTACCCTTCTTTGCGTTGCAGGGATGACTGCATCCGCGTTTGCGGCGTCGGATAATGCGACTCTCGATCACCGGTTGGAGAGTTCCAGGCTCATCCTCAATGAGATTATGGCGGCCCCTGACCAAGGGATTCCCAGCGGGATCATGAAGCAGGCGACTTGCGTGGCCGTCGTGCCTGGTCTGAAAAAGGCTGCTTTCCTACTTGGTGGTCAATACGGCCAGGGAGTCGTGACCTGCCGTACTGGACACGGATGGAGCGCTCCGGCATTCATTCGCATGGCAGGGGGCTCCTTTGGTCTGCAGGCCGGAGGGCAGGATACAGATCTGGTGCTGGTCGCGGTTAACGATCGCGGGATGCAGGATCTGCTCAAGAGCAAGTTCAAGATAGGCGCCGATGCGGCGGCAGCGGCGGGCCCCGTCGGCCGTAATTCGCAAGCGGCAACCAATCTGACCCTGAAATCCGAACTGCTGACCTATTCGCGCAGCAGAGGACTGTTTGCGGGCATCGATCTGGATGGCACATCCGTCAGCCAGAACAGTGACGACACCAGTGAGTACTACGGCGCGCCGCATTCCTTCGAAGAAATTCTGAAGGGCAACGTGCTTCCGCCCGATTCGTCAAAGCCGTTCGTACGTACCGTAGCCAAATATTTCCACGACGCTCAGCAATAACGCATAGGCTCAGAATGATGGCCAGCGGCTCGGCCCTATCGCGGGCCGCTGGACTGCGTTATTTCGGGTTTAACCACCCGCCCGACTCCTGGATGAGTTTGGACGCCTCCACGGGCCCCCAGCTTCCGGGGTCATAGGTGTACGGCGCAGGGAGGTTCGCGAGCGCAGGGTCGAGAATGCGCCACGATTCCTCGACGTAATCTTCGCGGGCAAACCAAGTCTGGTTGCCTTCCATGGCGTCTCCGAGCAGCTCTTCGTAAGGCAGCATGGTTGCTGCGTTGCCATCCTGTTTGGCGATGAGTTCCGTCTCGATTCCGCGCAGGCGCTCGCCGGCGTCTTTGATGGAGACTCCGATGGCGGTCTGCGAGTCGGGACTTAAGCGGAAACGTACATAGTTCTGTGGCGGCACATCTTCGGAGAAGACGGGCGGCGTCTGATGGAATTTTGCAATGACCTCTGTAGTGCTGAGGGGCAGCACCTTACCGGTGCGGATATAGAAGGGAACGTCGCGCCAGCGCCACGAATTGATGTGGAGACGCAAGGCGGCAAAGGTTTCAACTTTCGACCCCGGTTTCACGCCGGCCTCGTCTTGATATCCGTTGAACTGGCCGAGCACGAGATCTTGGGGGTCGAGAGTCTGGGTGCTCTTGAGAACCTTGACGCGTTCGTCGCGCAGCGACTCGACAGTGGGACACGGAGGCGGCTCCATGGCGATGTTGCTCAGGATCTGCATCAGGTGGTTCTGAACCACGTCGCGCATCGCACCGACGCCGTCGTAAAAGGCTCCGCGGCCCTGAATGCCGAATTTCTCGGCCATGGTTATCTGCACGCTTTCGATGTACTGGCGATTCCAGACCGGCTCCAGGAAAAAATTGGCGAAGCGGAAAAAGATCATGTTCTGGACGGTGTTTTTGCCGAGGTAGTGGTCGATGCGGTAGATGTCGTCCTCATCGAAGACGCCGTGAATTTCGGCGTTGAGCGCCCGCGCGGATTCAACGTTGTGACCGAAGGGCTTCTCGACGACCACGCGCGCTCCCTGAGCGCTGCCGGAGCTCTTGAGCTTTTCGCACACTGCCCCGAAGAGAAAAGGCGGGATGGCGAGATAGTGCAGTGGATTTTTCGCGCTGCCCAGTTCCTGGCGGACCTGTGCAAAGGTCGACGCATCGGCGTAATCGCCATCGACATAGTGGAGGCGCCCGAGGAGGTCGGCGAGACCCTCGGGATCGATGCCGCCGTGGTTGTCGACACTGTCTTTAGCGCGTGCTTTGAGCTGATCGAGATTCCAGCCGGCCTTGGCGACTCCGATGACCGGACCGGTCAGCTTGCCGCGCTTGGCCAGCCGCTGCAGGGAGGGGAAGATTTGCTTGTAAGCCAGGTCTCCCGTGGCTCCGAAGAATACGAGGGCGTCGGATTTGGGCTGATGCATTCTCTCAACCTTTCTTTGCTCACTGCGAATTGTATCCGCTGATTGGATGACCTAAGAAAGTTACACCGATGTAAATTTTGACGCCACTTCTTCCGTGTCTCATCGAAATTGAGGCGGGGAAGTAGAGTGTGCTCATGATTCGCAAGGGGCACAACGTGGTTTGCGCAGCATTGCTCGGCATTTTGTGTGGAGGCGCATTGGCTCAGGCGGCACAGCAGCTCAAAAGGAACCAGATCAACGAGCATTCGACCAGATCGGTGAGCAGGTTTATCAGGAGAACGCGGCTCCGGGCTTTGCCTTTCTTGTGTGGTCACACGGCAATGTAGTTTTCGCCAAGGGATACGGCCGCGCCGATGAGGCGTCGCAAACGCCGGTCACGCCGGAGACGCCCTTCGCCATCGGCTCGATCACCAAGCAGTTCACGGCGGCTGTGGTGCTGCTGCTCGCCCAACAGGAGAAGCTCTCGCTCGACGACAAACTGAGCAAATATCTGCCCGAGATGCGGAATGCGGACAAGATCACGCTGCGCCTTCTGTTGAATCAGGATTCGGGCCTGCACAACTATCCGAATACTCGAGAACACGATTGGCCGATCAAGGGCGCAATTCCTCCGTAGAAGATTATCGCGATTCTGAAGACGGATAAGCCGGACTTCGCGCCGGGAGAGAAGTGGGAGTACAGCAATACGAACTATGCCGTGCTGGCGTACATCGTGTCTCGCGTGTCGGGAATGCCGTATGCGGATTTTCTTGCGCGCAACATCTTTACGCCGCTGGACATGTCTTCAGGAAGCGGGTTTGCGGCACAGGCGGGGACGGCAACACCGTACGAGGGAAACGCGGGAAGCTTTCATCCTGCGGAACCGAGAATCAGCCTGGATCTGTTTTAGGGGCAGGCAGCGTTGTTTCGAAGGCGCAGGACCTGGCGCGCTGGGATACGGCGCTGATGACCAAAAAGCTTCTGAACAACGACTCGATGCACGCGCTGTGGACGAATGGCACACTGCCGAATGGACGGCGCATGCACTATGCGAGGGGCTTCGTCGTCGATGCGATCGGGGAGCATCGCGAAATCTGGCACAACGGCTATTCTCCGAAGGCTGGCGGCTACTGCCTCAACGCGATTTTCCCAGAGGATGACCTCGCGGTTATTGTCTTGTCCAACTGCCCGACTCCCCGTTCCGCGGCCAGCCGGAGAAGATCGTGAAGAGCGTGCTAGCGCTTTATGATCCCCGGGTTGCGGAGTAGAAAGAAGCCGCAACTACGACCGCCGTGCAGGATGACCCGGCGGTGCATGCTCTGGCGATGAAGATGTGGGATCAGATGTCTTCGGGCAAACCCGACCGCTCGCTCTTGAGTCCGGAGATGAACGCGGCGATGACCCCCGAGCTTCTGGCCAGCGCTGCACTCCAATTGCAGGCGCTGGGCGGGCTCGAGAATCTGAGCCTGCTCGAAAAGACCGCGATCAATGGCGGGACGAGTTACCGTTATGCGGCCCAGTTCAGCTGCGGCGAACATAAGATCAACCTCTTTATGACTGCGGACGGCAAGGTGGGCGGGTATCGCGTGCTGCCATAGTGCGTGTTTCACGAGGGAGCTGAATCCGTCATGTGGAACGGCTCATCCAACCGCCATGAGCCAGGTGACGATCATTCGCAAAGAACTTTTGCGTGCTGCGCTGGGCGCGCGAACGGTATCGGCCGTAGATATCAGGGAGATAGCATTCGCTCCAGGCCAGCAGACCGGCCGTCACAGCCATCCTTGTCCTGTTCTGGGACATATCGCCGAAGGGGTACCGCTGTCCTGCAGATCGAAGGCCGAGAGCCGCAATCCCTGCCGACAGGCGCGGCATTCTACGAACCGGCAGAGACGGTGATTGCGCGCTTCGATAACGCCTCACTGACCGAGCCGATGAAATTCATCGCATACTACCTGCTTGGCGGGGATGAACCGCTGATCGAGATGCTGCCCGAGATGTAAGCGCGCTCGCTGAGTCCAGCGGTTACACTAGCTTTTATCGTTGGCGATGCGAGAAGTTCATATCCGTGCGTGAAAATCTGGAGTTTGCAGTTGTATGGATGCTGGTAAAGCTGCTGGGCGCATTACCGCGCGGGTGGGCGCGAGCGTTGGGAGCGGTCGTTGGAGCTGCAGCCTACCGACTTCTCGGCCGTTTGAGAAATGTTGGCCTCATCAACCTCGCACTGGCGTTTCCTGAAAAGTCTGTTGAAGAGCGCGAGCAGATTCTGCGCCGGCTCTATCGAAACCTGGGTTGGCTGCTGGCCGAGTTCTGCCACATGCCGCGCTATACACCTGAGAACACGCGCGGTTTTGCCCGGTACGAAGGGCTCGAGCATTATCTCGCCGCGCGCGACCGCGGCAAGGGTGTGCTGATCGTCACCGGTCATCTGGGCGCGTGGGAACTTTCAAGCTACTACCACTCGCTGATGGGGCATCCCATGAGCATGGTGATTCGCCGGCTGGACAATGCACGGGTCGACCGGCTGGTGAACGATATCCGCTGCCTGCACGGCAATCGCGTGCTGCACAAGGACGACTTCGCACGCGGGCTGCTGGGCGCAGTGCGGCAGGGCGAAACGGTCGGCATCCTGATGGATACGAATATGACGCCGCCTCAGGGAGCGTTCGTGCCGTTCTTCGGGCACATGGCCTGTACGGCGTCTGGTATGGCGCGCGTGGCTTTGAAGACGGGCGCGACGGTGCTGCCGGGTTTTATGTTATGGGAGGAAGGCGAGCAGAGATACGCTCTTCATTTCGGAGAAGCGATTGACGTAGTTTCAACCGGCAACGACGAGCGGGATGTGCTCGAGAACACGGCGCGATTTACTGCGGTGATCGAAAGCTGGGTGCAAAGGTATCCTGATCAATGGCTGTGGGTGCATCGACGCTGGAAGACGAGGCCGGAGGGCGAGCCTCCAGTGTATGGGCGCTAGGGATTACAGGGTTATAGTCAGAAGGGCATGATGCGACTGGTTCAGTTGGCGGAGCTGTTGGATGCGAAGCTGCGTGGTGGCGCGCAAGAGCTGGAAGTTTCCGGCGTGGGCAGCGTGAAGAGCGCGACTGCTGAGACGGTAGTGTTCGCCGAGGATGCGGCCGCCCTGACTGAAGCGATGAAGTCCGAGGCTGCGGCGGTAATCGTCACCGAGCAGATGGGGAAAGATGCAGACTTCGTTAAGCCAGTGTTGCTTGTGAACCACCCGAAGCTGGCCTTTGCACGCGCGGCACAACTGCTTGAACCGCCAGACACTCAAGCTGCTATTCATCCGACGGCTGCGATTGACGGATCGGTCGCGATGGGGCGGCGCATCTCGGTGGGCGCGTATGCGGTGATCGAGGCCGAAGCGAAAATCGGTGACGGCTCGGTGATTGGCGCGGGCGCGGTGGTAGGACGCGGCGCTGTCATGGGCCGAGAATGCCGGATTTATCCGCGTGTGGTGCTCTATCCCGGAGTGGACCTGGGGGACCGTGTCATCGTGCATGCCGGAGCGGTGCTCGGTTCGGATGGATTCGGCTATGTGCTCGATCAGGCGACGGGCGAGTATGTGCAGTTTCCACAGCGGGGCCGATTGGTTATCGAAGATGGCGTGGAGATCGGCGCGAACACGACTGTAGATCGCGGCGCACTCGACGAAACGCGCATTGCGCATGGTGTGAAGATCGACAACCTCGTGCATATCGGACACAACGTGCAGGTGGGTAAGGACGTGGTGATCGCCGCGCAGACAGGTATCTCTGGGTCAAGCGTGATCGGCGACAACGCAGTTGTCGGCGGACAGGTCGGCATCGGCGACCACGCCACAATCGGGGAACAGGTGATCCTGGGATCAGGGTCGGGTGTACTGACACACAAGAAAGTCAACGGCCCGGGCGTCGTTTTCTGGGGCAGGCCGGCGAGACCGCTCAAGCAATATCTGAAGGAGCTGGCGGTGCTTGCGCGTCTGGCGCGCACTCTCGAAAAGCCCATGCCCGACAAACCCGCGCCGAGAAGGTCCACGCGGAAAAAGCGCACAAAAACGGAGTAACTGTGGCTGTCGTTGTCGTCGGTGGGCACTCAAGCAACATCGGCAAGACCTCCTTGGTTGCCAGCCTGATCACCACAAATTGTTGTCCGCTAAATCTCTCGCGAGTCGCCTTGCCGGTGTGATACAAGGTGTGCGTCCGCAAAAGACATACAAAAAACACGGGAGATATTTCGAAATATGTCCAGGAAATCGACCATTGGCGGCCTGATGCTCGCTCTTGTGCTCTGTTGCCTGACAGGTATTGTGGCACAAGCTCAGGAGATGCCTGCCACGCCGCCTGTCAAGATGGGACTTTGGGAGACAACCATCACAAACACGATTGGCGGCATCCAGATCCCTCCGGATATTGCCGCAAAAATGCAGGCCATGGGAAGACCGGTGCCGGGCAGCACTCCGCAAACCGTCGTTACGCATTCCTGCATGACGAAGGAAGAATGGGCGAAAGGCTTCGAGAAGATGAACAGCAACGAATCGAAGTGCACGTATAGCAATCGAACGATCACTTCGGAAAAGATCAGCTTCGATATGAGCTGTGCATCGGAGCGGGGCGGCGTGTTTACCGGCAATTTTCAGATGCTCATCGCCGACGACGAGCACACTCATGGTACTGCGCACATGAAGGGTGCGATTGGACCTGATGCTCAGCCAATGACGATCGACACGACCCTGTCAGCGCACTTTCTTGGAGCCGATTGCGGTGATATAAAGCCAGGTGAGGCCAAAACTATCAAGAACCAGTAGTCGGCTAAGAAGCGGGTAGCTAAGGTCGGGATAGCTAGGGTCCGGGCAGCGGGGTGGCTAATTTGAGGCAGGGCTATCAGCCCATCCGTATCTCGCTGAAGTAACTGCGGCCTCAGCCGGCGCTATTCGGTGATGATCCGGTCGGCCCACTCCACCAGCGAGACGAATATGGTGGGATTGCCGAACTTTGCTCCCCACTGACTCAAATCAGATTCGGCTACTGACCTTGCCCGGGAACAGGCGCCGCACGCATAGATTTGTATGTGCCTCGCAACAACTTTTTCCATCGTTCCCGCAAGTGGAGGCCATCCAACCGGAACAGTTGCTTCTGCCTCGGTTCTTCGCATCAGGCCCACCGCTTCCCCCAGAAGAAAGATTTGGACTTCATGCCCTGCTTCGGAAAGAGCAAGTCCATGCAGGAATGGAAAGGCCGCCTTGGTTGGATCATCCGACCCCCAGGCACTCTTCATCATTATCTTGAGCGGCTTGCGCGTTTCCGCTTCGGCGGCGGCAACTCCCGTCATTGCGAAGAACGGCAAAGTGGCGAGGCGAGAGAGGAAGAACCGACGTGCAGCCATGAATCCTCTTTATGAGCGGGTGCACCCATGCGAGCACGAGAACCCGGCTATTGAAGGTGCCGATACTATCGGCCCGCTCGAAGTCATTGTCAATGTGGATCGGAAGGCTGATGAAGAGCGGGTAGCTAAGGTCCGGTAGCAGGGCTACTTCGGTGGATTCAGCGGCGCGAACGGCTCCTTGGTCATGGTTCCGTTGCGTCGCTTGACCAGGATCTCCACTTTGCCTTCCGCTTCTTCGAGCTGCTTTTTGCACTCGGCAGAGAGGCGCATGCCTTCTTCGAAGATGCGGATGGAATCCTCCAGAGGCAAATCGCCGCGCTCGAGCTGAGCAACGATGGTTTCCAGCTTCTTCAGGGACTCTTCAAATGTTTCCAACCGTAGCTCCCTCAATCTTGGCCTCGCTTGTGGGCGGCGCGGCTTCATGGGGCGCGAGCACGCCGGCAATGACATCGGCGGCCAGCGCATAGCGGCCAAAAGGCGCGCTCACCTGCACACCCTGCACCATGGAGCGAGCGGCGGCGAGCATCTCCTGTGCGATGCGGACACCCTCGGCGCGCGCCAGATCGGGCGTCGAGGCCTGCTGCATGCGCAACAGGATGCTGTCGGGCACACTGACCCGCAGGTCGTTTTTCATGAACTCGGCATTTCGTAAACTGACTAGCGGCCAGATGCCGGCTATTACAGGGATGCGGAAGCTCTCGATGCGCTTGAGAAATATCTCCAGAATGCGCAGATCGAAAACCGGTTGCGTGATGGCATATTCGGCGCCGGCCTCAACCTTGTAGGCGAAGCGGCGGATCTCGTTGTCGATGTCCGGCACACCGGGGTTGGCGGCGCATGCGATCGTGAATCCCGTGGATGCACCGATGGGATTGCCGCCGATGTCGAGTCCGTGATTCAGGCGATGCACAATATTGACCAGGCCGATGGCGTCCACATCGAAGACAGCTGTGGCATCGGGGTAATTGCCAAGCTTGGGCGGATCGCCGGTGAGACAGAGAATATTTTTCAGGCCGATGGACGATGCGCCCAGTAGATCACTTTGAATGCTGAGCACATTGCGATCGCGACAAGTGTAGTGCAGCACGGTTTCGATGCCGGTCTTCTGCTGAATCTGAATGCACAGGCTCTGCGCGCTCATGCGTGCTGAGGCTCGTGGCGAATCGGGCACGTTGATGGCGTGGATGCCGCGCTCTACCAGGAGAGCTGCGCCTTCCAATTCCCTGGAAGCGTCGATGCCGCGCGGAGGCACGATCTCGACCATGGTGACAAAGGCACCTTCGTGAATCAGGCATCCGATGCGCGAGCGCTGCTCAATGGGCGGCGGGGGGGTCTCCGTCACGATTGGCTCGCGTGCGGTGACGGGCTGGGTGACCTTCTGCGCCTCAACGGCGCGCAGAGCAGACTTCATGGCGCGAATATGGTTTGGCGTGGTGCCGCAGCAACCGCCAATAAACTGGGCTCCGGCCTTCAGGAACTTGCGCGCGAAGCTGGCCATGTATTCCGGCGAGCAGAGATATATATTGCGTCCGTCGACAGCGCGCGGCATGCCGGCATTGGGCATGGCGACCAGCGGCAGGCTGGTTGCGGCCGCCAGACGTTCGAGCGCGGTAAGCACGGTGGCGGGTCCGGCGCTGCAATTGCAGCCGATGGCGTCCACTCCCCACGCGGTCAACCGCGAGGCGGCAACTTCCGGAGAAGATCCGTCGAGGCAGTTGGCATCTTCGTCCACCGTGATCAAGGCCATGACAGGGAGGTGCGGAGCGACCTCGCGCGCAGCCTTGATGGCCTGCTCGGCTTCATTCAGCGCGACGATGGTTTCGATGACCAGCAGATCGACACCTACTCCGGGCCCGCCGGCGGCGAGGCCGCGAATCTGTTCGGCGAAGGCGGCGCGTGCTTCGTCAAGGCTGGTCTTGCCCAGCGGTTCCAGGTGCACGCCGAGCGGGCCGACCGAGCCTGCCACCCATGCGATGCCGGCCTGCTTCTCGTTGAGTTGTTCGACGGCCTGCCGTGCCAGCCGCGCGCCGGCCTCGTTGATGACGAAAACCTGATCCTGAAAACCATAGCGCATTAGGCGGAAGGCATTGGCCCCGAAGGTGTTGGTCTCGATGAGCTCTGCGCCCGCCTGCAGATATTCTTCATGTACCGAGCGGACAAGGTCGGGTTGCGAGATGTTCAGCTCGTCGTAGCAGCGGTTG
>Ga0210387_10002413_pt1 | contig 14278 bp, 9 predicted proteins | sample IncBWC7OmetaG_FD_160108 | JGI IMG/M metagenome (GOLD analysis project Ga0210387, IMG submission 160108) | Forest soil microbial communities from Barre Woods Harvard Forest LTER site, Petersham, Massachusetts, United States - Inc-BW-C-7-O ...
GGCAAATTGCCCCGTTGCACGTCCTGCAATCGCCGTACAACCTGTTCGAACGCGGCATTGAAGCGGAGATTCTGGACTACTGTCAGGCCAACGGAATCGCGACGCTGGGCTACGGCGCGCTGTGCCGCGGCCTGTTGAGCGGACGGATGCGCCCGGACACCACGTTCCTCGGCGACGATCTGCGGCGGGTCGATCCAAAGTTCCAACCGCCGCGATTTGCCCAGTATCTCGAGGCGGTGCGGCAACTCGACGAACTTGCGCAGCGCCGCTTTCATCGTCGCGTAATCCACCTGGCGGTGCGCTGGATGCTGGACAAGGGTATTTGGGTCGCGCTCTGGGGCGGCCGGCACCCGAATCAAATTGATGCGGCGCTCGATGTTGCGGGCTGGTCGCTCAATTCCGCCGACCGCGTGCTGGTTGAGCGCATCGTGAACACGGCGATCGCTGATCCCGTTGGGCCCGAGTTCATGGCGCCATTGCAACGCGAATTGTCGATCAATTGATACGGAGCACCCTATGAAAATCGGATTTATCGGCCTCGGGCACATGGGCACGGCGATGGCGACCAACCTCGTCAAGGCCGGACACGATGTGACTGTTTTCAATCGCAGTCCCGGCAAGGGCAGCGCGCTCATTGAGCTCGGTGCGCGAGAGGCGGCGAGTATTGCCGAAGCGTGCGACGGGGAAGCGGTGATCACGATGCTGGCGAATGACGATGCAGCGTCTGAGGTCACGTTGGGCGCAGAAGGCATCATCGCTCATCTGCGCCGAGGCGCGATCCATGTCTCCATGAGCACGATCAGCGTTGCGCTCTCCAAGCGCTTGACACAGGCGCATGCAGAAGCCGGACAGCGCTACGTGGCAGCACCCGTGTTTGGCCGCCCGGACATGGCGGCGGCGGCCAAGCTTTTCATTGTCGCCGCGGGCGATCCCGCTGCAGTCGATAGCTGCAAAGTGCTGTTCGATGCACTCGGACAGAAGACATCAACGATCGGCGTGGAACCATCAGCGGCAAATCTGGTCAAACTTACCGCAAACTTTTTGCAGGCTTCCGTCATTGAGGCGTTGGGCGAAGCTATCGCACTCGTTGGTAAGGCCGGCATCGATCGGATTGCGTACGTGAACCTACTGACATCGACGATCTTCACATCTCCGGCTTATACAATTTTTGGTCCGCTCATTGCCAGCGGCAGATTTGGGCCCGCGGCCTTCGCCGCACCGCTCGGATTTAAAGACATCCGTCTGGCGTTGGCGGAAGCCGAAACTCTGCGCGTGCCGATGCCGCTTGCAAGCCTGCTGCATGATCGATTTCTGCGCCTCTTTGCTCAGGGCGGCGAAAATCTGGATTGGTCCGCCATCGGTGGCTTGGCGACCCAGGATGCCGGCGCTCATCCGGCCACCACGACATCGCTGATGTCGGCCGCCGTCTAAGTCGCTCCGCCTTCAGGTACCCACATGCTCGCGTTAGTCCGAATCGCACTTCATAGGCCCTATACGTTTATCGTCGCGGCCTTGCTCATTTTTCTCGGCGGCGCGCTCGCCGCGCTGCGCACGCCGGTCGATATTTTCCCGAGCATCAACATTCCAATCATCGCCGTGGCCTTCCAATATACGGGCCTGCCGCCCGACCAGATGGCAGGGCGCGTCATCACTCCGTTCGAGCGCGCGCTCACGACGACGGTCAATGACATCGAGCATCTGGAGGCCAATTCCTACACCACCTTCGGAATCGTCAAGATTTTCTTCCACCCATCTGCGAATATCGCCACCGCTAACGCGCAGGTGACCGCGATTGCACAGACCCTGCTGAAGCAGATGCCGCCGGGCACGACGCCGCCGCTCATCATAAATTACAGCGCCTCCTCGGTGCCGGTCATTCAGTTGGCGCTGTCGGGCAAGGGCTTGACCGAGCAGAATCTCGCCGATCTGGGCTTGAATTTTGTCCGTACGCGCTTGGTCACGGTGCAGGGCGCGGGCATCCCCTACCCTTTCGGCGGCAAGACGCCGCAGGTGATGTTCGACCTCGACACCGCCGCGTTGCAGTCGCGCGGCTTGACGGGCCTCGATGTTGCCAATTCCCTCGCCGCCCAGAATCTCATCACTCCGGTGGGCACGGAGAAAATCGGCGACTTTGAATACACGGTCAATCTCAATAGCGCGCCCTCGAAAGTTTCCGACCTCGGGGACCTGCCGATCAAGAACGTTGGGGGCGCGATGGTCTACATGCACGATGTCGCCCAGGTGCACAACGGCAGCGCGGTGCAGACCAATATCGTGCATGTTGACGGCAATCGGTCGGTGCTGCTCAGCGTCTTCAAGAACGGTGCCACCTCGACGCTGGACATCGTCAGCGGCATCAAGCACATGCTGCAAGTCATCAAGCCTTCGCTGCCGGACGTGCTCGATATCAAGCCGATCGGTGATCAGTCATTCTTCGTGCGCGCATCGATCCAGGGAGTGATCCGCGAAGGCGTGATCGCCGCGGCGCTCACCAGCCTGATGATCCTTTTGTTCCTCGGCAGCTGGCGCTCGACTCTGATCGTAACGACTTCGATTCCGCTGTCCGTTTTGGGAGCGATCGGCGCACTGTCGGCGATCGGCCAAACGCTCAACATCATGACCTTGGGCGGGCTCGCTCTCGCCGTCGGCATCCTCGTCGACGAGGCGACCGTGACGATCGAGAGCATCAATTACCACCTGGAACAAGGAAAAGAGGTGGAGACCGCAATCCTCGACGGCGCCTCACAGATCGTCATCCCGGCCTTTGTGTCGCTGCTGTGTATTTGCATCGTATTCATCCCGATGTTCTTTTTGAGCGGTGTGGCGCGCTACCTGTTCGTGCCGATGGCGGAGAGCGTGATATTTGCCATGATCTTTTCGTTCTTGTTGTCGCGCACACTGGTGCCGACCATGGCGAAATATCTGCTGCGCATGCACGTCGCACGTGTCGGCAGCGCCGACGGCGAAGCGCCGCACCCGAGGAATCCGCTGGTGCGCCTGCAACACGGATTCGAGGCGCGCTTTGAGCGGATGCGAGCCGGGTATCACGATCTGCTGGCCCTCGCCATCGAGCATCGCAGGCTGTTCGTGGCCGGCTTTGTCGGTTTCATCGCCGTCTCGTTCTTGCTCGCGCCATTTCTCGGCCGAAACTTCTTTCCGCAGGTTGACGGCGGCCAATTGCTGCTGCACGTGAGGACGCCGGTCGGCATGCGTGTTGAGGAAACCGCGGCGCGATTCGCCGAGGTCGAGAAAGCGATCCGCGAGGTGATCCCGGCGGCCGAAGTGGCGGCCGTCGCGGACAATATCGGCACCTATCTTTCGGCGATCAATACGATTTATAACAACACCGGTACGATCGGCGAGTCGGACGGAGACATCCAGGTCTCGCTCAACGAGGGGCATGCACCGACCGCGGACTACGTCACCCGCCTGCGGCGGGAGCTGCCGCAACGTTTTCCCGGCATGAGCTTTTCGTTCTTGCCCGCCGACATCGTCAGCCAGATCCTTAATTTTGGCGCACCGGCCCCGATCGATTTGCAAGTTCGCGGCAACGATCTCGGCGCCGACTATGCCTACGCCAATAAGCTCCTGGCGCAGATTCGCCACATCCCCGGGATCGCCGATGCCCGCATTCAGCAATCGGCCAGCGTGCCGACGATCAATGTCAACATGGACCGCACGCGGGCCCAATACACCGGCGTGACCGCAGCAGACGTAACCAATAGTCTGGTGGTGAATCTCGCGAGTTCCCTTCAGGTGGCGCCCACTTACTGGCTCAATGAGAAAAACGGCGTCACCTATCCGATCGCTCTACAGACGCCGCAATACCAGATCGATTCGCTCCCAGCGCTGCAGAATCTGCCGATCAACGCCACCGGCGCGCCTACCACGGTGCTGGGCGGCATCGCCGATATCCGCCGCACGCAAAGCTCCGCGGTCGTGTCCCAGTACGACATCTCCCCGATGGTGGAGATCTATGCGACCACGCAAGGGCGGGATCTCGGCGCGGTCTCCGCCGATATCCAGAAGATCATGGCGCAGAATGACAAGGACAAGCCGAAGGGCTCGATCGTCGCTCTGGTGGGCCAGACCGCGACCATGAACAGCGCCTACACCGGCCTGTTGTTCGGCCTGCTGGGCGCGATTGTGCTGGTGTATTTTGTGGTGGTCATCAACTTCCAGTCCTGGACCGACCCCTTCGTCATCATCACGGCGCTGCCCGCCGCGGTCGCCGGTATTGTCTGGATGCTGTTTGCGACGCACACCACGCTGTCGGTGCCGGCGCTCACCGGCGCGATCATGTGCATGGGCGTGGCGACTGCGAATAGCGTGTTGGTGATCAGCTTCGCGCGGGAGAAGCTCAACGAGATCGGCGATGCGACACAGGCTGCACTCGAGGCCGGATTCGTGCGGCTGCGACCGGTTTTGATGACTGCACTCGCGATGGTCATCGGCATGCTGCCCATGGCGCTCGGCTTGGGCGAGGGCGGAGAGCAGAATGCGCCGCTCGGCCGCGCCGTGATCGGCGGCCTGATCTTCGCCACTGTCTCCACACTATTCTTCGTCCCTGTGATGTTCAGCATCATTCACCGACGCCGCGGCCCGCAGCCGGCGCCGCAAGCCAACCCCGGAGCATCCCATGTCCCAGCCTGATCGAAATCCCATCGGCTCTGTTCCACGCAAGTTTGTCCTGGTCGGCGGGGGCTTCGCGTTGCTGGCGGTCGCCGTTGTCGCCTACGGCATCGGCACTCGCCAGGCGCAAAATGCGCGCCTTCAGGATGCGACTGAAGCGCAGGCCGCGCCGGTGGTCGCCCTGGTTACGCCCGCAAGCGTGAGCAACAACTCGGGCCTGGACTTGCCCGGACGCCTGGAGGCCTACATCCAAGCTCCCATCTACGCACGCGTCCCGGGCTATTTGAAGAGCTGGAAGCACGACATTGGCGCCAAGGTGAAGGCCGGCGAAGTGCTCGCCGAGATCGATACGCCGGATCTCGACCAACAGCTGGCGCAGGCGCGCGCCGACTTGGGCGTCGCACAGGCCAATGCCAAGCTCGCGCAGATTGGCGCAGAGCGCTGGCAGTCGCTCGCCAGCACCGACGCTGTCGCGAAGCAAGATGTCGACCAGCGCACCTTTACTTGGAACGCCAATATCGCCCAGGTCAAGGCCGCGCAGGCAAACGTCGACCGGCTGGTCGCCATGGAAGGCTTCAAACGCCTGGGCGCGCCGTTCGACGGCATCGTGACCGCGCGCGCAACCGACATCGGCGCGCTGATCAATGTGGGCGCCGCCGGTGGCGCGCAGTTGTTCGTCGTGTCTGAAACGGGGAAACTGCGCGTCTTTGTCAACGTGCCGCAGAATTATGTGCCCAGCGTGCCGCCCGGCACCAAGGCTACGATCAGCGTGCCGGAACATCCCGGCAAAACTTATGGCGGAACCGTGGAGGCGTCGTCGCAGGCGGTCAACCCGAGCACCGGCACGACCCTGATGCAGATCATCGTCGACAACGCCGCGGGTGAAATGATGCCGGGCGACTACGCCAGCATTCATTTGCAAATGGCTGCTGCCGCCCATGTTCTCAGCGTGCCGGCAAGTGCGCTGATTTTTGATGCCAAGGGGCTTTCCATCGCCACCGTCGAAGCAGGCAACCGCGTGCTGATGAAGCCGGTGTCGATTGCGCGTGACTTGGGCACGGTCGTCGAGCTCGCCTCTGGCGTCTTACCCACTGACCGCGTCATCCAAAATCCGCCCGATGGAATCGGCAATGGAGTGCTGGTCCGCCTCGCCGGCGCGGCGCCCGGCGATAAGCTCGCGGACAAAGGGAAGAACAAGAATGAAACCGGCTAACGGCATTCTGTGCAGCGGCGCGGTGCTGATTCTGACGCTCAGCGCCTGTTCGCTCGCGCCGCCGCTAAAGACACCGGTCGTTCCGGCTGCGGATGCTTACAAGGAAATTGGGCCGTGGACCCAGGCTGAACCGGCGGACCGTCTGCCACGTGACAGCTGGTGGGCGCTCTATGGCAACACAGAGCTCGATGATCTTGAGAAGAGGTTGATCAGCGGCAACCCGACTCTGGCCGCCGCGTTCGCGAACTACGCCCAGGCCCGGGCGCTCGCCGATCAGGCGCGCGCAGGGCTGTTCCCCACGCTAGGGTTGAGCGCCAGCACTCAGCGCAACCGAGAATCGGTCAACGCGCCGCTTCGAGGGCCCACGACGCCGACATACTTCAATTCCAACACGCTGGGCGGTAGCGTCAGTTATGAACTCGACCTGTGGGGGCAGATTCGCAACGAAGTCGCCGCAGGCGAGGCCAACGCCGCCGCATCGGCCGCGGACCTCGAGAACGCGCGCCTCTCGCTGATCGCGCAGCTGGTACAAGACTACATTCAACTGCGCAGCCTCGACCGCGACAGCGCCATACTCAATGAGACGGTGAAAGCCTATGCGCGCGCGCTCAGCCTCACCGAACAGCGCCACGATGCCGGAATCGCGCCGGGCTTGGACGTCGCGCAAGCGCAGACTCAGCTCAATGCCGCACTCTCGCAGGAGGCGCAAACCCTGGCGCAGCGCGCCCTGATGGAGCACGCCATTGCAGCGCTGCTTGGCGTATCGGCCTCGACCTTCTCAATCAGCCCGGAAATCGTCGCCATCCAGCTGCCGCAGATTCCGAGCGGCGTTCCCAGCACCTTGCTCGAACGCCGTCCGGATATCGCGGGCGCGCAGCGGCGCATGATTGCGGCCAATGCGAACATCGGCGTCGCGCGCGCGGCGTATTTTCCCACGCTCACGCTCGGTGGCCAGGGCGGCTTTCAGAGCACCGCCGCGTCGAACTGGCTGAGCGCGCCGAGTTCGTTCTGGGCTATTGGCCCAAATGCCCTGCTCAGCCTGTTTGACGGCGGCCTGCGCCGCGCGCAAGTGGCCCAGGCGCGCGCCGAGTTTGACGCTTCGGCGGCGAATTACCGCGGCACCGTTGTTGGCGCGTTTCAGCAAGTCGAAGACAGTCTCGCCACACTGAATCATTTTCACGACGCTTCTGTCGATGAAAAGGCTGCGGTCGACGCGGCGCAGCGCACGCTGGACTTCTCCATGGCCCTCTACAAGCAGGGGGCAACCGATTATCTCACCGTGGTCACCTCTCAGACCGCGCTCCTGCAGACTCAGCTGGAGGCGCTCAACCTCGATACCCTGCAGCTCACGGCGAGCGTGGATCTCATCCGGGCGCTCGGCGGCGGCTGGGAGGACTCCCCGCGAGCATCGAGCGCCAAGACGATGTAGTCAGTCGGCAGGTTTTGGGCTGATCGCCGGTGCGGCGCGCGTGACGGTGGGTGTCAGCAGAATACTCAAAGTTCCGAGTATTTTGATCGGCGGCAGTTCGCGGGTATTTCCGTCTCGAATTGCGATCTCGATGTCGCGCGCCTGGCCGGGCGGAACGGATGCAGCGGATAATCCATGTTGGTCGAAGACCGTCGTACAAACGGCTTTGATGCAGTCTTGCACAGCAAGATCGTAGCCGTAGTCGGTCAATGTGTATATCGCGGAGTCGTTGTACAGTCGCGCTACGATTCTGCCGATGCTGCCGCGCTCTGCTCCAGCCACGGCGCGTATTTGATCGAATCGAATTTCCGCGACGCGTATGCGGTTTTTGGCCTCCGGATCTGCCTTGTCCAGATTCTCGATATGAAAGCGCTCGAAATCGACGGGCTTTTGATCAACGGCAGTCGGCGCCGCGGTAACCACTGCCGCCGGCTCTCCGCGCTTGGCAATGACGACGATGGCCACAATGGCGACAATGGCCACGCCAATGGCGGACAGACTTATCGCTCGAGTTTTCGGAAAAAGAAGCGCCAGCGCCGCCAAAACAAAGACTGCGATCCACAGCATTGCCTCTACTTTCATTCAGCTCCCCCATTTGGAGGGTACAAACCCCCTCGCAGGATATCGACATTGACCGATGTGCGTCGTAGTCTTAGCTTCACATAACCGGCATTTATTCATTATCCTGCATTGAGGAGCATCGACATGGCAAAGACCAACCCTGACAGAAGCGAATTGGCCCACCGCCGCGAAGCACCGTTGATTACACCCACGGATCTCGGCGCGGCCGCCTCCAAGAACATCGCCGGAAGCATGAATGCAATCCTTGCCGATGTATTTGCACTCTACATGAAGACCAAGAATTTTCACTGGCACATGAGCGGACCGCATTTTCGCGACTATCACCTGCTGCTCGACGAGCAAGCAGACCAACTTTATGCGATGACCGACCCCATCGCGGAACGGATAAGAAAGACCGGCGGATCCACTTTGCGCTCGATAGGACACATCGCACGAATCCAGCGAATCAAGGACAACGATGCCGACTACGTGGAGCCGCTCGACATGCTGGCCGAACTGCGCGAAGACAACCAGACCCTGGCCGCGCGCCTGCGCGAGGTGCACGATGTGGTCGACGAAGCACGTGATATTGCGACCGCGAGCCTGATCGAAAACTGGATTGACGAAACGGAGCGAAGGACCTGGTTCCTATTCGAATCGAGCCGCCACGGGGATGCTACGGGTCACTGAGGATTCCTCGAACCGGATCCAGATAAAGTCCTGGGAGGGTCCGGGTTCTTCCGAGCGCGGATAAGAGAACACCAACCGACAAAATGCGGGGATGCCGTGGCGCTATCGTGGAATAATTTTAAGGCGGCCTTTCGGTACGATATTGTCTGGCGCACGGGGATTTTTCTGGTGGCCTTGGCGCTGTTGATCGTCATCGTCACCCGTTGGAATCGTTGGGAGAGCGACTCGAAGTGGCAAACCACCGATGATGCCTATCTTCAGGCGGATCTGACCCCTATTTCTGCGAAAGTCGGCGGCTACATCCGAGCTCTACCGGTGCAGGATTTCGAGCGTGTCCGCGCGGGCCAGTTGTTGGCCGAAATTGTCGACGACGACTATCGCGCCGCGGTAGCACAATTCAACGCGGCAATTGCGGCCGCGGCCGCCCAAGTCGAGGCGCTCAAAGCGCAGCGGCGATTGCAGGATGCTAACGTGCGCGCCGCCAAGGCGACCGTCGAATCGATTGAAGCTAATGCTGAGCAGAACAACCGCGACTTGGCGCGGCAGGAACGTCTCCTCAAGACCGGATCTTCGACAACCGAGGCCGGCGAGAAGCTGCAGACCGTACACGCGCAGCTCGCGGCTCAGCTCGACCAGGCTCGGGCACAGCACAGTGCCGCGGCCCGACAGCTCGACGTGCTCGCCGCTCAACAGGCTCAGGCAGAGGCTGCCGTGGCTTCGCAAATAGCCGGGTTGCAAATCGCGCAGCTAAATCTCTCATACACGCGCATTCTAGCCCCGCAGGACGGGGTCATCGGACAGCGCCAAGTGAAGCCGGGGCAGTATGTGGGAGTGGGAAACCAGGTCACCAGCCTTACACCGCTGCCAAACGTGTGGGTCATCGCAAACTACAAGGAAACCCAGCTGACGCACATGCGCGTCGGCGAACGCGCCGATTTCACTGTGGATACTTTTCCCGGTCACCGGCTGCGCGGCCACGTGCTGGCGTTTGCACCGGGTTCGGGTTCGCAATTTGCGCTTCTGCCGCCGGACAACGCCACGGGCAATTTCACCAAGGTAGTTCAGCGTATCGCCGTCAAGATCGCCATCGACGACAGCGACGGCCTCGTGGATCTGCTGCGTCCGGGTATGTCAGTGGTTGCCCGCATCGATACTCATTCGAGCAAGCCATGAATGAGTCGCCCGTCCCCTCTACGCCGCCGGCAACGCCGACGGCGATTCCCTGGATGGGTTTATTGGCGGTACTGCTGGGCACCTTCATCTCGACGTTGAATACGCGACTCTCTACCTTTGGCCTCGCGGATGTTCGCGGCGCGATACATACCGGCTTTGACGATGGCGCCTGGATCACAACAGCGCTCACCGCCGGCCAAATGCTCATTTGTCCCGTTGCCATCTGGGCGGGCGCTTCCTTTGGCCCCCGACGCGTTCTGATTGCAGCGGCTTCTGCATTGGCAGTCATAGCGGCAATCGAACCATTCGCGACCAATCTGCCCACGCTTTTGACGCTGCAGTTTGCCAGCGGCCTGGCCAGCGGCTTTTTTGTGCCGCTGACCTTGAGCTTCGTGCTGCGAAACACACCCCCGAAAGCATGGGCCTACGGCATCGCCATTTATGCGCTGAATTTGGAAGTCTCTCTGAATGTCTCGGCCTCGTTGGAGGGTTGGTATCTCGAACACCTTTCTTGGGCCTGGATTTTTTGGCAGAACGTGCCGCTCGCAGTCGGTATGGCGTTGTGCCTGCGCTTTGGTGTCCAGCCCGACCCTGTTAATCCCAGCCGACCGCCCGCCGATTACTTCGGACTCGCCTCCGGAGGTATCGGCTTGTCGTTGATCTACGCTGCATTGGATCAAGGCAATCGCCTCGATTGGGCCAATTCCGGATTGGTGTGGGGTCTCATGCTCTCCGGCGGGCTGTTGTTGGTTGCGTTCTTTATTCACGAATCACGCTCACCCCAGCCCGCGGTCGATTTGAAAGTCGTACTTGCCTCTCCCCTGCCGCGTCTGTTGGTGCTGATCGCCTTCTTGCGACTGACTATCCTGTCCACCGCCTTCGCGATCCCACAGTTCCTGCAGGTCGTGCGCGGTTTTAGAGCGCTCGAGGTGGGTCAAACCCTGGTATGGATCGCCGTGCCGCAGCTGCTGGTTTGCCTGGGCGCCGGCTATCTGCTGCGTCGAACCGATCCTCGGCTCGTCTCTTCGATGGGTTTCCTTTGTATTTGCATCGCGTGCCTCATGGTCGCTCACGGCCTCACCCCCCTTTGGGGCACCGACCAGTTTCTGCCATCGCAACTCTTGCAGGCGGTCGGCCAAAGCTTTGCGCTCTCGGGCGTAATTTTTTTCGCCATACTGCATCTAAAACCGCAGGACGCTTTGACCTTTGGTTCGGCGATGCAGGTCGCACGCCTCATGGGCGGCGAAGTCGGTCAGGCGTTTATCACGACCTTGATACGAGTGCGTGAACAGGTGGCATCCAACCTGCTTGGCCTGCATGTTCAAATCGGCGATGCGCAAACGATTCAACGGATACAAAGCTACGCCGCGGCCACGGCGCGCGCGGGAGATCCGGGTTCCGCGGCGGCTCGCGGCGCGGCCGTGCTTGGCAACGTCGTCCGCACGGTCGCGACAACTCAGGGAATCATTGACGGCTTTGTCGTCATCGCCGCACTGACAGCTTTTACGCTCATTCTGATCGTGACGCGACGAGCGGCGCCGCCGGGGCCCGCCTCTCACGTATCACCCTTCGCGCCGCGCGACGCAACCCTGCAATGACCTGCGATTTTTCGGCAAGGCGGGTGTGGATCGGGCCGGCATTTGCGCTCGCAACACTGTTCGGATGCGCCGTGGGACCGCGCTACGAACCCCCTGCCCCGTTGGACGGCTCGCAGGGCCCCCTCGTGTCATTGACGCCCGCCGCGGAAACGACCGATCTGCCTCCGGACGATTGGTGGCGGCTATACCATGATGCCTTGCTGGATCAGCTGCTGCTACAAGCGTTCACTGCCAACAATGATCTGAAAGCGGCTGAAGCCAATCTCTCGGCGGCACGCGCCGTTCTCGAAGGGGTGAAGGCCGCACGCTACCCGAGCACAACACTCGAGGCCGGCGGCGTCTACGGCCGTGATCCTGTCACAGAAGAAATTCTCGAACTTGGCGGACATCGGCCGGCAAATACCTGGATCTTCGATGCCATCTTGGATGTTTCCTACGAAGTCGATCTATTCGGCCACGTGCGCCGCTCCGTCGAGGCGTCGCGCGCCGATGCGGCGGCCAATGCCGCCGCCCGGGATGCGATCAAGATTACGGTCGCTGCGGAGACAGCGCGCGCCTACGCGCAGATTTGTGCGCTCGGCGAGCAGCTTGCGGTGGCCCGTCATTCGCTCGAAGTCGTCAGCAACGAAGACGAGATCACCGTTCAGCGCCACGCAGCGGGTGCCAGTTCAGAGTTCGATGTCGTCAGGGCAAAAGGCCTGGTTGCCCAAGTTCGCGCCGGCATTCCGCCGTTGGAGGGCCAGCGAAAAGCCGCGTTGTTTGAACTGGCGACACTGCTGGGCCGTGCGCCCTCTCGGGCGCCCCTCGAAGCCATGGCTTGTGTGCGGCCGCCGCAACTGGACGCCCTCATTCCTGTCGGCGACGGCGCCGAACTTCTTAGGCGCCGACCGGATGTGCGTCAGGCGGAGCGCCGTCTGGCCGCGGCAACGGCACGCATTGGCGTCGCCACGGCGGATTTGTATCCGCGTATCAGCCTAACCGGGTTTTTCGGCGGCGCCAGCGCGACGCTTCCAGAACTGACCACGAATGCGGGTCGAGCCTGGGGAGTGGGTCCGAGCATCAATTGGAGCTTTCCGAACCAGGCGGGCCCGCGTGCGCGTGTGCGACAAGCCAAGGCCAATGCCAGTGCCGCGCTTGCCGGTTTCGACGCCGCAGTATTGGGCGCCCTCAAAGAGACCGAACAATCCCTGGCGATCTATGGCACGGAACTCGATCGGCGCCAGGCCTTGGCTGATGCGCAAGTTCAGGCGCAAAAGGCATTCGATCTCGCCCACGATCAGTTTATCGCCGGTGCCTTGACGCAACTCGAGTTGCTCACCACCGAGCAGTCCTTAATCGCCATTGACGCATCCGTCGCAGCCTCCGATGCCGCTCTGGTGCAGGATCAGATCGCGCTATTCAAGGCACTCGGCGGAGGTTGGCGCGACTAGCCAAAATATTTCTGCGCGGTCGAGATCTACCGCCCTGGAGTTGGTGAGGGAGCCCTCGCGAGCACGGCGGCGTAGGCGTCGGCCACCTGCTTCATCATGCCCTCGTGGGCAAGTACCCGCGCAAGGGAAGCTCGGCGGTAACGCCAGTGCTTCCAAGCGTCGTCCGGCCACGCCTCCTCCTGCGCCCTCATCGCGGCAGCCGCATAGAGCTTGAACGCCTGCAACAATTGCACGTTCCTATTGGTGGAATCGTTCGCCCCCAATGCTGCGATCTCCTCGCGTTGTGCGAAGCGCGCCAGTGCATTCGGTTCGCCGGCATCCGCGCCCCGCTGATACCACTGCCATGCGTCGGCGGCGGATGGCTTGCTCCCCTGCGTCCCGATTTCGTAAAGATGCCCCAGTCTGGCGGCCGCGACCGTCACACCGGCTTGCCAGGCACTTTTGTACAGGGGGATCGACCGATCGGATGCGAGAAGATCCGCGAGATCCACGTCAGCGGCTCGATAACCCTTGGATACCGCGGTCTCAAATTGCTGTCTGGCGCCTGTCGCATCTGCTTTGGCGGCGAGGGTGCGGCCCAACTCAAAGTTCGATCGCGCGCCGTGTTGGGGTTTACCAATCTCCGCCAAGCAAGCTGGGCCGGCGATATCCACGGTGATGTTCGCCGCGGGAACCCCGGGAGTCACACGGTCGGGATCATAGACCGCGGCGGCGGCTTGATCGCAGATCGATCCCTTCGTCGGCCAAGTACGCAAGCGCGCATCGGCCGGCACCCCTAGTTCCAACCGGTCGCCTTCAGCGAGCGGATCGGTCACCGCAGCGGCCTCCCACAAAATTTGCTCATCGAGAGAGACTGGAACGCGCGCTTCCCAGACTCGCGCGGTCTTGTCCAGCGAGCCGGTGACAATCTGCAGGCCGTTGGGGGAAAAGGCGGCGGATTGCAGCGAATCTCCGTGCCCTGAGAGCACCTCGAGCTGCGTGCCGTTGTGCGCGTCCCAAATGCGCGCGGTCCTGTCCGATGAAGCCGTGACGACGCGGTTGCCATCGCTCGAATAGACGACGGATTGCAGCGCGCCGGCGTGCCCCGAAAGGATGAGCAAGGGCGCACCGCTGTGCGCATCCCAGATGCGTGCCGTCCTGTCGAATGACCCCGTCACAACATGCTGGCCGTCGGGAGAGAACGCCGCGGCGCTGACGACTTGGGCGTGCCCGGCAAGCACGAGAAGCTGCGCACCGCTGGCCGCATCCCAGATACGCGCTGTCTTATCGAACGACGCGGTCGCGACCTGTTTGCCATCAGGGGAATAGGCCGCGAACAGGACCCGATCGGCGTGTCCCGAGAGGACAGCCAGCTGCTTGCCGCTGCGCGCATCCCAGATACGCGCGGTCTTGTCCATGGATGAGGTCGCAATATGCGAGCCATCCGGTGAATAAGCGACAGATTCCACCAAGCCACCATGGCCCATCAATATGGCGAGAGGCGCACCTGTGCGCGCATCCCACACGCGCGCCT
>Ga0210387_10002414_pt1 | contig 14278 bp, 22 predicted proteins | sample IncBWC7OmetaG_FD_160108 | JGI IMG/M metagenome (GOLD analysis project Ga0210387, IMG submission 160108) | Forest soil microbial communities from Barre Woods Harvard Forest LTER site, Petersham, Massachusetts, United States - Inc-BW-C-7-O ...
ACACTGAGGTAGCGAAGTTGCGATGTCGAAGAATTCGAGTAATGAAGGATACAGCTACTTACTGCCATTCTATGGCTTCTTCTGGACTATCAAAACCATCCGGTCGAGCGTTGAGTAGACTATGCATGTGAGGAAGGGCGTCGATGGCAGAGCCTGGGAAACCATACGATTTGAATATCAATAAATGGATGCAAGAAAGTCCTTCATTACCTTCCACGACATCTAATACCGCGATACCACCTACTTTATATTTCCGATCGAGTAACATCGGACAGGTACGAACAATGACCGATCCGCCCATACTATGGCCAACCAACTGGAGCGAGGGAGTAAGACCTGGATATCTTGTGGTTTTAGACTGTGTGAACGTACCAGTAAAGTAGGCGCGGTTGTGCGATCGGGAAAGATTGTTTGAATAAGCTCAAAGAAATCAGCTACGAGGAAATCAATGGAAAGATTGTCATCGGGATTAGTGGAAGTTGTCTTTCCTAGAATTTTCTAAATATCGGTCCAGCATCAAGCAACAAAATCGTACCATGACGACGTGCATCGAATGCAAGCACGCCACATTCTCCTTTGGTCATATCTGTGACCTCCTTTGCTAGACACGCAAAGCTAAGCCCAGAATATCCAGCTCCGTGGTGACATATCATAACCGTTCCATTGGAGAACTTCGGAGGCGTATAGTATACACGGCAGTCGAGCTGGCGCGTAGGTATGGCGACTTGAGCTGCATCTTCAAAGAAGGCGGCGGCGGAAACGGGGGAATACAACTGAGTTGGCCCACGTTTAGAATTGATACGTTGAGTCCGTGCAGGCCTTTAGCATCCGAGATGAGCACGGAGGGGGCATAGATCGGCAAGTTGACTTGCATTGCAGGGGGACCCATACCCTCACCAGGTAACGATCCTAGGAAATCGACAGTCTCATCTTCGTCATCTTCCTCGCTAGGTGGTAAATCCAAAGGCAGCTTGGCCAAACGAGCACTCATGGCTGAACGGTATAGATCAGACATTTTTCAAAAGTTTGAGAGGTAGTAGTGTCTCCAAGTCTAGCGAATGCAAGTCTGCCTGTGGACAATATTGGTCAGTGTTTGGCAGCAGCCTTGTACTATAGACTACTATCAGGCTAGTGACCACAAACTTGAAAGCCTTCTGTCCCTAAAGACTCAGTTTCCAGGGCCTTTTCATCTTTCGTGGCGCTATGGGGTCAATAATATTAGCCCACAGGCCAGTCAACGTTTTCTTCAAATCATCATCGTGCTTCACTCGCCTCGTAGCGACAGCAACGCCGGATACAATCCAACCACCATTTTCCGAAACCCTGGCATCACCACAGCCTCCACCGACCGATCAAGATCCTAAAAACACCCATTTCAAAATAACTCTCCGTCGTTCAGCCATCTCTCTTGGTGATAAGCTCAAGGGAACCCTCATTTCGCTTGGTATTCATCGAAGACATCAAACGGTCTATCACAAACACTCGTCGGAGGTTGCAGGAAAGATCCTGAAGGTCAAAGAATTAGTAGAGGTTGGGAACGTTCCGGAAGAACTCGTGCGGACCAAAGAGCAGCAGATGAGGGATAGAAAGGCAACGAGAGGGTACAAAGTTGTGAGATCTGGGCATGGGGGCTTTATGAATGCCTGAGAATATTGGTCTGGTCAGGAACCTTTTCGCTTGTTAAAGTTCTCCGTCTCTTAATTCTTTTGAGCTGTAGATCTGGTACCTCCCGATGTAGATCAAGGTCCCACCGGCATCGACCTTTATCTTACTTCGAGGAGTGCAACTTCTAATGGGAATATCTATTTTTCCCTTCGACCTTCTCCAAGGTCATTATTCCCCTTTGCAATATCTGATAAGTTGTCAGTCAGCACGCCGAATCTCACAAATCATTTCTACCGAGCTCCCGAGGTTAGCGAATTTTATACATGATCTTTAGCGCGAGATAATACTTGATCATAGTTCTGACGGCCTACCGCTGACTCCTGGAGCCTTTTGTCTATTTACATGGCTCATTTGAGGATACCTCGATGGTTGCACGCTCAGATCCCAAACAAAGAAATCAAGGCAGCACTGATTGCTATGAGACTTTCTACAGACACCAGCGCGGTGGATTCCATTGTTCTTTAGGTGGAATATAACCGCATTGGCCGACGAAGTAATTTTGTGGTTTCAAACGAACATTGAGCCACCGCTTTGAACGTTCGTGTGGTATAAGAGCGCTTCAAGCGACCGTCTCTCTCTCATTCATCCCCATTCTTTCTTACACAATCTAGCATCTGCATCCTACATTGGACAGCGAAAATGTCGTATCCTCAACCCCACTACCCTCCCTCTGTATGTCGTTTCTGCTCCTCGTCTTGGCCTGAATACCAATCATTAATTCTAGGACGTGACTCTGCCGCCGATCAGGTTGCTCTTTGATGAGCTTCTCCAGAGAGAATCTGCCAAACCGGAAGTGCCACAAGGTATTCGACCGCCCCATCTCGTAGGTTTATAAACTCTCGCTTCCCTTCTCAACGCTGACTATATCCCGCGGTAGTCCGAATCTCACCCCCCAAACGCGAGATTCTTACACAATCCGCTGCCACCGTTGCAAATGCGGCCTGCAGGACATGCCGTACGTTCATCTATCGTTTACCATGTTGATTTCTGACAATTCTGTGGACAGCCGCCTGTTGGGCCATTCCACATCCAAACCAGTGTCATCACCTATGCCAAGTCGCATCAGGTGCCGATTCATGCTGGCCCATCATCCCAAGACGTACGTGTGACCGATACATCATCATGTTCCCACCCCTGATAATCTACGCCCTTAACCGCAGCATCGTCCCCCCAACACATCTGGCAGAAGTGCCACCGTCCAGGGCTCCCAAATTGTAGGGCCCCTGGCTCGTCATCCAGTAAGTTGGATTTTGCCAGCACCAGTACTTTTCCATTCTAATCTGATGTCATCTGTTCAGCCCAAGAAATCTCAAATGTGTAACAGTATGGATAATCCATGTTTCATCGTACCGCTATCTGTTTTGCAGCGTTCGATCCCACAGGTAGGTCTCTATCTCGCAACCTGGTCGGATGACCAGTAACTGATCTCCATCCCGCTTTCAGAACCACCGCCTTTCTGCCATTGACTGGCCCCCTACTGACTTGTCGCACAATGGCAAACGACAAATTTTCTCAGCTATCCCCTTCTCCCGCTTTCCCTTTGTTGCCTTCGAGGCAGAACGTGTGGTGCCCAGCTGCAACGGTACCGCCATGACTGAAGTGGTGACCCTCCGGCATGGCTGTGTCAAAGGGCCGGATGACCCTGTCTTAACGCACCTGCCGTACCACACGATCAAATTATACCTTTCAGTATGTGCCATTCTTTGTTTTCGCATTCTCGTTTCCGGGAACTAAGCATGTGTTGTGGCAGTGGGAAGGATACCCCGCTATTGTTAGAGAGATCCCTATCCGGTGTGAGCATGGCCCCGTCACCCGTTTCAGACTTGCCGCATATATTTGTATAGCCTTTCATGTCTATTTCAAGGTGTGTTCTCACGGAACCCGCGCATTCGTTTCCCATTGTTTATTTGAACATTTGTGCAGGAGGGAAAGTTCAACCAGGCATTGGTGACCATTGGGAACGTTGTGCACAACATCAATCGGCTGCGTTTGATGGCTTTGTACACCGAGGATGGTCTGGTCTGGAAGGCACAGATTGCTACGGTGTTGGACTACTAGATTGTGGCTTATGTTCGAGGATGCAGAACTTTCTTTGCCTCGGTTTCATTTCTCGGATATCTTTCTGTGATTAAGCTCCCTGTCATTCACTCGTTTATTATATTCACATTCATTTTTCAATTATTTAATCGGGCTGATGACGGTTTACAATTAAAGTCGTTGGTTTCTGCATAGCGTTCTGATTTACTTGAGACCCCAGCTCCTCGATCTTGCCCATACAAGAAAAGCACAAACACCGCGTTTTGGTTGCGTCTTGATGAATAAAAAGAGGAGGATACTCAAAGTACACTGGGTAAACACTGGTGGTGAATTTTCAAAACAATACAGCTACAAATTTAGAGACTCACTCAGAATGATCAATACCGTGACGGAGAGAGAAATGGCCAGCACGCCGACAGCACCACAAACCATTTCGGTTTACGGACTCGGATTTGCTTGGGATTTTGGGGATTTGCAATTTTGCACGGACTTGTGATAGATTTTGTAGGTTGGGGCTGCCACCAGTAGTGTCTCATTTTCGTTTCAGCGTATTTGAAATGCATGCTCCGGATCCGAAATTTCCATAACTCATGACAATACTAAGCCAAATGACAGAAACTGGCGCGTTTCTGTCCCTCAGAACACTCCTCCACTTCGTAGAGTCGGGGATACCATTTGAAATCTATTTGAATCAATTCGGCACCCTCTGTGACCCGTGACATGGAGGGTCAGCTGAGGCTCGACAGGCTGCGTGACTGTGACACATCCGAAAATTTTGTCCGATAAGTTTCGACTTGTGCCAACCGAGGACATTTGGGTATTGGAAAATCCGTAGTCCGGCCGTCCGTCCGTTGTCCGTCCGTCTGACCATGTCCTGTTTATGCACCATGTAATGACAGATAGCTATAGGCTGCAGGAAATGCAGGTAGTACTGTACTATAGGTCGAGAATAAAACTCTAAAATAAAATTGGCATTATGAGCATAAACTACAAAATAAAATTGTATTATCGCGTAATAGGTGGCCCTTATCATTGCCGTCATCATCGTCGCTCTCATCATTGTTGTCAGCCACCGTCATCCTCGCGCAGCCTCACCATAACGCCGACATTGCAATTATGCCCCCGCCCTCCTCATCATGGTTTCGTTCTTGTCCTCGTCGCATCCCCGCCGCCGCCGCCGCCGTTGCTGCTCTCACCCCGAAGGGTTGTGGCAGGTCAATGACAGGTGGTCATAGGTGTGTGGTACAAGAACTTGAAGGATGGCGAGGTGAGAGTGTAGTTCACACGCTGTTTGGTCAGGTTTATTTGCCAGCCCCCAGATGGCCGGACGGCCGGACGGATAACGGAGTTTCCAATTGTCGAATTTTCTGTGCCAACCATGTTTCATAAATGAAAAGGTGCCAATTCCAATTTGCATGACTTTTCCAACAACCTATTATCATGAAATTGGCTGTAGCTAGGTAAAATCCCTCTTTGCTTATTTAGTTACTAGAAATGAGGGCCTCCACTGATTTTTCAACAATTTCGAGGCAATTTGAGTGGTTTGTGTGTCAAACAAACTTGCCGTGACACGACTCAAATTTCGTGCCGACGCATGGGTCCGTGACGTGTGACCGTTGAATTGAATCAAATGAAGGTTGGCAATGGGTCTTGCTTACTAATTTGGTAAGTGCTGAGTCACTATCAAGGTCACTATTACTATAGTCTCCCGTAGGCAGACCAATTAAATTCGTGTTTTTTTAAGAAATTGATGGAAACACTCATATATGCTATTACTATTTGGCGGTGATTATTCGCACCCACTATTATTACTCACTGGCTATTAGTAATCGATTTTGTTCAACCACTGGCATGACCTCCGATGTTGAAGCCTCAAAGTCAAGAGCCATCAGTTCATGTGGGTTTCCACAGAGTAGAGCCACTTTTAATGCATTCTAACTCAGCTGCAACGGCTAGGTATTTACGAAGATCTGGTCCACTACTTCAAGTATGCCTCATCGGCCTATAGTTTGATTTGCCCCAAACCGAATGGCAATTCCTTGGTCCTTCAGGTCTGCGCAGCGAAGTTACTACACTCAGGCCTCCGTTAACAATTTCCTACCCGTTAGTTTTCGAACCCGGTCACCGATATTCAAGGTTTCATTGCTCGAGACACCGACCGGAAAGAAATTGTTGTCTCGCTACGTGGAAGGTAAATTTCCTCGTCTGTCCGCACGTCTGAAAGTAAAATTGTGCCGCTTATATTAGTGCTTCTCTTACGGAGTTTTTAATGGATGCGCAGATCGTACTCGTGCCACTTGTGTCTCCGGGGGTTTTTGTTCCTTGTGATTATTGTTGTATACTGCCAATTTTTGGACTTATGCTTGATGAAATCCTCCTAGCCGGTACTCGTGTTCATAGTGGCTTCCTCGTCGCGTAAAACTAGATTATTCCTGGCTCAGTACTATCCGAACTAACATACCACAGCTGGAACTCCATTGCACTTCTAGTGGTTGCCGCGGTGGCGGATCAACTTGCGGCACATCCCAAATACTCTATTGTCACCACTGGCCACTCCTTGGGTGGATCATTGTCTGTCCTTGCCGCAGTCTCCCTGGAACAGAATTTCCCCGACAGGTGCATAGACTTTACAGAGTCTTACTGTTATCGAGGTTTAATCATGCTGTTTCTTCAGTGAGACGAAACTGTACTCATATGGTGCACCAAGGACAGGTGTCAGTTGGATTCAAACTTCAGCTAAGTACAGAATTCCTAATAAACACGTTTGGCCATAGAACAAGATCTTTGCTGACTTCGTCAACAACAAATTTGGCTCAAATGCATTTCGCGGTGAGGGTTTCGGCATGCATCTCCGGATCTCGTTCTGACTCGCACAAAGTGGTCCACACCAGCGATGGGTATGTTTGGCCCATTACTTTATTGCGAGCTGATTTGGCCACTGATCTCGCCTTCAGTGTTCCAACAATGATCTCTACATTCTTGGGATATCATCACCACGGTATGTATGGCCACTTAGTGTAATGCACTAACTCAAGTTTCCATTAGGCGTTGAATATTGGCAAAAAATTGACCCCGCATCAGCAGAGACAACTCTGCAGTGTTCCGCCGACGGCGAGGACCCGACGTGCTCTGCATCCATCCCATCCGGGGGCATTAACCCTGCTCATATTGTGGTTGGTTTTGTTGCTTCACTTCCACCAGTTGTGACCTAACCTGAAGATATGTTCAGTACTTCGGAATTCCTGCATCTACATTGTTCTGCATTTGATTTACATAGTTGTCCGACAGGATGTTGAACTGTCCCCAGGTTGTTTCTTCAAAAAGGCTCGTTGGGGCTTGTGACTAGTCTGAATCAATTAGCTGAGTTAGCAGATCACGTGTGGTCACATTTTGACAAAATATCAATTAGTTTAAGAACCATAACCGTGGGAACCGAGCGAAGCTATTCAGCTTACCTAATCGAGTATGACTCCATCGCAGCAGCCCATCACACCTTCACGTTTTCACGTAGCCTCAAGTCAACTCGAACCACCACAACTGGCGCCGCCCTCGACGCAGTAGGATGTCCACCACAACGACCCCGTATTACTTTCGTCGTCGCACTATCGGCCGAGCAGCATCGCCACCAACATGGGCTTGCTACGAGCAGATCCCGTACGACGACGATGACTGCAGCGATAGTGGATCTGAGTCCTGTTCTGAGGACGGAGAGGACTACTCTCGGGCTACTGCTGGACATGAGTCCGCCAGTGACTCGGAGAATAGTGACCACGTTGTAAACGGGAACGAGAAGCATGACGACATGGACATCGAGATTGACGAAGTTGTTGATGGAGTTGCCACGAAGAAACCTGTTGATTCCCAGAAAGATGTCAAGGGAAAGCAGCGTGCGATCGAACCTGTACCTGAGACTACCAAGCAACGGCGGAGGAAGCATCGTGATCATGTATATACTCTGCGTCCCATTCTGACCATTCAAAAGAGCCAAGGGTTTGTATGGAATCAGGTTAGCCTTCTTTACCTACCTTGCAATTGAGATTTTCGGTTAACTTACGATCGCTTGCAGGATTTGTTCGTTCCGCCCTACATCAAGGACAGATGTTCGTTTCTTTGTCTCATACCTCCATTGACCTTGTTCACTTGATCTGACCTTTTCATGTCTTATCTCTTCATGTAATGATTCTCGACTCAAATATGCAGACGTCGCCTCGACCTCACCCCCGAACTGTCGTGGTTTTATCTCAACATCTGCATCTTCCACGAACTCCGCCATGACTAATTACGACGTCGAAGTAGTCGAGATTCGGGTGCAGGAGGGCGAACTGGACGACATCATCCCTTAAATCCTTTTATTCTATTCTACCGTTCTTCCTAATTCCGCTTCTTTTGAGCCACTGCCACACATTACTATTCTTCAACGACCGCACATTTTGCTTATTACGATGCCTTGTCTCGATAGACAACAGTTTCATTACTACAGAGCGCTGTACTAGTACCAACATATTGTGTATACAATGCGCAGCCCGCCACTCCCTTCTCGATGGTGTGTTGCCCAGACTATAATGAAAACATGAGACTCAGTGTGTCTGAAAGGCAGGAACAACAATCTTTTCAAAGATAGTAAGTTGAATAGCAGGTCGAGATTTGATTAACAAGAAATAATATAGCTTGGAAGGTAAGTTACTTGGTATTTGCTTCCTGGTCCATTTCTTCCGAAGGAGGATGGATTTCCATCGATTTTGATTGGAGGTCGGTGATTGAGTATCCCCAGCTGAGCAGCCCTTCGAGGGCTCTAATCCCGGGGCTCGACTGCTATATTAACTGGGACGCACCTCGGAGTCTCTATTAGTAATGCTTGGCCCAAAAGTGGGCCTTGAGCTTCGCCTTGAAGTTGCGAGACGGACGGTGATCAAACTGAACATAATTCCTAGACAAATGCCATCACCCAGCGATCCTATTTCGGGAGAGAAGTACCGACTGTACGACTTCTTGCAGCATAAATTGTCCATTGTGATTGAGTTGTGATTGAGAGCATAAATGATGATGAGAATGAGGACTTCAATCGCGCAAATCATGGCGTTCTCCATGGCGATTCGCACTATGGGTACGAGACTTGACCCCGATCCAGTAGAATACACCCATATGATCCCGGATGCCGGTAGGTAATCAAGCCAGTGGTCATTGTGATCTGCACGAACGCAACGACGTAGATTGAGTCATCCAGTGAACCAGTGTTTGTTGAGTGTTTGCCCAAAAATAGTGCCAATGGCGACTTGAGTGAACAAGTGCGGTGATGTTTGAGACTGAACAATAACGCTTTCAAGGGCACAAATGAATCGTGTGACGAACCGGTATGCACTGACGGTGAAGACGAGTATTAGTAGTAGAGTGGGCAGAGCAACGATGTATAATTGGTGTCACAAACGACGAAGCACTGATAAATCTGGGAAGGGGCTGAGTCGCTTCGACCTCCATGCGCGTATCATCAAAGAGTCGCCAATCCAGGTCATCATCACGTCGATTGCGTCGTGACTCGTGAGCAACGTTGCCCCCGTCCAAGATCAAGAAAGTATGCAGTCTGGGCCACTGTCGACTGAGTCCCGAAGCCACACGTAGTAGCCTCTTGGCAAGCGATAAAGATTAATGGCCGAGAAAGAGATAGTATTAAGACCACAGATGCAAAAAATCAGCATGAACAGAACTTCCCAACATGATAATGATATTGCCATATGACTCGCGATTGGAGCAGTCGCGTCGGACGGCAAATATCGCGTGGCGATGATCAAAACGTTGAATGTGGCTTGGTCACAACATGAAAGAATTTAGAATTCGCCGTTGTCGGACGAGCCATTGCTGGCGTTGCATAAAGCTATTTTTTGAGGGTAAAGTGTTGGTAATGACATCATAACACCTTCCATATATAGTAAAATTTAGAAGATGTCAGTACATGAACGGGAAATGCTTAGGCCCAGCTCATCGCCATGTGGAATTCAGCCTGGTGAGAGGCCGTTCAGATCCCTATGCTGATGGCCATGGAGCGTAGTTGTCAAATCAGCCAGACTCCATAAAGTCTATCACTGGCAGCAAAACGTACTAATTGATCTTTGCAGAGCTTTAAAGAAGGTTTTGACAGCTCGGTTGCCGCTCTGGAGTCCTTACTCTTATTCGATCCTATCAAATGGATCACAACCTTCGTCTTCCTTCCAGCTTAACCTCCCACCTCGAAATTCCTGTGGCTGGAGTTCAAGTTTGGCAGTTCCCGGTAAATCAGGTCTCGTGGCTATTTTCACACAAGGGATCTGGTTGTGGGGCAATCGAAGTGCTTGATTGCAATTCAGCGCGGTACCAATCGCTAAAAAATTACTGACTATGGTAGGTGACCTCACACGAAACTGTCACACTTAGAAATATCTTCAAGACGAAGATGATATATAACCCAACGCCATCGGTCCCCCACAAGGGCTTCACCTTACTATTGTTCCTACTTTTACTTGGACATTTTCAAATCATCAATACAGTGACATCCGAATTTGCCCTATTATTACATTTCGTCACACCAATCGTGACCTCATGGTGCGTCTTTCCTTTGTTGGCAGAAACATCGTCCCTTCCGCTAACGTACTTATTCATGATCATCTTTTGGTTCTTTTTATCCTTCTGATAATTTGGTATGCTGTTTTCACCCTTTTTCCTCTCATTGTCCCATGTGATGCATGTGATGGACCTTCATTCGCACTGACATCCATCCCCAATTTGGTTGCCATAATTTTTTTTTTCGAAACTTGCGAACGGGTAAAATGTCGGGATACCAAACAAACTTGGTTTCCATTCACTCTCTGAATCCTTAAACAATTAGTTCTCAATCCCTCATTCACCCCAGCACTCTTCCGGAGAGTCCGACCCAGATTCCCCTTCCGGCGGAGGTGGCCCTCCGTATGACAATCATTCGGCCAGTCACGAGGCTCCACGCGGTTTCGGTATCTATGTCCCAGGCAGAGGTTCAACTCAGCAGCGGAGTAATCAAAGGCCACCTAGTACATCGCACCTTCAACAACTTGAAGTTGTCCAAGATCCTCCCTTTATTCCACCGAACGAATTCATATCCAGTGCATCAGCAAGACCTCCCTCACAACGGTATATTATTCCACTATCAGTGAGTCTCCTCTGGTGCATTTGGCTTCTTGAAATCGGAGTCTCACCACTATTTGTGTAGAACCGGCCGGGTCGTGGCAGCAGTGTCGAATCTGATCGAAGCCATTCGAGTGATCGTATTGCACACTCGGGTGTCAGCAGTGGGTACCCCTCCGTTCGGCGCCAGGGCCCGTGCTTTGCTCACAACAATCCCGAACTCTATCCTGCTCACAACGATGGTCGTCGGGTTGGACTCGAACACCACCGATGGATGGCACCTCTTCGTTCTGATGTCCCCCAGGGATACTACCGTGGGCAGACCCTTCCTTACCATCCGAGCGAGGTACCTGATCCCGAGACACCGGAACCCTCCTACAACATTTCGACATCACGGTGGCGCCTTCTTCCGTCCTCGTCCTCGTCTTCGCAGTCATCCGGTCATGGCAGTCAACACCAATCGCCTGGAAACACTCCACTTGCCCTTCATCCTAGTGTTTTCGACTCTCCGCATCCGGACGCTGGTGACTACTTACGCCAACAGTTAAATCTTCCCGCTGGAGCGCCAGTCAATCTTCTCTCCTTGCCCGATCCACCTCCTGGCCAGAAGCCTTCCCAAGCTCTGCCTGTGCTGATCAAGTTGGCTATATATGGTAGTTCTCGGGGGAAGTTGACCTTGCAGGAGATCTATACGGCTTTGGAGGAAAGGTTTGAATGGTTCAAAGAACATCGCACGGAAAATGCTTGGAAAGTATGTTGCTTGGCTCTGGAGTTCGATTCTGCTAGTTAATGTTGTGTTCTCATGCAGAACTCCATTCGGCATAATCTTTCCCTAAACAAAGTTTTCCGCAATATACAGCGACCCATCACGGAGCCGGGAAAGGGTAGTTATTGGGAACTTGACATATCTCAAGGTGAGGGATACAAGCGCGAGCGTAAACGAAGGAGCAAGAAACCGAGTCGACCCACCACTGAGGAGAACGAAGATGAAGAGATGTCTGACGATGACGGCCGTGGATCAGCCCCCGATACTGGTTCAGCTACAACCAATGACGAGACCAATATTGATCCTGGGTTGAGGAAAACTCATCACCTCGGGATGGGGCGTGTGAAATCGACGTCAAGGAGGATTTCCCCCTATCCCCAGTCTGACCAGTTGTCTTCGTCTGCTGTTCCCTTGCAGCATCGTGCAGAGCTGTCAGTTCGCACCGACAATCCGCACATAGACTCCCCCTCTCACTCCAGCTCGGAGTCGTCCTTGCCACTGAGTGCAGATGACTCGGGTTTAAGCGGATCGGCGCGACTCCCTCATTCCTATGCACCAATAGATTGTCCTCCAGCTCAGAGACTTGGCCCATCTGCATTTGGTCATCCATCCTTCAGTCAGCCAACCTTTGAACAGCCAGCTTACCCTCAGCCAGGAACTTCAAGAACCGGCTCTATAACCTCTCCATTCTTCTCATCCCCTGAGAGTCATGCCCCATTGGGTCCTGTTGGCTCTTCTTCCGCTCATGTGTCAAGAGGAAGCACTCCCCACAGTAGGAGCCCCACCCATCGATCATCCGCCTATACTCGAGCGGGTGATGGTGGGATTGTACCTGGTAGACGCGCTTTTCCGCAAGATCTGCAATATTCGAGTTCTTCAGCGCCAGTTCGAATCACATTCGTTGGATCCGCCCAACCAGTGTCAGGTGCAAATCATCCCAGCCACCAGGGCTACCCCAGCCGAGCAAATACTTGTCACCTGGACGATCCCGAGGACAAGGGACACGCTCATGATCGTATTTGTATGTTTCCTTTCCGCTGTCACCCCATTCTGACAAGAACGCTGACCTCTACATCTCCTTTCAGGAGTTGTAACAAGTGAGTCATTATGTTATCTAGCTCTCACATTTCCATATGCCACCTCTCTAATCTACCGTTCATTCATCAAATCTCATCAACAAAACCGTATCTCCGTCATCTCATAACTTCCGTCTTGTCGCTGCGTTTTACCGTGATACGACGTGCATCATAGAACGGTCTGCAAACCGCTGCAAGGCACTTCCTTTCCCCTCTTTACTGTTCCTGTCGCTTCTATGCCTTCGTTCCCTGCTTGGTCCGCTCTTCGCGTGATCCTTTCCTCCCATGTTTTGTAACACAATAAAATGTACCTGTGTTTGGTTCTATCATCTACTGGCCCTAAGCATCAACATTCGCAAATAGTTATACCTATTCCTCAACTTGATGTTCAACATCCGTTGAAAAAGCATACAGTGTGAAAATAGATATGAGAGAAGGAGAATCAACTGACTCCGATGAGAGCAGCTGAATTTTTGGGCCAACCAAATCTTGTGTAAGGCAAACCAACCCAAATAAACCTGTGGGCTGTAAGGCCATGTGAAGTGGTACTGCTATTGGCGATGTCCAAGAATGGTCAACTGTTCGTGTGGCAACCACTACATGACAAGTGCTTTGAGATGATCAAGTACATCTGTTGTAAAACACCTGTACTCGTTCCTGTCAATCACAACAAAGATGACCTGATATGGGTAATTTGTGATGCATTGGTCACTGGTGTCAGTGCAATGTATGGTCAAGGACATATTACCCATATTGGGTCATCCTTGTCGTGGTTCACAGGCATGAGCACAGGTGTTTTGCAACAGATGTACTTGATTATCTCAAAACACTTGTCATGTAATGGTTGCCAAGCAAATGGCTGGTCGTTTTTGGACATCACTGATAGTGGTCCAGTGTAGCTTGAAATATCTGGTAAGAAATGTGCCAGATATTGTATGAGCCCTACAAACTTCTGAACATCATTATAGTTTCTAGGTTATCGCCAGTTGCAAATTTGAGTCATCTTGTCTGCATCTGCATGCAGCCCTCGATGGTTGATCATATGGCTGAGGCAGTCTACCTGCTCGGCATATAGCTCACATTTCTCCTCTTTGAGGTAGAATTGGAACTTGCAGATTTTGTCAAATACGAGTGTGAGATGTTTCTCATGCTCATCCACAGAGTTACTGTAGATGAATAGATTGTCGAGATAGGCACACAAGAAGATGCCTATGAAATCTTGAAAGATCATCGTCATCACCTGCTGGAACATTGTGGGGGTGTTACAGTCCCTGATTTGCATCATATGGCTTACATACATGCCCTATATCATGGTAAATGCACTCTTGTGTATGACCTCGGGTACTGTACAAATCTGTTTGTACACGTTGGAGAAGTCTATCTTCAACTGTATCTTTGCTCTCGCTATGTCCAAATGAATCTGATCCTGGTCCAGGAATGGAGTAACATCCTTTATGGTGTCATCATTCCATTTATGCGTGTCAATCACAGTGCACAGCTTTCCAGATTTCTTCAGAATACACAACATAGGTGCTGCTTGGTCAGTTTGAACTGACTCCCACCATCCCACACACATGTAGTGTGTGATTTTCTCCATGAGTTGCAC
>Ga0210387_10002415_pt1 | contig 14277 bp, 10 predicted proteins | sample IncBWC7OmetaG_FD_160108 | JGI IMG/M metagenome (GOLD analysis project Ga0210387, IMG submission 160108) | Forest soil microbial communities from Barre Woods Harvard Forest LTER site, Petersham, Massachusetts, United States - Inc-BW-C-7-O ...
TGATCGTTAGAACAGTTGGCGTTCCACTTGTCGACGTGTTCATGACAATCGAGCCGCCAAATGTTGATGTTCCTGAATTCACGCCAAACGTGTTGGAAGCCCCAACAAAGGTAGATCCATTCAGTGATACACTTCCAGTGCCGGTGGAAAAGGAGTTTGAGCCCGTGATTGTGACTGGGCCATTCAGAGACACTGTGCCAGTTCCAGTGGAAAATGTATTTGATCCCGTTTGCGTCACACTCGTTGTGATTGTCAGAGCATTCGAAATTGTGTTCGAGGTCACAAGCGCCCCTGATCCATTTGTCTGCACTAGCGAATTGGCACTCAATCCAGAAATCACCAAAGGTGCCCCAAACGTGATACTAGGGGTAGATGTGTCAACGTTAAAGATAGTTGTGCCACCACTCGTGGCCACATTGAATCGGCTCGTCGAGTTTGTGCCATTCAGGATCATTGTCCCAGTTGTCTGCGAGACATTGTTTCCAAGCGACAGAGCATATGTGATTGTGTTCGAGGCAGTTAACGCTCCAGAACTATTGCACTGCACCATCGCACTCGCAGTCATCGATGTTATTTTTGTGGTTGCCGCCAACGTCACTGTAGATGTAGTCGTATCCACATTCAGGGCAGACACTGACGTAGCTGAGACTACAGAGAATTTGCTCGTGTTATTTGTGCCGGATAGCACCAACGTGCCCACCAATGATACCTGATTGTTTCCACTCTGTGTAAGTGTACTGCTGAATGTCACAGCGCCATTCAATGACACACTGCCAGTGCCAGTCGAGAAAGTGACACCTCCAGTCTGTGACAACGATCCAGTGAAAGTCAAATTTTCAGCCAAAGTGTTCGAGGCAAACAGCCCACTACTTCCATTCGTCTGCACAATAGCACTAGCCGTCAAGCCAGGAATCGTCACTGTGGCCCCAAATGTTACAGCCGGTGTTGCGGTGTCAACCCCAAAGATCGTAGTACCACCACTTTGTTTAATCTGGAACTTCGTAGTGCTATTCACACCATTGATCAAGCTATCCAAACTTGAAGTAAAGCCCGATGTGAAGGTTGACAGCCCACCAGTCTGAAAGGTCCCAAACACGCTTGCATTTCCAGTTCCATCGTCAAGTGTGTTCTTGAAGGTTGTTACGGCAAATGAGCTCGAGTTGACGTTAAACAACGTATTGACTCCAGTGACATCCTGAACATACAACTTGTTCGTCTCGGGGAGGCCAGTCATCCCCAACTTGAGCGTTCCATTGATTAACCCCCCAAACAAAGCGGTACCAGAAGTCATCTGGAAGCTGTTTGAGCCCGGCAAGATTACACTGCCATTAAATGTTGACAAGCCCGTGCCAACTGTGAATGTAGTGCTTCCAGTCACCGACACAGGTCCATTCAGAGAAACCGCTCCACTTCCCGTTCCAAATGTGTTTGACCCAGTCTGGAGAAACCCACTATTCAACGTTGTTGAGCCATTCAAGGTCACACTTCCAGAGCCGGTGGAAAATGAGTTTGAGCCAGTCTGAAAGAACACCCCTTGCATCAATAGTTCAGCAGCCACAGCGACTGTCTGAGTGCTCGTTGTCTGCACAGAGAAGATGGGATTGTTGCTAACATCCAATACACTGAACTTGGAACTTGCATTTGCCCCACTAACCACAACTGTTCCAGTCAATATTGTGTTTGTGGCAATCGTTGACGATGCAAAGAGCTGGCTGAAGCTATTGGTTTGCACAATGCCACTCGCTGTCAATCCCGGCAAGATCAAGGGCGCACCAATCGTGACAGCTGGCGTTTGTGTGTCGACGTTGAAAATCGTGGATGAACTCACACTCTGAACTGAGAACTTGGTCAGACTATTCGACTCATTGATCAGAGTGTTGCCTGCAATAGTGGTAGATCCGTCAACAGAGGAAATAGTAAACACTGTTCCAACTGAGGTTCCAACTACTTCAAACTGTCCCGCGCTTGATCCAGTCAATGTTGTGTTCCCAGTGACGTTCAACAATCCCAACACAGAAGTGGTCGTGGTGTCGGTGTTGATCGTAAACACGCTTGTAGCCCCAGCTGTCTGCACGGCAAACATTTCGCCCGGTCCATGAAGGATCAAGGGTTCGGTGGGGTCAAAGGGCTCTATTTCAGACCCATTGATCTTGAACGTCCCAGTGACGTTTGTGGTGTCGGTTGTGGTGTCTACCCAGAAATCGAGTTGACCATCATTATTCATGACTGTAAGCTTTCCGGGATCATCAATCCCGAAGACGTGAAGCCAGCCAGAAACTTCGAGGTAAGGAGAAATGCCTCCATTGCCGCCGTTGAAGCCAATAACAGAAGGTCCTGCGAATGCCATACTTTTTTTATTTTTTTAGTAGTTTGAATTCTCTCAACACAAAATAAAAGTCAAGAAAAATGAGCGATATCCGCGCTCTGCTACGAGAATTGCTTTCCATCGGGGACCTTGAATTGCTCGAACTTTACAGCCCCTTCCCAAACGGGACACTTCGCCAAATTCTCGAAAACGAGTTTGAGCAACAATCTCTACTCTACTGGGAGTATGACGAACAAGATGTTTTTCGCGAGCAACATGCCGCAATCAGGTGGATGGAGAACACAGTCGATATGGTTCTTGGCAGCGCACATGCCAGAATCGTCGATCTCCCCACAATCATTCGCTATGACACCGTTTTCATCCCATATGACATTATGCGCGAAGTCACCTTTGAGAGGCGCGATAATGTGCAGAACTGGATGACCACTGAAGAACGCAATCTCTATGACACTCTATCTCCTCATGGACAGGATGAATTTTTGACAGAGATTATCACCGAAAACCGCTACCAGGAGATCATTCAGGATCGCATCGATATCTCCCAGGCCTTCTTCATGATTCCAGGCTACCGTGTCAACGAAAGTCTTATCAACGATATTTTGAGAGGCCTCTACCAAGGCTTGAATCCCGCCTACAACTACTTTGTGAGTATTGTGCCAACTGTCGTTTATGTGGAAGAGAATGGCGAGCGCCTTTCTGATATCACCCACGGACTTTCTGCCGGCTTCAACATCGCCATTAATGAGCACACAACCCATCAGAGTGTGCAGGCGTGTGTGGATAGCATTAATCTACGTCTTGTGAAGATGCTTCTTGCTGCGCGCCAATCAGGTCTCTACCTCCGCGTTTACAACATCTCGACTGATATCAACGTGCAAGCCGTTCAGCGCGTGGGAGCTGGCGAATGGGTTGTTGACAAGAATTTTGAACACATGATCTTTAACCCGCCCTCGGGAGATTGTGTCTTTACGTGCCTGAAGCTTGCCTGTGCACAACTTATCATCAACCGCACAGCCATTATCGAAGAACTTGAACTGGATACCAAGGCACACTTTCCTCTCTCTAAGCTCGACAAGCTTGCCTCACACCTCAAACTCGCCGAACAAAATATTAGCCTTCTAGTCCACACTTTTGACACAAAGACCCACTACCTTAAGGCGCCCGTCCATTTTCCTCGCGGGCAACTCTATACCCGCAAGATCTATGCCATTGTTCACCGCGGGCACATGTTTTTGATTAACCCTCAATGTCGCCTCACCATTCTTGCCTCTTTTACCTCTAACCACCTCTCAAAGACCGAGCCTTACCAAGTTGAGCGCGAGGGCTATGATCCAAACATCACCTCAGTCCCGCTCAAGTCTTTCCGCGACCTCAAGAAAGCTCCAAACCCCACAGATCGCTATTATCCCACCCGCATGGTGACCAGCCCGTCTTGCAAGGACATGACCGAACACGAGTATGACCGTCTCCGCATCTGGGATCTCGAAACAAGTGCTGATGGCCCCAACAACAAGCATAAGACATACAGCGTGCAAGTCGGCACAATGTCCAACATCTTCAAGTATAATGATAGAGACACAAAAGAGTACTGCGAGCTCGATGGACCAGGTTATGAGCTCAACGAATCGACCAAAGTGCTCTCAGGAGTCAAAGTGCTATGGGGCACAGACTCATCAGTAAAGTTCATCGACTATCTATTGGACACCGCCAAGCAGATTACAGATGAGGTTGAACTCATTATGGAGCGTAAGGCCCGCAACATCGAGACAATGGGTGAGTCGACGGGCATCCATAAGAAGTTCAGCAAAACAACTCGTGAGACAGTCAGGCGCCGCCTCCTCAAGCAGCGAATGCTCACCTTTATTGCGCACAATAGTGGAAAGTATGACGCCTGGATCATTCTTGACGAGTCACCGCGCATTGCCAAGAACATTACCGGCGTGATTAAGGCCAATGGCGCCTACGTGATGTTGGAGCTTTGCGGCTGCATCCGATTTATCGATTTCGTCAAGTTCATGCCGAGCCCACTTGCTAAGATCTGTGACACTGAGCAAATTCCATCAGCATATAGCAAGGGCTCAATGCCCTATGACTTTGCCAAGGCTGAAACCCTCAGCTATGTCGGACGGGTTCCAAGTCCCAACTACTGGCCCACAAAGCCCAAAGGCTGGGACGAAGGCGAACGAAGCCTACAAGCCTACGAAGAGTGGTACCAGGTAATCGGAATTCCAGAGTATGAACAGGCACTCTGCAAGACAAAAAAGGTGCCCGCCAACGAGCTCGAAGCACACATCAAGACCTATGGCATCCCAAACGAGGTTCCCAACTTTAGCTTCGAAAAGCACGTGACCAAGTATGGCAAACTCGACATTGTGGCGTTGGGAATTGCCGTGCATCGTTATTGCTATGCAATGTGGAAGGTCACTATGAATCCACACACGAATCGCGGACTCTATCCTCTCGATAGTGTTAGTCTGCCGATGGTTGCAGGCATTTTTGGCATGCGTGATGTCAACTTTGACCACTCGAGGCTTGAGGAATATCGTAACACGCCCGATGCCTCCTACAACGACTTTCTTCTCCCACAAGATCAGCAGATCCGCCTTATCCAGGATTATGGAATCGACAAATACTGTCGTAACTCGATGGTTGGTGGGCGCGTCTACAACAAGAAGCCATACTTTGAGTCAAAGCAGTTCAGGGCTTATGAAGCAGCCCTCAAGAAAAATGACATGGCCAATGCAGCCACAATCTTCTCAGACATCTTGGAATCAGGAGATTACGTGGATTGTGACGATGTGACTTCACTCTATCCCACTGCCATGGCGCTCTTCGAGTATCCTTGTGGGGAACCTCGGTTTCTCCGCCCTGAAGAGTTCCAAACCCGCCTCAATCTGCTCCATAGCGGAATCACAGGCATCGAGTGGCACCAACAGAAACACCCACAATTCATCTGTGTTGTGGACATTGAATACCCAAAAGACATCATTCGTATGCCACTTCTTGCCTCCAAGTTTAAGGATGGGGCACTTGGATACGATTGCTTCGACAAAAAGAATTATTCAGTGTCGTGCATCGACCTCATCGAGGCCATCATCTACAATGGGGTCAAAATCACCAAGATGCACAGTTGTCTTGAATGGCCCGCGACTCGCCCACTCTTTGCTGACACAATTTGGACAATGTTTAGGGCTCGCCAGCAAGCCAAACGTGAGAAGAAAGCTGTCCTTAGCGAATGCCTCAAGCTCATGATGAACAGTTTCTACGGGAAGATGAACCAAAAGCTCTGCATGGAGTCCATGTGTGTTCTGACAACAAGCGCCGAGATTGAGGAGTTGATCGAAAGCGGCCAGATGGGCAACCACTATCAGATGATCGGAGATGTGGAAGGCGAGCGTGTTATCTTTGCCGAGAAGCGCATCAACGAAGAAACGGCCACTGACAAACAGCTCGACAAACTCATTAATCGATGCCCATACCTTGGCGTGTTCATTCTCTCAAACTCCAAGGTCGTCATGAATAGCGCTATGGACCTCATCGGCGGCTTTGACAATTGGGATTCGATGCCCATGTATGGTGATACTGATAGCTTTTACTGCATGCACGAGCACACGCTTCGCCTCATGTATGGGCACATTGACTTCGAGACAGCCAAGTCCTACGAGCGAGCCTGGAAAAAAGACTGGAAGAAAGCTGCCATCGATCATCCCAGATTGTTAAACCCATGGGGCAAAGAGTGGATCAACTCAGACCCAGACACAGATAATGCTGAACTCTCACAGTTCCACGAAGACACAGATGACAAAGTCACAACTCCTATGATTATCCGCCAGATCAATGTGGCGCCGAAAGTCAAGGCCATGGACTATGCATGCATCGAGCAAGAATGGGAGACAGTCTGGGGCGACGTTGATCTAAATGGCATGCTGCACATTCCCGCCAAGTATCAGTTTGCCAACCATAACCTGACACCCAAAAAACAAGCCAAAATTAGCTGGGATGAAACTCCCTTCTACGGGCGCACATACCACAAGCAATCGATCAAGATCAAGCATGGCTATCCAATGTTGAAGCTGAAGAACAAGTCGAGTTTTAAGGGCTACAAGGCCAAGGATGATGCGACAAATCCCGCTTACCGCGGCTGGGGAGCTAAGGTGACGGGACTTAGTCATGTTTCCGAGGTCAATGGTAAGTCCATTAGAACTCCCATGTCCGAAGAGGAAGCAAATGGATACAACGTGAAGAAATTGGGAAGTGCTATGTTGGGTTTGATGTTGCCAGATGCGCCTCATGTCAGCGTCCAAATCAAGTATAAGAGGTTCGAGCGTGATTCCAAAACAGGTCGTGGAATTCGCACCACTGAGACAGTCAAAGATCTTAACATGACTCGCTGGCAAGGCGGCTATTATTACAAGGATGCTGATCCAAACAAGAGCTTGTGGATCCCATTGGGAAGCCCTGAGGTACCAGCCCACATCAACGAACTCCAGCTCATAAACCAAAAAAGCAAGAAGACAAAGGGAGGATGGGCTTATACAGAAAGTGGATAAGGCTTCTGTTTATTTTTTGGCAGGTGATACGAGCCGCTTGGATGACTCCACCATTCATTGCGAGCTTTCTCGAGCTCAGTGAAGAAAGTGAGTCCGCCGTCTCTGCCATGCGGAGGGTAATACATGAAACCCCCGAAGAATAGCCAGTCAACACCTTCCACATAGTGGTCCCAATTCATCTCGACTCGGGTCTTTTTCCCGACGACCCAAGCTAGCTTGGCCTGAAGATGCAAAGGGAGCTGTGAGGCAATCTGAAGATAGCGGTTCGACTTCTTCAAGCGTAGAGCGTCATGTGAGAGAAGCGCCGCAGCTGCATACAAGAATCTTGGCAGAACTAATGTGTAATAACGCTGTAGAAGATCTGCTTTCTCTTCAGGGGTAAATCCACAGTCAGGTCCTACACGCGGATTTCGATAGGTTCTATGTGAGCTATAGCAAATATCTTCCCAAGATGGCTCGAGATAGAAGCAGGCACCACAACAAGCGCAAGATCGTGTGTCATCATCGTCGGTAGGTGACATCTTGCGAAATAGGCAGTCTTCACACCGACGGCATCGGCTCGTGTAGGTGCCAGAGAACTGATATAGATGGTCGGGTTCCATATCATAGCTGCAAGGCAAATACTCCGGATAAAAAGGATCCATGATTGTTGTATAAAAAATAGGTGGGAAAATCTCATTCGGACCAAGATGAGGCAGCCAGGCGGTCGTCCAGAAATAACATGCTGAGCCCATGATCAAAGTGGAGAGGAGTCATCACTTCTTTGTCCTTGCGCCCGGCTACCCAGGCTAGTCTTGCCTGTAATTCCACGGGGAGATTGATAGAAATCTCCAAATACTGATAGAGAGCATCTGGAGCATCACGTTTGAGGGTGAAGTAGCCGTCACTGACAAGGACGCTCGTCACGTACAAAGGTCTCGAAATGACCTCAGCACAATACTTTTCGCGTAGTTGTCGGGATTCCTGCTCTGTGAGTCTCACGCTCTCTGGTAGCTCGATTTCTTCATTCCAGGCAATAGATGCAAACATAGTTGTTGTTTTTTACTTTTTCACAGTGATAAACTCTAGTCTATGAAAATCTTCAAATGAAAAAAATAAATCGAGACTCTCATCGGATCTGCTGAAAGTAATCGGGATCAGCACGCATATCGGCCGAGATAGTTGATCCGCGACCAATCCTATGGCCGGCCATGGTGTCACGCATTGCTCCGACGTGCATGTGGCGAATCTTGCCATAGCGCCCGCCACCCTCCATAGTCACATTGTCAGGCTGGACAGTCTCGTGGGAGAGCCCTGTACGATGGCTCATGATTTCCTCAATGCGTGCGCGAGCTCTCGGGCGAGACTTGCCACGACGCTTTCCACTTCCAACCTTGCCACGCTCAGCCACCAGGAAGTCGTTGTAAGCTTCGAGACTCGAGGCAGTCTCTGAGAGCTTCTTGATCTTGCGATCGTGATGGGCATTGATAATGCGGGCCACTGCTTCTTTGATGGCCGTGATGAAGCTGCCAGATCCACCCTTCGGTACAGGAAGGCCCTTGTCCTTGAACCACTTCTCGTTTGCCTCGATCTCTTTCACCATCATGTCAATGTGTGTGTTGAGGATGTTGGCATTCTCCTTCTTGGAACGGTTCAGGCTAATAAGTTCATCGATGGCCATAACGGCCTCCTCCACAAATGGGAGGGCTTGCTCTCCAACTTTGATGGCTGTACCCAGACTCATGGTGGATTTTTGTCAGATAGTTCGATGGTGAAAAAAATATTCTAAGTGGATATGAATCACTCAATTGGTCATGTCGTGATAGACGCGCCTCACATTATGGACGCTCGAAAGCCTCTTATGCATATCGTAGAATGATTCAACGGTCGGCTTCTTATCGAGGCTCAGGATGGCCATCGCACTATAGGCCCCACACATGATATTCTCGACTTTCTGGCCATAGCCATTGGCCACCATGCTATGCTGATCGGCCTCCATGTTGGTCACAAGACGCTTGCCTGATTCTTGGCATCGAATGAAAAATTCGCGCAAGTTGCTCGGAATCACATAGTCCTTGTTTGGAAGCAATGGATCATAATAGAAGAGGGTCTGTGGTGTGATTACGAGGGATGTCCAGTGAGTGCCAGGCCCACTAATCCTGTCCATATTCATGACAACCCCATAGCTTTTCATGGGATTAAATTCTTTGTCACGCAACTTGCCCTGTCTGGAGAATATCGATTCAAAGCTTTGTGAAGGCCACAGAACCAATTTTTGCACCCTATTGCGCAAGTACGTGTCAATCTCGTCATTCGTCGCCATGATTCCAAGTGGATTTACTCCAATGCGCGGGCAACCCTTTCACCGTAAGAATCCTCGTATGGTTGGTGGAGGAAACTCTCGTCAATTCTATGACAAGCTCAAAAAAGCAACTCGTGCCCAAAACAAAATCTATGCCGAGAAGTTTGGCATTCGGGCCGTTCGTGGATATGATCGCTCTCCGGAAGTTGGCTCGTATGAGCGCCCTGGCAAAGTTGAAGGCCACTTTCGCCGCATTCCAAAGAAGGATGCTGAGGCCATTCAAGAAGCCAAGTTTGAGAGGCTCCGTCAGAAAGCCATGGCTCATGAGGATGGCGAGGGCAAGTACCGGGCCCGCAAGTCTGCCGAACGTTTTGTCCGCGGGCATGGAGAGGAAGATGGCGAGGGCAAGTACCGGGCCCGCAAGTCTGCCGAACGCTTTGTGAAGGGAAGAGGCGTCGAGCAAGAGCTTCTTCGCGAATACCCCAATGCTGATCCGTATGCAGCTGAACGCATCCAGAACAAGTTGGCTGCCTCTTCCCTCCGCGGTCGTGTCAAGACCGTCCAGATTGTTGGTGGAGCTCCTCGCGAAAAAATGATTCGCCCTCCCTTCTCCTCAGACTCAAACAACTTGAGGCCGTACAAGGCAGTAATCCAAGATCAGTGGCGATGAAGCGCCTGCAAAGGCTATGGCACAATAAACTCGCCAAGGCCACGACGAAATCGCTTATCCTCTGGCATCGACTTATCGATAAAGAGAAAGTCTCCTTGTTTTTTGAAAGCGCTCTTGAACAGATTGCGCATCTGCATCTTGTCGTACATGCCGCCATGATCGGCAATCATGATGTCAGCCTCGGCCTGTGTGGCGGGCTTGAAAAAGGCATAGTGTGTGCACTGGTTGCGAATTGTGGGCTCATAAGTCTTGTACTGATTGCTCATCACAATGGGGCTAATACCACACTTGCGCCCCTTGGTGAAATAGTTTTTTATCTCGGTGGAGTTGCGCATTTCGATCGAGAGGTCATCGAGCACAAAGAGCGACTTGTGAAACTTGTCCTTGCGAAAGGCCTTCTCACACTCCTTCCATTTCTCCGAGAAGATGCGACAGACTTGTGCTGGCTCGGACTCAGTGATGATGTCTGTCTCATCGAGGGGGCTGAGAGGCGATTGCTCGCGCTTCTGGATAAGTTCGTCTGTCTCATCGTTGTAGTAGTGGTTGATCTCGTATTTCACGAGGTCGTTAAGCGTAAAGTCGTTAAAAAACGTTGGGCAAAACACGTAGATCTTGGTGAAGATGTTAGCATACTTCTTTATCAGAAGCCACTTGAACAGGTTGCTCTTCCCCGATCCTGATGGTCCGTTCAGCATCAGTCGGAATGTTGGCCTGGGGAGCAGGGGGTTCAGGTTGACTAGGTCCGGATCCAGTGTCTCCTCCGGTTCCTCGTCTGGAATCCGAAGCTTCAGCGGTCTCACTATCAGATCCTCCGGTTGTGTCCGAGTCTTGCTCATTCTTGATAGATACAAGTCGTGCAATTGATACCGCAGTAAATATTTTTTCGAGGTCGCGGTCAAATGCTGCAATCTGGCGATAGAGCCGTTGAAAAAGATCATCGTAAGCTTGTTTGAGCGCTGGATCTTCGTGATCTTCGATGAGAAATCGAGCGCCATCAAGAAGACGCTTGTGGATGGCCGATTGGCTGAGTCTGACAATGCCGTTTGTGGAATCACTGTTGATGAGAATAGACGCAAGACGGGCGCTCACATCATATCGGAAAATGAGCTCGTTTTCGGGACTAAAGATCTCTTGATGCTTCGTGCAATAGTTTAGAACACCGTCTAGAGGGGCTCCCGAACATAGCGTGCACTTGGTGCGTCCGCCGCGGGACATAGCACACTTGGCGCAGATGCCTGACGGACTCTTCGTGTAGACGACACAGCCAACGATGCTACAGCGCTGGGCACCAGATGCGGGTGCAATTGTTCTTGGGCGACTCATTTTCTTCTTTGTAGTTTTTATGTCAGAGAAAAAACTAAATCTTAAAATTAATCATAACGAAGAAAATAAGCTGGAGGAGCCATGTCGTCCATGAGAAGATCGTCAATGGATTTCACAGGCTTGCGTTTGGACTTCTTAGGTCTGCCTCCTTTCATTGGCTGCTCCTTGAACTCTGCCGGCTTATCCAGATCCTGTAGACGCCTCTCCTCGCGACGATCTCTCATGCGGATACGATCGAAATAGTCGTTAGAGATCTCGGCAAACATTCCTAGCTGAATATACACAGCAAAGTTGTTGAGATCCAAGGTAAATCCATTCTCGTCCGTGATTGTGAATGAGAGCTGTTCTGTGCGGGCTCCAAGAATGGCATACACCTTGGGAACAGCAGGAATGTAGCAAAGGGTGGTAAACTGGGATGCCACAATAGGGATGATCGCGAGAATGGTTGAGTCATTTTGGACGCGGGATTCATACACGTTTGTGATGAAGTTGGGCGAGCGAATGTGAATTTCCTTGGGCCCGCTGATGTTGATAATGTTTGGGGCTGTGTATGGAACTGTACTGCTGAAAGGTGTTGAAAAGCCTGACTCGGGAAAGCCCAAGGTAACATCGGCGGTAGCTGAGTTGAAGTCCAAGATCGTCTGAAAGCCGGGAGTCGATGCAATCAGAAATGTAATGCGGCCTGTGTCGGCGCTGATTGTGTTATTGTAGTTCAGGTTATACCCACTATTCTCCGAGGCAAGATCCATGGCAGTGTTAAGGGCAATCTGGATGGAGAGGAGAGAATACTGTCCTGCTGGTAAGACAACCGTCATTGTTTTTTGGAGGGTTGAAGCGCGCGTAGCAGTGTATGGCATTGTGGCTACACCTGTGATTGGGAGACCGAGTGGTCCGTTGGCTGTCGTGAAGGCGCCAAAGTTTAAGGTGGATGAATATCCAGGATTGTTGGCGATTGCGAAGGAGTAAAAGCCGTTCGAGTAAGAGCAGAGGTAGAATAGGCTATAACCCGAGACAGCTGAGGCGGCAGTCATGGCCATGTTCATCGCGATGACAAGTGACAATGGGTTATAGGATCCGGGCGGAATTGTCACGGAGAAAGTAACGGGTGTGACTCCATTGGTTTCGATGAGGTCAACAACATTCTCTGTATCGAGGAGTTCCGAATACTCGGTCATAGAAAAAGTGTTGTTGAACTGGTTGACTCCATAGTACGTGAGTGGGATTGTGGCTGTTGTGATGGCCACACGAATGATTTTTTCACTATCTGTGACGAGTGGAGTACCCTTGATCGTGACAAGAAAGTCTGATGTTGTGCCAGATGCAACATTCGCAGAGTTGATGTACAACGTCTGATACGGTGCCAGGAAGTTATCCATGATTAGTAAAAAAGAACAAGAAAGTCCATCAGCAATAATAAAACGCTAATTGGATCAGCACTGGGGCTCCGTTGAGGTTCAGCACGTTGCCATTTTCATCAGTGATCTGGATGTCGATATGGCGGATGACTGCACCGAGGGTTGCGAAGATCTTGGGGACGGCCGGAGAATAGACGAGATCTTGGAATGGCTCGCCTTGGATCTGCATGATGGCGAGAATGGTCGAGTCGTTGGTGGTGCGTGATTCATAACAGTTGGTGATGAATGAGGGTGAGCGAATGAGGATTTCGCGAGGGCCAGCGATGTTCACGACACCCGGCGCATCATAGTCCGTTGTGGCATTGAAGAAGGGGGAGAATCCCGAGAGAGGAAGGCCGAGAATCCCATCAGCAGTTGTGGGCGCTCCAAACGTGAGAATGGCTCCGGCATTGCTTGTTCCTGGAGTGAGCGAAAAGACAATCGATCCAGTGTCAGTATCGATTGTGCTCGTGAAAGTGTTAGAGTAGCCAGAGGCTGCCGAGGCGGCTGTCATAGCTCCATTGAGGGCAGTCTCGAAGCTGTCAATCGTGTACGAGCCAGGTGGGATCGTGGCATTGTACGCCTTGGAGATTGCAGAAGGGGATCCGGATGAATAGGTTGAGGATGACGAGAATGTGGCTGAGCCAGTGTTTGGAACGCCAAGGAGGGTTGTCATCGTGGTCGGTGATCCGAGTGTGAGAGTTGCTTGATAACCAGAGGTGGATGTCGAGAAAGTGATCACACTCGTTGAAGTATTGATCCTGGAGGTAAACACAAGGCCAAGTCCGGATGAAACCGAAGCGGCGGTCATAGCTGTGTTCAGAGCCGCAACAAACTGGGCTGAAGTGTAGCCTCCAACGGGGAGTGTGACATTGTATGGATTTTTGAATGGCACTGATGAACTTCCAAAGACGATTGCAGAGTTGTTGAAATGAGGTGTGCCGCCAGATCCAGCCGTGATGCCAAGAAGGGCAAGGCAAGTTGATGGTGCTCCAAGCTCAAAAATGCTGTAGTTCGGAGAGCCTTGGTTAGTTGATAGTTCGATGATGTTGCCGCTGATGGAGCAAGTGTACGTAAAGGAAAAACCGCTGGCAGCAGATGCTGTTGTTAAAGCTGTGTTGAGAGCGGAGATGAATGAGTTCTGTGTATAAAAACCAGTTGGGATTGTGACAGTAAATGTGGTTCCAGAACCGTTAAACTCTCCAACGCCAAGAGTATTGTTTGATGAAGTCACAGGATAGTCATCAGCAACTTGGAGGGTGTTGTTTGAGCTTGTCACCCCCTCCACGTCATTGACGTTGAGGATGTTGTTGGCAGAAGTGACTCCGTAGTAGGTGAGTGGGATTGTTGCAGATGTGACAGCCACGCGCGTAGTGCGCCCAGATTCGGGTGGGACAAGAGCTCCCGGAATATCCGCGCGGAAGTCTGACGACGTGCCGGACGACGCATACTGTGAGTTGACGTAGATGCTGTAAGCTGGCGCTAGAAAGCTGTTCATCTTTCCGAGATAAGATGGTGAAAAAATAATGGATGTTGGGTTGAAATTATAGGTTCATCCTTCGATGATGGAAGCGCGGCAACCATCAGTGATCGTGACCATGCGGTGGACATTGGCAAAGATGTAACCTTGTACGGCGGCAGGAGTGTTGTACGCAAAGTAGAGGAGAAGATCGACCTGTCCCGTGCGAACCATCTTGTGCATGGAGGGCATGCCAGCATCATCAAACTCAGTA
>Ga0210387_10002416_pt1 | contig 14275 bp, 19 predicted proteins | sample IncBWC7OmetaG_FD_160108 | JGI IMG/M metagenome (GOLD analysis project Ga0210387, IMG submission 160108) | Forest soil microbial communities from Barre Woods Harvard Forest LTER site, Petersham, Massachusetts, United States - Inc-BW-C-7-O ...
AAGATCTCGGGCGCCTTATCGAGACTGGGGACCCTCCCGCGATACGACCGGAGCAACTCCTCCAAGGGCCCCTGTCCGACGCCATGACCCACGTGGGGCAATTGGCGATGCTTCGGCGTTTGGCTGGCGCGCCGGTCGCTCCGGAGAATTTTGTGTTCGCGAAGGTCGATGCGAACAACCTGGGACAACATCAACCGCCGCCGGCCTCTCCGGATCCCGGGTGGGACCCGGAGAAGCCAACGGATCGGTAACTACCGGTTGTCGTCCACGACCACCTGATCATCGTCGTCAGCACCAGGCGCGTCGAACGCTTCTTCGTCGCCGTCGCCATTCATCGGCATAGCCGCTCGGCCATGGCCATCGCGCCCATCGCGCATCATCGACCCGCCACGCATGCCTGGTCCGCCGCGGCGAGGGCCCATGTGGTGCATCATCATGCGCCGGTGGCTGATGAGCTCCCAGGCGTGCGCTTGCTGGTCGGGCGTGAGCACGGCGATCGCGTCGCGCAGGTCGGTGTGCATGGCATCGCGCTCCTTCTCCATCGCCGCACGGAACTGCGAGGGCGGGCCTTCGCGGTGGCGCTGCGCCGAATCACCGCGCCGGAACTGCGCGTGCAGCGAGTCGAAGCTCGCGCGCATCGCCTTGTGTCGATCGGCCGCGCGCCGCGCGATCGCGGCGAGTTTCACGACCTGTGGGTCGGTGAGTTGCAACGTCCCGGTGCGCGCGAGCAGAAATTCTACTCCAGGTCCCGGCATCTGCGCGCCCAGTGGCAGCGCGGCTACCAGCGCAGCCGCGCACAGCAATCTTCGCATTGATCATCTCTCGGAAGGGTCACTTCATCTTTAAGCCGAGCGCGTCCAAACGTTGGAGGTTGTGCCAGTAGTGGTCTGTCCATCCCGCGGCCAAATGCTTGGCTTGACCGATTGGAAACCCGGTGTGATCGAACACGAGCTTCGTGCCCGGCGCTGTCGCGCTGAGCTCGAAGCGGGCAATGGAGAAGACGCCGCTTGCCCAGCTGCCGCTGCGCCACGCTTGGACGATCCGCGTGTTGGGCACGAGTTGGACCGTGCGCCCCGTGATTTGGTTGTCGAACAGCGAGAATGCGCCGCCTTCGCGCGCGTCGATGCGCGCGGCGAGTCCGCCGCTCATCGCCGAGAACTGTTTCTCGTCGAGCAGCGCCGTGTAGATCTGCTCGGGCGTGAACCGGAACATCACCTCCTGGTGGATCGACTCGGCGACGTGCGAAATCCCATCGTCCTGGAACACCGCGAGGGCGGCGACGATCTGCGCGCAGAACAACCGGCGGGTGGTCATTGCGAATTGGGTTAGGGTGGGCAATATTTAACAATGTTGTTAAATGTTTCGCAAGCCCGGCTCGACTTGTTGTTCCGCGCGCTTGGTGACCGGACCCGCCGGAAACTGATCGCGCGACTAGCCGTGCGGCCGGCGACCGTCGGTGAGCTCGCCGCACCGTTCGCGATGTCGCTGCCGGCGATCTCGCGCCACCTACGGGTCCTCGAGGAAGCGGGGCTCATTGTCCGGCACATTGACGGACGCGAACATCATTGCTCGCTCAACCCGCGCGGCCTGGAGATTGCCGAGGCGTGGCTCGAGCAGTCCCGGCATTTCTGGGAAGGTCAGCTGCGTGCACTAGCGCGCTACGTGGAGCGGCCGTGATCACGCTGGTCGTGCGACACACGATCCGCGCGACACCTGAGCGGTTGTTCGATGCCTGGACGAGGCCCGAACAGCTCGTGGAATGGTGGGGGCCCGAGGGTGTGACCTGTATCGGCCCGAGTGTCGATCTGCGCGTGGGCGGAGCGTATCGGATCGGCAATCGCATGCCGGACGGCAGTGAGATCTGGATCGTGGGGGTGTTCGAAGCCGTCGAACGACCGCATCGGTTGACCTACTCGTGGCGCCTCGAGGGCTCAGATGGCGAACCGGAGCGGGTGACCGTGCGGTTCGAGCCGCGAGGGACGGACACCGAGGTCATCGTCACGCATGAGCGCGTCGCGAACGAAACGCTCCGCGATCAACACCAGCAGGGGTGGCACGGTTGCCTCGAAGGTCTCGCGCGGTACATCGTTCGTACATGACTACGTGGTTCATCACTGGCGCCTCGTCTGGCTTTGGTCAGGCCTTCGCGACCTATGCCGTGTCGCGGGGATACAACGTCATCGCGACCGCGCGAGACCCGGCGAAGATTACCGTGCGAGATCCCGATCATGTGTTGGCGGTCTCGCTCAATGTCGACACCCCGGGCGATGCCCAACGCGCCATCGACGCGGGTATCAAGCGCTTTGGCGGCATCGACGTCATCATCAACAATGCCGGGTTCGGTATCGTCGGTGCCGTCGAGGAGACGCCCGAGTCGGAGCTACGCTCTCTCATGGAGACCAACTTCTTCGGCGCGGTGGCGGTTATTCGTGCGGCCCTCCCCGTTCTTCGGTCGCAGGGTGGTGGGGCCATCGTCAACATCTCGAGTATCGGCGGCCAGCTCTCATTTGCCGGCTTCGGCGCCTATTCAGCCGCCAAGTTCGCGATGGAAGGCATGTCCGAGGCGCTCGCGCAGGAAGTGGCGCCGTTCGGTATCAAGGTGCTCATCGTCGAACCCGGTAACTTCCGCACGAACCTCCTGGGGTCAGGGACGCGGCACATGCCCGTGATCGAGGCATACCGGGCCACCGTCGGCGGCACGCGCGAGTTCGTCACTGGCATGCACGGCACGCAAGCAGGCGATCCGCTCAAGGCCGCGGAGGCCATCGACAAGGCGCTCAACGCCGAGCGCACGCCGCTGCGGCTGCAGCTCGGCGAGGACGCGGTCGGCGCCGTGCGGCAGCATGCGCAGGCGCTGCTCGCGGATCTCGAGGCGTGGCAGGCCGTGGGGGCCGATACCAAGTTCGATGGCGACGACGCTGGGGGCCTGCGGCTGCCGGAGCCGGCGGGTCAGCGCGGTACGTAGCTGAGCTCCGGGCGGTAGCGCCACGTCTCGGTTCGTACGCGCTCGACGAATGCGCCAGCGGATTGCATCGCGCTCTCGATCTGTCCGCCATTCGATGGGAGGTCGGCGAGGTTTCGGGCACTGATCAGGACGATGTACTCGCTGGCGCCGCTCACCGGTCGCATCACCAGGTGTGGCGTATCGACCGCTCGCAGCGTCGCGGAAATTGCCGCTTCGAATTTGGCGCCCATGCCCGGATGCACGGTGACGAACGCCAGGGTCATGTAGGGTGCCGTGAGTTGCTGAGGAGTCAGGGTGGTCAGCGCGCCCACGATATCGTATCGCATGACCGAGCGCACGTCGGCGTATGGCGCCACATTGATGGCCCAGTTGGCCTCGTCTTCGCCCGGCTCGTTCGGATGGTCGAAATCCGTCCACGGGTGAAAGAACGTGGCATCGAGAAAGAAGCCCCGGCGCTCGCCGTCGTCGATCGTCCAGCCTGGCCAGAGCCAGCGGTCATTGATGGACCGGTGCCATGCGAGGTGGCGTTGGTCGCCGAGCTCGAAGTCGCGGTCCATGCCCGGCTTCGGCTGATAGAGGACGAGCACAGCGGCCGTCCCCGGTTGTTGGGCGGCGAGGGTCGCGGCCGCGAACGTGGTGACACACAGGGTGCGCAACATGCGACGCAATTGAACATTCCTGTTGGGGGAGAGTTCAACTATGTATCGAATTGGGGAGTTCGCGCGCATCGCCGGGGTCTCGGCGAAGATGCTGCGATTTTATGACGAGATCGGGTTGTTGAAACCCGAGCGCACCGATCCGGTGACTCGGTACCGGTATTATGCGCCGGAGCAGCTCATCGAGTTGGCCGAGATTCTGGCATGTCGGGATATGGGCCTATCCCTCGCCGAGGTGGCCGCGCTCGGGCATCGGGTATCGCGACGGATTGCATTGCAGCGTTCGCGCGAGAGACTGCAAGGCGCGCTGGCGCGCGTACAAAACTCGCTCGAGCGCATCGATGCCGCGATCGCGAGTGGGACACGAAGCGTCCCGGTCGTCATCAAGCAGCGACCCGCAATGCGAGTGGCCTCCCTTGGCGACGTGATTCTCGGATACAATGACGTAGTCGAAGCCGAGCGGGAGTTACTCGGTCGGGTACCTGAGCGAGTGCGTGGACGTATGCGTGGTGTGCTCTGGCACCAGTGCGCTGAAGCCGGAGTACCTGGCGGCGAGCCATTCGTCGAGGTCCGCGCGACGAGTCGCCTCGATCGCCTCGATCTCAAAGAGCTGCCGGCCGTCACGGTGGCGTGCGCCTACGCCCCGGACGATTACGGGGCGGCCGAGGGAGCGTACGATGCGATTCGCGCGTGGATGCGCGTCCGGCCGCACAGGCTCGCGGGTCCCAAGCGCGAGCTCTATCACGACCGGACGCTAGAGATCCAGTTTCCCCTAGTGAGTGCTTAGCGCGTCCACTCCGGCCTGGGCGACGACGGCGTCCTGGTCGGATGCCATGCCGCTACAGCCGACCGCGCCGATGACCTTCCCGTCGACGGTGATCGGGACGCCGCCAGCCACCGCGGCGGCGCCGGGAAAGGACAGAATGCCCAGATTGCCGCTCTTGACGGCGTCGGCGAACGCCTGGGTGGGGCGACGGAACTTCGCGGCGGTGCGGGCTTTCTCAATCGCCACATCGAGGCTGCCGGTCTGCACGTCGTCCATGCGGTGAAACAAAATCAGGTTGCCACTCGCATCGACGATAGCGATGGCCATGTTCCAGCTGTGTTTCTTCGCCTCGGCTTCGGCCGCCGCCACCATGGTTTTCGCGGCTTCGAGGCTCACCACCTTGGTGTCGATCAGTTGACCGCGCACGGTCAAGGGAGCCGCGCACATGAGCGCGAGCGTGAGTGAGAGGGCTTTCGTCATGCGACCGAACCTATCGCGGGTGGCGTTCATCGACAATCTCCGGTGGACGATGATCATCCTCGTGATCAGCATGCATGCGGCCGATACCTATAGTCCGCTCGGGAATTGGTACTTTGTCGAGCGGCCGCCCATTACGCATCTGACCCTGGTCACGTTCGCGGCGTGGCAGATGTATTTACAATCATTTTTCATGGGGCTCTTGTTCTTCGTGGCTGGCGTGTTCGTGCCGCCATCCATCGATCGCAAAGGGCCCCGGACGTTTCTGCGCGATCGGGCGTTTCGGCTTGGGCTACCCGTCCTGCTCTACATGTTCGTGATTGGGCCCGTGACCGAGTACTACATCTCGCATTCGTGGACGGCGCCGTACTCGTTTGCGCACGAGTGGGTGCATCACATCGTCGACCTCGAAGTACTCCAAGAAAACGGGCCCCTCTGGTTTTTGCTCGCGCTCCTCATCTTTTCAGCCGTGTACGCAGCGCGCTACGCGCGACCGCAAGAACACGCGCCGGGGCCGCCGCCCGGAAATGGCGCGCTCATCGTTTTTGCCACCTGCATGGCAGCCGGGCGGTTTGTTATCCGAGGGGTGTTGCCGGATTACTCCCTATTCAACATGCACCTCGGGGATTTTTCGCAATACATACTGCTGTTTGGCGCGGGGATAATGACAGCGCGCAACGGGTGGTTGAATACGTTCCCATATGAGCGCGGCATCCGATGGCTGATGGTCGTGCTGCCCATTGGCTTCGTCGCCTGGCTCGCGATCATGCAGGGTGGATCGATACCGGACGGGTGGAACTGGCGGAGCGCCGCGTTCAGCGTGTGGGAGTCCGTGACGTGCGTCGCGATATCGGCTGGGTTACTCGTGCTGTACCGCGAGCGGGCAGACGGGCAGAATGCGGCGACGAACTTTTTGTCGCGCAACGCTTTCAGCGTCTACGTCTTCCACCCACCCTTCGTGATCCTCGGCGCACGGCTGCTGTGGGGTCTCGAGTGGCCGGCGTTGCTCAAGTTTCTGTTGCTGACCGTGATGGCCACCGTCACGACGTTCGCCGCCAGCGAGTACGTGTTCCGCAGGATCCCCGTGCTGCGTGCGATACTTTAGTCGGCGTAGAAGTCGTATTCGGCGGTGTACGGGACTCGGAGGTCGGTGCCCACATGCGACTGGTCGCATCCGCCGGCCGGTGGCTGGCCACCGTGGGTATTGATGCGCCGGATCGTCTTCACGTGCTCCAAGAGGCCGTGGCCGGTGTTGCTCACGGCGGCAAGCGTGAGCCAAGGCACCGCGTTCGCCTCGGGAGCGTCTTGCTTGGCGATCGGACGGCCCACGACCTGGCTGCTGTCCCTCAATTGCCAGGTGGGCCCGGCGAAGTGGCGGCCGATGACCCGATTGCTATCGTCCAACAGCCGCGCGTCGGGTGCCTTCAAGCCCCACGAGAACGTGTAGGCGTTCTGCTGGCAGGTATAGATCTGGTCACCTTGCGCATGCGCCCGGAGAATCAATTTCCCCGCGGGCGGCTGCAGCACCAGGGCAAATGCCAGGGTAAGGATAGTCATTCGGGAATAATACATGCTATAATCTCACTGTCATGACCGACAACGGCTTTCGCGCGTACGATATGATCTTCGTGCGACAGGACTCACCCATTATTGCATCCAAGCGTTGGAAATAAAGCCACGGGCAGTCATCTCGGTCATATCTGCGGCTGAGCGGAAGGGAGACTGGGAACTCCCCGCTCATCTCTGGGTGTACGTGTTCTTCGGTCGCGTTCGACTCGATCTCCGGCACGCCCGATTCCTGCCGGGCACATCCGAGATCGAGGTGATTGCGATGTGCGGCGAGGTCAAGATCACCGTGCCGCACGGGGTACGCGTCGAAAGCGAGGAGTTCAAGATTCGACGCATGACGAGAGCCGTGCCGCGAGACGACGCGCCGTGCATCCGCATCGTCGGTCACGACATTATGGGTCAAGTGAAAATCAGAGTCGTCGATCCCAACGACCCAAGCTGACATTATGGGAGCCATCTATGCCGGGACTTCGGGGTGGGCGTATCCGGCGTGGAAGCCGGCATGGTATCCCGCGAAGTTGGCGGCGGCCAAGTTTCTCGGGTACTACGCTACTCGGCTCAATTCCGTCGAGCTGAATTACACGTTTCGGCGGTTTCCGACTGAGAAGCTGCAACTCGGATGGATCGCACAGACATCGCCCGGGTTTCGGTTCGCGGTCAAAGCGCACCAGAGCATCACGCATGTCAAGCGGTTGGATGGTGCGCTCGAGTTCACGGCGAAGTTTCTCGGCGCACTCGCGCCGCTTCGCGCCGCGGAGCGGCTCGGGCCCATCTTGTTTCAGCTACCCCCATTTCTCCGGTGTGACGTCGAGCGGCTGCGGGGGTTCCTCGGGGGACTCCCGCGAGATGCTCGATATGCCTTCGAGTTTCGGCACGAGTCGTGGTTCAGCGACCCGGTGTACGAGTGCCTGAGAGCGGCGAACGCCGCGCTCTGTGTGGCGGAGAGCGAGACGCTCGAAACGCCGGACGTGACGACCGCCGATTTTACTTATTTGCGCCTACGCAAAGAGACGTATGAGATCGAGCCATTGCGCGCCCGCGTGGCGCCCCATCTCACCCACGGTGACGTGTTCGTGTACTTCAAGCACGAAGACACGCCTGATGGGGCTATCGTCGCAGAGCAATTATTATAGCTGAGCTCGCCGAGTGCGGGTTATGTCGCTACCATTGCGAGCGCCATGACGCAAATGGTCATCGCGCAGCAGCAGGCGCCGGTCGTCCGCGTGCGGACCGAAGTAGCGCGTTACGCGCCTGCGCTCGGATGGACGACGCTGGCGCTGGCGGTCGCCCTCGCGCTTCGTCCAGGCGTCGACCCCACGACGCTCTTTCTCGTCGCCGTCGCCGGCGCGACCTGGAGTGGCGGATGGCGCGTGGGGTTGCTCGCGGCGGCGCTGGCCACGATCGCCGTCGACTATTTCTTTGTAGCGCCCATCGGCTCATTGGCCGTGGCCATCGACCAGCTGCCGCGGCTCGCCGTGTTCGTGCTCTGCGCTGGAGCGGTGAGTTGGGCCAGCGATGCCAGGCGCGTGAAGATCGAGCGCGCGCTCAGAGAGAGCGAGCGGCAGCTCCACGCGCTTTTCGATGAAGCGGCGGTCGGGATCGCGCTCGTGAACGCGAGCGGCCACGCCTTCAAAACGAATCGACAGCTCCGCAGCCTGTTCGGCTACAGCGAACAGGAGTTCCGCGCCTTCCAGTTCACGAAGATCACGCACCCGGCGCGGGGCGAAGCCGATTGGAACGTGTTCACGGAGCTCGTGCACGGCAAGCGCGACTCCTATCGCCTGGAGAAACGCTGTTTCGCCAAGGATGGCCGCGTTGTCTGGGCAAACCTCGCGGTCTCGCTCGTCCGCGACGAGCTCGGCGCGCCGAGCTTCGGCATCGTCGTTGTCGAGGACATCGGCGACCGGAAGCGGGCCGAGGAAGAGCTGCGGCGCAGTGAGGCGTTTCTCGCGGAAGGGCAACGGCTCACGCATACCGGTAGCTGGGGCTGGAACGTCCCGTCCGGGCGGGTTCTGTGCTCCAAAGAAGCGTTGCGCATTCTCGATCTCGATCCGGAGAAGCCGGAACCCTTGGTCGAGGCGCTTCGACAACGCGTGTATCCGGAAGACCGGGCGTGGGTCGACGAAATCGTGACTACCGCGGCCAAACGGCGTCGCGATCTGGACCATGACGTGCGATTTCTCACGGGTGATGGCACGGTTCGCACCATCCATGTCGCGGCTCACACCACTGTGAATGCGCTCGGCGAGCCCGAGTACATGGGCGTGATCATCGATGTGACGGGCCCGCACGGACAGGCGACGGCTCCCTAACGACCATATGCGATAGTGCCGTGACGGCCTACCGTTGGGGCTTACCCCAACTGGAGGTTGTTCATGTCACAACGCATCGCCCGTCTCGTCATCCTCGCGACCGTCATCGCGCTCGCCGCGTGCACGTCGCCGACGAGTCCCACGAGTGCTGACTGTGGTGGCGGCTCGGGCGCAGGCAGCGGGTCACACTGCTGATCCTCGGTCCGCGCGGAGGCGATTACTCAGTCGCCTCCGCGAACGCGCCGCGGCGATGCCGAATGTCGTCGAGAATGACCAGCAGTCCCGTTCGCGGCGACGGATCGTGCCACGTGGGCGTGCGGACGTCCGGCGTCGTCTCGAGCAATTCGTCCGCATCGATCAGGACCTTGTACACCCGATGCGCCTGCGCGATGATCAACGCCTCGGCGAATTCGCCTCGTGCTTTGGCCGGCTCGCCGAACTTGAGATACCCCTGCCCCACGAACACGTGATAATGGGCGCGCTGGTGACCCGTGAGGCGCTTGTCGGCGAGCTCGCGTCGCAGCTGATCGAATCGCACCTGCTCACCGGCGACGACGGCGATGCGCATGAGATTGAGCGCGGCATGGAAGCCCAACTCGACATTCTCGCGCGCCGAATTGCGAATGGCCGAGAGGACCGTTCTCGCATCGTCCAGATGGCCCAAATCGGCAAGCGCATTCGCCAGGTCGTGCATCGCACGTAGCTTCAACAGCGGATCGTCGTACGCCTTGATCGCCGAGTAATAGTACTCAGCCGCGCGCGCATCCTGATCTCTCGTGTACGCGACGAGGCCGCGCTCGTGCCGAGCCTCGGCGGCGACCGGCGATTCGAGCGCGTCTGCATCGGCGATGATGCCATCGAGCTGGCGCTCGGCCTCCGGCAAATCGCCCTTGTGGAATTCGAGCAACGCCGTCGAGAGGCGAAGCCTCAAAAGCCAGAATTGATCGCCATTCTCAGCGGCAATCGCCAACCCGGCACGGTACAACTCGGCGGCACGATCGATCGAACCCAATCGGCGCAGACACACGCCCGCGCGCTGATAGCACAGCGGCAAGAGCTCCTTGTCACTCGCCAGCTCGATCGCGGTCAGGTACACATCGGCCGACACGTCGTAGCGCGCGTCGTGCTCGAGGAGTTGCGCGTAGGCGATCAGCTTTGGCACTCGCGTATCCGCGGAGCCGTCGGTGAACGCGCTGATCGTGTTGACGAGCTCGCCGAGGATCCGACGAACCGGACTATCGGCGATGGCCTCGACCGCGCGCTTGACAGCCACGAACTCGTGGAACTTGAGCTCGCGATCTCCGTCGACGCGCGACCGCCATTTATCGAGCAGTCGCAGGACGAGCAAACCGGCCAGCACCGTCTTGTACTCCATCGACCCTTCGGTCTCCGCACTCGCGGCGCGGAAGAACGCCATGTGGCGGACCGGGACGTTCGGGTACATGGGCGGGTCGGCGTCGATCACGGGGGCGGATCTCGGTGAGTGGTTCACAGCCTCCGTCGCGGGCTCCCACGAGCGGACGAGACGGTAGGTCCCGTCCGCTTCGGCCTCGAAACCGCGCACGAGACGGTATCCGTTGCAGCAACGCGCCGCATCAGCCGCGTCGCTCCAACCATGGCGCTCGGGACCGGAGCAATAGAACACGCGCGCGAACATATGATGGGTTCGCGAAAAACAACAGACTAAGAACGAGACACTGACGGGCCTGGCTGCCCGTAGCCTCACCCAACCGCGACAAACGCCTCTTCGAACGCCCCTCGACGATGCCGAATGTCGTCGAGGATCACCTCAAGCCCCGTTCCCAGTAGCATCTCGGCTTCGCGCCAAAACCTGGCGACACCGCCGTCACGGGCGACAATGGCCGCCTCCGCGAACTCTACCCGAGCTTTCCACGGCTCATGGAACCTGAGATAGCCCTTCCCGAGAAATACGTGATAGCTGGCGCGCTGGCGCGCGTTGAGCGGCTGATCGCGGAGCTCGCGGCTCAATTGATCGAACTGCGACCGTTCGCCCAACAGAGTGGCGCTGTATAACATGTTCAGTGACGCATAGGTGCGTGTCTCGGCATCGGCATATGGCGACTCACGGACCGTCGAGAACAGCGCCCTCGCCTGTTCGAAATACCCGCAGTCTACAAGCGCGGCCGCGAGATCTCCCATCGCGCGGATTTTCTCGCTCGGCTCGCCCAACCCCTTGAGCGCCGCGTACATGTACCGCGCCGAGCGCTCGGGCTCGTTCCGCTCGCCGGCTAGCGAGCCCAGATCATGGCACGCCGCCGCGGATATCTCGGTTAAGCCAATGGCGTCGGCGTCCGCGATGACGCTTTCGAGCAATCGTTCCGCCGTCGACAGATCGCCCCTATACCAGGCGACCTTGGACGCGGTGATCCGCAACCGCAGCACCCACGGCTGGTCACCCAGCTCTCGGGCGATCCGCTGTCCATCTTGCGCGAGTTGCTCGGCTCGGTCGAGATCGCCCATTTTGCGGAAGCAGGCGCTGGCATGTCGGTAGCACTGAGGGACGAGCGACTGGTTCTGCGGCGTCAGATCGATCGCCGTCAGATGGACGTCCGCGGCTGGATCCCAGCGCGCGTCGCTCTCCAGACAACGCCCGTAGTCATACAACCTCGCGACACGCATATCGGCGTCCCCATCGATATGCGCGCTGATCGCATCGATGAGAGCCTGCAGCGCCCGCCGGTGCGTACTGTCATCGAGCGCGCCGATCGTCTGTTGGACGGGCGCAAAATCGCGAACCTGTCGCTCCTTGTCGCCGTCGCGCGATCGCCACTTATCGACCAGCCGCATGACGACTACCCCGGCGAGAAGAGTGCGGTACTCGCTCGATCCTTCGAGCTCCATACTGGCGCTGCGAAAGAAAGCCAGGTGTCGGACAGGCACGTTCGGGCCGTTACTTAGTTCCAGAATGAGCTTCCGTAAGCGAGGAAGAAGAGCCAGAAAGCGCCAACGACTCCGGATATGACGCCGACACCGACACTGATGCGTGCCAGCACGCGCAGCGTTGTGACGGCCGGATCAACGGCCAAGGCATGGGTCGCGAGACCACGGACTCCGAACGCGACGAGGCAGATGCCAAGGGCCGTCGGCACGACGCGTGGGGTGGTGCGTACCACCCACGGCGTGAGTGCGGTCAGTGCGCCCAGAACGGCGCAGGTGAGCAGGATACGGGTCGACGCGTGGTCGGCTGCTCGCGTAATCAGCGCGGCGAGCGTCGGCTCGTCTTGAGCCGGCACCATACCCTGGGGAATCTAGCGAAGGGTCAGGCGCTCCGGGACGGGTCCCAAGTCGGGTCCAATAAGAATGCCGCTGACGGCGATCGCGCCGGTCGCCGCATCCGGTGCGTCGTCGATCGTGCCGGAGAAGACGAAATCCGACCCGAACCAGAGCCGAACGTCTCGGCCAGAGACCGAGCCCACGACGCTCACACGTGGGCTGCCGGGACTCAAATGGGCGATGACGTTACCCGAAAGCCGGTCGCCGACGCGATCAATGCGACCATCGAAGTCGGCGAACGGAGACTCGGCGTATGACGGCGACCGGCAGCCCTGCGCGATGCAGGCAACGGCAAGGCACAATACGACGAGTCGCATGCGGGCAAGTTCGCCCCCGGCCCCAGCGCCTGGATACGGCGCCGGGGCGAACACCCACCGCTACGCGGCGTCAGCTTGTCTCTTTGGGGTGGAAACTGAACTTCTGCCCGCCGATGCTCGCCTCGTACATCAAGCCGCCTTTGGCGACCGTGAACACCGCCACGCCTTGACTGTACTTGGCGTTGGCCGAGGCGCCCTCCGCGGCCGCCACCGCACTGACTTGCGCGGCCATCGTGAAGTGGCCGCCCTTGAACGACTCGAGCGCGTCCTTGCTGTCGAAGAAGATAATCTCGGAGTATTGCTGACCACCGAGCTGTGCGCCCACGGTCACCTGCGTGAGCGATGTCGTGCCGATCACCGCGCCGTGTACGATGACTTCGCCATCGCCATGAGCAGCGCCAACACCAACGGCACCCTTCGTCACCCCGGGAAACACCGCGTATCCCGCCGAGGCGTCGAAGAATTTTTCCATCGACGGATCGGACGTCTTGAACGTCGACACCGCCTTCAGCACATCATGATGCAGATCGGCCGTGAGGAGCAGTGCCGGCAGCGCCGTCAGTAGTGCCAGGTATCGTTTTATCATCATGCCATCCTAAGCTGATATAAAGAGCAAGGATTACCGCTGTCAGCCCCGATACAGTCAGTTTCTGTGCCAGCGTCCACCAAGGGATGGGGGAGATTAGTCCCTCAAGCGTTCCCGCGCAGAGCAACAGCAACGTTGCACCTGCAATAAGCCGAATCGCCCGTTGACCGTTCGCGATCAGTGCCTCGCGCCGCGTCAGCGAACCCGGCAACAGGATACCGGCCGCGAGAAGGAAGCCCGCGCCACCAGCAATGCAGATCGCGGTCAGCTCGAACACGCTGTGCGGCGCGACGAACTTCACGATGAGCGGCAGGATGCCTTTGGACTGATAGAGGCCGAAGACGCCGCCGAGCACGATGCCGTTGGAGACGAGCGCGACCACCGTGAGGATGCCCGCGGAGAGTCCGCCGGCGAATGCGCTGAATGACACACCGATATTGTTCGAGATCACGCTGCTCGAGATCAACGGACGCATGAGCGGGTCATCGGCGATGTATCCCGTCCCTTCGCGGGCGCGCGTGATACCTTCTTCCGCGCGGTCGAGCAAACCGGGTGGAATGAACGAGGATGCCGATGCGGGATCCCGGACGACACCGACCCAGGCAACCACCGCCGGTACGTAGAGCAGCAGCGCGGCGAGGACGATCGGCCGCCAGGACCGGCGGATCTCCCCGGGAATGGACCGCGTGATAAATCGCCAGATGGAGCGGGGCGCTATCGGACGATCGCGATACAGCATCGCGTGGCCGCTGGCGACAAGGCGGTTCAGGTACCAGAGGGACTGCGTGTCCCGGCCGCGGCTGGCAGTCGTCAGGCGTGCCAAGTCTGTGGTGAGCTCGCGATAGCGGGCGACGAAGTCGGAGACGTCTTGCTCGGGAAGCTTGGCCAGCCCTCCCCGCCGCAACACGGCCAACCGCGCGGCGAACTCGCGCCACCGCTCGCCGCCTTGCGCGACAAGCGCATACTGTTCGCGCGCGGCGCCCGTGTCGCTGCGCGCCGCCGCGCCGCGGGCGCGCGCGTCGCGCTCCGCCGCCCACAACTCGGCGAGGAAGACGCGATCGGTCGCGACGGTCGACGGCGCCCGGGGCCGAAACCGGTCCGCCAGATCGGACTCGAATTGGAACGCGTGCACCCGATCGAGCGAGGCGCGTCGCTGCTCGTACCGGTCGAGGAGCGCGAACTCGTCGTCCGTGAGACAGGTCGTCGTTGCGATCGCCGTGCCACCGGAAGGAATGGGTGGAGGCGCCGCGCCGCGCTCGGTGACCGCGCGCTCGCTCACCACGATCGTCCCCGCGGCATAGTCACCCAATCGCTTGCCACTCGGCGAGATGAT
>Ga0210387_10002419_pt1 | contig 14260 bp, 26 predicted proteins | sample IncBWC7OmetaG_FD_160108 | JGI IMG/M metagenome (GOLD analysis project Ga0210387, IMG submission 160108) | Forest soil microbial communities from Barre Woods Harvard Forest LTER site, Petersham, Massachusetts, United States - Inc-BW-C-7-O ...
AGGCTGTTTTCTTCCATCCCGTCCGCCATCCCACATCCCGGATTATCCCGGTTTACAGGTCGTTTCCATATGGCTCACGTATCGTTTGGGTACGCTCCCCAAACTTTCCGCTTGCATCGGGTGACGTTTACCTTGTAGGATCGTCTAACAATCAATCCACGGGCTTCGTCCCCCAACCCTAGAAAGGCTTACCAAAAATGAACCGCTCCAGAAAATTCAAGGCACACCAGCTCATTCAACGTATCGCTGACGGTCCCGCTAACCTGAGCGATGCTGACCGCAGGGGATACAACCTTTGGGTTTCGACTTGGATACTGGGACAACTAACAGAGTTGGTCCCAGAGCTGAAAGACGCTCAGGTTACTTATGCCACGTCAGAGCCTCAAGGCGAGATTGAAATTCCCGGATACACGACGCGGGAGGTTCGCTAGTGTTTACCTTCGAACCTTCTACCGATGCATCGCAACTCCTGACGGATATCTATAGGCCAAGACGCGTATCCGATTTCATTGGATTGGATAGCGTGAAACGTCTCGCGTCCAAGCTGATAGCCAAACCGTTTAGCAGCTACTACATTTTTCGCGGTCCCTCCGGGATGGGCAAGACAACCTTTTCGCTTGCGTTGGCGAATGAGATGGGAGCGGAGCTGCATCACATCCCATCGCAGGATTGCACAGTTGACGTTATCGAACGTATCCATCGCGCGTGCTTCTATATGCCTTCGCAAGGGAAGCGTTGCCACATGATTCTGATAGACGAAGCGGACCTTATGACCAAAGCATCCCGTGATTGTCTTCTTTCGATGATGGATGGGACGCGTCCCGCTCCGCTGACAGTAATCGTGATGACGTGCAATGAAGTTGAGAAATTTGAAGATAGATTTCAGTCCCGTTGCATGACGTTTAACTTCTCTTCGCAAGGTGTTTCCAAACCGATTGCGGAGTTGCTTGCGAACATTTGGACCATTGAAGCTCCAGCGGATGCGGAGCTGCCAGACTTCGCGCGTATCACGCAGGATTCGAAGAATAACGTCCGCCTTGCTTTGATGAAATTGCAGCAAAAAATAATTTGCGCGTGAGCAACTTTTTTCCTGTATAGTCGTCTTATAGTTATTGAATTGTTCAACCTTAACGGGCATGTCCCACAACTTCAGCAATAGGAGATTACCAAAATGGCCAGCTTCAACTCTTCCTTTTCCAACGCACTCACGGTAGACGCACTCCGTCACTACGTCCCATCCGCCTTCGCCACGTCCGCCCATTCTTCGCGGTCGTCTCGCTACGCTTACATCCCAACGTCTGAAGTTATCAGCGGTTTGATGGCGCAGGGATTCACTCCATTCAAAGCGGTACAGTCCCGCTCACGTATCGAAGGCAAGACAGAATTCACGAAGCATATGATCCGTTTCCGCCATGCGGATTCGCTGAACGCGGGACGCGGAGAAAACGTCCCGGAAGTTATCCTGATTAACTCGCATGATGGGACGTCCGCCTATAAGCTCCTGAGCGGGATTTTTCGGGTCGTTTGCACTAACGGTCTGGTGGTCTGTGAGCGGAGCATGGGGGAGCTATCCATCCATCACAAAGGCAACATTGTGAATCAGGTAATTGAGGGTAGTTTCGAAATTATCGGGCAATCGGCTAAGGCTCTGGGGACAATCGAAAATTGGTCCGCTCTACAGCTAACAGCGGGTGAGCAATCCGCGTTCGCTGAAGCGGCTCATTCGCTCCGGTTCTCTGACGCTGACGGTAAGGTTGAGACGCCTATTACAGCCGCGCAATTGCTCACTCCCAGACGGATGGCGGACCGCGCGGAGAATGGTTCCTCGTGGTCCCGTCCCGCTCCAGACCTGTACCGGACCATGAATGTGGTACAGGAGAACGTTATAAAGGGCGGATTGTCCGCGCGTGCGGCTGGGGATGGTCGTTCACGCGGTCGTATGGTGACGACACGCGAAGTTAAGGGAATAGATCAAGACGTACGTCTGAATCGTGCTCTGTGGCAACTGGCGGAGAAAATGGCGGAGTTGAAAGGAATCCGCAACGCTGCCTAACGCAGATGGGGCCGGAGCTGAAAGGCTCCGGTTTAATGCGGCTGTCACAGTCCAAAGCCTGTGACGTAAACTCAATCCGGGCGTCGTCCCACAACCTAGAAAGGCTCCTTACAATGGCTCTCTATACCTTCGCATCTATCGCGCATCCCGATAAGTACGGCTACAAATTCGATTCCTCCTGCTATGACGGAACCTCTATCACGTCACGTAAATTCCGCGTCTTTGAGACGTACGGCGATGGCATGATTCAGCACTCTAACGACCGCTCTGTGAGCTGGGAGTTGCTTACGGACTATCTCCAGTCGCTTGCGGCTGCGATGCTCACAAACGAAGAGATGGCGGAGAATCTTGCGTTCTACCTCTCAGAGATACCGAACCCAGAGGAAATTGCGTTCGCTGCATCGGTCGTCTTCAAAGAGTCCGACAGGGAATGGTCAAAGCGGCGATATTTTTCGCTGAAGTTGCAAAAGATGGGGACGCGCACCAAAGAGCACGATAAGCGGTTTACAGAGGTTCGGGAGTGGCATGATGGCTCCAGAGCATCCATGTATCGGCTGCTCTGCGGAGATGCTCTCAGCTACAGCGAAGGGTTTCATCTGTACCAGATTTCGGAGTCTGTACGGGAGTGGGCGGACGCACAAAAGAAGTACATCCCTGTCGGGGAAAACTGGCCAAAATGGCTGGCTGGGGACCATAACGCGATGTATTCGCTCCGGGCTGCTCTGGGGACGTGTCGGGCTATCTGCGATGCTGCACGCAAGGTCCGTTGGGCTAAGGGAGTTATCGAACGCTATACGGAAGATGTAAAGCCATCCTTCAATCAGGAGGTCCAGTTTACGCGTGCCACTACGGAAGAGATTGCGGAGGTAGTGGACGCAGCAAACGATTCCAAGGTATAGTCGTTTTATAGTTATTTTCCGGGCTGGTCCCACAACCTAAAAAGGCGGTCCCCATGTTTCTGGTTTTCTCTCCTGATAGTGATTCGTTTATGTTCCTCATGGGTGAGGACGTACAGACGGCGCAACCTTACCGCATGATTGGTTCGCCTATGGTCTTCTCATCCTTGCGCGATGCAGTTGAAGCGGCTGCGTTCTGCGGGTTCACAGTGTATTCTGACGGTCGCGTTGCATCCGTAGCGGCATAACTCTAACGGGCTAGTCCCACAACCTAGAAAGGATCACCCATGAAATACAGCAATCCCAGAATGATCGCCACAATTGAGAACTGGCCAAGCGGGTCCAAGCGGGTCACAGCTCGTTTTCAAATCGAGCAAACGTCCAGAGGCGAACGCGCGGTACGGATCACGGACGGCGCACCAAAGAAGCTGACCTATGCCGTCCGGGCGCGGATCGTAGACGGTGACGATGGGCGGACCTACATTGCGGAGTACACGCTTTACGGGCATGTCTCCATCATGCGGGGGGACATGAAATTTCAGCATGAAACGGTGCATCCCGGAGATGCGCGTTATCGGGAGATATTGCAGCTCTTCGCCTCGGACGGGGCGGCTCCCATCTCTCTCTAAAAATCCCGCGCGGGATCTACAACGCAAAAAACTTAACCGCTAGCTGGGAGCGTATCCCAGCAAAAGGGAGATTCAATGAAGGTCGCAGAAAAGAAGATTCTTAATGCAGCGTTTGGCGAAGTGGAAAAAATGATCGACTCTCTGACTCGGATTAAGGATGACTGGGACGAGTCTATTGATGGGAAGTCTGATAAGTGGCGCGAGTCCGAAAAGGGCGAACGTCAACAGGAAAGAATCGACGCGTTGACGAACGTCCTCGACTCACTGGAAACAATCAAGGACGATCTACAGACCGCTACGCAGGAGGATGAGTAGATGGACGAGAAAAAGGCGCAGAAAATAATCGAGCTGCTTTGGGATTCGCTCAAGCGAGACCCGGAGCATAAGGACCGGAGACAAACTGGCTGGGGTACTAAAACGATGGTCGGGCTGGTCGCGTGTTTGGACACGATTTACAGAGAGGAAGGATAAAAACATGGATTACAGGGAGGGTATGCAGATACTCCGCGCTGCGGGTCTTCATGCTCCGGCAATCGTCCAGTTGGACGGCTACTATCACGTTTTCTCACGTACGCAACTCATCAGCGGGGGCGCATCCATAGAGGATGCGCTTGACGCTGGCGGGTTTCTGGTGGCGGAAAATGCTCCGCGTCTTATCTTCGTTGCGGTCGATTACAACGTGATGATCGGAGACGACAATCAGGCGGTCGCGCGGACCAAGACGATGGCTCAGCGGATCGCCAATGCACTTAACGAATACATACCGGGAGATAGGGATTTCTAAAATGCGGATCGTTGTAATAATCGTTCTTTGTTTTTTGCTTTGGCGTAGTGAGCATAAGGCTTCAGAGCTGACCGCTCAGGTTGACGATTTACAGGCTGAAGTAGCTGGCACTCAGGCGGCGGCGGAAGATGCAAAGTCTCATGCAGAAGAAGCGGCGGATGCTGCGCGTTCTGCGGCGGATGCTGCCTATGATCCAGACGCGGCGGCTGAATATGCGGATGAGGCGGCGGATGCTGCCGATGATGCGGCTGCGTCGGCTGAAGACGCTTCAAACTAGGGAGGGGTTTTGCTGCATCTGTTTCGCTTGTTCTTGCTGTTTTGGTTTTGGCCTACGTTCGTGGGAGCTGCGCTGGCTGGGCTGGTCTTTCTGGTGGCCTTCCTGCTCCGGGATGCTGGCTATGGCGTCCGCTGATTCGCTGGCGGCGGCAAAAGAAAGGGCTGGGGATGATCCCCAGCCCTTCCGTACGTTTCGGGTGGTACTTACCCCTGTCCGAATCCCCAGCGGTCGCGTGTGGGGCATCCTAGCGCGTCTTTTATGCGCTCACGCTCAGGCTGGCTAGGGTAAGGGTGCAAAGCGGCTCCGGGTCGTCTCCGGCTTTGATATTCCGGCTCACGGTCGGGGTAAAGCTGGCTCCCACGGCGAAGATGTAAAGCGGGTCTGAATCGGTCACGTCTCCGGGATGGTGTTCAAGGTCGATTGCGGCTTGCGGGTTGCTGGCTACATTTGATTTGAAAGTTCCTTGCATCTTCCCGGTTCCGGTGTAGGCTACAAGGTCCTCGGCTCTGACCATGAAGATGTTTTCCGGTAGGTCGGTTTCGCCTCCAATCGGTTCGGCTATGGATGATCCGATGGGTAGCCATTTTTCCGGGTCGGTCGTCGCGTCGGCCAGCTTCGCCAATCCGTAAAGTGTGATGACGACCGTTCCGGCGGCGGCTGGTTTGGCTGTGCCGATGGCGGTCACGTTGAAGAGAGATAAATCGAAGTTGCTGCTTCCCGGAAGGGTGACGGTGACGGGGGCGCGGTCGGAATCGCGCATCAGGAAAAGGGCGGGGTTTGAATCTGTCAGTTTGAGCGGGGCGGCGAATGGGGCGTTGTCTACCACGGTTGACATAGCGGCCTCCTTGGGTTGCTTCACACTATATCCAACTCTCTACAATCTGCGGCTCGTCGCTTGGGTTGCGTTCGAATCGGATGCAGTACGGCGGCACAAACGCGCGGACGGCTTCTAGCGTGTCGGCTAGAACAAACCATCCCGTTGGACTAGGTTGCTCGTCAATGATCCACTGTCGCAACACGTAGCGGTCGGGGTAGTCCTTGGGTCGTTCGTAGATGACATACATCTTTATTACGGTCATGGCTGCTTTCTCATCCATTCAACGTGTACCCTCTCCAGTTCCGCGCGGTCGCGCTCCAGTTGCTTCCTCCAGCGTCGGAGCATCCATCCCTGCGCGGCGAATAGCAGAAACGAAATGCCGTACAGGGCTGCTACTGCATGGGCCTTGGCGACGTAGTGCTGGGCCACGGTGTTCGTCATCGCCAGTGTCCACGTGATCCCCACTGCCATCCCCAGCCCGATGGAACCTGTATAGAAGCGGTACGGGCTGGGGTACGGTCTTACAGGCATCCGGTTGACTGGCATCTGAGGCATCCCCTGTTGTTCTTTATGTCCCATCCTGCTCCTTCGCAGTTCTCGCACACTGTTATTTTCCCGGTGCCTTTGCACTTCGGGCATTTGGGTTTCGGCCTCTTCTTCCCGGTCGCGCAATTGCATCGTCCTGTCCGGTTGGGGCGGATCGCGGCTGCGGCAATGTCGGAAGTGTCCATTAGAGTATCGCTCCTGTATCGGGGTCGTGGTGGCTCCCTTCTGCCTTGGCTGAATCAAGCGCGAAACGAAACAACCTGAATTCCATCAACATTGCAAGGATGGCTTCTTTCGGGGCGGTGAGTTCGTTTTCGAAGAATCGAACCAGCATTGCATCTGCTTCGCTCCTCGATGCCATCACCAGAATGTCCAGCGCAACTTTCTGCGCTTGGGCAATCGTCATCTGGGCGAATGGCTCCCCGTCTTTGAGGAGTCTGACGTACGGCTCTTTGTCTCTCCCGGCTACGATGCCATCCACACTGATTATTTGGGGCTTGTCGCTCATCGGCCTCCTCGGTGTCTGGTGGCTCCGTGAAATGCCATCCATCGCCAGCGGTTCCACGGCTGAACATGGTGCGGCGGACGGTCTCCGCAGTGAGGACAAACGCAGGGTACGCCTAGATGATTACCGTAGCGTCGTGGCGTAAATAAGCCTTGCGAGTTGGGCGGCAAAACTCCTCGGAGGTAAGTCATGTTCCGTCGCAATGCTGCGGCATAGTTCTTGGAACCTGCCAAGGGCAAGGGCAAGGGTGCCTTCGGGGATACCATTTGCAGGAGTGTGGGCTTCTTGGTGGTGTCCGTTGTTGGTTGTGATGGCGACGGCTGTGATGGTTTGGGCTGGCTCAATCGTTGTTCCTTTCTTGGCTGCTCTGAGTTGTGCTCGTTCTTCTCTTTTAAGTTTGGCCCTGCCGCTCTGGCTCAGGATTTTGTGAATTCGTGCGAGATGGTTGGCTAGGCCGATTTTCGAAGTTGCGCGGAATCCGCACTCAGTACATTGCAGCGGATCGCTGGCGCGGATCGCCACGGCGGTCGCGCTCTGGCTGACGGCTTTGTGTTTCGTCTTGCGGTGGATCGTCAGTCCGGCTTGGTCCTTGGCTTTGAAATCGCAGTCCGGGCATTGCACTGGATTAGCGGTGTACGAGCTGGCGGCTCCGTGATTCTTCATCCGGTGAAACGTGAGTCCGGCTTTGGTGACGGCTTTGAAATCGCAGTCGGGGCATTGGTGCAGCTCGGTGAGTTTGGGCCGCATGGCTTTCCGTTTTTGCGCGGCTCTGGCTGCGCTCGATGTTCCGGCGATACCATGCGCGAGACGGCGGTGCGAACCTAACACTTTTGCGTAATCGAACGTTGCATCGCAATCGGGACATGCGAACTTGGCTTTCTTTGCGGTCGTCAATGGGTCTCCTGTATGGTGTCCTGCTGAAGAATCCTCATCAGCATGATTTGTACGTCTTGGTCGAATTCAAAGATTCTGTTTGTAGCTTCTTCATCGGTCAGGTGTAGGGCGGTAACGGCTCTCATAAACTGCAAAGCTACGAACATCCCGGACGTGAACGCTCGTTTGGTCTCGATGATCTGGGTTCGGCTGGCATCGCTCGGTACGATCTGGCGGTAGTCGTCCCATAGATTCTCCGGTGGTTTGATCTTCATTTAGGCTCCGCTTTGGCTGGTGGCTTCTTTCTGAATTGGACGGCTTTCGGGCAAGTGGCGAAGTGGCTGGCGGCGGGGCTGTCCGGATCAGGCATGGGGTCCATCGGCATCAGGTTTCCCTTGGGCGTGTTCCACAACTCCATCGACGCTCCGCAGGGACAGATTTTCCCGGTGGCATAGGTGTATCCGGCTTCTACCAGCTCGGCTCTCGTCTTGGGGAGGGGCATCTTTACTCCTTTGGTTAGGCGGGAAGGGTGCCGCGTCTAGAACACGGCTCCCTTCCCTGTCCGGCGTAGCTACTTCTGGGGCTTCCGCCACGCCTCACGCATCGGGTTTAGGCCGATGCGGGAATCTTTTTTGCTCTCGCTTTCTTCGGAGCTGGTTTGGTCTCCTTCACGTCCAGCGGTTCCTCGTTGATCGCTTTCACTTCGCCGTCTTCAAGGTAGATTCCAACTTTGCCGCTGGTATCCACGCACTCCACGAATACCTGAAAATCTTTTTCCCACGTCATCCCCGCGATAATGTTCATGCTGTCGTCGTCCAACAAACTACCATCCTTTATCTGCATCACCCGGAGCTTGGGGTTTGCGGCCATGCCGATAGCGACACTGGCGCGTATCTGGTCGGCGTTCGATACCTGATTGAACGGTAGACCTTCGTAGATAACCTCTTCGTCACCAAACCCCAGCCCTTCGACGGGAAAGTGGGCCTCCTCGATGGCCTTGGTGTTGGCCTCTGCATGTTGGTCTAGGTTCTTCGATAGCGTCTGCACGCGTTTCTCGATGGCGTCAATTTCCTTTTGCAGCTCATCCCTCTGGAGCTTCTTGTCGATGGCTGCATTGATCGCCTTCGCTTGCGTGATGGCCTCGGTGTAGTGGGCGGCGTTCTTCGGCTCCTGTAGCGGCTCCCACTTCTCCATGATCCGGCGCGTTCGTTCGAATGTATCGACTCCGACCTTCAATTCCTTTTCGAGCTTCGCAATCTGTTCTCGTAGAACCTGATTGGCCCATAACGTGTCGTCCTGTGCGCGTTCGATCTGTGCGCGTTGGTTCTTCTCCCGCTCGATGCGTGCGTTGTGTTCGCCAACTTCGCCAAGCTGCCTTAACAGGTCGGCCTCGTCGCGCTTCTCCATCGGGAGATTGTCCGGGACAAGGATCGCATCGCGGCGGGTCTCCAGCGCGGTCACTTCCTTTTTCAGCTCCCGGCGTGAGATGTAGTCCGGGTGCTTCTGGATGTTGAGCGTCGTTGGGTCCACGTCCGGGAGAACAAGCGAGTACAGCACTTCGAATTGCTTCTTGGGATGCATCCGCAGAAACTCCAGCGGGTCGAAGCTGACGCGTCCCATCAGCTTATCGAGCATGTCCTGTGGACCTTGGAATCGGGTCTTGCCGTCCTTCGATTCGATGGCCAGCACACCGTTGCGTGAGCCTCCTTCGACAAAGCGGCGATAGATGATTATGTCTTCCAGCTCCACGATGATTTCAGCTTTGCCGCTGCCCTTGCGGACGGGAAAGGATGGCACTGTGCTTGTCCCGGTCAACGCCCATACGATTGCATCGAGCACGCTGGTTTTGCCGGAGCCGTTGGCTCCGCTGATCCGGTTGATATGTCCGTTGGGCGTGAAGCTGATAGCCTTCAGTCTTTTCACGTTGGACGCGGTTAGTTTAATAATCCTGCTCATTCGTTCCTTCTTTCGGTGTGTCTGTTTCGGTTGCTTCAAACTCGATGACTTCGACCAACATCGAGAGCGTGTTTCGTGGCTCCCATTTGGTGTTGAACCATTCCCTTACATCGCCGGGGCCAACCATCGCCTGTGCCTCGGCCATCGCTGCGGCTTCGGACTCTTCGCCGTATACCGTGAAGTCGATGACTGCGGATGCGTAGATTGGGACGCGTACCCGCACTTTGTAATTGCCCCTCATTTGTACTGTCCCCCCAGCTTCTCAACGATGCGCTTCAGTGCTTTGTCAAGCTCTTTCAGGTCGTTCGATATCGTCTTGATTTGGTCATTGCGTTTTGCGCGGGATCGCAGAAAACTGTCGTACCACACGGATAAACCAATCCCCCCTATCAATCCGGTGATGATTCCGTAGTGGTAAGGGGTCATTATCGGTAGTCCTCCGCATTGAGGCGGTCCAACTCAGCTTCAACTTCGGGAGAGATGGAGATTCTCATTCCGCAAGTGCATGTAACATTCATCCACTGCGGTCTAGTTGCTGACGGCACACGTTCCATAACGTGATTTCGACATTCGCCAATGATGTGTAACTCTTCGTTCTCTAACTGGTCCATGTCGTCAACGATGATTCTCCCGTCTTCGGTTTTCCGCTGGGGTTTAGTGAAAGCCCTACATCGTGTCATCGCGTACCAGCTTTCTCGTGCTCTCTCGTTATCGCGTCCAGTTTCAGCATCAGCGCATCGTGATTGTTTTTCATCTGCTGCTTGATGAGTTCCATGTTGGTTTGCAGCGCGGCATACTGGGCTTGCTCCGCTCCGAATCGCGCCTCACCAACCTTGGCTATGCCATCGAGCGATGCTTTGATCGCGGTCAGCTCCGGCGCGAGAAAATCCTGTAGCACTTTACGAATGTCGTCAATGACGCTCAACGCGTACCAGCTTTCTTTTTGGGTGATGGGGTTATGGGCTTTTTGCCGTTCGTTTGGTACTTCTCTTCTACAGCTTCGATGACGAGAAAAGCGCGGGACCGCTTGCGGCGGATCGCCTCTTCTTTCATCTTCGCTAACAGGTCGTCCGGGAAGCGAACAGTAATCATGGTTCGGGTCATGGAAGACAATGTATCACACTGTACTCGTTTGACAGATGAATCTCTGTGTGATACAATGGATTTCAGGCGTGACCCGCCTAATTCACTCTGGAGTTCACTATGACAACACACTCGAAACCGCGCGATGAGATGGCGGAGAAGCTCGGCTCTACTCGCTGCTGGGTCGGTATCAATTGGATGAGGGCTTACGGCTTTCCCACGGAAGCGGCTGCGAAGGAATACGTTGATTACGTCAAGCGCGTTGAGAAGCGCAACCGCGTTCACAGCACCCGCGAGATACAGGAGGTTGGCCCCGATACCTTCACCGTTCACATCCACTTCTGAAAAATAGGCCGGGGGCTTGAGTCCCGGCCTAATTCAGAAGAAACATTTGCATCACACTTATGAACGTGCTGCGATTGTAGCGCAATAAAAAGAGGGAGTGCGGCCAAACCCCGCAACTCCTCAGTTCTCTTAGGATTAACACTCGCTATTAAGGTCGTTGGCGACGAAGCCAACCGGCTCTTTCCAGTGCCAACCCGGACGGGCTTGCTCAAGCACCTTTATGAGATTTACGCGCTCGGTTAGAACCTGTGTTAGCTGCGTCTCCAGCGCGTACCTTTTGAGATTGAGATTCTCCAGCTTCAGGCGTTCTATCTCTGTCAACTCCGGCATCGCTGGGCGCGGGAGAGAGGATGGGTTGCGGGATGAGTTGGGCATTGTCGGTCTCCTTGAGTGTTGCTGTCGGGATGTATCTAACCCTTTCCACTTCCAGCCTATCGACGTTGATTCTGCGAACGGCTTTAACTTCCCAGTAGACCTTGACCGTTGGGTTGGTGGAACGGATCTTAAACTTGCCGTCCTTCACGCGGGACGCCAGCAACGTCGCCGGAGTGTTGGAGCCAATCACCACATCGTCATCGTCTTCGAAGATTTGCGTGAGTAGTACGGTGCGCTCCTCTTCATAGGTGAGCGGTTCGAAGTAATCGGGTAGGACGATCTCTGCGGTGCCGTTGGTGGTCGTCACCTCGCCGCGATAGTAGACTCCGTTCTCCGGGCCTTCAAGACAAGCGTGTATCAGTTCTTTGGTTTCATCGGCGGGGTGAGGCACAACGAAGGTCTTGGTTCCGAACACTTCAAAAGTTCCCGTCACCTGACAGACCGAACCTGCCCCTTGATGTGCGTTGATTAGCAGTCTGCCGTTGGGTGCGCCGTCGAGAAAAGATGAGCCTCCATCCCAAGAGAACGAGGGTCCACCTTGCACTGAAAACCCTGAAGGTCCTGAGACGACCGTAGACGCCGATGTAACGGTTCCGGCAAAGCTCCAGTTTCCCGCTGGGCTGAAGGTTGCATAATTTCCGCCGACAATACCTACCAGACCGACGTTGGACGCGCTTGCATTTCCCGCATAGGTGAAACCGTAAAATGCAGCATTGACGTTGCTGTTGCTCTGTCCTACATAAAAGCCGGTGTTTACACCAGCCCCCATATTCGGCTGCATCGAGACTATCGTCCCGGCATTTCCGCTAGCGGGGCTAGTGATGATTAGCTGTTGAGCACTGACCGTTCCGTCAACGGTGAATGTCACGTTGAGCGATGCATCTGCGGCGAAATGGGCATACTCCAAATAATTCTGACCCGCCGAATCAATTCCGGCCAATTGAATCCCCGATAAGACTCCCGGCGATGGCCCAACGGCGATAAGTCTTCCTCCATTTGGAGACAGATAATCCAGCCATATTGAAGCTGCTTTGACGGAGAGATTGGCTGGCCCTGCGGCATGTAGAGCGGTGCCGACAATATCGCCATTCACTGTCAGCGTGTTCGCACCGTCAATCGCCATGCTCGGTACAGTTGTCGGGCCGATGATTGTCCCGCCTCCAACGTTGAACCAAAAGAATCCTCCTCCTCCTCCTCCGTGGCTATTGATAAAGTCCGTCTCGCCGACTCCTGCGTGAGCGTTCCACCCCAGCGCGAAACCACCCGCCGATGGCGCGACAATGGGCGGTGCCGTTCCGTTATTCATAATCGCGGTGAACGCCCCGGTAACGGTGAGCGCACCGATGGTGTTAAGTCCGGTGAAGGTGTTGGCTGTGTTGGTGCGAGGAATGGTGGCGGGGTCGATGGAGGGAGACCATGCGGTTCCTGTCGATACAGGGACGCCTACAGGTGGCCATACTGCAAGGCTGGCGGGGTTGATAGACGGGTCTTGCCAGTGATCCCCCGCCGAAACGGGGATGCCGATGGTGGGCCATATCATGCCTTGGCTGGGGCCGTCTGCGGTGTTGGCGAAGGTGCGTACAGGCGAGTCGCCAACTAAGCAATCCTCAAAGGTCGCGTCCTGCGCGTCGATTGTCCCGGCTGTGATTGCCCCAGTGTTGACCGTTTCACAGCTCAGGTCTCCACCTTCAGTTATGAGTGCGTGTACGCCAATGTTCACATCTCCGCCCAGATAATTGAGGCGTATGGTCTGGTCGTAAACTCCGGGGATGGTCTCGCCCTGAAAGTCGATTGCATCATCGTCCGGCCTCGCCCATACATACATCCCCTTGGAGCCTGTGAAGTCAACGCCCTGCCCTACCCAGAGGCTAAAGGTGTCCGGGTAGCTGTTGTTTTTGTAAATCTCAAGTGTTTCCGGCATTTGGATACGCGGGATTCCTGCCGGATCAAGCGCAGCGCGAAGGAAGGTCAGCAATGCGGTTCCGTCCTGCGGCATGAGAGACAGGTTGAACGATGGCATCCCTTTGGTGGGGTCGGCGGTGACAATGAGGTTGCCGCTGCCGTTGCCAAAGTCTCCTGTGGGTGAGAAGCCCATCAGGATCGACGCGGGTAATTGCTGCGGCATCCCTTCGGCTACGAATCCCGCAAGCTGCATGAAGTAGGTCGGAACATAGTTGGTTCCATTCCAGTTCCAACGCTGGTCATGGCCGTCGCGGTTGTCGATGATGATGGTCCCGGCTCCTCCTCCGGTAATGGTGCTTATGTTCTCGCCGTAAGGATGGCCGTGGACAACCTGAATCTCGCCCACGCCTGAGTTGTTGAGGCGGATAAAGTCCACTGCTGCCTGAATGGTGTCGAAGCCCACGCCTCCGCCCCACACGTAGAACGTGGTGTTTATCTGTTCAATTCCAATCGGGCCTGTGCTGGTCGCGGCTGCTGCCATGTCATGCCTCCCTATCGTATGGTCCATGCTCCGGGGATAAATGCGAGTAGTCGCCCTCCGGTGTAGCCGATGAAGTTTTGTATGCTGGTCGCGTTGGGGTCCGTGTCGATGCGGCTCCCGCCTTCAACCTGCGGCGTCGGCCAATCGAAATGATGGCCTCCGGGTGTGTCCTGTACGAACATGAAGGTGTAGAGCTGTCCCGGCGCAATGCCTGTAATGCGAACGCTGCTGACAGTGCGCTTCATCAGCACCTTCCACGCTACGGCTTGCAGTCCATCAAAGTGGACGGCTCCAGCGGTGTCGATCACCATGTAGGGACGTGGAAACATTTACGCGCTCCAAGTTCCGGGGCCGATGGCCCACAAGTCTCCGATGCCGTCCGCGACGAAAGTTTGAATGGTGGTGCTGTTCGGCGTCGGCATGATCCGCGTTGCGTTGTGGACGTTCGCTGGCCACAACAGAAGGTGTCCTCCGGTTCCGTCCTGCTTGATGATGAAGGTATAGAGGTTCCCCGGAACCATTCCCTCAACGACGGGGTGAGTTACATCGCCGGGAAGGATGGTTGTAAATGCGGTGTAGGTGTCGCCGGGAAAAACCATACCATCGGATGCGCCAACGGGAAGTAGCAGGTTGGTGATGAGCGGCGGGAGCGGCGGGGGCGGCGGGTTTGGGTAGTAT